>WNFP01000046.1_pt1 | contig 78845 bp, 55 predicted proteins | sample 5400201 | NCBI WGS metagenome assembly WNFP01 (sample SAMN13153355, study PRJNA577476) | soil metagenome | isolation source: 115 cm saprolite under Madrone tree | place: USA:California | collected 2016-06-14
GACAGCACATTTCCCCATTTGGTTCGCGCCCGAATGCTCGGCCAAACCCACGGTTAGATGAGCGCGCCTGCCTGCCGCGCAGAAGGTCGCGAGCTCGAGTCTCGTCGTCCCAGCCATTCCTTCCGAAAGAGTTCCTTGTCGTGCTTGTTAGCAACACGCTCAGCTAACGCTTTGCCGATTACCGACCGACTCCAGGCGTGGAGCGCCTGGCGAGCGGAGGGTGCGGATATCGCGCATGGGTGGTTGGCCGAACAGACGGCTGTATTCGCGATTGAATTGAGTGGCGCTTTCGTATCCGACTTCAAAGGCGGCACTGGCGGCATCCAGACCATCCATGAGCATGCGTTCGCGAGCTGCCTGCAAGCGAAGTTGCTTTTGATACTGAAGAGGACTCATGGCGGTGAGCGCACGAAAATGGTGGTGCAGTGTCGAGACGCCCATCCCCGCGATGTTGGCGAGATCTTCCACGCGGAGGGGCTTCGCGAAGTTCGCTTTGACCCAGGCGATGGCCTTTGCCGTGCGGTGGCTCTGATCTCCTAGCGTTGCGATTGAACGGAGACGCGCGCCCTCCGGTCCGCGAAGAATTCGGTAGATGATCTCGCATTGAATCAGGCCGGAAAGAAATGGAATGTCCTGAGGTGAGTTCAGTAGGTCCACAAGCCGGCAGCAAGCATCTAGTAACTCGGGCGTGGTTTCACCGGTGGCCATGCCAGGCTCGTCCGACGGCGCCTCGGGCGCCTGAATCTCTTCGCGGGTCAGGAGTTCGCGGACTGCGGGCATTTCGAGCTTGAGCACGAAGCAGAGATAGGGCACCTGCTCACTTGCCTCGATCACGTTGCAGATGACAGGCAAATCGAGCGAGGTCAGCAGGTATCGCGACTGGTCGAAGATGAAGTTGGTTCCGCCGAGGTTTGCTTGCTTGCGGCCTTGCGCGACGACGGCGAGGCTGGGCTCGTAGGTAGCGGAGGCGGGCGCTGTAGGAGCGGTCCGGCGGCTCAACAGCAAGCCGGGAACGTCGGTGATCAGTCTCTCTCTGGACCCAACGAAAAAGGCAATCTCACGAGCCAGCTCTTTGAGTAATTCCTGGGCTCGGTCCTGCGGCGGAGTAAGGTCTTTGCTGAGGTTTTTCATGAGTTCCCGTCCTTGTGCCTAGCCTTAAGATAGCCGCGCTGCTCCGGGAACGCCAACGATTTTTCAAATAACAAGAGGAATAGGCAATAAATCGGAAGGATCGGGCTACCGCTGCGGTGGCGTTTAATCCTAACCTCGGACACAGAGAAACGGTTAAGGGAGGCAACCATGGAAACGCGCAAACTTGGAAAAAGCGGCTTGGGAGTCTCAGCTCTTGGGCTGGGCTGTATGGGTCTGAGTTTCGGCTACGGGCCGGCGGTGGACAAGAAGGAAGGAATCACGCTGATTCGAGCGGCAGTCGAACGCGGCGTCACATTCTTCGATACTGCGGAAGTCTATGGCCCGTTCACGAACGAAGAACTGGTAGGTGAAGCGCTCGCGCCGTTTCGTGACGGAGTGAAAATTGCGACGAAGTTCGGATTCAAAATTGATCCGAGCACTGGCAAGCAGGCCGGGTTGGACAGTCGGCCGGAGCACATCAAAGAAGTCGCGGAGGCCTCGCTGAGGCGACTCAAGACGGATGTAATAGATCTGTTCTATCAGCACCGCGTGGACCCGAACCTGCCGATTGAAGAGGTGGCGGGAGCGGTGAAGGAATTAATTCAGCAAGGCAAGGTGAAGCACTTCGGACTTTCGGAAGCGGGAGTGCAAACGATCCGTCGCGCGCACGCGGTTCAGCCTGTGACTGCGCTACAAAGCGAATATTCGTTGTGGTGGAGAGAACCTGAAGCGGAAGTGATACCGACGCTGGAAGAGCTCGGGATTGGGTTGGTGCCATTCAGTCCGCTGGGGAAAGGCTTCCTTACCGGGAAGATCGACGAGAAGACTACGTTCGACAGTTCCGATTTTCGCAACGTCGTGCCGCGTTTCTCGCCCGAGGCGCGGAAAGCAAATCAGGCGGTAGTGGATCTGCTGGGCAGAATTGCGGAACAGAAGGAGGCGACACCGGCGCAGATCGCGCTGGCATGGCTGCTGGCGCAGCAGCCATGGATAGTTCCGATTCCCGGCACAACCAAAGTATCGCGGCTGGAGGAGAACCTTGGGGCAGTAAACATCAAACTCACAGCAGGCGATTTGCGCGAAATCGAGAGTGCGGCTTCGAAAATCAAGGTTGAGGGTGCGCGGTATCCGGAGCACCTGCAGAAAATGGTTGGCCGTTGAGCGGCTTACCCAAGACCAAGTCTCGAACCGAACCAAGGGCCAAAAAATTGAGAGAATTCATGTACAAAGCAAAAGCGTATTCGGCTGCAAGTGCGAGACCAACTCTTGCATCGGCCACAATCCCGCGGCGTGGAGATTGAACTCCCTATAGCGGTTTGTTTCCTTATCATTCAGTACCTCGGAATTATTGGCAGCAGTTCGCGTTGGGTGCACTGGGGTGCAATTACGGTCGATCTTGCTGGGTGTCGCAGGACTCCTCGCGCGTTGTGGTTTGACTTTGCGAGAACGGTAATCGTAGAACCCACGCAAACGTAATCCTGATTTCTCCATCCGTTCCAGACGCGGAGGCGCTATCGTGGAGCAGTCTGATATAGCGTCCGGGCAATTGGTCTTTGTGAAGTGTCAGACGCGAAAACGGCAGAAGATGTTGCGGGCCCCTTTGTTTCGAGTTCGACAACCACAACGAATGTCGTACTCTAGTGAGTGCAGGCGGAAGCAAATGAGCCAATCTCTACATCAGGGCGACCAACGCAGAAATGACCTCTTGCGTACCACAAAACGAGTAGTCATTAAGTTGGGAACCAGCACGGTCACGGGCTCCCAGGGCGAGCTCTCCTTGGAACGGATCGAACCGCTTGTGCGCGCAATCGCCACCCTCCAAACGAACCGCCGCCAAGTCGTCCTGGTGTCGTCCGGCGCCGTCGGACTCGGCCGGGGATGGCTCGGACTCCACCCATCTCGCCTGAAAGACATGGTAACCAAGCAGGCTTGCGCCGCCGTTGGTCAAAGCTTGTTAATGGAAGCATATAAGAGGCTGTTTGGTGCGTACGACGTAAAGATTGCTCAAGTGTTGCTGACCGAAGAAGATTTCAGCAACTGGCAGCGTTATTCAAACCTGCGCCGAACGATGGAAAAACTGATTGGATTTGGGGTTTTGCCCATCGTCAACGAAAACGACACAGTGTCGACAGCGGAACTTGAAACCGTTGGCGACAGTCCTCGTTCGGTAGCTTTCAGTGATAATGACCGGCTGGCCGCACTTGTCATGAGTGGCTTGGAAGCCGATGCGCTCATTCTTCTCACGAATGTCGATGGTCTCTTGGGTACACAGGGTTCTACGAAACACACACGCTCAGGATTGGGAAGTCGCACACAAGTGATCCCGCTGATTTCGAAGGTGACACCAGAGTTGCGAGCTCTCGCGAGCGGGCCTTCGCATTCCGGGCGGGGCGGCATGCGGACGAAGCTTGAAGCGGCCGAAATTGCCATGAATTGTGGTGGTGTGGCCGTGATCGCCAATGGTAGTCGGGCAGAAACACTTCCCCGCATCTTTGCGGGAGAATCCGAAGGGACTGTTTTTCTGCCTTCCAGCCGAATGAAGGGCAAACGCCGCTGGCTTGCCTACGCGGCCGGGGTCCGTGGCCGAGTGGTCGTTGACGCGGGGGCGCAGCGTGCCATAACGTGCGGCAAGGCCAGTTTGCTCTCATCGGGTGTCGTTCGCGTTGAAAAGCAATTTGGTCCGATGGATGTAGTAAGCATCGCGGACGTCGAGGGCCACGAATTTGCAAGAGGGATTGCCAACTGCGCTAGCGAGGCGGCAGCGACTGCTCGTATCCTCTTCACTCGCGACAACATCGTTCTCCTGGAGCGCGAAGCTTGAGCGAGACGCTGAGCACGAGACCACTCGCTGATGTCGCTTCCATTGCGCGCTCTGCGAGGGAGGCCTCCCGAAAACTTGCACTCCTCTCGGGCGAAACCCGAAACGCCGCTCTCCTGACGATTGCGGACGCACTCGAAGGAAATGGCGGGCCGGTTCTAGCGGCCAATGCAAAGGACTGCGCCGCCGCGGAGACGCTCGCCTCTACAGGAGAGATGACGCCCGCCATGCTTTCACGGCTGCGGATCAACGAGAGTGGCATCGCCGAGATGGCCGCCCGCATCCGAGAGGTCGCAAATCTGCCTGACCCCCTGGGAAAACGGCTGGCAGCCACCGAGCTCGACCAAGGCTTGATCTTGCACAAAGAATCCTGCGCGCTTGGTGTGATTGCGGTGGTATTTGAATCTCGGCCCGATGTCGTTCCGCAAGTCGCTTCGCTGGCGCTCAAGTCCGGCAACGCGGTTCTGCTCAAAGGTGGCGCCGAAGCCGCAAATAGCAACGAAAGCATTGTAGCTGTCTGGAGAGAGGCGCTTTGCAGGTTTCCCGATGTACCTCAGGAGTCCATCCACCTACTGCAATCTCGCTCGGATGTGCTGGAACTCTTGCGTCTCCGGGGTGAAGTCGATCTGTTGATCCCGCGCGGTTCGAAGGAGTTCGTTGCCTTCATGGAACAGAATAGCCGTATCCCTGTCGTGGGCCACGGTGAGGGAATCTGTCATGTGTTCGTCGATCGCGCTGCGGATCTGAACAGAGCCGTGACAGTCACGTTAGACTCTAAGGTTCAGTACCCTGCGGCTTGCAACTCCGTCGAAACTCTTCTTGTGCACAAGGATGTTGCCGCCGCATTCCTGCCTAGAGTAGTCGCAGAATTAAATAGAGCAAATGTGGAAGTTCGTGGCTGTCCTCGTGTTCGGGCATTGCTTCCGGAGGCCAAACTGGTCCCTGCGATCGAAAAGGATTGGTCAACCGAGTACTCCGACCTCATCCTCTCGGTGAAGATTGTGGATACGGTGGAACAGGCGCTGGAACACATTCAAAGGTACGGCTCGAAGCACACTGAATGCATTGTTACGGAAGACCAAGCTGTCGCTGAGCGCTTTTTGCAGGAAGTCGATGCCGCCGGCGTATTCCACAATGCTTCGACACGTTTTGCGGATGGCTACCGTTACGGCCTCGGCGCAGAGTTGGGGATAAGCAACGGCAAACTACATGCGCGAGGTCCGATGGGCATTGAAGGACTAACCACCTACAAGTACAAGCTCCGCGGGAACGGGCACATCGCCGCCGAGTACAGCAGCGGCGTCCGACATTTCACACACAAACCTCTCGGATAAGAGAAATAGCCTGCCCTCAGCGCCGGGCGAAGTTCAGAGTCCTGGCGTTCTACGATTTGGCGGACAGGCGGTGCACTAGAGCCTCCCCTCTTGCGTTTCCGGATCGCGGGGCAGATTCAAGTACTGCGCCTCCATCGAACACCCTCACGCGCCCAGTCTATCGCATCGGAGCATCGCTTCGCTCATGGCCCTCTTGTCGTCCTCCATGAGCGCGAGCTCCATTTCCCCATAATGGCCCTCTGCGAAGTTCAATCTCCGAGTACTTTGGATTCTCGTGTGCCGCCGTTGTGTACTTGACGAATAAGATCACGTCAAAGCTGTGTGGAGACACGAGACCGAAATATGCCTCAGGCGCACTATCGCTGTAAATCGCCCCGATACTTCTCATTGGTTGTGGGGTATTCAACCACTCGGCAACCGCTCCGCTCGATGGCGCGGCACGCAGATCAACGGCAAACAGAGGAATTCCCGCGGCCGCCAGGGCGGCATCCAGCGAACCCGGAATTGCTGGACCTACGGTGAATTGCCGAAGCCCTTTGCCTCTCTGCAGCGCTTGAAAAGAACCCTGGTCAAAAGAAAACCCACACACCACCATTTTCTCCCCGTAAGTCTTCCGTAGGACCGTGCCCATGGACTGGCCGTCTCCCAGCGGCGCCGTGGACACATGTCCGTTGTGTGCCCATAGCATGATTTTTGACTCCGGTCCCTCCTGGTCAAGAATCCATTCTACGTTCGCCGCCATTGCCTGGTCGCGAGGCGAAAAATTGCCGGACCGGTCCACTGAATGCATTTCCACAGCCTGTCGCACGATCTCCAAATTGTGTCGAGCCAATGTCCATTCTTTCAGCGAGGATGCCTCCACGTACACTTTCTTCCGAAGTTCCAGCCACGCCAACAAGGATTCAATCATCTCCCCGGTCTTCTGCCAGAAGTACCTCGATTTGCTTGCAGATTCGCGTTCCCGGTCTGCATCACTCAAAGGAGCAAGTACCGTCGAGGCCACTTTGGCTTCTCCGGGGTCAACCTTTTCCAGGTACCTCTCCGCATTTCTCACTGCCACGTGCGCCACCTGCATGTCGAACCCAAAAAACTTTACCTTGTTCGTATGCTTCGGATCTTGGTTGTACTTGCGCATCCAGCGGATCATGTCCAGCACTTCATCCGTGTTCCAGGTCCAAAAATACAAACTGTCGAGCGCCTCCGTAGCATCACCGGTACCGTTCAACACATAATCGTTGATCGCCAGGGATTCCGGCCAGTTCGCCTCAATTCCGAAAACCGTGAAGCCTTTTTTTTCGACGAGAAACTCCAGCATGCGGTGCTTCAGTTGGAAGAATTCCCGAGTGCCATGCGTCGCCTCTCCCATGGCGACTATGCGCGCATTCCCAATGGTTGACTCCATCCGGCGCAGGTCCTCCCACCCGCTCTCGGGACTCGTGCTGTCCAGAGGTATTGCAGCGCTCTTAAACCACGACGTGACTTCGCTTGGAACGGAAATCGAAGAGGGAGATTTAGTCGCTTGGCCCGGCAGGGTCGGACAAACAACCAGTTCGAGAACAAGACTCCCGAGTGCCAAATAGCGCCTTATCGAAACGTCTTGGGCCATTCTTCTCTCCGCCACGCAGCATCAATTCTAGAACAAGTGAGCCGTTGGCAAGGAGGGGAGTTTTTCCCAGCCGCGGTTGGCCAAAATTTCAACCAGGACCGAAGCACCGTTTTGAAAGTGAGTTATGAGTCCGCTGCAGGGGCCAAGCTGCGATCCAAATAACACCCCGGCTGTCACAAGAATGTCGCGCTAATTCCGGTAAGTGTCATGAGAGACGGCAGGACCATGCGTAGCGACTTCTAGAGCTGGTCAAGTTGCAGCGACTCGTTCTCATTTTTCCGTATCGGTGTGCCAGCCAGGATTGGTCCACTGTCCATTGCGTAAAGCGAAAATCTCGGCGACGCGCCCGGAGGTAACCGATCGCTTGCCCTCTAGTTCGGTTTCATACAGATACTGACTGTAGATGACTGCAACATCACCGAAGCGCTGAATTTCGGTGCGCGGGAACTCGAGACGTATCAGTCTCCCACCTGCAGCCCTGAAACTTGGCGGCGGACTGAAGAATGTCCGCCTGGTTCTTCCACTTCTCTTCCCCGGAGCTAATGACAATCGTGTCCGGTGGGACCGATGCTGTGAGAGATTTTGTATCATTGGCGAACCAGGCGCGCCAAACCGCCTCGCGCACCTTGAGGAGCTTTGCTCGGTCGTCCGGGCTTGCCGCCAGACCCGACAGGAGCAGCATGGTCAGCGCACCAGCCATTGCTAGGGTCGTTGAAACTACGCGACGCATATTTCCTCCCGAAAATTCATAGATAAACTCAACCAAGTAAGGTGCAGGACGCCACACCTATCGGGACGCTGCCAACCGTCAGGAGCCGTGAAGTACCGCTGCGAGCGCCAGGAGAAGGCGTTCATGAATTTGCCACGGACTTGCGGCTCTGGTACAGCGCCAGCAATACCGCTCCTGCGGATGCTGAAAAAACTGAATAGTCCAGCGGGGACTTGATCCCGAAGGAAATGGCCATAGCCGTGCCGAACAGGAAAAGTAGTGCTGCGGCGCCGAAGGCCAACCGGCGGGGCCAGAGACCGTTGGTTTTCAGCCGCCCGCCGAGACCGACGGTGCTACACGCCTGCCGCCACCACGTTACCTGGAGGCGCACTCCGCGCTTCGGGATCGGCGAGCCCCTCTCGGAACCGTAAGTGCCGGATGCGCGTCAATTCGACCAGAGGTCGCCACACGGCGTGTACCAAGTGATGCTTGATGAGCAAGTGCCAGAACCTGTTGGAACGCTTGTACAGATACGACATCGCCAAATACGGTCCAGCCGCGCGCCAATCCTCGGGCCGACGTCGCCAAATCGAGGCGTGGGAGAAGAGCCGCTCGTAGATCCACGCGTAACCTTGCTCCAGTTCCTCCGGGGACATGTGCTTTGGACGGAACACGGCATGCGCCGTATCGTAAAGAGTCCAGTCGCGGTGCAGCAATCGCCCTTCCGCCTCCATTTGCTTGAAAAGTGGGGTCGCCGGATACGGCGTCAGAATGTGAAACGTTGAGCATTCCAGGCGGTTCTCCTCGACCCATCCGGCCGTGCGTGCGAAAACATCCTTGCGGTCGTGATCAAATCCCAGCACGAACGAACCGTTCACTTGGATTCCATTCTCGTGGAGCATGCTCACGCGGCGCGCGTAATCGGCCGTCTTCGGCGTTTTCTTCCGTGCATCGGTGAGGTTTTCATCCGTCAGTGACTCGAAGCCGACGAATACGCCCGTACAGCCTGCAAGCGCCATGGTTCGGATTAGACCGGGATCGTCGGTGACATCGATCGAGACTGCGGCACTCCAGATCTTGTTCAGCGGTCTCAGCGCATGACACAGCTTGCGGAGATACTCCCTGTTCGAGCCCAGGTTATTGTCGATGAAGACGCCGTACGGTTGGTCATCCGCTGCAAACTCCCCAGCTATTTGCTGGGGATCTCGCATTCGATACGGCATGCGCAAGCCATCAGTTGCCAGGTAGCAGAACCCACACCGATTGTGACAACCACGCGTAGCAATCAGACTGGTGGTCGTCAAAAAACTCTGTCGCGGTAGAATAGATCGCCTTGGCGCCGGATCCTCGCGATAGTTGTTTTCATAGGTTGCCACGTATTTTGACTGCAGCTGGCGCGACTCCACATCAGCCACGATGCGCGGCCACAGCTGCACTCCATCGCCTACGGCGAGCGCGTCTGCGTGTGGTGCGCACTCTTCGGGACACGACAGCACGTGCAGTCCTCCCAGGATGACCTTACTTCCGCGGCTTCGGTACCAGTGCGCAAGCTCGAAAGCGCGTCTTGCGAAGGTCAGGTGGACCGTAATCCCCACTAGCTCCGGCATGGGCCGAAAGGGCGGCCGGCCGTCAAGCAGGTTTTCGTCCCAATATCGAACTTCCCAGTCTTCGGGTGTCGTCGCCGCGAAGCTGGTCAGAGCCAGTGTGGGAGTAAGCATGTGTTTCCCGAAGCTCGCGTTCGGGTCTTTCGGATAGAAGGGATTAATCAGCAGCGCGTACCGGCGCTGCAACGGTCCTGCCCGGCTGGCGGGATCAAGGAGCGGCGGCCGGGTCATCTCGGGAGGACTCCAATGGTGTCGCGGGGGTCTTACAAAGGGCTCAGCAGGTACTCTCATGAAATCAAGTTTATTATACAAAGTACTTTATGTCAAGGACGGACGACCACCCCCCGTTAGGGATCGCGGCGCGGGAGGACAAGATCGTCCACCGCGCCGTGCTGACGGTCCTCATCAGACTCACAAAGAGGACTTTCTGGGGTTCTCCCCCTATGGGTTGCCACCCGGGACGCAGGCAGGATGCGCTAAATGCGCTCCGGGCAGGAATCAGGAAGGTAGCAGCGCTTCGAACTTCATGCCTGCTAATCTATTGAAACCAGCGAAAAACTCAATATTTATACCGAACTTGCATACGAAATGAATATCTTGAAGAAATTCGTCCCTCCACGCGAAAATGACCAGCGCGCGAATCATGATTAATCTTGACTAACGAAGACGAAGCCAACAGCAGTGCGTGTTTTTCCAGCTTTTGGGTTCGTCTCTGGTCAAGACCTCGAGCAGAAAAAAACCGACCTAAACTCGTGAAGGCAAAGGAGCACATACTGAGTTTCAACTTCTTGAGTGTCGCTGATTTCAAAGGCATTCGCACCGGACGGCGTTTTCGCTAGAGACGGGATGAATAGAACGAGCTGATTGCGCATCGTAGAATCCTAGCAGGACGGCGAATCTGAGGAATCATAGGCCGAAGTAACAACTCGCCAAAGACAGGTCTTTAGCGGTGGCGGCCCGGATCGCGTCTAGAGCTGGTTCGACCTCACCTGCCACGCCCAAGACCTGCCCAATCTTCCAGGTTCAGACCTAGCCAATCGGCGGATGTAGCCGGATACGCCTCTGTGGAATCTTCTTCATGGAGGATAGAACATGTCTAAAGAATTCATCGAGCTTTCAAACGCCCTGGCGCAGGCCACGGATCGCGCTGCCTCTAGCGTGGTGGCCATTCACACGGAGAGACGCGGCTCTTCCAGCGGCGTCGTGTGGCGTCGCGGAGTGATCGTCACGTCCGAACACGCGCTGCGCCGCGATGAAGAAATTCACGTGACGCTACCGAATGGCCGCATCGTGTCAGCAATTCTTGCTGGCCGCGATCCCTCAACAGATATCGCGGTCCTGAAATGTGCCGAGGCCGATAACGCGGTGCCAGAATTCGGCGATGTGGCCACGCTGAAACCGGGTAGCCTGGCGCTCGTGGTGGGCCGCACGCGTGCAAGTGGGCCTGTAGCTGCCCTCGGAGTCGTCAGCCTTGTTGCGCCGGACCGCCGCACTTGGACCGGCGCGTCGCTCGCTCCCTACATCCGGCTCGACGTCGGGCTGCAGCCCACCGCCATAGGTGGCGCGGTCATCGATGCGCACGGTGCTGCGGTCGGCCTAGCGACGCCGCGCTTTGCGCGTTTCGGCGCGATTGCAGTTCCTGCCTCGGCCATAAGTAAGACCACGGACACGCTTCTCAAAAAGGGGCGCATACCACGTGGATATCTTGGCGTCGGTTTGCAGCCGGTGAGCTTACCCGGTGCTCTTCGAGAAACGTTGCAGCGGAACGAGCAGACCGCCGCGATCGTTCTGGAAGTACACCCCGGCGGCCCCGCAGACAATGCTGGCATCGTCATCGGCGACATTCTCGTCTCAATCGGTGGCCACCCAATCACTCGACTCGAAGACGTTCAGTCTGTTCTGGCCGGGGACGCAATCGGCAAATCACTCTCGCTCCAAATCGTTCGTGGCGGCTCCGTCCAAGAAAGGACCATGGTAGTCGGGGAACGCCCGCATGGAGGCGAATGAGATGGCGGTCACGGGATTCGGCGAAATCGCAGAGAAACTCCGTCGCTCGACAGTGGTGCTTCACGCCAGGGGTCGCGGCAGCGGCTCCGGCGTGATCTGGTCGAGCGACGGCACCATCGTCACAAACGCCCATGTGGTGCGGAGTGCACAGGTTAGCCTTCAACTTTGGGACGGACGCGAGTTTGATGCCACGGTCGCGACATGCGATCCTCGCCGAGACCTCGCCGTACTTCGCATCGATGCGACGAACCTCCCCTTCGCTCTCGTCGCCGACTCAGCCCAGGTTCGCCCCGGCGAACTCGCCATGGCCATCGGAAATCCCTTGGGTTTCGTTGGCGCCCTGACAACCGGGGTGATCCATGCAGTCGGGCCGCTTCACGGCCTCGGCTCACGATCGTGGGTGCAGGCGGACGTCCGCCTGGCTCCTGGCAATTCCGGTGGGCCACTCGCCGACGCCCGCGGCCGGGTCATTGGAATCAACACCATGGTCGCGGGACGCCTCGCGCTTGCCATTCCCAGTGATGTGGTTCGAAATTTTCTTTCCGCTGGCCCATCAGACGCTTGGCTTGGCGTGACCGTTCGTCCAGTGCGAGTTCCCCGATCCAATGCGGCTCGCGGCAGCAGCCACACCTTTGGTTTGATGGTCCTCGAAGTGGAGCCCCGCAGTCCGGCTTCTTCTGCTTCTCTTTTGCCGGGCGACATTTTGCTGGGCACCGAACAAAAAGCCTTCACATTGCTTGAGGACCTCTGGCAAGTCCTCGAAGGCAGCGGTCCGCGACTCGTGAGGCTCGAATTTCTGCGCGAAGACTACTCGCGAGTCCGTTGCGTAACCGTTCAGTTAGGTGTTCTGAACGCGTCGAGGAGTTTCGCGGCAGCGTGATTCGCGTGTTCATCGTCGGCGCTTTGCCGCTGGCTCGTGCAGGCCTGCAGAGTCTGCTCCCGACCCGGGATGTCGAAGTAGTCGGCAGCGCCCCAAACTTCGAATCGCTCGCCGGTCAATGGCCGGACGTGGAAGCTGAGATCGTTCTCGTTGAGGCATCCGGCGAACAGTTCGAAGCGTTGATGGATTCTCTTGTCGCGTCCGAACTTGCTTCCGAAACCAGCATCGTGGTTCTCTCGGACCATGCTGAGCCCACCTGGCCCGCTGAAGCGCTGCGAGCAGGCGTCCGTGCTGTATTGCCCAGCGATATATCATCAGAGCAACTCGTCGCTGCTCTCGAGGCCGCGGCGGCAGGACTTATTGTCATGCATCCTACGGAAGTCAGCGCCACGTTTCCGGCGGCAGCGCCAGCCTCGCACCCACTCGCAGAACTCACCGAGCCCCTTACCCCTCGCGAAAGCGAAGTGCTTGAAATGCTCGCGAATGGCCTAACCAACAAGGAAATCGCCGCGCGGCTGGTAATCTCTGAGCACACCGCCAAATTTCACGTGGCGTCGATCCTCGGCAAACTCGGCGCTGAAACCCGCACCGAAGCTGTCACTCTCGGCATTCGTCGCGGGCTTGTCCTTCTCTAACGTGAGATTTTGGTCAAGCACCTAGCAAGAATTAGGTTTAAGATTCGGCCGCCCTACCGGGGGCGATCCGCCAAACATCTCGACGGTCCCGAGTATGTAAGGCTAATCCCCACAAATGGGGACAAATCGCCAAATAACATTTGAGTAGAGAAGGAGAGAAGTATTAACCCGTTTCGTGGCAGCCGCGCGTTGGCGTGCCGAAGCTAGGATATTTGAAGCGCTAACACAACAACTTCCGTTTGAACCCTGCTGTTCCGGGGCCACGGTTGGCGCAAAAAGATGATAGAACATCGGGCCCCACGATACCACGTCCGAGTCATGTTCTACGCTCCTCTCCAACCAGGCACTTTGTCATCCAGTGGTTGCAGGAAGCTCCATTCACGCCGCGTCTCCGGGCCAACCCTTCACGTGGACTTCAATTTCTCTTCGACATACAGCGAGAGCTCAATCATGCGCTCGGCCACCTGTTCGACCGGCAGACCCGCAAAGTTCTTGAGCACCAACTCCTTGACATAGAGCCGCACGAGATAACGCAGCTGGAGCGCGCGACTGCGCGTGGCGAAAACAAAATCGCGATGCCCGTTATTCACGACGATCAGGTTGCGCTCGGCATCGAACCGCGAGCGCCACAGTTCCCCGGCGGCCCGTTCAAAGGTGTAGCCCGGTAAGCCGCGCGCATTGACAACAGTTGGACCGATAGCTACATCAAGGCTGTCGGTGACGGTGATCAACGCCTCGGCACTGCAGCGCATGTCACCCTGTGAGACGGCGACGGACAAACGTACGAGAACGGGCGATGAGGGAGCCTCGAAGCTCACTTCTTGATCGGACGTGGACAAGAGCGTGCCACCCCCTTCGACGATCTCCCAGGAAAATGTCAAGTCCTGCTCGACTCGCCGGTGTGAACGATCCCTGGGCAGCGCGCGAAGGCGTCGGCTTTGGCTCACTGCCAATGTGCTTGCCGCTGGCGAAACCACCACGGTGTGCAAAGGCCCAGCGTAGTCGAAGAATTGGCGCTGGGTAGTTTCGCCTCCGCTTGCTTCCGGAAGGCCCGCCGCTTCCTCTGCGCCTGAGGCCTCCGCACTTCGCTCCGGTGACCCGCCGGCACCGGCAGCTTGCGGCGAGCGGGACTGGATGTCGAACCAGTCGTATTCCTCGCGCGGCAAGACCAGCATGGCCTCGCGAAACGCACGTTGGATGGAACGTAGGGACTCCCGGCTTGCCTGTTCTTCCTCGGCCCGGCGCTGTGCGTCGATGAGGCCATTGAGGTGCCCTTCCAGCGGCACTAGAGCTTCTACGAAGGCCCCATATCGTTCATCGTGGACGATCCCGGAACGCGTGCCGGGTGTGAGGTTAAGGTAGGGCACGTCAATCAGGCCCTGCAGGTAACGAGAACTCCACGGCGAGTGCTCCAAACCGGGCAGCGATCCGATATCCGCGATCACCCGGGTGCCATCTCTGGTAAGGGCGACCCGGCAGTCCTCGGCCGGTTCCGTGAGATACAGTTCGGCATACGCCTCGCCGAATGGCGACCGAACCGTGGGCAGCTGGTGGAGCAAGCGGCCTTCGAACTGTCGCGGCTCGACCTGGTACTGCTTGCGCGCAAGTTTATCGATCACCGTTACACGAACCTGCGTATTGCGAATACGATCGCGCAGCTCCGAGGCCAGATACCACTGGATCTTCTCGCCGCTCAATCCGCGGATGCCCTCGAGCAAGGGCCCGATCTTCAGTTCGGTGCCCCGCTCGGCAAAGAGCACCCGTCGAAGCTTTACGATGTAGCGCGGATCCCCTTTACTCATAACCATCTGATAGACTCGCTGATCGGCACCAGAAGAAGTCATCGTGAGCGTGTCGCCCACGGTCCAGAAGCTCAAAAGACCGATACCAAATTCCCCCTGTACGCCGTCTCCGGCGCCGTCTGCTTTCAGGCGTCGCTTGACTGAGTCGCAGATATGGGTTGCGACGTACTTGAAGTCAGGCAACCCGTTCGGATCGCGCGGGATGCCGTCGCCATCGTCCTTGACCGTTAGATAGTGCTCGCCTTGCTCGCGGCCACGCGTGATGGCAATGGTCTTGGCATGCGCATCGATGCTGTTCTCGACCAACTCCGCGATGGCCTTGAGTGGATTGCTTTGCGAGAGTGCGATGATGCGGATCGCATTCCAATCATCGCCGATCCGCAATTTACCGCTCTCTGATTCCTTCGACTTGGCCACGCTCGTCTTCGCCACAGTGATATTGAACTCCACGGGTTGAGTGCAAGGCAGGGATGATCTGCCGTCAACCACCACTATATCGAGGGCCTTGGCCGCCGAGCAAGAGCGGCTCTAGAGCACCGGAGAGCAACTAAATAAAGTGTGCTCTAGTTCAGATAGGGTGACTTCGCCGTTCGTCGATTGCCTCCCGGGTGATCTCTACCACCTGCCCGACACTCGGGGGTTCCGGATCTGACGTGTATTTTGGACCACCCTACTGCGTAGCGGGGGTGATCTTCTCAACGTGAAGCGTCTTCTTCGCGGAATCGAATTTGCCCTCCAGCACCACATGCGCAGCAGGGAAGTTCCTAACGGCTTCGGAGTTTTCGACTATCCAGATTCCTTGATTATCATCTGCTACAAAGACGGCTCGTTGGGGTTTCCATTCCGGGTGCCCCACCGAAGCGCCTCCACGCCAGCATTTCTGCACGCAATCCGCGCCGCCAGCCTTCGTGTGTTTGGCCCCACAACCCTCGTCGCTGATCCAGCCGGCCCGAGATGCGTGCTCTTGCTGCGCCGAAAGCGAGCCGAGGGCCACTAGACCGCAAACGAGCAAGAAAACAAAAACAATCCGGCCCCTGGTCATGCTTCCTCCCACTGCCCCGCCACACTTGTCAAAAGTCCAGAGATTTAGAACGTTTACCACAAATGCGGATAATTGTTAACCTCGCCCTTCCAAGTCAAGCTTAAGGTTGTGCCCGATCAACGTTTGAGGAGATGAGAACTCAGCGACCCTCGACGAAATCACGCTTCCTCGAACCGGACTTATACAACACTAGGACTTGTGGGCCGGAGTTCATTTTGGCGAAGAGCGCACACAATCCCGCGAAGTGACGGTAACCGTCGGTCGAGGAGGTCACGCCTGCGCGGCCCGGTGGCTCTGGTTAGCGACGGAGGCGCTGCACCTGCTTTGATTCCATTCTTTACCCTCCTAGCGCCATGGCGGTGTTCGCCAATCGTTGGGTTGACACCTTACCCAAATACCTGATACACAGGTTATATGTCTACCCAAGAAGCCAGAGAACGGCTCGAGCTGCTGCAGGGCACGCTGGACCTGCTCATCCTTCGCACACTTGTTTTTGGTCCGCAGCATGGACAGGGCATCGCGCGATCCATTCAGCAAACATCGGAAGAAGCACTGCTGGTGGAACACGGCGCGCTCTATCCCGCGCTGCAGCGCCTGGAGGCGCAAGGGTGGGTTGCCAGCCCGCTGGGGAACTTCGGCGAACAACCGGAAAGCTCGCTTCTATACTCTGACCCAGGCTGGGCGAAAACAGCTTGTCAAAGAAAGCACCCGCTGGAGGCGGCTCGTGACGGCTATCGGAAGGATTCTGGGACCGGAGGCCAAGGAGGGCTAGAGTTATGTTCGGACGCAAGCGGCCAGCGAGCGACTTCAATGCTGAAATTGAGGCCCATCTGCAGCTGGAGATCGAGCGGTTGCAGGAAGAGGGCTTGAATGAGGAGGAGGCGCGGGCCGCCGCGCGCTGTGCCTTCGGCAACGTGACGCAAGCCCAGGAGCGCTTTTACGAATCCGGTCGCTGGCTTTGGTGGGATCGCCTCCGGCAGGACGTTCGCTTCGGCCTGCGGATGCTGGCCAAGAGTCCCGGCTTCACCGCTGTCGCCGTGCTTACTTTGGCGCTGGCCATCGGCGCGAACACAGCGATTTTCAGTGTGGTTGATGCGGTCTTGCTGCGGCCATTGCCGTTTAGGGATCCTGCTAGACTGGTGTGGGCCGCGGAGCATTTTGCGTTTGGTCCCTCAACGGTGGTCAGCGCGGACTTTCCCGCGTGGAAGGATCGCAACCACGTTTTCGAGGAAATCGCCGCTTCCGGCGGGACCTCCGGTGCAAACCTGACCGGCACAGGCCAGCCGGCGCGTGTAACCGTCACGAACGTCACGACCGGGCTTTTTTCAATGTTAGGAGTTCAGCCGATCGCTGGCCGGGCATTCTTAGCTGAAGAGGGGAAGCAAGGCCGAGAGCACGTGGCAGTTCTGAGTGAAACATTGTGGCGCAATAGCTTTGGCGCCGATCCACGGATTATTGGAGAGACGATTCGTCTGGACGGTGCTGGCTACCTCGTGGTCGGAGTGATGCCGGCCAGCTTGCGTCCGCAAGCGGATGTGTGGACACCGCTCGCGCTTGATGCGGAGATTTTCTCGCCGCACTCTCCCCGGTGGATGATGCTGGCGGCCATCGGACGCCTCAAACCTGGGATTGCAATCAGCAAGGCGCAAGCGGACCTGCAGCTCCTCGCTCAGGAGATGGACAAGGAATACCCGCCGCAAGCCGCGCAGTTCCGCGCACACGAAACAGTGGAAGTGATCCCGCTGCATGACATGCTGGTGGAGAATGTGCGTTCCCTTCTCCTGATCCTATTGGGTACCGTCGGCTTCGTTCTATTGATCGCGTGCGCCAACGTTGCCAATTTGCTGCTTTCGCGGAGCGTTGTTCGCGGCAGGGAGATAGCTGTCCGGACGGCGCTTGGGGCCGGGCGTCTTCGGCTGGTGCGGCAATTGCTCACCGAGGGCTTGCTGCTGGCTGCGATCGGTGGCGTGCTCGGGTCGATAACGGGCCTTTGGGCAACGAAAATTCTGGGGGACCTGATTCCTGCGACCCTTCCGACTAGCCTTCGCCTTGACCCGCGAATTTTTGGTTTTTCCGCCGCCATTATCACTCTGGCATCATTTTTGTTCGGGCTTATCCCTGCCTTGATTACCTCGCGCGCGGATGTGAATGAAGCGCTTAAGGAGGGTGGACTGCGCTTGGGAACAAGAGCTGGAACGCATCGCCTGCGCGGGATGATGTCAGCGGGCGAAATTGGTCTATCGCTGATTCTGCTGGTTGGCGCTGGCCTCCTGGTCAGGAGTTTTTTGCGTCTCACCGAAGTCGATCTCGGTTTCGATCCGAGTAGCCTGCTGGTCGCAACTGTCGAGAGGCCTTTAACTGCGGCCTTTGACTCCCAACAGCACTCGGCGTTTTTCCAAGCCTCTCTCGAGCGCATCCGCAACCTGCCCGGCGTCAAAGAGGCGGCATTGACCGAGCGCTACCCGCTGGGTCCGCCCCATAATGCCACGATGATTCTACGTATCCAGGGCGCCGAAAACTTCCGGCCGCCGCAGCCCATCTCGGTCACGGAGATCAGCACGGATTATTTCCACGTGATGAGGATTCGGTTGCTCAAGGGTCGCACCTTCAGCGCCGGTGATGTCGCGGGTGCTCAGGAGGTTGTCACAGTTAATGAGTCACTCGCGCGAATGGTGTTCGGAGCGCACGACGCGATTGGTCAACACATCAGCTTTGGTGGGCCATCCGCTCCGTGGAAAGAAGTGGTCGGCGTAGTCGCGAACGTAAGAGAAGATGCCCTCGAGAACGAGCCGGTTCCGGAAATCTTCGTGCCCTACCTCCAGCAGCCGTCTTTCTCCATGGCGTTCGTGCTGCGGACCGAATCCAGCCCGCTGATGCTTGCAGGAGCGGTCCGAGAGGCCGTCCAAAGCATTGACAAAAATCAGCCGCTGTCCGGCGCCACAACGATGGACGAGGTCATCGCGAAGTCCGTGGCGCCTCGGCGTTTCAGAATGTTGCTGCTGGGACTTTTTGCGTTGCTTGCGCTGTTGCTTGCCGTAATCGGGGTATATGGCGTGATTGCGTATTCCTCGACCCAGCGGACTCATGAATTCGGTGTTCGGATTGCCCTGGGGGCGGATCGCCAGGACATTCTCAAGCTCGTTGTCCGGCAAGGATTCAAGTTAGCGCTGCTTGGCGTCAGTATCGGTGTTGGCGGTGCTCTCCTATTGACCCGTGTCTTATCAAGCCTGCTCTATGAGGTGAGTGTGCACGACCCGCTGACGTTCTCCGGAGTGGCGGCTTTGCTGATGCTCGTGGCCCTAGCGGCGAGCTACATCCCGGCGAGGCGAGCGATGAAGGTCGATCCGATTGTTGCTTTGCGGTACGAATAACTCATGGTTCTTCGAACCACAACGAACCACGAAAGAAGTGTCAAAGGGTTGCTGAAATCAAAGGGTTTACGCCGTCTTTCTAAGGAATAGCTCATAGACCACTATCCGGACACGGTGTCCCAGGAGGCTAGGCTTCCAATTTTCAAAACCATGTGGTTCCGAATCACCTCGTCAGCGATATGAGTCTTTCCGCTGGACCGGTTCGTGCGATCCACCGACCTCTTCGTAAGTCGTCGGATATCCGGCTCTTCAAGATCTCAACGAAGCGTCGATTGGCGGCAAGGCCAGTGGGTCCGTTTCTCGAGACATCCTCTAGTAGCAGCCCCTCTTCTATGAAGAACTTCAACGAGAGCTTCGGACTTGCTTTGTATTTAACAGTGCATAGGTGCGAGATAGACTCCCCACGGAGCGGTGCGTCCATGGACGCCACCGACCGGTCGCACTTTGATAACGGGACGCAAGCGATAAGATCTCGTCGCGCAGCCCAGGCTTTTTCTAGTCCGCGATTCTAGCGCTGTTTCGAATATCATCTGAATGCATTCAACTGATGCCTGCTGGTGTTGCGGACGCTGTGGTCGCATAGGGCAGGGCTACAAACTACCGCTAGGCGGCACATTCGACTGGATGCCAAATCGATCGTCATCCTATAGGCTGTGATATAAGAACTCTTTCGATGAACTTGTTCTAGCTAGAGCACCGGATTGATTACCCACACGGAGGAAATCACAGCGTGATTGCAAGAGTCTTTGAAGACAAGCGCTCTCTCAGCAACGCCGCCGCCGAACAAGCGTCCGCTGCCGTGAGCAGTGCGATCCTCGATCGCGGCCGCGCCCGCATCATCGTCGCAACGGGAACGTCCCAGTTGGACTTTCTCGATGCGCTAACCAACACGAAAAACATAGACTGGCGGCAAGTCGAGATGTTTCACCTCGATGAGTACGTCGGGCTGCCTCGCAATCATCCTGCCAGCTTTGGCAAGTATCTTCTCGAGCGCTTGATTCATAAGGTGGGGATCACGCGGTATCACTTGCTTGACGGAAACGCTGATCCTACTGAAGTTGTCCGCCGCGTTGGCGAGGCCCTTCGATCAGCGCCCGTCGATGTTGCTTTTGCCGGCATCGGAGAAAACGGTCATCTGGCGTTCAACGATCCTCCGGCGGATTTCCAAACGGAGGACTCCTATCTCGTTGTCACTCTCGATGAAGCCTGCCGCCGCCAGCAAGTGGGTGAGGGCTGGTTCGCGGACATTTCGGAAGTCCCCCGGCAGGCCATTTCCATGTCTGTGCGCCAAATCCTCAAGTCAAAGGAAATCATTGCGGTCGTTCCGGATGCGCGGAAAGCGCAAGCGGTAAAGCTCTGCTTCGAGGGAGAAATCAGTCCGATGACGCCAGCTTCAATCTTGCGCACCCATCCGGCTGCAACGCTTTATCTCGATAGAGAATCCGCCAGTTTGCTTAGCCCGGCAACTCTTACAGCGTTCGCCGCGAGCGGATAAATTGTGGCCCCTTTGACTTTCAGCGGAATTGACATGGCGGTAGCGGACAAATGAATTCGGCCCAGCCTCGCTCCATTCCCTCCCTACGCTGGTGGATTGGCGGAATTCTGTTTGCTTCGACGGTGATCAATTACGTTGACCGCCAAACACTCTCCATTCTGGCGCCCTACCTGAAGCAGGACTATCGCTGGACCAATGTGGACTACGCCAATATCGCTATCGCCTTTCGCATCGCCTATTCCCTCGGGCAAACTGTGTGCGGACGGCTGATGGACCGAGTCGGCACGCGGCGCGGCCTCACCATAAGCGTGACGTGGTACTCGGTCGTCTCGCTTATGACTTCGCTCGCGAATGGACTTTCGAGCTTCGCTCTATTTCGTTTTCTGCTCGGGGCGGGTGAGTCCGCCAACTGGCCTGGCGCGAGCAAGGCTGTTTCCGAATGGTTTCCTAAGCGCGAGCGCGGACTAGCGGCTGCGTTTTACGATAGTGGCTCATCGGTCGGGGGCGCAGTCGCGCCCTTCTTGATCCTGCCGGTGTACTTTCGCTGGGGATGGCGGGTTGCCTTTATCATTCCGGGCCTGCTTGGATTCTTGTGGTTGATCGTGTGGCGCTGGCTGTATCACCTTCCTAAGGATCACCCGCGCATCAGCGATGCCGAGCGAAGCATGATTCTTGCCGAGACCCTCGAAGCACAGACCGCAGCAAACCCGCGGCTGCGATGGCGCGACCTTTTGAAGCTGCCCCAGACCTGGGGAACCATCATCTCCAAGGGCCTTACCGATCCCGTTTGGTTTTTCATTACCGATTGGTTTCCCATCTATCTGTTTGCGAAGGGGATTTCTCTCAAGAGCGGTTTGCTGGCCGTATGGGTTCCCTTTCTCGCTGCGGACTTGGGCAATTTTTTCGGCGGTGGTGTTTCTGGGTACTTAATTCGGCGCGGCTGGTCGCTCGGGGTAGCCCGAAAAGCGCTGGTTGTGTTTGGCGGCGTCGGCGTATTGCTTCTCATCCCGACAATTTTCACCGTGAATCTGTACCTGATCGCGCTGCTCTTCGCCCTCGCTACGTTCTCCTACGCCTCCTTTTCGACGATTGCCAACGTGCTGCCGACCGATCTCTTCCGAAGCGATTCCGTTGCTTCGGTGAGCGGCCTGAGTGGCACGGGAGCGGGGATCGGGACCATCATCGCATTCGAATTAATCGGCCACCTTTCCGATGCGCGCCAGGCCTCGGGAACTCATTCTTTCGACCCCATCGTGATCGTCGCCGGGGTTATTCCATTCATCGGTATGATCCTGGTCTTGTTACTCGTGCGCAACACGCGCGCAACCGATCAGGGCCTGGTGCGACGCATATGAACTCCAGGTAATAGGCAGCACCGTGCCTGGGAAGAGCATCCACAAAAGTGACCGCACACGCGCGCTGGTCGCGGCCCAGGAAGAGTCTCCACGCTCAGAAGTTCCCGTCGGCGATTTCTGTAAACACCACAAGCTTCGCTTATGTCATTGTGCTTTCGCGCAGCGCTGTAGAAACATCTCACGGTGTTGACGATCGCGAAACGCTTCGGTGCCGCCGGCGCGCGTGGTTGAGAGGCCAGCACACACATTGCCATATTCAAGGCAGTCCTGAAGGTCAGCTCCGCGGATGAATTTGTGCAGGAAACCTGCGTTGAAACTGTCGCCTGCCCCAACAGTGTCCACGGGCTGACCGGAGAGCGAAGCAGCATGAAAGCGCTCTTTTCCGCGTTTGGCCAGTACGCCTTGAGCACCACACTTGATGACAATGATGGGAACGAGACGTGCCAAGGCGTCGAGCGCGCCATCAACGTCGCCCGTCCCTGCAACTTTGCAAGCTTCGTGCTCGTTTGGCAGAAACACATCGACGCTCTTGAGCACGGCCTTGACGTCACCGGCCCAAAGGTTATCCGGGTCGTCGTTGGTGTCGAGTGACGTGGTCAGACCAGCCTGCTTCATTTGAAAGAAGAGCTCAGGCAATCTGGGACGCAGTGCGCGCAGAAGGAAAAAGGATGAAAGATGGAAGTGTGCCGCGTCCCGGAGATAGTCCAAGTCAAGGTGCGTATGGTTCAAATCAAAAGTCGTGCCCGGATAAGTCAGAATTTGACGCTTCTCGGCAAGAGGGAGGATGACCGTCACGCCGGTATTCTTGCTCGGAAGGCTTTTCACGCCCGCAACGTCAACGCCGCTCTCCCCTAAACGCTCCACACAAAACTTGCCGAGCGGATCGCCTCCAATGCAAGAAGTAAAACCAACGCGGCTGCCGAGGAGAGAGATATTATGGGCAAAAATTGCAGAAGAGCTCCCTAGAGTCAGCGCAAAGTCGTTGGCCAGGTGTTCTCTTTCCGGTTCAAGTACCGGAGGAAGACCGTACAGAATCAAATCACAATTCAGTTCACCCAGAACGCTGATGTCAAAACGCTTCACCGAGTAGTCTCCTTCCACCTACAATCGGTCTATGTGAACGCCCTGTTCAATGCGCGAAACATTTTGTCCCACAATACGACCAGGGAGTGCCGCCAGGCAATTCGCAGCCCCACAAGCCACTGCGAGAGCTAGACTTTGCTCAAATGTAAGTTCCGCTGCGGCAGCGTAGGCTAATCCTGCAAGAGCAGCATCACCGCAGCCGACACTAGATTTCGTATGCAGAGGAGTGGTCCAGGCGTGAATTGGCTGCTGATCGTGCTTTCGAACACCGACCAGGCCGCGAGCGCCGAGGCTGACGACGGCAGAGTTCGCGCCGAGTTCCAGCAACTTTTGAGCCGCTTGCACTCCCGAAACGGGATCACCTATGGCCACCCCGGTGACAAACTCTGCTTCTTCCCGATTGATCTTGACCAGGTCCGGTCCGGCCGCCAACGCTTTGGAGAGTGGTAAGCCACTGGAATCGACGAATGCCAGACAATTCGCAGATTGGGCCGAGCTAACGAGGGCCGCACAGGCTTCGGCTGGAACGCCAGGAGGCACGCTTCCGGAGATCACCGCGATTCTTTTGTTGGCCGCAAGGTGAAAGGCGCCGACGCACACTTCTTGAAATTCCGACCATTCGGACCGAGTAATCGTTCCACCCGGCTCAAGGATCTCTGTGACTTCTCCTCCCGTGTCCAGGATTTCCAGATTGACACGCGAAGCTTGACCGGTGGACACCGGCATCGTCGCAATTTCCAAAAGGCGGAGTCCCGCAAGCAACTCGCTGCCTGTGGCACCGCCAAAGAAGCCAATCCATGTCGGAGTTGCACCCAATCCTTGGAGCGCCATGGCCACATGGGCGGCCTTTCCTCCGGGTGTTCGATAAACTTCTCGGACGCGATTGACGCGGCCGGGAACGAATCCGTTCACAATAAGCCGTGTGTCGATCGCCGGATTCAAGCTCACGCAAAAGAACGCGTTTGCGAGGTGATGGGAGTGGGCAGCTGGTTTATTCATCTGCGGGATAGTTTTCCCACCACGAAGTCGCAGCCTTGAGGCTTTCGTTGATGCTTCGCATGTTTTGCACACCCTGGTTTTCAAGCCATTCCTGAAGGGCATTCGCTCCGCCACGGACAAACACACCTACGCCATCCTTCCAGGTTGCCCGCCCGCACAGGACACCGCAAAAATGGACACCTGCTTCTCGGGCCATCCGAAGAGCCTCATTGAACGCGCGATTGCTAACCCCAGCAGAGAGAAACAGAAACGGTTTGGTGGTTACCGCAGCGGCATTTCGAAAAAGGTCTAGAGCTTCCACGCGAGTGTGTACAAATGTTCCTGATGAAGCCGAAGAGCCTTCGACATAGGCCATGGTTACAGGCACGCCAACTTTCAAAACATCAACGCCATAACGGTCCTTGGAGAATTCTTGCATCGCACTCATGAGAATAGCGGGCTTCGAACGCGCGAACTGGGGACTTTTTTCATCCATCCCACCTTCGTAAGGAACAACTTCCAGGAAGAAAGGAACGTCACAGCCGGTGCATTCCGAGCCAACGCGCTCAACCCAAACACCTTTGCGTTCCTGTATTTCAGGTGGGTCTGACAAGGCATAGTACAGCAGAACCTTTATGCTCTGAGCGCCGGCATCGACCAATCTGCGCACCGACCAATGTTCCAGCAGCCGAGGAAGGCGAAAGGGAACTGCAGGATCGTAGCCACTTATTTCGTAGGCCATCAACAAACCTGAGGATGAAGCACGCTGAGCGGCAGCGTGCAAGCCGTACTCCGGCTCAAGTAGCACGGCGCTAGCGTACGGGGAAAGCGCGCGAACGACGATGGACTTGAACTCCTCAAGGCGTTCGCGTGGAACCAAACTCTTTTCAATTTTCGATTCAACGGAGAACAGGCTGCGCAACGCGTCACGCTGGTCGATGGCCAGCGCGCCGATCACACCGCGAGAATCCGAGACGGCTTCTAGCCTCTTGCGCTTGCCTGGTGATAGTCTCACTCCCATCCTCCGCCCCATCGGGCGATTACCATCGAAGATGCCGAGTATAAAGGCGGTGCCTTCCAGTATTACAGTTCACGATTTCGACGCCAAGATTCCAAAAATCTGCCCATCATGCATATTTCCCCATGAAAAAAAGGGGCGACGCCCGAGGCCGCCCCTCCTTTTCCCATCAATTGTTGCCGTGCTGCGAACTATAACTCAACCTCAACCGGGCAGTGGATCAGAAGTTCAGCCGCAGTGCGAGTTGGATGACACGCGGACCATTGTCTGGACTCATGATCAAACCGAATGTTCCCCCATTAGACGGAAGCCCATCCGCGAGATTAGTGTCCGGATCACCCCGTCCCGTGCGATTGAACATGTTGAACATGTCCGCCCGGAACTGGAGTGAGGTTCGCTCGGTAAGGCGCGTATCCTTCACAATACCAAAATCCTCGTTGCTGTGACGTGGACCGCGCGTGTGGGGCAGGAATCCGGGTGAGTTCCCGAAACGCGAGATGAACGAGTTAAGCGGTGATAAAGGTGATACGGGCGGGTCCGCAAACGCGGCGGGGTTCAAGTAAGGAGTGCCGTTAATTACGTCCAAACCGTGTGAGGAGACGGTTTGAGGCACCCCAGGAACAACGTCGGCACGCACGCCGTTTATTTGTATGCCCGCGCTCAGCGAGTCATCAAAGATGACCAGCGGGTTGCCAGAGGAGTAGTTCTGAATTGCCGTAACCTGCCACCCAGAAACCACGCGGTCGAATGGCCCGCCGGCGTTCAGCCACTTCCTGCCGTGACCGAACGGCAACTCATAGATCCAGGTGAGTTTCAGAACCTGAGGGTGGTCGAAGCTGGCAATGGCCTTCTCTGCCTTGCGGTTATAAAAATCTTGGACGATCTGACTGCCCGAGGCGTATAGAGCGCTATCGGTGTCGGTGAGAGTCTTGGACCAGGTGTAGGCGGTGATGAAACTCAAGCCATGCGCGGTCCTCTTACGGGCCATCAACTGAAGAGAATGATATGTGGAATTGCCAGTCGTCGGATAATTATTGACCAGCCCCGAATATTGCGGGAATGGCTGGAGTGCCGCAGCCACGGAGGTGTCGTAGTTGTTCGCTTCGAAATCAGGATACGGCAGCTTGGTAATTCCGAAACTTGCCAGGATCGGCCCATTAACCGGGTCCGCCAGGTCGGTCGCCAAGTCGTCGGCGAGAATATCTCCCAGAGCCATGTATTTCGAAGGCGCTTGGTTGTACCAAAAGCCGAAGTAGCCATTGAGAAGACGCGTGCCCTTGGAGCCCACATAATCGGCCTGAAGCAGAATTTCGCGGGGCAATTGATACTGCAATCCAGCACTCCAATTCTGGGCATACGGCTGTGCGGCAGCATTCCTGGGCATGAAGTCGAGCGACTGGCCATTGGCAGATGCCGGGTCACGATTGGGAAGTGTTCCGGTAAATGCGGGGACACCGACTTGGGCCTGTGCCGGTAAGGGAGCGGACTTCAGGGTCGACAAATACGTAACTGGGTCCTGGGGGAATCCCGTTGGTGACGTACCCTTGACCAGAGGCACTCCGCTGTTGAAGCCGAAAAGGTTCTGACTACCGAAGTTGTTTTCGATCGGAGGACCGTAAGAAATCCCGTAACCTCCGCGAAACACCAGGTTCTTGTAGAACTGGTAGGCCAGACCGATGCGCGGCCCGAATTCTTTGAAGTACCAATCTTGGAAGGAGTTGCGGTGGATGCAAGTTTGGCAACTACCTAGGAAAACGAGCGCGCCGGGGATATTATCGGCGCCAGGATTCGGGACCGTCGGATCAAACCCCGACTCGCGATTCAACACCTCTTTCTGTGGAAGAGGAATCTCCCAGCGCAATCCAAGGTTGAGTGTTAATTTCGGCGTGGCCTTAAAGTCATCCTGAGCGAAGAACGCGAACAAGCCAGCGCGGTAGCCCGGCGCAGTCGTGTAGACGGCGCGGTTACCCTTATTCACGGCCCCCAGGATGAAGCTGGCAAAAGGATGGCCCGTCGTCGTCGTGAAACCGGGGAGAGAGGTCTCGCGGTCGGTGAAGGTGAAATCGCCTGATAGAGGACCGGGTTCATAAGTATTGTAACGATAGCGGCGGAACTCCCCGCCGAACTTGAAGCTGTGTTTGCCGCGCAAATAACTGAATGTGTCCTGATAAATGTAACTCTCGGACGGGTCAATGTTCTTGCATCCTACGCCGAAAAGGGGCGGAACAGGATTGTGGCCAGTGAAACGCATCGGTGGGAAGCAGTCGTCCGGGACTCCGGGGATTCCTAGCTGAGGAGTGAATTTGGCGTTATCGGTGATGTTGTTCTTATTTTGAAAACGATTGTACCCCACAGAGAATTCATTGACGCTGCGACTGCTGATGGTCCAGGAGTGCGCGATGCGCACCTGGGGACCTCCCACGATCTGCCGCTTGACCGGGTTGATCGGCTGTCCGGGGAAAGGCTCGAAGGTCCTGCTGCTGTTCCTGTTATACCGGTCCCGGTGATTCCAGGTAAACGATCCCCACAGCTTCTGCTTGCTGGTGAGCACGTGATCGATTTTGGCCGTGTATGCGTTGCGTGAAAGGATTGGGCAACAGCCGCTGAGTCTTAGGGTGTTGTTTGTGTTTTTGGCGATCTGCGGGTCCGGAATCAGCGGGAGAAGAACCGAAGACGCATTGCTGAACTCAGCGGCGGGAATGACGTTCAAGTTGCCTCCGGAATTGAAGGGATCGCGGTTGACCGTGTCCGCATTCGCTGTTAGTCCAGTAACTGGGTCGACCTGTCCGGCGGTCACATTGCGCGTCGTTGTCGGGTCGTAGATCTCGTTCTTGAATACTGAGCGGCCCAGCGCGTCGGTGCCGACCCGCGCCCCCAACCAGGAGCCGAAATCGCCATTCCTCATGGCCGGCGTCGGCAAGGTCATGAACCCAGCCAACGCAAAGCTCCGGAAGCGATCGCCTTCGTAGTTGAAGAAGAAGAAGGTGTGATCTTTTCTGATCGGGCCGCCGATTGTGCCTCCGAAGTTATTCTCTTTCTCATTATTCTTGGGAGTGCCAGGATTCGCGTTTACAACCGTGCCCGCGGCGTTGAACACGGGATTCTTGTTGTATTCAAAAAGCGTGCCGTGAAACTGATTCGTGCCGGACTTATAAACGAAATTGGCGATGCCGCCGCCCGTCTCGCCGTATTCTGCCGAATAATTAGACATCTGCACCTTGAATTCGCCAATGGAATCCGTGCCCGGACTGAATTCATCAAGACTTCCGCCACTGAGGTCATAGCGGCCAATCGTGACGCCGTCAATGAGGATCTCATGGCTGAACAGCTGCCCGCCATTAATCGACCCCGAAAATGTATCGCCGACAGTTCCGGGAAGACTGGTGAAGATGAAAGTTTGGAGCTGTCGTCCTCCATCACCCACCTCAATTGGCAGAGTCTCGAACTCCTGAGCGCTTACTGCAGAGCTCACTTCCGCCGTGGAAGGCGTGAGGAGCGGCGTCTGCGATGTGACTTCCACTCTTTGCGATTGGTTGCCAACTTGCAGCGTGAGATCGACCGTCACCACCTGCGCGACTGGCACAGGAACACTTTCGGCTACTTCAGTCTTGAAACCCTGCTTCTCTGCCTCCAGGCGATATCTGCCGGGAGGTACAGCCACCCGGTAGTAGCCGGCACTGCTTGTTTTGGCCGTCCACTTCACGTTGGTTTCAACGTTCGTAATGGTGAGCGCGGCGTCGGGAACAACGGCACCACTCGTGTCCAGAACCGTACCGGTGATGGCACCGAGGTTGCCCTGCCCAGACGCCGGGCGCGCCAACAAAAGAAGAGTGCCACCGAGCAGCAGAATCACGCAGACCTTACGCATACCTACCTCCTGGCAACCCCGAAATTCACCCGAGATCCGAAACACCCCAGGCAGACGGGTTTCGAGACCTCTACCACAATAAGAAAGCAAACACAACGACAAATAAAGAATAAAATGGATAAAGAAAGAAGACGAAAGTATTTGCAGGTTCTATGGTTTCGTTTGTTTGACGCACCGGATGCCCGCAACCTATACTTGACTTACGGAAACGGTCGATGACCCCCAAAGCTCGTCTGCTAACGGAACAGCGACGCCGGAGTGTGCTGGACCTTGTTGACCAGGAGGGCCAAGTCACCGTCGCGGATATGGTCAGGCGGTTCTCAATATCCGCTGTCACCGTCCGCAATGACCTCGATGCTCTTGGTTCCATCGGGGCAGTGGTTCGTTCGCACGGCGGTGCTGTGCGGCGCCTGGAAGCGACTCAGGATTACCCTCTCCGTACCAAAGAAACTCTGCATCGGGATGAAAAAATCAGAATCGGAAGGGCCGCGGCAGAATTGGTGCAGCCGCGTGAAACCATTATTCTCGATTCAGGAACGACCACGGCAGAGGTCGCCCGACATTTGAAAAGGCTGAAAGTTCAATCGCTTACGGTTATTACGAACGCCCTGAACATAGCGGTCGAGCTCGCCGATGCTCCCGGCATTTCCTTAATCATGATAGGTGGGCTGTTGCGTCCGATTGCCTGCTCCTTCGTAGGACCGCAGGCGGAAGCCATGATGAATGAGTTCCACGCCGACCGCCTTTTCCTCGCGGTCGACGGTTTCGATCTCGAGAACGGTCCTTCGACACCGGATTTGCTCGAAGCGCAGCTTAACAACGTGATGATTCGCTCTGCCAGAGAGGTCAATGTTGTCACGGATTTCAGCAAACTGGGTCGGAGAAGCGTCTCTAAGATTGGCCCCTTCGAAAGAATCCGGCGCCTGGTCACGGACAACCGCGCTCCTCAGGAATTCACCGAAGAACTTCGCAAGAAAGGCATTGAAGTTATCGAGGTGTAGCCCCTTCGATTGCCAGGCGGCTCAAGTGACAAGACATTCGGTTGTCGGGCAAGAGCAAGGATTCGCGGAGGGAAGCTTTGCCCTGAACTTCGTTTCCAAGCGCCATCTGCAAGACCCCCACCAAGTAGGCCCACCAACCTTGATTGGCGCTGGTTAGCGCGTTGGACTCCGCTTTTGACAAAGCTGAGGAAAGACGTTCCCGCCATAGAGCTGGATCATAGCTCCCCAGCTTCTTTGACGACGCCCAAGCCCACAAGGCGTCCGAAGTGTCGGTCGCTTGCGCCGAGAGTCGATACTTTCGATCTGCCTCCTCCTTTTGGCCGCAAGCAGAAGATATTTCAGCGAGCAGGTAGTTTGTTCTCGCCGACGTAAGCAATGGTTGTAAACCGTCTTGTGTAAACGAAAGACCTGGAACTGGGGAACTAAGTGTTCTCGCCGTGGCGAGAGCTTCTGCGCAGTGGCCGGTTCGCGCCAACCCGACGGCTTGTTGCAACTTCACTTCAACCCACACCTGGCGAACGTTCGTTCCGCCTTCTTCGCTGCCGAAGAAGCGGTTCTGGAACAAGTCAATCGCGCCTTTATAGTTCCCTTCCTCGGCGCGGTTCAAAGCCAGTTCATAAACCAAACTAGTCGGCATACGGTCTAGGTCGGGATAGCGCTCCAGTGTTTTCGCCCGCTCCGCGGCGGGTTTGCCCATTACCGCCATCGCCGAAACCGAACCGGAATAGTTCACCACGTTCGACGGATCATTTCTTATTCCTTCCGCGAATACATTGAGGGCACCCGCGAAATCCCTCTTCACGTGTAGCAAGGCTAATCCGAGACTGGCTTCCAACACTGGTATTCGGGGATTGAGCTCTCGCGCTTTTTGCCATTCGCCGATGGCCTCTTCCGTCTTTTCGCGCGCAAAATACCACGTCCCCAGCAGGTAATGAGCGGTCGCGTCTTTCTCGTTTGTGCGAATGGCCGCTTTGAGCGCTTGCTGGTCTTCGATGGTGTTCGGAAATATATTTACAGTTGACAGTCGGGAGGCTTGCAAATAGTCCTGTGCCCCTGACTCCCCGAGTTTCTCGCGACAGTACCCGCGAAAGTAGACCACCAGCGGATTCTTCTGCGGGATAACCGCGTCAGGTTCGCGCTGGTCCGCCTCAGGGGACGGATAGTCGCGCGAGAGAACCTCCACGGCTCGACGGTTTAGCCCCAACCGCGCGTATTCTGATGCAACATTTAGGACTCGATAGGGATCCGCGGCAAGATGCAAGATGTTCGTTTGTCCAAGTTCTTCCTGGAGAAAATCGCTCAACGGAAAGCGCGCGAGCCGTTCCCTTGCTATCTTTTCCCCTTCTGCAGTCCCTCCGAGCACGCGCGATACAGCTGCCAGCTCCTCCTCGGCTCGCAGGTCTTCCGGCGCGGATTCGAGGCTTTTCCTCAGAAAATCTTTGGCCTCCTTCACGGCGCCCCGCCGAGCCCGCAGTTCGGCAAGGCGCAATGCAGCGGCCGCACGATATGAGGGTATGCGCATCGCTTCTTCGTATGCGTCGACCGCGTCGTTCTCTCGTTCCACGCCCTCGTACGCGATTCCAAGATAATAGGAAATCTCCGCATCGGTCGTATTTCGGTCATGAGCGGCAGAGAGCTGAGCTACCGCTTCTTCAAAACGCTCTAGACATGCGTCGAGTCGTCCCGCCGCCTTCAACAATTCAAAGTCTGTGGGGAACTTCACCAAGGCTTCTTTATAGGTTTCCAGGGCGGCTAACAGGTTGCCGTTCAACTCTTCCGTCTTGCCCTGCTCGAGCCAGTCGTTCTCGGTGCGACGCCTCGCCTCCGGTACGTTGTAGGAAATCTGCGGGCCAACTTTAATTTCGGATTCGGGCGTCCAGTCATACTCCCCTTCCGTCTGCCTCAAAAGCAGAGCGTCCTCGCTATTTTTGAGTTCAAACGTATACCTCCTGGTAGCACTTGGAATCTGAATCTCTCTCTTCCACACTCGCTCCGGTACAACATCTCTTTTCTCTTTGAGCAAGGAAGTGTTTCCATCCAAGATCTGGATCGTAGCATCGGGCAACTTTCGGTTGGCATTGAAAGAGACCGCCAAAATGCCGGTCTTGCGCTCCAGGTGAACCACCCCGGCAAGATTGGCGCGGGAAATCCCGCCCGTATCGCGGACCGGTATCCAGTATTCCGTGAAGGCAATTCTTTGTCGCGGTTCGAGGAATGCATAGGTCTCTTGATTTCGGAAGAGGCCTGCTTGCAACTCGACATAGGCGCTATTGTTGTCGGAGAGAGCGTTGCGCCAATCAAGCCCATCCGCGTCAACACCCCAGGACCATATTTTCTTGGCCGGTAGCTCGCCGTAGTCGGCAAAATGCGCCGTCCCGGTCTTTGTTCGGGGATGCCAGACGCCCATGAAGTCTTCGCGGCTTCCATGGACGAACATTGATACTGGTCCGTCGGTCTGGTTATGTATGACGCTGAGATCCTTACCCTGTGGATCGACCGGCCACCTCTGCACTTCCGCAAACCCATGCGCTGCGGCATAGCGCATGGGGTATTGAATCTGAGAATCGTCCCAAACCTGGACGGCAGCATTGTTCCACCAATAAAAACGATGGCGTACATCGCTTCGATTACTCAGCGTGACGTGCTGTTCGAGAACCGTAGAACCCGGCCGCAGAGTCAATTCGACGGACCATTCCATTCCATAAACTCTGTCGATATTCCCAACGGTTACCGATGCACTGCCATCCTCGTGGCTCGCGTAAGCGAAATCCACCGGGGACATGGAGACCCAATTGTGAGAAACGGGAAAGTTAAACTCGACCCCGAACGCGGCCCAGGCCCCGCGATAACCGATGCGGGCCTTCTTAATGGAAGGGTTGGCGTAGAATATTGGCTGCCCGCTGAGTTTGTCGATGCACGTATAAATATGCCCGCCCAAATCCGGTAGCACTGAACATTTCAGATATTCATTTTCAAGATAGATGGCACGCCACCGGTGCTCCGTCCGCTGGTTGGTGATTTCTTTCCGCATGGTATAGGGATAATTGAATCGACCGATAGCGAACTGGTCGAAAGGAGGATTGGGGTCAGGCACTCCCTCTTCGTATGCCGGAAGATTCAGAACGCCTTCCCACACGCGTACCTGACCTTGAACGGTTACGGCCTTGACAGCCAGAAATAAGAACAGCACCGTCCATCGCATCGGCATGGCCTCGCGGAGCAACATCGCTAACGCCGTTTGAAGTAGTTCTGCTCGATCACGGATTAATACAGGCTTCCCGGGTTATTCGTCCGCTCGGAGAGAGTTCGCGGCTGACGGCCATTCACGAAGGCGTGTGAAGAGGAAACTTCTCCACCACACGGTTGATGATCCCTCCTTCAGACGGTGAATCAGGCCGAAGTCCTTCTTCCAGGCAACGAAAAAAAGCCAGAAGTTGGGCAACCACCACATACACGGTGGGGGTCTCTTGGTCTCCGAGTTCAGTCAATCCCTGGCACGCGATGATCTGATCGCCCTCTCTAACCGCAGAATCTGGAATATTCTCTCCGACAATGACTTTGCATAATCCAAGTTTCTTCCGGTCCAATTCGCGCAATAGATCCAACTCATACGCGCGTATCGTGGAATCACACGACAAATTGCAAACGATGAGAGTGTCGTCCTGCACGTAGCTCATGGGGCCATGCCGAAAACCAAGATAGGATTCGCAAAGTGTAGTAACGCGACCCGAGGTCAGCTCCAACATCTTCAGCGCCGCTTCGCGTGAGGCAGCGAAATGCGGTCCACTGCCAAGAAATACGGCACGGCGGAAATCCGCGGCCGCAATCTTTGCTAGGATGTCGAAGTTAGATCCGATCAGTCCCCCAGTTATTTGGCTTAGCCTCTCGCACAATTTTCGATATCCAGCTGGTCTTTCCAGCATTCCCATGAAGCGCGCCGCCAGCAGCAAGTTGGTGAAACTGCTGGTCATGACCAAGCTCTTGTCATGAGTCTCGGCAGCAAGCGTGATGACGTGTACTTTTTCATGAAGGCGCGAATCTCTGGCCAGGCTTCCCTGCTCATTGCAGGTCACCACCACGTGTCGAAACTGTGGCTCCGTGTCCAGTATCAATTCTAGGGCCCCCCTGCTCTCGGGGCTGTCTCCGGATCTCGCCAAAGAAACGAGCAAGCCAGGCCTTCCGAGAGGCAACGCTTTTCCGCCGTACATTAACAGCGATCCGCCGCTGATCGATTCCGCCGAGATCCCCAGCTCATTTTGCAGTGGGAAGCACACGCATTCGGCGGCATACTCTGAGCTCCCGGATCCTGTAAGCGCCAGGCTTCGAATTCCTGCCACATCCTTTCTCAGGCGATCGCGAGCAGCGATCATGCGATCCGCAGTCTGCAGCCACGTCCAAGGCTGCTGGCAGATCTCCTGCAGCGTGTGAAAGTAGCCAAGCCGTTTTTGCTCCGTCTCTGACCGGCCAAAAAATTCTGCCGCCCGCGCTTGCTGGTTGGTCAGCGCACGTTGCCAGTCCGCCTGCGTCAACAAGGAGGCACTTTCCATGGGCTCTTTTTGTCTCTTTTCTGCCAGGAGATTCCTGCGCTACCATCCCGGCTGAAGCTCAGGCGTAACGATGTCCAATGGACGATCTTCCCCATCCACGGAGCCATGCCAAACGCCCCCGCCAAAGGTTGTGATGTAAACTTTTTTGGGATCTTCGGGATCGGGAATGACGCGATGTCCCCATTTAAAGTTAAAGCCGGGTACGCGCGTCCAGTTTTCCCCGCGGTCGCTTGATTTCCATGCGGAGGACTCGAACCCGCAAGCGTAGAGGATTTTCGCGTCGCGCGGATCTATGGTGATATCGTAGACGTGGCGATCACGATCAAGCACTCGCGTCCAAGTCATTCCTGCATTCGTCGACAAGTAGATGCCACCACCCTCACCGCGTTCTCCCTTGTCCCTGGCCCACGCCGCGAGATAGAGTCGATCCGGTTCGCGGGGATCAGCGGCCAGCCCATTCGGACCGTTGCTTCCCTCGGGCATCGTCACCGGGCTCCAGTTCTCCGCTCCATCGGTGGATTTGTAAAGCGCGCCGTCGCCCTCCGTTCCTATGCTCCCATCCTCGGAACGACGCGCCAGCAGCACGTAGAGTGTCCCCCGGGTATCCCTGACAATTCTCCAGGCAAATGGTTCTTTCTGGGTAATGCCAGCGTTTTTCAGCTTCCAGCTCTTGCCTCCATCCACGCTCTTGTATACACCTTGTCCGAAGGCGGCAACGTAGAGCACGCGCGCCGCAGGCGGACTCGTGGGGTCCAATAGGATGTGCGTCGCTGCGGTTTCCGCCATTCCGTCATTCGACTTTGTCCAGGTCTTTCCTCCATCCTCGGTGCGGCATACGCCGCCCCGATAACCCCGAATCCCACTCCTTCTCCACATCTTTGGCCGCGGTAAATCATGCGTCCAACTATTCACGCTCCAGACACGCCCCTTCACCTCGGGGTCGAATTCAATCCAGTAGGTGGTGTTGGTCCACTCCTTCGGCACACCTCCAGTGGAACTAATCCAGGATTGCCCGCCATCTTCGCTGCGGAAAAGACCAATATCCGTCGTGGTGATAAATTGCCGATGGTGATCAAACGGATCAAAGTGGTAGCCATAGGCGTTCGTTACATCAAGACCCGTGCTGACCCATCCGTTTTCGCCGGATTTTTTTGAATAAACTGCCACCCAACTTGCGCCTCCGTCCGTCGTGCGCATTACTCTTCCCAAATCCGTCCCGTAACCTATATTGGCGTCCTCGTCGGCCACGGCGAGCGCCAAGGGATTTTCACCCCAATCCGATCCAAATCGTTCGGTGATCCACGCATCGTGGATATTTGTGGCGGGCTTAGCCGCAGGATTGCTGTCCTCTTTCCAAACCGGTCGCCAATGGCGTCCCCCATCCGTGGTCTTGGCAACTCCTAGCCATTTGATGCGGCGCTCTTCCAGGTCTCTATAGGAGACATAGGCCGTCTCTGGATTGCCGAAGCTGGTGGCGATCGCTCGCACTTTCGCACCCCCCTCACCCAATCTGGCCTTTCGCCAAGTCGTCCCTTCGTCATCCGACGTGTAAGCCGATGCGTCACCGATAACATAAATGATCGGCTTGCCATCCTTCCTGAATCCGGCAGAGAAATCTGTGAAAGTCTTTGCCGAGGGTCCGGATAGCCCCTGCATGCCGGAGGAGGTTTTCTTTTCAATGAAATGTGAACCGGCAAGGAGAACCATCCGAGCACTGCTAGGTGAGTGAGGATTGACCCACAGCTTGTAGGCCCGTCCGGGTAAGTTCTCCTCCCTTATCCAATTCTGGCCCCCATCACGCGAGATAAAGAGGGCAAACGTCTCTTTTTTTCTATCGCCTGCGGCAACATAAAGGGTTTTGGAATCGGAGGGATCGATGGCCATTGCCGTTATGTTGCCGAGAGGATTCGGTTCCGCAATTAGATCTTCGTCCGAGTGATCCGAACTCATTTTGATGCTCTTCACCGAGGACGGGCTCGGATAAACCAGGCGCCAGGTTTCACCTTCGTCCTGACTGCGCCACAATCCGTTAGATTGCGCATAAATCACCTTGCGATCGAGCGGATCGAAAACGAAGAACTCCACGACTCCTCGTAGATTAAACATGCGCCAAGACTTGCCTGCATCATGGGTGATATAGGACCCCGTCATATCGCAACTGACCAGCACGGTCTGCGGGTCGTGAGGACTGATACTTGGATGGAACGTGGCCCCACCACCGCCTGGGCCAATGATCCTAAAATCACCGGGACGAGAGTCGCCACCGTCAGCCAAGAGCAGCGCCGCTACGGCAAGGCGAAGGAGGAAAAAGATCATCTATTTCTTTCCTTTACTTTCGTTATCATTGTTTCGGTTTCTTTTTTGGCAGAAACTACTTGCTTTGTCAATCCCCTTGAAGAACCGCTAGGTCTTGACTCGCAAGAGTCGGGCAGCGTTTTCGAAATAAACTTTCTTGAGTATTCCGTCGGGTAAACCGAGGCCGTAGATCCGCCAGCGCCCCTGCGGGGGCACCGGTGCGGGCGCATAGTCGAAGTATTCGTCTTCGGTTTCAAGAAAGCGGTAGTAAATCTCGTACAGCTCGTCGTTGCAGATTTGCTGAGGCGTGTCGGTACCATGGGGAACGGCATCCGTTCCAAAGAGAATTCGATCCTGATATTTCTCGAAGAGCTTTTTGGCCATCCGTGGCTGGCGCCCTAACTCCCCAATCCGCGCACCAAGTTCCACATGCATATTGGGGAAGCGGTCCAGACATTCGCCGACGTAGGGAAGATTCTCAGCGTCATTGCCCACATGAAGCACAATGAATTGGGTCTTGGGGTGGCGAGCCAAAACGCGGTTACGTGCCTCCAGCAGTTCCGCGTTGCTGGGAAAATCGCCGCCGTGGAAGGACCAATCAGGATGGTTATTCAATTCCTCGAAGCGCTCATTGAAACGATCGATGGGCAGGAAGAATGCCTCCGGATCCGAAACGTGAATCGCTACCGGCATCCCTAGTGATCCGCATGTTTCCCACATAGTGTCGAAGCGTGGATCGTCAATTCTTACCAATGGGCCTTTCGAGATCTCCTCTCGCAAATAAAGGCCCAGCGTCTTCAGAATCTTGAGTCCGCGCGCGCCTGCCTGTTGCGCCCGAACAATCTCATCGGCTTGAAATTTGCTATACCCGGGTTGATTGCTGCGTTCCCACCACGGTTCCGTGAAGGTTACGAAGCGTTCCGGATATGGCTGCTGAAACTTTCGAATGGTCTGCTCTAGTCCTTTGCCAACTCCGCCGGTCAGGTTGACCATCACCCGGATGTTCTTTCGATCCATCAGCGGCAGCAGCTCCTCGACAGGGGCGGGATATTCCATGGCCTCTCCTAGGCCTACTCCGTTGGCTGACTTCGCGGTGAACGACAGATGCGTGTGAATATCTATGACTGGATGTCGTGAGCGAAGCACCTTTGTCTCCGGGACGTGTAGCATGCTGCGCGGTTGGAAGTCTGCGAGCTGCAGTGGTTTTCCCGCTCCCCCCGGAGCGACTGGCGACGACCTTATTGGTAATCTGCCTGCAAAGAAAGACATCCCCATGCTTTCCAACCAGCGTCTCCGGCCCATTCCACTCATGAATCCTCCCGTCTTCAAATCCCACCCCTATGGATTCCCGCTTTCCTGCGACTTCTTCTATATCGTTTACTTTCCCTTGTCAAAGTGGGATAACTCTCCGGGTTCGGCTTCCCTTAAGGCCAATGCCAACGTCCACGATGCACGTCGACCTTGAACAGAGCGAGCCGATCAAGACCCAAGGGACACGCTGATGGTTAATTGGAAAATGGCGGTTTTGATTGGTGCTCTTGCCGGGGCAGCGTTCACTTTGCTTCCTTTTTCGAGTACCGGCCAGATCGCTACGATAGGGCAGCAAGCCTATACCAGTGACGTGCAACTCCAGGCCAAACGGTCGCCGGTGGATTTCCTGGCCGATGGCGATGCTACTAAGCCTTCCTGGAGACAGGCCAAATCGGTGGAATTTGACAACGACGCTTCGGGCAAGCCCCACTATCCGGACATTGCGACTCAGGTTGCATCCGTTTGGACCGAAACTCATGTTTACTTTTTCTTTTGGTGTCGCTACGACTCGCTGAATGTGTATCAAGGAGAAGACGCGGCGGTTGAACGATGGCAGCTTTGGGATCGCGACGTGGCCGAAGTTTTCCTGAACCCTCAGCCAGAGCGAGTGAATCACTATTACGAGTTTGAGGTAGCCCCCAATAACCAGTGGATAGACCTTGAAATCGATAAGAGTAAAGAGCCTTTTAATGATGCGTCTTGGAATTCAGGCTTTGAGCACGCCACCCGCATCGACGCCAAGAATCACATTTGGACGGCGGAAATGCGCATACCGATCTCGTCGATGAATATCAGCGCGATTCATCCGGGTGCTGAATGGCGAGCGAATTTCTTTCGAGCAGCAGGAAAGGGCGGTGACGAGCACCGTAAGTTTCTGGCCTGGAGCATCATTCCTGAAGGGAAAACATTTCACGTGCCAACTCGGTTTGGAATCTTGCGGCTGGTGAATTAGTTCTGACGTTCCGACAAACTGGCCTTAGCGGTACCAAGGACGCCGGACAAAGCAGTAAGCCTAATGAATATAGGCTCCCGATGGCAGTAGATACTGTATTGGCCAAATCTCCTGTTTGTGCTCCACGATTTCAGACCATTTCAAGACTTTCGCGTCTGGCTGGGGCAAGAGCTCAATGCCGGGCAGCGTCTCGGCAATGGCGCTCGCGAGCGTGTACCCACCATCAGGGGCGGTTACAGCTACTCCTTTTGCGCCCAGCTTCTCACGGGCGAATCGACCGGCGATTTCTGCGTCCTCGATCATTTGCAGAAAATACGGCCTGCCGGTCAACAGAGAGTTGTATACATGATTGGCCAACACGCCTGAAATGGAATTGACATATGCATGATCAAAATCCAAGGCACCCAAGGTCGGATCATCCGGAGAGACCGCTGTGTATGGCATGCGAGTCTCGCCGAGGCCGCGGAAATCAAACGAGACAACATCGTAGCCCTGCTCCACATGTTTCTTGATGTCCGGCCAGTCTGCCGCCGTCGCTTTGCCGCCTTCGCGGAACCACAAGAGAACTGTTCGTTTACCAGCGGCGGACTTATGAATGTGCAGCAGAGGCATTTCGAGCAGTTTGCTGTGACGCAGTAGATACCGGTCAATCGACACGCCGGCTGCTTTTGAGCTCCCCACGTCTTCCCAGGTAATCTGCCCCTGCGCGGCCATGGCCCCGGAATATTCGCTTACCTGCCACTCTTTCACTCCGCCGTATTTGTCACCGTAATATTCCTTCGCAAGGTGGTGCCCCGGCGCGGTTCTGTGTTCGTTGTAAAACTCTCGGATCACCTCCATCAGAGATTTTGCATCGCGGTAGTCGAGCGCAACCTGGCCCGTTCGAGTGCACAGCAAATCTTTATCAGCGAGTTCCTTAACCGGAGGAAGTCCATGTCGAACTGGCATTTGATTGAAGCGGTCGAGAAAGTCGAGCGCGGCTTCCTGATTCTCCGATGAAAATTGATGCGCGTGATAGCCCTCAACCAGCGCAATCCGCTCTCCGCGGTCGAAACGCTCGTACAGGCTGCGCACTTCGCGGACCGTCTTGCGCGTGCCTTCAATGGGGAAAAAATCGAGTACTGCCGCGGCCACCATCACCGGCCGTGGATACATCATCAGCAGGAGTCCGGGATGGTCCACCCCATTGGAAATCATGCCAAACAAATCTTGCTCGGGATCGCTGTCGGGGTCGGCAAAAATGCGGTTATACATCCTCATGGGCAACGCGCTGATATAGCACGAAGGCACGGCCACCTTGATGCGCTCATCGAGAGCGGCAATCAAAGTGGCCTGAAACCCGCCGCCGCTTGTCCCGGTAATGCTGATTCGCTGGCTGTCAACTTCAGGGCGTGTGAGCAGATAGTCGACCGCGCGGATACCATCCCATATCTCCCATCTGGCAAGATTCGCCCCGGCCAGATAGGCCAGGTTCCCCATTGCCGCGTGTTCGCCGCAAACCAAGTTATAGCGACTCTTACCTGCTGCCAAATCCCAGAACTGGCTGCGTTCACCCTGCCCCACGGGATCCCAGGAAATGACCACATACCCCCGCCCCGCCAGCCTTTGACTCAACGACTGATAGTGGAATTTTCCATCGGCGGCATGCCCCGCGGGCACCAGCACAGCGGGATGTTTCCTGGAGTGATCATCCGGCACGTATAGCAGCGCGGTGACATAGACACCTGGCAAACTCTGGAAGATCAGTTTTTCGACAGAGAACCCATCCATCCGAATCCTGCCGGTGACGCGCGCTTGCAGATCCGTTTTTGCCGTCGGCAAGCCGCCGATCATTTGCAGAAGCTTTCCTCGCAGTTGGTCTTGCGTGCTAAGCAATTCTCTCTCGTTGTGGATGCCGTCCCAGGTTCTTTGGCGATCGTTGTCCTCGCGCCAGGCTTGCTCCGCCTGATATTGTAGGAAAGGTGTTATTCGTGGCCCCGGCGATAAAGGCTGTTCGCGGACACGGAAAGCTTCGGGTGGGGGTGAATCGTCCGCGGCTAGCGCGCACACAGCAATCGCTCCAGCCAGCACCGCCATGACGCATGGCCGGATCATCCTGCCTCTTTGCAGCTGTCTGGGGCCCTCAACCGGCCGCCCTGTTTCGCATCCGCACCGCAGCGTAAAATGACTCACTGTGTTTTTACCGTGACTGAACCCATGCTATACCAGCCGTCGTCTTGACGGCCCTCAATGGCGAAGCGAATGGCCGGTTGCTCCGTTCTTCGATCCAGCATGGCAACCCGGAAATCGTAACTGCCTTCGGCCAAATTTTCCGGAACATATAACGTGCCGTCGAATACCGCGTCTCCGGGAAGCCATTTTCGAATGTCCACTGGGATTGGAATGACGGTCGCGGTCTTGGAAGATCTCAGTTCAACGGCCAGCGAAAACTCTCTGTAAATGGGAGCGACTCCCGCGTTCAGCCACCACATATGAATCGGCATCATCGAGCCGGCGCCAACCGTCTTCGGGTACTCCAGGCGCCGCAAAATAAAACGGTATCCCATCTTCTTCTGAAAGCTCTCGAATCGACTCTTCCATTCAGACGGAATCGGTGCGGACTTTATGTTTACGGAGCTCACATGCCAGCGCAGCGCTTGATCGAGAATGTAGTCAACGTCGTAGCCCCTCTCCTTCCAGCCGGCAACCGTGAAACAAACTTCCAGTGAGACGGGCTTGTGTTGCCAAACGTCCTGAATTCCCGCGCGCACCACTTGCTGTGGGTAGATCTCCAGCATCTCTGCAGGAAAGTAGGGATTAGTGGAACTGGTCCGCATGTCCCCCAGACAATCCAGCCTCCATCCCGCGCCATGTTCCGTGCCATAGGTGAGCGCCTGTTGCTCGTCAAAATTCATCAGCAACGGCGTGTGCTGAAAAGCATTCAGCCATATATCGATTAGCTCCTTTTGATAGGGGAATGGGGGCATATAGGGGCTCCAACCCTCTCCCCAATACCCCACTGACGAGATATCTACGCTGTCCAAATACGGATTCCCGTCGTATCGTTTTCCAGCCTCTAGAACCAGTTCACCCCAGTGCTTGAGAAATAGCGGATCGCTAAAATCCGGCTGCCATATCTCTCCGTCCTTGTCTGTCGGTTTGTTGGCACGCCGCGCGCCCGAGTTCCGATACCAACCCGGGAGCGGATCCTGGTTGGAATATGGCATCAGGCGAATAGCAAGACTTTGTCCATGCGTTCTGGCCTCCTCCAATGCGAGATCCACAATTTCCCAATGAAACTTTCCAGGCTCCGTCTCAAGGACGTTCCAATACCAGCGGCAATACGAGATAGAGGCCTCCGGAAAATCCGGCTTCGTGGGCGCTTGCCCCAGCTTCGTAACTGGCCCGACTTCGGACCACTTCAAAGGAGCATTTGGCTCTTGCCCGTTGAATCTTTGAAACGTGGTAATGCCCATTCCTGGATTTACCAGTACGTCGTGGATTTCTTTCGGGCGAATCACAACGACATTGGACTGCGCAAATCCTTGGTGCAGGCTCGCTAGTATCACCAGCGTTGCGAAGCAACAATTCCTCATCATCAATCGTGCGCGGCCGCTGGATAATTTTGGTGTCCGAACCATCTTGGAGCTCTCCGTTCCCAGCTAGCCGTTCGGCAATGCTGCCTAGCGCGAAAAACGTACTTCAAATTGCGCTTGCCGAGTTCGACTAATCCGGTCGAGCAAATGCCACCAGCACATCGGATACCTTCCCGATGAAATAACCGCCTCCCCCAGCGGCAATCACAACGAACTGCTTGCCGGTCTTCTTGCCCATGTAAGTCATTGGAGTGGCGTACGCGCTGGCCTCCAGGTCGCCGACCCATAATTGCTCCCCAGTCCGCGCATCGAATGCGCGAAAACGGCTATCTGTCGTCGCCCCAATAAATACCACTCCGCCGTCGGTCACAATCGAGCCGCCAAGGTTGGGCGTGCCAGTTGTCGTCTTCAGCCCGTCTACAACTCCAATTGGCACCTTCCAGACGACCTCTCCCTTGTTCACGTCCACGGCGTTGAGTGTTCCCCAAGGGGGCTTCTGGCACGGCCATTGGTGCTCGTCCCAGAAGCGGGCGTACTCTCCTTCTTTCGAAGCTCGCCGGTATCGCACTGGTGCGTCTGCGGCCTGCGGTTCCATTGCTCCCACGGCGCCCACCTCATTCGCGTTAACAAACAGGTAGCCGGAAGCACGGTCAAAGGAAGCGCCGGACCAGTTCGCTCCACCCAATGTGCCGGGTACCACTAATGTCAACTTGCGGCCATAGGGTGTGTACATCCCGTGGCTCTCGAGCGAATGAAATAGTTGAGCACAATAACGGTTGGATTCTGGTGTAACTGTGCTGAGGTCGCCTTCGCTGAATGACTGTCGAACAAGAGGCGGAGGCTTCACCGGAGATGGCTGCGTCGGCCAGGCGGCTTCGCCGGGCACGTCGCTGTTGGGAACCGGGCGCTCCTCCACCGGGAATAGCGGTTTTCCTGTAAGTCGGTCGAGGATAAACACAAATCCCATCTTAGTTAGCTGCGCAATCGCAGGAATATCCCGGCTATCGCGCCGCACGGTTATCAGCACGGGCTGCGCGGGCATATCGTAATCCCAAATATCGTGATGCACCATCTGGTAGTACCACACCAGTTTGCCGCTCGCGGCGTCAAGCGCCACCAGAGAGTTGCTGAACAGGTCCACACCCTTCCGGTCTGCGCCGTAGAAATCATAGGAGGCCGAGCCAATGGGGAGAAAAACCAAACCGCGCTCTAAGTCCACACTCATGATCGACCAAACGTTCGCGCCCGTGCGTTCCTTCCAAGCATCTCCCTCCCAACTCTCGTGCCCCGCTTCTCCCGGTCGGGGAATCGTGTGAAAGGTCCACGCGAGCTTTCCCGAGCGAACGTCAAAAGCGCGCACCTGGCCACTGGGGCCTTTGGACGGATATTCAGGGACCGCCGCTCCGGTAATGACCAGGTCTTGATAGATGGCCGGCGGCGAGGTCACCGAATACTCCGCACCAGGATAAGCGTCCGCGATTCCTGCACGTAGATCGACCGCGCCGTCTTTTCCAAATTCGCGGCAAGGTTTTCCGGTTTTCGCATCCAGGGCGATCAAGCGCCCGTCGAAAGTGCCGTACAAAATTCGACCGTCGTCCCCGCTCTTACCATGCCAATAGGCTACGCCGCGGTGCTGGAAGAAGTGGCGAGGTCCGGCATGCCCAGCTTGCGGATCAAACCGCCAAATTTCCTTTCCCGTTTCCGCATCGAGGGCAATCACGCGATTGGAAGGAGTGGAGAAGTAAAGCGCTCCATCAATCACGATTGGCGTGGATTCGAATGGCACAACGTGATGCCGGCCCGTTTCATTGCTTTCGCGGTCCAGCTCTCCCATGTGATACGTCCACGCCCTTCTCAACCTTCCAACGTTCTGGCGATTGATTTGTTTGAGCGGTGATGATCGCGTTCCGCCAGCGTCACCACCGTAGGATTGCCACTCTTGCGCGGAGACCGCGGGGGAGAGCGCCAGTATAAAGAGAATCCGGCTTACTGCAGTTGGGCTCAGTGTCCACATCTTTGTTGGCACGCGGGCACCACTCTGATAACCAGTGGGCAGCAACTCTTACACTTCACCGAGTCGGATCTCCTCTGCCAAATGTTCGCTGGCGCGAAGAGCCAAAGCCATAATCGTCAGCGTCACCGACTTCTCCGGATGAGAGGTGAAACATGCGGCATCCACCACCAGCAAATTCTTGATGTCGTGGCAACAATTCCATCGGTCCAGCACGGAAGTCTTGGGATCCTCTCCCATGCGCGCACCACCCGCTTCATGGGTCACGCTCCCGAGCGGATACGGATTCCTCTTCTCGTAAGGAAGGACCTCCGCACCGGAGGCCTTCAAGATCTCCTCCATCTGACCGTACATCTCATCCCGCATGGCAAATGAGTGATCGTATTCTGCGTTGGTGTGAAAACGAACCTGAGGAATCCGGTAACGGTCGGTCAGTCCTTCGGGATCAATTTCCACGTAGTTCCAGTCAAATGGCAGCCCTTCGCCGTACCCACCAATGCTCACAGCGGCTGGATACAGCTCCTTGATTCTTTTCTTGTAGGCGGAACCGAAACCCGGCAGATGCGATCCTGGCCCAGGTCCCATGCCGCAACCCGTATAGAAAGTGAAGCGGTAGCCCCGGAGAAACTTGTCATTTTTCCTTCCGTAGTTATAGCGGGGGATGTACAGGCTATTGGCGCCCGGTCCATCGTCGTTGGTCGAGGGCCGGCCGGCAAGTTGCGGAAAAAATCCCTCAATGTCGTTGAAGGCCACATGTTCCATGAGATATCGTCCGAGTGTGCCGCTTGAATTCCCGAGCCCCTGCGGGAACTCCCGGGTGCGTGAGTTAAAGAGAATCCGGATGGATTCCACCATGGATGCGCCCAGAACCACGGTTTTTCCGTACGCCTCGTACTCCAGTTTGTTGGTGGTATCGACAAAAGAAACTCCGCGCGCTTTACCAGTTGAAGCGTCAAGTAAGACCCGGTGCGCCACAGCATTGGCGCGCAGGGTAAAGTTGTTCATTTTTTGAAGCTTGGGAAAAAGCACTTCCAACGTGCTGAACCGAGAAGCTGTATCGCACCCAAAGTTGCATGCTCCGCAATAATGGCAAGCCAGCCGATTATCATAGGGCTTACTGAGCACGGCCAGAGGGAATGCGACGGTCTTGATACCGAGCTTGGCCGCGCCCTTCCTAATCAGCCACTCACCGCAGCGTGGGCGAAACGCCGGAAGAATGTTCTTGTTGGCGGGCGAGTTGTAAACATCTTCACCTCCTCCTGCTACTCCGATCAGTGCCTCAACCTTGTCGTAATAGGGCGCCAATTCCTCGTAGGTGATGGGCCAATCTTCGCCAAATCCGTCCTGCAAACTCCTGGGCTTGAAATCGAGCGGGCCGAAGCGTCCCGATTCCCGGCCCCACACCAGCGTCCGGCCGCCCACGGCGCGCAGTCTTGTCCAGGTGAACTTTGCCCCGGGCGCCAATGCGTAGGGATCGTCCTGAGGCACGGTATAAAGATTTTCGGTCCACTCGTTGATTTTCCATTCCATTCCCTGCGGCAACTTGCCGTACTTCCCAGGTTTACCGTAGCCCCGGTACGGCCATTTGAAGGGGTACTTGTGGGTGTGGAAGTCCCTATGAGGCTCAATCATTGGCCCTGCTTCCAGGCACAAGACTTGAAGTCCCTTGCTGGCAAGAGCGTAAGCAGCAACACCTCCTGAAGCTCCGGAGCCCACCACAACCGCGTCATAAACCGTCTGCGTGCCCACTGCGGGTCTCCTTGCTACCCGTCAAACCAAATCAGGCGCTCGAATACTTACGGCATAAAACCTTGATTCTCTCCAGCAATTTTGGCACGCCTGTCATCGGATCTTCTTCACCTTCATATTCCGCGGACATGTATCCTTTGTATCCGCCCTGAGCGAAGAGCCGCCAAACGCGGTCCAAATCGATGGGCCGCTTTGTTGCGCCAAAAAGATCGCGGATGTGAGCGTGGGTTGCATAGGGTACACACGCTTGGATATCCGAATACATCTCGTCGTCCGACTTGCTTTCGAAGTTGGAGATATCAAGGTTAATTCCTGCGTACGGGGAATCCACCCGCCGGAGAATTTCCAAAGTTGTCGCCGCTCGAGCCGTCATGCCTCCGTGGTTTTCGATGCCCAGAGTAACGCCCCTCTTGGCCGCATAGTCGCACGCAGGCTTCATCGTTTCCACTACCCACGCGATCCCCTGCTCTTCGGTAGCGCCACCAGGAAGATTCCCTGCGAATACTCGTATATGCGACGCCCCCAGCAGCTCGGCCGCGTCAACCCACTGCTGAATTCTGCGAACTTCCTCGGCGCGGATGGCGCCGCCGGCCTGGCACATTTCCGTGCGAATCGCCATGCCAGAAAGAGACACGCCATTCTTAAAAGCCAAGTGCCGTAAGGAGACTAGGTATTCCGGCTCCACGGACTTCAGCCAGTACGTTGTAATGTCAACGCCATACACCTCAAGTTCGACAGCCCTGTGAATAAAACTCTCCATCGTCATGGAGCCCGCATTGAAATATTTGAAATAGGAATATGCGCAGCACCCCACGAAGAGCCTGGCCTGGTTGGCCGTTTGAATTGTCGCGGCCGCGCGCGGTCTTGCAAAAGCATTTCCTGCTATGGGGGCGGCCACAGCTGCAGCGCCCGCAGCAACAAGAAATCGGCGGCGTAACATCGGTTTATCCATGCCAACCTCCGAGCCCAAACGAATCCACGTTCTATTTCCCTAACCTCCTCGACCTTTGAATGCTACTTCGACTGGCCAAGCTAATGTTGATGCTCTGGGTGCGTGCAGCCGGGGAATTCGCTCATGTAATTCATGCCCTGAAAGTCCAACACATCGATCAAGCCAATCCGTGAGGTGTAAAACGCTTCTACCGTCATATTCTTGACTAGCCGGAAGAACCTGTAACCCTCGTGACGCGCTCCCGGATCGCGTTCTGGCAAACTCATGTCGGTCAGCAAATCTACCCGGTCTGCCGTTGAGGCCATGCGGAACGCCTTCCCAAACTGTCTCTGGCTCTCACGATCGAGGAAAGCCAAGGCGTCCATCCACTCCCGTTGCAGTGCAGGTTCGAACTCGCGCGCTGAAAAAACGACGAAATCGATGTAGCTCGCTACTTGGGCTTCTTTGGCGCCTGGTTTATCGTCAGTGGGAATGATCATCTCCGTCAGGAGTTCGACGGCCTTGAATTCCTCCGGCTTGAAAAACTGCGGTGCGTACGGCGCGGGGGGTTCCACTTCAGGGGAGTGGCCCATTCCCTCGAAGGTCACCAAACCATTCCGTCCAGTTGCATAGGTGGCGGGTGAAGGAAGCCACGCAGTCAAAAATTGGCGGCCTGCGGCACTGGCGGCCAGCAGGCCCAGATATCTCAGTGCACCTCTTCTGGAAACCGCGCGGTCGTCCATCAATGGATGTTGCCTTGACTCTCGAATTGATGCTTTTTTATTATGGTCTATGTCAAATACTTTGTTTTTGCATTGCTGTCAAGCTTCCTAAATGGGCATTGGCTCCCCACCGGACAGTCAAACGCTTCCGTTGATCACCAAGCAGTCTCGCGGCTAAGCTAGTTGTTTGGTGGCGGATCGTTGGGCATGCGCGCCCGCGTTTCCGCCGAGGTGCACAAGTAATTGCGATAGGAGCACAGATCGGCGAGCAGGTCCTTTCCTTCGCCGAGGATTTTGTCTTTCTCGGTCTGGCCCACCAGCATGATGATCACGTCGTCGCGACCCGGGCTCATGCTCAGAATGAAGGGGTACAGGCCGTACGGCTTTCCGCCGATGTCGGCGTCGGTGACGTTGGGAGCGTAAAACATGTAGTGCGGCATGTTCATGGTGCGAGGGCCGGGAAAGCCGCGCATGATCGGTGCCAGCATGTAGGAAACTCCCACGCGAGCCGGATTAGGATACGCGGCAGTGCCAAACCGCTTGGTGATTTCCTCGTGCGCTTGCTTCGAGTCCATCCCACGCGCGCGCAGCTCGGCGGCGGCGAGGTAGTCCTGCAGGAGCGTTTTCGAGCCTTCGGCGTCGTAGCAAACGGCCCAGAAAATGTCGTCGCGGAACGGGTGATTCGTCCATTGCCAGTCGCTGCGGACCACGATGCAGCTCACCCCATTGATTCCTTTGCGGTTGAGGACGTAGCCTTTCGCAGGGTCCAGCACGTAGACCGTCGCGGCATCGCGCAAATGCGGCGGCGCGGCGCTGAGCGCGAAGCGCACCTCGAGCGATTCGGGCATTCGTTCGAGCCCCGCGGGCAGGGACGAGGCGGTGTCTTCGGGTTTCTTCGCTTGCGCAAAACAACTGAAGGCCGCCAGCAGACCCAACACGCCAAGAAGCGCCATCGATTTCATCCCTACCCCCGGATTGATTGTGACTCTAATTTCCGATGCGGACCACTGACCCGCGCATCTTACGCTTCCCCTGTCCTCGACACAACGAACCATTCAGAAAGGTCAGAAAGGTGGGAGCAGAATGTGGCACTTCAAGATCGCCTAGTGCATGCAGTGGATCTCGCCAAGGCACCTGTTTTTCTGATCCAGGCGGCGAACGATTACAGCCTGGCCCCAAGCCGGGTCTTACATCAGGACGGGCACTGGGGATTTTGTTCGTCGGCAACCGATGTCTGGGGAAACGATGTACTGGTCTTTCTTGAAACCCAGATGAAAGCCTCCCACTGAGATTTCGGCAAATGCATGGCGCTGGCACGCCAGTTGTCCGGTCTAGACAAAGTTAAAAGGGTAGCAGAACACCCTGGTCACGGAACGAGTTGAACGGGCCGGTCGTAGCCGGTCATTTCCAGATAGCCGGCGCCGCTGAGCGGTTGTGCTTTGCGCTGACCGGTGATGACCATGGCGCCCTCCCAATAGTTCGGAGCAAGTTTTGTTTGCCCGGTCAGTTCCTGGGATTCGAGCGGTGTTTTCGCTTCGAGTTCGATGGCTAATTTCGGAATCGCTGCCTTCCAGTGGATGGGATATTCGGCGCCGGTAAGGGGGCTCTTCCATTTTTCTCCGGTGGACTGCAACTTGAAATCACTTGAGCGCAGGTGTGTGGTCTTTCCTTCTGCGTCAACGTAAGTGCCAGCCGAGTGCGGATCAATCGAACCATCCATCCGCCGAATGTGAAAGAGCATCAACTCCGTGCCGTCCTGGAGTTGCAGGCTCAGCCAATCCCAGCCAGTCTGGTGGGGTTCGAGCTGATGGGTGAAGAACTCATGGTCCATCCAACTCGTTCCGCGCACTTCAAATTTTTTGCCACGTAGATCGATGTCACCCGAAGTAGCTAGGCGGGTTAGAGAAACATAGTGGGAGGCGCGGCCCGGACCCTCCGCCTTTTGACTGACGCCGTTCTCACCGTGAATGATAGGAGGTTTTTCCGGATGCAGCGTCAAGTGCAGTTGAAAGCGCTCACTGACCGCTTTCAGCTCCTGGTCGCTGCCGTGCCATTGAGTCTGCCAATTGCCATTCCAAATGCGACCGAGAGATTCACTCGCGGCGGCGATGCCGGGGCCGGATCGATTGGTACGTTCCAGGTGATAGAACTTCCCGCCATCCAGGTCGCTCAACGCGAGATGCGCGAGGTAGAGATCCCGCACTTCCCAGACTGTGTTCCTCGTGGGATCGCGGCTGACGGCTTGCCGGAAGAAGGTCAGTTCGAATCCGAAGCGGTGGCCGTCAAGCGATTTCAGATTCCCGGTGTAGTACCACCATTCACTCTGAAAATCCGGGTGATTGAAATGATCCCGGGGGAATTCGTAACGGTATCCTGGCAAGGCGGTGCGGTATTGCGCCGCAAGAGGCTGCTGGAGAAGCAGCGCGGCGGCGAGTCCTGCAAACCTACTCTTCATGGACGACCTCAATTGGATTCAAGCGCACGGCCACCTGCGCCGGGTAGAGGCCAGCCAGCACGGTGGCCCCATACACGACCGTAAGCGCGCCAAGAAGAATTTCCACCGGCCAGTGAAACCGGATGGTCCAGCCGAACGACTGTTTGTTGACCACATAGATGAGAATGAGCGACAGCACAAATCCCAGGGCGAGACCTGCAAGATTGGCCAAGAGTCCGAGCAAACTGGCCTCGACTAGAATCAGCTTTCGAACTTGCCAGCTGGCCGCGCCGAGAAATCGAAGCAGTCCAAGTTCGCGGCGGCGGTCAATCACCAGAGCAAGAAGCGCTCCGGCAATGCCCATAACCGCGACGATGATCGCAACCGCTTCCAAGGCGTAGGTGATGGCAAACGTGCGGTCAAAGATGCGGATGGCTTCGGTGCGCAAATCCCGATTCGAAAACAGTAAGACGCGATGGCCAGCGGTGGCTTTTTCGATTTCAGCTCGAACTATCTCCAATTGTGCGTCCGGAGAAACATAAATGGCGACATTCGAGGGTGCGGGATCAGGCAAGAACCGCAGCATGGTTTGGCGGTCCATCAGGATGCTGCCGCGCTCGCTGGAGTAATCGTAATAAACGTCAGCGATGCGGAATGACGCTTGGGTTGCCCCCAGTGAAAGGGTTAGGGAATCGCCGGCCTTCAGATGGTGCTTGTAAGTGAAGGGCTCACTGACGATGACGGCATTCGAATCGCGCAATTCGGCGAGGACTTGCTCCCTCGGGCGTCCGGAGAAAAAGTCGGAATTGCGATGGGAGCGCCGGATGTTCAGGTCGGCGGAAGCGAGCGTAGCGGGCATGTCTTCATAGCTGATTTCGTAAGCGCGCAGGCGTTCAACGGCTGCGACGCCTGGCAGTTTTGCTACTTCTTCCGCCACACCGGAAGAAATGGTTGGATGGCGGTCTGCGGCTGCAAAACCGGCGGGACGGAGATAGAGATCAGCGGGCAACTGGTCACTCATCCAGAGCACCACCGTTTGGCGGAAACTCCCGACCATGATCCCCACAGCCGTCATCATCGCGATGGCGGTCGAAAGCGCGCCAACCAGGACGGAAGTTCGGCGCAAGGAGGCTCGCAGGGTACGCGAGGCAAGCATCGCCTCCACACCGAAAATCTTGCCGAGAAGATTCGAAGAAACGGATGTCAGGGTGTCGACGAAAGCGGGCATTGCCAGCGCCGATGCCGCTACGAGCAGGATCGCGGCGAGATACCCAAGAAGCGGCTTGCCGGCGACCGCCGGAGCGCGAGAGGCTGCGGCGGCCGCCAGACCGAGCACAAGAGCCAGCCACGAATCGCGGGCTTTGTGCACACGCACGTCATATTCGCGACGGCCCCGCGCCATCGCCTCGACAGGAGAAACCTGGGAACTCTCGCGCGCGGGCGAGTAGGAGGAAGCAACCGCAACTCCAACACCAATCGCCAGCGCAAGAAGTACGGATGCCCCATTCAGCTCGATGGCTCCTGGCCGGCTGCTGACATAAAGTGATTTCACGGTGGCGGCCATCAAGCGAACCGCACCAGTGGCCATGAGGCGGCCGAGAGGAATCCCGATGAGAGCGCCTGCCAGACCCAGGCAGGCAGCTTCACCTAGGAATGCCGAGAAAATGACGCCGCGGCTGGCGCCGAGGCTGCGCACGATTCCAATCTCCGGGCGGCGGCGGACGACCGAGACGGAGATGGTGTTGTAGATCAGGAATGCGCCGACAATGAGAGAAATGTAGCTCAAGAGGCGCAAGTTCCAGCGAAAAGCGGCAAGCATGCGGCGATTCTCGTTCGTGGCAGTGCCTCGCAATCGAACTTCCACTCCGGCAGGAAGCACGGTCCGTAAACGCTGCTGCCAGTCTCCCAGGCTGGGAGTCTCCGGCACTTTCAGCAGGATGCGATCGACGCGACCATAGCGCCCCAGTGCATGTTGGGCGGCGGCCAGGTCCATCACAATAGCGGACTCGTTGCCGTTCGAATCGGGGTACACGCCTCGCACCGTGTATTTCCGGACTCGATCGTTGATGAGCAGTTCGATACGGTCGCTCGTCCGGTAGCCCACACTCGAGCCCACCCAAATGTCGTCGGCGTCTCCAAGCTGGTTGAACACCTGTTCCGAAGCGCTTGGCGTCTGGGACTCAGCAGTTTTTTGGAAGGCACTCTGCGCGTAAGCGTTACCTTCCGCAACAAAATCCAGTCCGATGAGAGGAAGTGACTTCTTGGTATCTGTGATTACCGCGTAGTCCTCGATGCGTGGCGAGACTCGAATTGAATAGGCCAGCGTTGCCAGCGTACCAACCACATATTCCGGCACACCTCCCGACGTGACCACTTCCAGCTCGTTTTCGCCGGCCAGCGTTTCCATCGAACTACGGAACGAGCCGGTGGCGGCGTCGCCCGCAAGATCGATGGCCAGGACGACGGCGACGCCCAAGGCGATAGCCAAGATCGTCAGCAAGGTCCGCAGCGGTTCACGGAAGAGCGGGCGCACCATCAATCGGTAAAAGAGGAGAAAACGAGGCATGTTAGCGCCGGGTGATCTCTTCGATTTTTCCGTCACGCAGCCGCACGAGCGTGTTGGCAAGCGATGCGGCTTCCAGACTGTGAGTCGCCACAATGGTCGCGGTGTTTTGCTCCCGCGTGAGACGCCGGAGCAACTCAAGAATCACGTTGCCCGTCGTGGTGTCCAGGTTGCCGGTGGGCTCATCGGCCAGCAGGAGACTCGGTGAATGGATGAGCGCGCGTGCAACGGCGACACGCTGCATCTGGCCACCGGAGAGTTGGTGGGGATGACGATCTCCGAGGCCCTCAAGTTCCACCCAGGCAAGCCGTTCCCGGGCCGCTTCGCGAGGGTTGTGTTTTCCGGCGAGGAGCAGTGGCAGTTCGACGTTTTCAAAAACCGTCAACGTGTGCAGCAGTTGAAACGACTGAAAAATGAAGCCAACCCTCTCGCGCCGCAGTTGGGTCAGGCCGTTGTCTTTGAGGGACGACGTCGAAACTCCATCCAGAAGCACCTTGCCCGACGTCGGAAAATCCATGGCCCCGGCAAGATTGAGCAGCGTGGACTTTCCGCAGCCGCTGCGCCCCTCCAAGGCCACAAACTCGCCGCGCTCTACGTTCAGCGAAACACCTTTGAGCGCATGCACTGGCTGGCCATCCGTCAAATAGTCTTTCGAAACGTCTTGCAACGAAAGTATGGGCATGGGGATTGCTGGGCCAGTAGCGATTTTTGCATGTTCGGCCGTCGGTCGCAGCTCGCGTGATTTTCGCGTCGGAGTGACCGCCCGACAGATCGAGCCGGGCGTGCGGCGCTCAGGATTTGAGCGATGCCAGCGCCTTTTCGATGGCCGATGTCACCTGCGGCGAATCCGGCGTCACCTCGGGCTCGAAGCGCGTAATGACGTGCCCGTCGGGGCCAATGAGAAACTTGGTGAAATTCCATTGAATCTCTCCGCCCGTTTGCGGATTCATGGCTTTGTCCGTCAGGAACTGATAGAGCGCGGTGATGTCTTGGCCTTTCACGGACACCTTGGCCATCATTGGGAAGGTCACGTGATATTTCGAGGAGCAAAAGGTCTTGATCTCCTGATTTGTGCCGGGTTCCTGCGCGCCGAAATTATTCGCGGGGATGCCCACGATGACAAAGCCGCGGTCTTTGTACTTCTCATAGGTCGACTCCAGCGCGGTATACTGCGGCGTAAAACCGCAACGGCTGGCAACGTTGACCAGGAAAACGACTTTCCCCCGGTAGGCCGCGAGCGGCGCAGGCTGGCCATCGATCGAATTCAATGTGAAGTCATACACCGTCTTATCCGCAGCCATCACCGCGGCCGCGCAGAACAGCAAACCAAGCACTGCTTTCATCATGTTCCTCTCCCTGTGTCTCTTTTTACTCTGTTCCGTGCCCCGTGGCAATCCGAAACAGACCGATGACTGGTGCATTTGAGCATACCGTTCGTGCTCCTCGCTTATTCCATGGTAACGGGAACGGCGAGAAAATACGCCGCCGCTCGAATAGCATTGAGCCTGGATGGGGCCTGTTATAAACTTCGCAGTCCAAATCTTCGCGCCCATTTGTAAGGCCCGTTGCTGTCGAAGTACAGTGAAATGATTCTAGCAGGGGTAGCCACGTTCATTTCCTGCGCGTGGTTGAATTGTCCGGCGCGCTTCTCCACCGTCGGACGCCAAGGAGGGATGGATGCTCTTCGCATCTTCGGTCGCGGTCACCCACCGGACCCTTGAAACCGTTGATCTCGTCATCATTGGGATCTACTTCGCCATCGTGTTCGGCATCGGTTTCTACTTTTCCAAGAAAGAGCGTACCTCCGAGGACTATTTTCTAGCCAGCCGGAATATTGGCTGGTTCGCGATCGGAGCCTCGCTCTTCGTCTCCAACATCTCCACCGAACATTTCATTGGCTTGGCTGGTTCCGGAGCGACGTCGGGTCTGGCCGTTGGCCATTTCGAATGGCTGGCGTGCCTGATGCTGCTCTTGCTCGGCTGGGTTTTCGTACCGTTCTACCTGCGTTCGAACGTTTTCACCATGCCGGAGTTTCTAGAACGGCGCTTCAATCGCAACTGCGCGACCTATCTGGCGAGCATCTCTGTCATCGCTTACATCTTCACGAAGATTTCGGTGCACCTGTACGCGGCTGCCATCGTGTTGGAGCGCGTGGTGGGCTGGAGTCCATTGACTGCCGCGGTCATCCTGGTTGTGGCCACGGGAGTCTATACCATCGCGGGCGGACTCGCCGCCGTGATCTACACCGATCTGGTGCAGACCTTAATCCTGCTGGCCGGCGCGATTGCCTTGACGATCATCGGCCTGGACAAGGTGGGCGGATTTGCCGGATTGCGCGCCGCGGTGCCGGTTGATTATTTTCACATGATGAAGCCGGCCACCGACGGCGAGTTCCCATGGACAGGCATTTTCTTTGGAGCTCCGATCCTGGGTATCTGGTACTGGTGTACGGACCAGGTGATCGTGCAGCGCGTTCTCTCCGCAAAAGACGAGGGCCACGCCAAAGCGGGCACGATCTTCGCCGGATTTCTGAAAATTCTCCCGGTCTTCGTGCTCGTCCTGCCCGGGCTGATCGCCGTGGGCTTGTATCCGGAGTTGTTCCACGTGGTGGATGGGAAAATCACCAACGGCGACATTGCTTACCCGACCATGATCGTGAACTTGCTTCCACGCGGGCTTGTGGGATTAATGATCGCCGCGCTGCTTGCTGCGCTAATGGGGGCGATGAGCTCGGTCTTCAATTCCGCATCAACGATGGTGACGCTCGATTTTTACAAGAAGTTCCGCCCGGCGGCGACCGAATCTCAATTGGTATTTTTCGGAAGGATCGCTACGGGGGTCATGGTTGTCCTCGGTCTTCTCTGGGTGCCGTTCATTCACTTGCTCAGCGCCCAGCTGTATATCTATCTACAGAGCGTGCAGGCTTACATCAGCCCGCCGATTGCGGTGTGCTTTATTTTCGGAATTCTCTGGCCGCGCCTGAACGGGCAAGGCGCCATCAGTTCGCTTCTGGTGGGTTTTGCCCTCGGTTCCGTGCGCTTCATCTTCGAAGTGCTGGATAAGACCCGCCATTATGATTCCGGCGCCATCCGCTGGCTCGTGGACATGAACTTCTTGCACTACGCCATTTTGATGTTCGTCGTCTGCGCGGCCGTGCTGATCGGCGTTAGCATGATGTATCCGGCCCCCGAGCGGAAAAAGATCGCCGGACTGACGTTTGCCACGGTGGGCGAGAAACTCGAGACCACGGATGTGAGTACGCCGCACCTCCAGCGAGAAACGCGAACGGAACATTTGTTCAACCTGGCGTTTACGGGGGTCCTGATCGCCACCGTGGTGGGCTTGTGGGTCTATTTCCGCTAGCAGCAGCTTTGGCGAACGAATCATGGACAGGCCTGCCATTCGAACCCTGAAACCGAACGTCACCCAGGAGGAAGCCGTGCGGGCTTTCTCCGCGCCGGGCTTTTCGGCGCTGTACTGGCGCCTGCGCATCGGCCCGTTGCAAAAGATTGCGGACGCTTACGTGCCCTTCTGGCTTTATCGCGTCCGTTACCAGCTCGGCAGAACGCCCCACGCTCGGTTGTTCGCGCTCGATGCTGTAGATGGTTCGCTCGACTTATTTGAATTGCCAGGAATCCCCGAACACCGTGAACTCATTTCTGTTGATAGCCGCAACCGCATGGTTCCGTCGCTCACCGGGGAACGCGCCGAGGAAATTCTGCGAGAGAAGGTGTTGCGCGTCGTCTTCCAGCAAGGATTCTTCAAGCTTCGCGAAGCCCGTCTCGATATCGCGCGGGAGCAGGGCGAAGTGTATCTTCCCTATTGGCTCGGTTTTTACGGCCGCAACGGATCGATGCGCTGCCGCGTGATGGATGCGTTGCGGCGCCGAGTCGAAGGCGCAAAGGCGTCAGCGTTTTTCGAACAGTGGCTGGCAGCTTAATAATACCGGAAGGCCCCGGATCGTTTCTGCGCAAGTGGGAAACGCACCAGATCGTTCTTCACTTTTCGTCGCGCCCGGGAGGATGGACATGACAGGAATTGTTCGACGCATCGGAACTGCGCTGCTGGCCGCCTCTCTCGGTTGTGCAATTGCAGTTGCCGAAGGCTGGCAACATCTTGGCAAGCTCCAGCGCGTCGAAAAGCTGAAAGATGGCGTTGAGTTAACGGCGGGCGCCGCAAAGGTGCGCGTCACGGTCTTCCGCGATGGCGTGTTCCGCGTGCGCCTCGCCCCGAACGGTGCTTTTCCCAAGGATTCTTCCTGGGCGCTGATCCAGTCGCCCGAACCGCCCGCCTTCAACATCGAAGAGAATCCCAAGGAGATACGAATCATCGCGGGAAACGTGGTGGCTACCGTTCAGCGGTCACTCCTGCTGATCAATTTCTCTGATGTTGCTGGAAATGTATTTCTCGCCGACGAGCCGAGCTTGCCGATGGCCTGGAATGGGCAGCGGGTTCACGCCTGGAAGAAAATGCCGCTAGACGAAAACTACTATGGACTGGGCGACAAAGCCGGACCCATGAATCGCCGGAATCGCTCGTTCACCAACTGGAACACGGATGCGTTCGGCTGGCAGGAATCCACCGACCCTCTTTACAAGACCATTCCTTTTTTCGTGGGACTTCGCAAGGGCGTGGCCTATGGCCTGTTCTTTGACAACACCTACCGCAGCAGCTTCGATTTCGGGAAAGAGTCCGCGGACTATTTTTCTTTCGGTGCGGAAGGCGGGGAACTGAATTATTACTTTATCGCAGGGCCGGGACCGAAAAAAATCATCGAGCAGTACACCGCGCTCACCGGGCGCCCGCCCCTGCCACCGCTTTGGATACTCGGTTACCAGCAGTGCCGCTATAGCTACTATCCCGAGGCCCGCGTGCGGGAAATCGCGCGGCTCCTGCGCGAAAAGAAAATTCCTGCCGACACCATCTATCTGGATATTGACTATCAGGAAGGTTACGCCCCGTTCACCGTCAATAGGCAATATTTCCCGCATTTTGAAAAAATGATCGCCGAGCTGCGCGAGCAGGGCTTCCACATCATCTTGATAACGGACATGCACATCAAGAGAAATCCCGACCGGGGTTACGCGCCATTCGATTCGGGAACCAAGAGCGATGTTTTCGTCAAGAATCCGGATGGATCCGTTTACGTGGGACCGGTATGGCCCGGTGAAAGTGTATTCCCTGATTTCACGCTCACTCGCGCGCGCGATTGGTGGGGCAACTTATACAAGGATTTCGTGGAGATGGGTGCCGCTGGCTTTTGGAATGATATGAATGAACCGGCGGTATTCCGCTATCCCCAGAAGACCATGCCACTCGACGTCATGCATCGTTTGGATGACGGCACAAGCGTCGACCACCGCGCGGCGCATAACATCATGGGCATGCAGAACGCCCGGGCGACGTATGACGGCCTGCGCAAACTGCAAGGGGACGAGCGGCCGTTCGTGCTCACGAGGGCGGCCTACTCCGGTACACAACGCTTCGCCGGTACGTGGACAGGGGACAATCTCGCAACGTGGAACCACATCTCCATGAGCACCCCGATGCTCATGAGCATGGGGCTTTCCGGCTATGCGCTCGTAGGAGACGATATCGGAGGCTTTGGGAGTTCCCCCCCGCCGGATTTGCTGACCCGCTGGTATGAACTCGGTGCTTTCAATCCCATCTACCGAGATCACGCCGCGAAAGGCACGGCGGATCACGAGCCGTGGGTGAACGGCCCGGAACAGGAAGAGATTCGACGCAAATACATTGGGCTTCGTTACCAGCTACTGCCTTATATCTATACGATTACAGAAGAAAGCACGCGGACGGGAACGCCTCTGATGCGACCCATCTTCCTTGAATATCCCCAGGCTCAAGAATTTTACGGCGACGATCGTGATTTTCTTTTCGGGCCAGATTTTTTTGTGGCCCCGGTGGTCACCGAAACAGTCGATGCCCATGGAGTGTTTCTACCGCCGGGAGAATGGTACGACTATTGGACGGCGGAGAAACACACCAACAAAGACCAGATCAACCTGCATCCTCGTCTGGACGAATTGCCGCTCTATGTACGGGCCGGCGCCATTGTGCCCATGCAACCCGTCGTGCAGTACTCTGGCGAGAAGCCAAATGGGCCGTTCGAATTGCGCGTCTATCTTCCTTCCAGCACGTCGGGCAGTGATTGTCGGGGCGCGCTGTATCAGGATGACGGCCACACCTTCGCTTATCAGAGGGGTGAGATTCTGCGCGTCAACTATTCGTGTCAGGTTTCGCAAGACTCCGTGACGGTGGCAAGCACCATGGAGAAGAATGCCTTTCAACCTTGGTGGAAGACCGCGGAGGTGACGTTGTACGGCGTCGCGGCTGCGCCCAAGGAAGTTCGCATCGGGGATGAACTCATCCACGAATGGCGCTACGACAGCCTGGCGCGTGCCGTCACGCTGACGGTGCCCGATGCCGTAAAGAATTGGAGCGTCCGCCTCACTTTCTAACGGCCACACCCGCCCCGGGCTAGTTCAGAGAAAAAATCGAAAGAGATTGCGCGGGCATGGTTATGCGAATTTCGCTACCAGCCAGCGCCGCCTTGGCTTGGCCGAAAAGAAGTGCGATCTCCGTTGCCTTCTGCGCCGGCGTGTCGGCCAACGGAATCTGAACTTCTCGCGAGTGCTCGGCGTTGTTGAAGGCGACGACAACACGTTCTTCTTCTGATTCGCGGGCAAAGACATAAGATGATTCGTCCGAGGCCAGATGCCATAACTGGCCGGTGCGCAGGGCGGGGTGTTGGCGGCGAAGCTTGAGCAGCGACTGGACGTAAGAGAAAATCTCCTGTTGGCCGCGCGTACGGCCCGACTCCGTAAACGCGTCGTTCGCATCTCCAATCCATCCGCCGGGGAAATCGCGCCGGTTGTCCGGATCGCCGCCTCCTGGCATCCCGATCTCGTCGCCGTAGTAAATCTCAGGAATGCCCCGCAGCGCGAGGGTGAGTCCGAACGCCAGCTTCAGCTTTGCCGGAGAGCTGCCCTCGGCGCTCGCGAAACGCGGCACGTCATGATTCGCGAAGAACGGAACGAGCACCTCGGGTCGCGGATATGAGGAATCGTGCCTCAGAACATCAGCAATGCGGCCGGTGGGTGCGCCCCGCAGCAAGACATCCCGCAACGTGAAGAACATCGGAAAATCGAAGACCGTGGAGAGCCCGCTATCGATGCCGTCGTAGCGCCGCACTCCGCCGGCGAAAAACGAAGTCACACTCGGATCGGGATGAAACACTTCGCCGATCGTAGTTAGAAAGGGATAGAGCCTGCGCAATCCCGTATGCCAGTTGGCCCAGAACTTCCGCCCGACATAGGGAAACGTGTCGACGCGGTAGCCGTCCAGCCCGGATATTTCCGCCCACCAGATGCTGTTTTGCAAAAGGTATTGCTCGACCAGGGGATTCTCCGTGTTCATGTCCGGCAGAATCCCCAAGAACCAGCCTTCCGTGAGATTTCGTTTCATGCCCACCGAGACGTGGGGATCGATCAGCGATTCGAACAGATCGTTTCCGACGCCCTGACCGCCCGCCTTGCCGTAGAAACTGCCCTTGAGCGGGGAAAACGAATCGGTGTGATGTTGTCCCGTGCCGTGAAACCAGTCGGGCAGCGGCGGATTCGAAACCCAGGGATGTTTCGGGCCGACATGATTCGGAACGACGTCGAAAACAATCTTCATTCCTTGCTTGTGCGCAGCCGCGACCAGATTCTGATAATCCTTCAGTGCCCCGAGATGTGGGTCCACGGCATAAAGGTCCACGGCGCCGTACCCGTGATAGTCCTCCGTAGCCCCGTTCTTCACAATGGGTGTTAGCCAAAGCGTGTTCACACCGAGATCCTTCAGATACGGCAAGTGGTTCTGAATCCCGAACAGGTCCCCGCCGTGGTAGGCACGAGGTTTCGAACGGTCCTGAGAACCCGGCGATCCCGTGGGCTCATCATTCGTAGGATCGCCGTTGGCGAAGCGGTCCGGCATGATGAGATACATCACATCATGCTGCGAAAGCCCTTGAAACTTTCCCAGCTTCGGGGCGCGGACAGCCAGAGGCAGTTCGAAAGCCGTCGCTCCCTTCGGCGCGGTAATTCGGCAGACGGCAGTACCAGACTTGGTGTCCGCCCCGATCTGCAGCCAGATGAAGAGATAGTTCCCGCCTCCCGCAGCTTGCGTGCGCGAGACGCGGAGCGTTGGCAGATTGCACCCCACGTGGGTGGCTTCCAGATCGTGCCCGCTAAGCAAAAGCATCACCTCCGGCGTAAGTCCCACCCACCAGCTCGGAGGTTCGACTTTTGTGACCGCAGGAGCAGGTTCGTTGGTTGTCTGCTGCGGACGGGCCCGCAGGGCCGAACCGCCGCAGGCGAGTGCGACCGTGTGCAGAAACAAGAAAAAGGCTCGGAGAAAGCACTCCGCCGTAAAATGGCGGAAATACCGGCGTCCACTATCCACGGGGAAAGCATAAGGAAAAAAAAGGAGGGATGCCAGCCTGGATCTTTCGCCCTACTCCGGCCAATCCGCTATTTTCTCGGCATGTCGGATGATCGAAAGACCAATTCGCCAAACGCTTCCGGGACGTGGAAATTAGGTGCCGGTGTTCGGGTGGGCTGCCAAGCGGAATAAAATCGCGGTTCGGCAGCGCCTTCAACGCGGTAAAAATTCACTCTCCAGGTGGCCGCAGGATCGAAGCGGTCGACGACGCCTTTCATGGGCAAGGCAATCTCCGCGACCCAGGTTTTCGCGAGTTCGTTCAAAATAACGCGGCGCTGCAATCCACTCTTCAAGTCGTGTTTTTCGCCCGGCGCGATGTCCAGATCGATCCACCATCCGTTCGGGCTGACTTCGAATTCCTTGTAGCGGCGGGGCTGCGACGGGTCGGGCTGAACGAAAACTTCCACGACGTCGCGGTCCCACAGCTGATCGCGGCGGCCATCGGGCCCGGCATCGGAGAACGCGGTGATGACCCGGTATTTGGCGCGGAATCGCAGATAGAGCGATTCCGGAGTCCAAAGTAGCCGTACTTCGGTTTCTCTTTCGGGATCCGCGTTCTCGCCTCGCCAATCAGAGTTGAATCGCACGGGCGCGGCCAGCGCCCAGGAAGACGGGGTAGGGAATCCATAAGCATCCGGCAGTGCGGGCATTCGAACGGCTACCGCTGTTCGTTCAGTGGACATAATGTCGTGTCCCAACATGCTTATGCATGGCTTCCGGGGTTCCCCGGCGCTTCAATTACCTGGGAGCTCACAGAATAACCAATGCCCGGAGAGGCACAAGAAAAAAGCTGAATAACAAAGCGAGCAGTTTTCGGATGGCAGTCGCTTCGGCGTCTTTCATCAACCCTGTCCCCCCGGCCCGCGAACTTTTTGCGCACCATCGACGGCGCTCTTCCCGGATAGTTGATCATGCCGTGCTAGCATCAGATTTGGCTTCTTCTAATGATTTCTTCAAGTCAAAAAGGCAATTGATGCCCAGGAGCGCGGGAAATGATTGAGCCTGTCAACACCCAAGATTTCACCTCGCAACCGGAACGACGCAAACCGGAAGAATTCAAGTATGTGAAGTTCCGCATCGAAGCCGGCGTCGCGAGAATGACCCTCAGCCGTCCGGAACATAATCTTCTCAATGAAGCCATGCTCCGCGAAATCGCCGGGGGAATCACTCATGCCGGTGAGCGCAACGACGTAAAACTGATCGTTGTCGATTCCGCTTGCAAAGTCTTCTGCGGCGGAATCGACGTTGGTGAGTACACTTCGCAGCGCGTTTTTCAGATGCTTGACTCGTTTCACGCAGCATTCGCGGGAATGTTGGAAGTTGGCAAGCCCGTCGTCTGCGTAGTGAACGGACCGGCGATCGGCGGCGGCGCTGAGCTGGCGGCCTTCGGCGACCTAGTGATTGCCACTCCGAAGGCGCGATTTGCCCAGCCGGAAATTAGCATCGGCATCTTCCCGCCGCTGGCATCCACAATTCTGCCATACCTCGTGGGACCTAAGATCGCGCTTGAGCTTGTTCTGACGGGCGAACCGGTAACGGCGGAGCGCGCCTTGGAACTCGGCATGGTGAATCGCCTCGTGCCGGAACCTCAACTCGAACAAGCGGTGAAAGATCTGGTTACCCGCATTAGCGGCCATTCGGGTCCGGTGCTGGCGATGGCCAAGAAAGCCATTCTAGGCGGCATGGGCTTGTCGCTGCGCGAGGGCCTCAAGCAGTCGATGAACATTTTCTTGAATGAGCTTTATCGCCTCGAAGATTCGCAGGAAGGTCTGCGCGCAATGGTGGAAAAGCGCAAGCCCAACTGGAAGAACCGCTGATCGCGCCCTTTTCAGTCCCGCATTGACACCTCCGCGAGTGCGGCATAAACTCGAAATTTAATTTGCAGGCAAGGGAAGCGGGGAAGGCCGTGTGAATCGGCCGCGGTCCCGCCACTGTGATCGGCTAAAGAGCCGTAAGCCAGGCCACCCTCCCATGCCGCAGAAGGCCGCGCTCTTCGCGAGAAGGAGCGATGCCGAAAGCCCCAAGATGTCTCGTGGGGCTTTTTTCTTGTTAGAGAGAGACGCCCCGACCGGTGAGATTCTTGAAAGAGTTCGCTTCCAAGCGATTCCGAATTGCGCTCTGTGGCGCGATTGCCACCCTGTTGTCATGGGCAGTGACGACCTCCGCACAAAGTGGCTCTTCCGTTCCAGCGGCCCCGCCGGTTTTTCGGGAGGTCACCGACGAAGCGGGCCGCACCGTGCGGATTCCTCAGCCAGTGCGGCGCATCGTTTCCCTCGCGCCAAGTCTGACGGAGACGGTGTACGCGCTCGGATTAGAGGATCATCTGGTCGGGGACACGGATTACTGTGACTACCCCCCGGATGCCCAGAAAAAACCAAAGGTGGGCGGCGGAATCAACCCTAGTTTGGAAGAGATCGCCAGTCTTCATCCCGATGTCGTGCTGGTGACCAAGAAGTTCAACCGCCTCGAGACGGTACACGCCCTGGAAACACTGGGGATTTCTTCTTACGCTACAGACCCTCACACGGTGGATGAAATCATCACTTCGTCGAAAAGACTTGCGGATGTGCTCGGCGCTCCGGACGCCGGCGCTTCGATTGCCGAAGTCATGCAGCAACACCTTTCGAATTTGCAGGAACATATTAGCGCGCTACCGCCAAAGCGTGTCCTGTTCGTTGTCTGGACTCAGCCGCTCATCTCCGTTGGCAAGGGCACTTTTATCGCCGATGCCCTGCGCAGAGCAGGGGCCGTTTCCGTCGTGGACTCCGAACAAGACTGGCCCCAGGTCAGCCTCGAAGAAGTCGCCCGGCTGCAGCCCGACTTCCTGGTTTTCGCGGATTCGCATTCCGACTCTGCTTCCCCTGCCGTCGAAATGCTCGCCACCCTTCCAGGATGGAGCATGGTGCATGCCGTCGGCAATCGCCGCTTTGCCGTGATCAGTGAGGCTGTTAATCGGCCCGCGCCGCGCATCGTCTCGGCCATCGAAGATCTCGCCCGGCAGCTTCACCCCGATGCCTTCGTTGAGAAACCAAAGAATAGCAAGGGAAAGATCGAGAAAGAGAATTCCCCGCCGAGCCCGCGCCGCGCATCGCATGATTCTTATTCTCCCCATGCTCTAGAAGGCTACCTGACGATTCCTGGAGGCCCGGGATGCGCCCACTGACGCTTCGACGCCTTCTCCTCCAATGTTCGATGCTGGGGGTGATTTTATTTGTAGTTGTGGTCATTGCTTTGAAGTTCGGGGCGGTGCCCGTTTCGCTCTACGCCCTGGGGCGCGACTTGCTGCGGGTTGTTTTCGGGCAGAGCAGCCAAATTTCCAGCGATTACGGCCTGATCGTCGTGAATATCCGCTTGCCACGCATTCTTCTCGGCATCACCGTTGGAGCATCGCTGTCTGTAGCGGGAACCAGCTTTCAAGCGCTGCTTCGAAATCCGCTGGCGGATCCTTACGTGCTCGGCGTCTCCATGGGTGCGTCGCTCGGTTCCATCCTCGCGCTGATCGCAGAGCCGCACCTTACGATTTCTCCTCTGTTCGCTGCATTATTGACGCCGCTGGGTGCCTTCCTGGGAGCCGCCGCGACCATCACCGCGGTCTATTTTCTGGGCCGCCGTGAGGGCCAGATCGATAGCGCCACCTTGCTTCTCGGGGGCGTTATCATCACCTCCTTCCTCTCGGCCATCATCATGTTCCTGATGAACACCCTCAGCGGCAATCTCCGCGGTCTATCGTTCTGGCTGATGGGTGATCTCTCCACGCCCCTGCAGAAGAGCGCCTACTGGTTCCTGGGCATCGGGTTCCTGTTGGCCACCGGGGCGATTTACACCACCGCGGCGGATTTGAATATGCTCCTCGCCGGGGAAAAAGAGGCTATGCATCTTGGCGTGGACGTGCCGCGCGTGCGGCTGGTCGTTTACATTGCCGCGTCTGTGCTGACCGGATTGGCAGTCTCCGTGAGCGGCGCCATCGGCTACGTCGGCCTGATTGTGCCTCACGCCATGCGCTTCATTTTCGGATCGGACCATCGCACCTTGCTGCCCACCGCTGCGCTCGGGGGGGCCATTGCCTTGGTCTTTGCGGACACGCTGGCGCGCACAATAGTTGCCCCCACGGAAGTTTCCGTCGGGGCGGTCACCGCCGTTGTGGGTGCACCTCTGTTCATCTACCTCCTGCGCCGGAGACTGCCATGAGCAGCGGCTCAGCCCTCGCGCGCAAGCCTGCCGAATCGGCCCGCTTGGCCAGTGAAGTCCGCCTCAGTGTTGAGCAGGTCAGCTATGCCTATTCTGCAAACCCGGCGCAAGCCCCGCTCTTCACGGTGGAAGCCACAAGTTTTCAGGCCAGGCGCGGCGAAATCGTTGCCATCCTCGGACCAAACGCCAGCGGCAAGTCCACCCTGCTGAAGTTGATCTCCGGCGCCCTCGCTCCCCTTTCCGGACGGATCCTGCTCAACGGATTCGTCATCCACACGCTTACGCCGCGCACGCGCGCGCAGCGCATTGCCGTGGTCCAGCAGGAGAGCCCTTTGCTCTTCCCCGCGCGCGCCTGGGAATTCGTCCTGCAAGGCCGCCATGCCCATGGCCACTCGCTGCGATTCGAATCGGAAAAAGATGTCTTGATCGCGAAAAACGCCCTTGCCCAGGTCGGCGCCGCTGATCTGAGCGACCGCTGGATGGATCAAATCTCCGGCGGGGAAAAGCAGCGCGTGATCCTCGCGCGGGCGTTGGCTCAACAGCCGCTACTTCTGTTGCTCGATGAGCCTACTCTCCATCTCGATATCGCCGCGCAGATCGGCTTGCTGGATGCTCTTCGGCGGCTCGCGGCGGAGAACCGCTACACCGTCGTTGTGGTGACGCACGAATTGAACCTTGCTGCGGAATATGCCGATCAAGTCGTCTTGATGCAACGCGGCAGGTGTTTGCGCGTTGGTCCTCCCGCAAACATTTATCAGCGCGAGTTGCTCGAACAAGTTTTCCAGACGCCGCTCTCGGTGGAATTCGGGTCCTCCGGTCGGCCGCGTGTCACTGTTTTGCCTGGAACATAGTTGTTGGAATTTGTTTTCGTTAACCTCAACCCTGCGGCCGCACACTGCAGATCACATCCACCGCGAACTTCGTGCTCGGGAAGACGGATTGGTGATCCTGGTCTGTTGGGGACCGCCAAGATGGAAGCCGTCGCCGCCGCGCGACTGTAAGGCGGATTAAGTGTATGCGCAGGCCACTGCGGCCAGTCGCTCCATCGCTGGGCGACGCCGCGGGAAGGTCCCGCAACGGCCCTGATTCGAAAAGGCCGGAGCTACCGCCAAGCCAGGAGACCGGCGAAGTTCGCAGCCGTGCGATTCACACGGATCGCACCGGACAACCTTCAACTCCCGCGCGAGAGGGAGCGGAGGATAAAATGAAAACAGCTGTTCTTGCTACTGCCTTTCTCTTCATCGCGGGCTCTGTACTGACCCTTTCATCACAAGCACAAAGCAATTCATCCGATGCCCATCTCTATGGGACGCTCATCGATGCCAGTGGCGCCGGCGTAGGCGGCGCGCAAGTGACCGCTCGTCTGGAAGGGCCACCAGATGCACAGACTTGGTCGGCCTTATCCACTGCCACCGGCGAATATTCCTTCTCGGTTCCAGCGGGCCGCTACCACGTGCAATTCAACCGGACCCCCTTTGTATCTCGTGATTTCATTCTCGACCTTGCTGCGGGCCAGTCGCGCACGCTCAGTTTCCGGCTCGATCTCGAGCGTCTTTCCTCTAATGTCGTTGTTACTGCGCAGGCCGAACCATCTCTGGCACCGCAGACGACCGCGCCGGTGACGGTTATCAGCCGGGATGAGATCGCCGCGCGGCAAACGGTTTCGCTTCCGGACTTGCTGCTATTCGCGCCCGGCATTGCGATTGGCCGGACGGGTGCCGAAGGCGGGACAACTTCCATTTTCCTCAACGGCGGGAATTCCAATTTTGTCAAAGTGCTTGTTGATGGGACGCCCATAAATCCGCCCGGCGGCGCCGTGGACTTCTCGAACCTCACCCTCGATAACATCGACAAAATCGAGATTGTCCGCGGTGCGGAGAGCGCCATCTACGGCACCGACGCAGTCTCCGGAGTAATTCAGCTTTTCACCCATCGCGGAACCACTCGCGTTCCCGAGTTCAGCGCTTTTGGTGAAGGCGGTAGTTTCTCTTCCGGACGCGGCGGCGGGCAGCTCAGCGGCTTGTTGGGCGCGTTCGATTATTCCGGCGCGGCCTCCTACCTGCAAACTGCGGGGCAGGGTCCCAATGATGACTTCCTCAACCGCACGCTGTCCGGAAACGTCGGGTATGCCTTCCGCGATCGAAACCAGCTTCGCCTCTCGCTGCGCAACAACACCAGCGAAGCGGGAATTCCCGGCGAAACCGTCTTCGAGCCTGCCAGCCGCTACCAGCGCTATGCACTCCATGTTTTCGATTCGAGCGCCCACTGGGACTTCACGACCGGTACCCATTGGCATCACCAAATCAGCGGCGGTGAATCGTACTACCGCCAGCACAGCTTTAATCCCAAACAAAGTTTCTACGCCACCGACCCAAACGCCTTCTGTCCTCAAGCCAATCCGGCATCCCTTCCCACGCCGGAATTCTGTGATTTCACGTCCGACAACCACTATGAGTACGACCGCGCAAATCTGAGCGCACAGGCGAGCTATCTTCTGCCGAAGTTTGGCGCCACCGCCGGCTATCAATACGAAGTAGAGAACGCCTCGGTACCTTCCCTGAAGGTCGGACATGTTCGCCGCAACAATCAGGGTGGATTCCTGGACTTCCAGTACCTGCCCCGTCCGCGCGTGTCCCTGGATTTCGGTGCACGCGCCGAAGCCAACGCCAATTTCGGCACGCGTGTCGTCCCGCGTGTCGGCGCATCCGTCGCCTTGCGCTACGGAAAAGGATTTTGGGGAGATACACGCTATCGCGTCTTCTACGGACAGGGCATCAAGGAGCCGCGTTTCGACCAGCTTTATAACGACCAATTTGGCGATTTCGGGAATCCCTCGCTCAAGCCCGAAGCCAGTAAAAATTGGAGCACCGGCATCGAGCAAAAGCTGGCAAACGAGCAGGTCAAAATTTCCGGCGAGTACTTCTCGAATCGCTTCTACAATATCATCAGCTTCGCCTTCTGCTCGGCCTTACCGCCTCCCTCGACCTCCAACACATGCGGGGTCAGCTTCCCCAACGCGCCGTCCAGTTTTGGATATTTCTTCAACACCGATCGCGCCCGCGCCCGGGGAACAAACATCGCCGCGGAAGTCCGTCCCCTTCATTGGCTGATGGTAATGGGCAACTATTCCTACGTCGATAGTCTGGTCATCAGCGCGCCAAACGCTTTCGACCCCTCGGAGCAACCTGGCAGCCGCCTGATCCGCAGGCCGCCCCATTCCGGCTCACTGACAATGAATGCGGCGTTCCGTCACTTCAGCGTCTCGCTGGCTGGCTATTTCACCGGGGTGCGCACCGACAGCGATTTTCTCGGTCTCAATATCACACGAAATCCCGGCTACGCACGCTTCGATTTGGCCACCCGCTACGAATTCGCGCGCGGGGTCTCCTTGTATGCGCGGTCGACGAATCTTTTCGACAAGAAATATCAGGACGTTGTCGGCTTTCCGGCGCTCGGTCGCGATGTCCGCGTGGGCGTGAACTACCGCTTCAGCGGCCACAACTGACTTTGCCGCGAGACTTCAATAATCTCTGTTGACGAAACACGGAGCAACGAAACAATGCAAATGAACACACCTGAACCTATCCTGTTCTGCTGGAGCGGCGGCAAAGACAGCGCCATGGCGCTGTACACACTCCACCAACAGAGGCATTTCCGCGTCGTCGCGCTGCTCACCACCGTCACCGAAACTTATGAGCGCATCGCCATGCACGGCGTTCGTCGTGAACTTCTCCGGCGGCAGTCAGAATCTCTTGGTCTGCCGCTGCACGAAGTTTCGATCCCGCCACAATGCGTCAATTCCGTCTACGAGGCGCGCATGGAAGAAGCGCTCGGCCTCTTCTACCACCAAGGTGTTCGAAAGGTCGCCTTCGGCGATATCTTCCTTGAAGACCTGCGCGCCTACCGCGAGAAAAACCTCGCCCGCATCGGCATGACCGCGCTCTTCCCCATCTGGAAACGCGACACTCGCGAGCTGATCCGGTTTTTTCACCAGCAGCGCTTTCGCGCCGTTGCCGCTTGCGTCGACCCCAAAGTTCTCGATCCCAGCTTCGCCGGTCGCGAGCTGGACGAATCCTTCTTCCGCGATCTGCCGTTCCACGCCGACCCTTGCGGCGAAAACGGCGAGTTCCACACCTTTGTCTTCGATGGCCCGATTTTCCAATCTCCCGTTCCCGTGCGAACGGGAGAAGTTGTCAATCGCGATGGCTTTGTGTTTTGCGATCTATTGCCGCCAATGGAGGAGGCAACCAAATGAATACAGAACTGTCTCAAAAAGAAAGTCTGCTCTATCGCACGCTGCTCGCTCTGGCCCTGATTATGCTTGCCGCGGCCTTGCGCGTTGCACCGCATCCGTGGAATTTCACTCCCGTTGGAGCCATGGCGCTCTTCTCCGGCGCGGTGCTCAAGGACCGCCGCCTCGCTTTGCTCGTCCCGCTGGTCGCGCTATTCGCGGGAGACGTCTTCATCGGCTTTCACAAGCTCATCCCCGTCGTCTACGCCAGCTTTCTCCTCAACGTGCTCATCGGCCGCTTCTTCGCGAATCGTCGAACCGTTCTCCGCATCGGCGCAGCCACGCTCCTGGGCTCCGCTCAATTTTTCCTGGTCACCAACTTGGCCGTCTGGTGGCTCTTGAATTCCTATGTAAAAACCGCCTCCGGCTTGGCCGCCTGCTACCTCGCCGGCCTGCCCTTCTTCTGGAACACGCTCGCCGGCGACGCCTGCTACGCTGCGCTTCTGTTTGGCGGATTCGCTTTAGCCGAGCAAGTTTTCCCCGCGCTGCGGCAGCCCGCCTGCCAAAACTAGCCTGCATGCACAGTTGGCCAGGCTTCTCGCTACTTTGTTACCGCCGGTTGGCCGTGCGGCTCTTAGAGTGGCGGTAGTGGCGGATCGCCCTTGCCGTGTGTTGCCTGACGCCATGACCTTCCTTCCCGTGCGCCGCCCAACCCACTGCAGAAAAATCCTCGCCCACCTTGAGTAACGCTCAAAATTTCTTTTCCTGCTGAAAACCGACAACGAAGAACAGACAACCCCGCTCTGCTATAATCTTCGTCGGCTTATGCCGAAATCCACTCCAGAGACAGCTTCGCTCGCGCCGGAAGTGCTCGCGAAATACGAGCCGGTCATCGGCTTGGAAGTCCACGTCCAGCTCCTCACCAGAACGAAGATCTTTTGCGGCTGCTCGACGCGGTTCGGCGATCCGCCGAACACCAACGTCTGCCCGGTGTGCCTCGGCTTGCCGGGAACTCTCCCCGTCCTGAACAAGCGCGCCGTCGAAATGGCCATGCGTGCCGCGCTCGCGCTGAATTGCACGGTCCACGAACATTCGCGCTTCGCGCGAAAAAACTATTTCTACCCCGATCTGCCCAAGGGCTACCAGATCTCGCAATACGAATTGCCCCTCGCTACCGGTGGCTGGCTCGAAGTCGAAGTTGGCGGCGCCAAGAGACGGATTGGCATCACGCGTCTTCACCTGGAAGAAGACGCAGCGAAAAATCTCCACGAAGGTTTCTCGCAATCCGCCACCAAGGCGTACATCGACTACAACCGCTGTGGCACGCCCCTCAGCGAAATCGTCTCCGAACCGGACATGCGCACGCCCGAGGAGGCCTATGCCTACCTCACCGCACTCCGCCAGATTATGCTTTACACCGGCGTCAGCGATTGCAACATGGAAGAAGGCTCGCTTCGCTGCGACGCCAACGTAAGCGTGCGCCCGCGCGGATCGAAAGAATTCGGTACCAAGGTCGAAGTAAAAAACCTGAACTCCTTCCGTTACCTGCAAAAAGCACTCCAGTACGAGATTGAACGCCACGTCGGCGTACTTGAATCCGGGGGACGCATCTTAGAGGAGACGCGCCACTGGAACCAAGCCGAGAGCCACACCGTCTCCATGCGTTCGAAAGAAAAGGCCCACGACTACCGCTATTTTCCCGAGCCCGACCTGCTTCCCGTCCACGTCAGTGCCGCCTGGCGCGGAGAAGTCCGCCGCACGCTCCCCGAACTGCCCGAAGCCAAGCGCGAGCGCTTCGCCTCTTCCTATGGCATCACGCCGTATGACGCCGAAGTTTTGACGACCTCGCGCACGCTGGCCGATTATTTTGAAGCCGTTGTGGCAGCTGGAGCGCCCGGAAAGAGTTCCGCGAATTGGATACTAACCGAACTCCTCGGTCGGCTCTCCGACGCGCGTAGGGCATGCGCGGACAGCCACATTGAACCAGCTGCGCTGGCGGAACTCGTCCAGCTAGTCGACACCGGTAAGATTACCGGCGCGATCGGTAAGAAAGTTTTCGCCACGATGTTCGACTCCGGCCGTAGCGCCGCCGAGATCGTCGCCGCCGAAGGCCTCGGCGCCCCAGTGGGCGATAGCGCCATCGAACAAGCCGCGCGGGAAATCATCGCCAAGGAACCCGCGAACGTCGCCAAGTTCAAAGCCGGCAACCAAGGCGTCTTCAAATTTTTCGTGGGCCAGGTCATGAAGGCCACGCGCGGCCAGGCTAACCCGCAGGCCGTCAACGACATCCTGCTGAAGCTGCTGGCTTAGAGGCGCTACTCGGATCTAGCCCTAGGCTAAACCTGAGGATGTCATTTTGAGGCGAACCGATGAGGATCGCCGACAATCTCAACGTATACTTCATGCCCGAGGTATCCCTACAAACGACACCGGCTGGGCGCCCGCCGCGCCCCCACTAGCCAGGTGCCGTGCTTTAGAAAGAGGAACTTGAATGCTTAAAGTAGGTTCCAAAGCCCCCGGCTTCCTGCTCCCATCCGACGAAGGCAAGGAAATCGCGCTCCAAGACTTCGTCGGCCAGCGCGTCCTCCTCTTTTTCTTTCCCAAAGCAAATACTTCAGGTTGAGCGATCGAAGCGTCCGAGTTTCGTGACGCAAAAAAAGATTTCGACAAGCTCGGCGTCGCCGTCCTGGGCATGAGCGCCGACCCCGTCAAAGCTCAAGCCTCATTCAAGGCCAAGCAAAATCTCAATTTCCCCCTGCTCAGCGATCCCAGCCACAAAACCATCCAAAAGTTCGGCGCGTGGCAGAAAAAACAATTCATGGGCCGCACCTTCATGGGTATCGTCCGCAGCTCCTTCCTGATCGGCAAAACCGGCAAAATCGAAGTGATCTGGCCCATTGTCAAAGCCAAAGGCCACGCTGCTGAGGTCCTCAAACGCGTCGCCCCGAGCTAGCCCGTGGCGGCCATGCACTCACAAATTGTGGGGGGCCTCTCCCCTTCTTAACAATCCGCAGCTTGCCCACTCTTTCCTTCTTTGGCGCCCGGAGTAGACCTGTAAACTATTTTGTTTCATAACCTTGCCAGCTCTTAAGTCTGCAGCGGAAAGATCAAGCTCTTGGGAGTCATGAGCTTCCCTGCGCTCTTCGAAAACAGGTGGTGTGGGTGTGGGACGCTTCCGCATGTTTAAAGAATTACTTGAAGAAGTTAGCCAAGGGCAGGGAGAGGAAAGAGCTTCCCCCACAACTCAGCCTGATTTCAGGAATTATGTCAGTTGATGGCCACGGCCGTCCGCGTTGTGAAAACCAGCTTTGTTTCGGCGGGAAGGTCGATCTCTTTCTTCCCTGTCGCCGCTGCGCCGGCGGTTCCGGCTCCCGCCCCAGCCGCTGCACCGATCGCTGCGCCCTTGCCGCCTCCAGCCAGCGCTCCGATAATCGCGCCGCCAGCTGCGCCGCCGCCGATGAACCCGGCATCCCGTTTACCCTTGCCGCCCTCGGCTCGGCCGGCGGAGCTGGTCGACAAGGTGTACGTCTTCCCGCCCACGGTCACCGTGCGCAGCCGCAAATACAGTTTTGCTGGCGTGGACAAGCGGCCCGAAGCCTGCACGCTGCTGACCGTCAATTTCGCCGCCGAGCCCCTGGGAATCACCACTTTGCCGCCAGACGCCACATCTCGCGAGAGCGTGCCTGTTACCGTCTGCCCCATCTTGGCCGTCTTGGAGCTCACGGCTTGGTCGATCACCACCGAAATCTTCGTTCCTTCTGGAATCGTGTCTCCGGCCTGTGCCAGCGCAGGCCATAGCAGCGCTAAGGCAAGAAAAATCGAAACCAAGCGAATTCGTGTATTCATCTCCGTCACCTCGGGTATGGACTAGGGGCTGTAGGAAAAGCCTAGCAGAAGGAATCGGCGATAGCAGAATGAGAGCGCTCGAACGGCGCTAAAAGTGAAACAGCAGTTCTTCGGAATTCGATGATTTCGGTTCGACAAACAAATTATCGATCAGCCGAGTCTTGCCGATGAAAACCGCGAGGAGCACATAGCAGGGTTTGCTCACACGCATCACCGGCTCGAACGATTCGGCGTCAACGATCTCCGCATAGTCCACCCTTGCCTGACGCTCGGCGCCGAGCGTGCGGTGGAGCACGGCCTGCAATTGCAGCGCATCGCGGACGCCCGCGGCAAGCTCGCTTTTCGCTGCCTGGAGCGCGCCATACAACACGGTGGCGGCCTTACGTTCGTCCGCGTTCAAATAGATGTTTCGCGAGGAAAGCGCCAACCCATCCGGCTCGCGCACCGGCGGGCAAACTATGATTTCCGTATCCAGATTCAAGTCGCGCGTCATTTGCGTGATGAGCCGCGATTGCTGCGCATCCTTGCGTCCGAAGTACGCATAGTTCGGCTGCACAATTTGCAGCAGCTTCATGACCACGGTCGTGACCCCGCGGAAGTGGCCGGGCCGTGATCGCCCTTCAAGCCTATCGCTCAAGCCGTCGACATTAACGTAGGTTGAAAATCCATGGGGATAGATGTCCGCCGGTTCTGGCGCAAAAAGCGAATCCACGCCTGCGCGCTGAAGTTTTTCGCTGTCGCTAGCGAACATGCGCGGATATTTTGCAAAATCCTCGTTGGGGCCGAACTGCTTCGGATTGACGAAGAGGGAAGCAATCACCGGCGAGCAATCGCGTCTGGCTCGTTCGACGAGCGACAAGTGCCCCGCGTGCAGCGCACCCATGGTCGGCACCAGCCCGACGATGCGGCTTTCCGCGCGCGCTTGCCGCGTGTGTTCCTTCATCCATGCAATCGTTCGGATGGTTTCCACGGTTGGTAGCACCGGCAGCTTGCCGGCTTCATTAGCTTGAAGTCGGAACGGCGCTCGCAGGATAGGCGCCCGCTGCGGTGGCGCGTTCGCGATAGAAGTGCATCAGGTCTGTCGCGATGGGCTGTGCGCCTAGCTGTCGCAGCAGCGTGGTGACCTGTCCGCGGTGATAGGTCCCGTGATTGACCAGATGCTGCATGGACTCCCAAAGGGGATTGCTGTAAACGCCGAATTTCAGCGTCTTGTAACCAAAAACGCGGTTTAGGTCGGACTGCGCCAATCCGCGCACAAAACCAAGCAGGCGCGTTTCGTGTTCGCTCCAGCGCTCTTTCAGACTCCCCACGTCTTTGAATTGCGTCGTATCCGGGAGCGATGCAGGTGACCGCCCCTGAAAGCGTTCCAGCCAGATCCATTCGGCGCCGAAAATGTGCGCCAGAGTGTCGCGCACGGAACCGAAGCTGGAACCCATGGGCTGAACGAACTTGTCAGTCGAGAGGCCGGATGCTGCGTCTAGCGACCGACGATTGGCCCAGGCGTTGTAATCGTACAGCATCCACATCTCTTGGGGCGTCATGTCCGGCTCCTGTTCGCGTTTGCAGATTTGTGGACTGCTCAGCTCGCGATGAAAATCGTCTTGCGTCCTTTGGCCATCTGCGGGGCGTGGTAGGACTCCGCGTCGGAAGGGAATCCGCCGTTGCCTACGTCGGAGCAATATTGGCGCACCGCATTCGAGATAATTTCTCCGATATTGGCATACTGGCGCGCAAATTTCGGCGCGTGGTGGAATGTAAGACCCAGAAGATCATGAACCACGAGAATCTGCCCGTCGCAGTCCGGGCCGGCACCGATGCCGATCGTCGGAATGCGCAATTCGCGCGTAATCTGCGCCGCCAGCTCACGAGGCACAGCCTCTAGAACAACCGCAAAAGCACCCGCCGCCTCCACCGCCCGCGCATCGCGAATCAACCGCTCCGCGGTATCTGCTGTCTTGCCCTGCACGCGATATCCGCCAAGTGCATTCACCGATTGCGGTGTCAGTCCGACATGACCCATGACCGGGATCTCAGCTTCTGTCAGCCGGGAGATCAACTCCAGGCGGCGTTCACCGCCCTCCACCTTCACGGCCTCGGCGCCAGCTTCCTTTACGAAACGCATGGCATTGTGCAGCGAATCCGCCATGTTCGTGTGATAGCTGCCGTAAGGCATGTCGGCCACAAGAAGCGCACGGCGCGTTCCGCGCCGCACGGCGCGAGTGTGGTGCAGCATCTCATCGACCGTTACTGCCAGAGTGCTCTCATGCCCCAACACGACCATGCCAAGCGAATCGCCGACAAGGATCAAATCCACACCGGCTTCGTCGAGCAGCCGAGCGGTCGGATAGTCGTATGCCGTCAGGCAAGTGATTTTCTGGAAGTTGGAAGGTGAGACTGCAGCTTGGCTCTTGCGCTGCAGGAGATCGGGCACGGTGATTTTGCCGTTCCCGGAATTCTGGAGAACGCTCATGGTGGCCTCCGGTGCCGCTCCCTGCCTTTCGTCAGAAGGTGGCCGCCGAGCGGCCAACGGGATACAGCCCTGTACTTCACCTTTCAACAGGATAACAAATTTCGATGCGCAAAACCAGAAATTTAGATGCCGCGCGATGCGAATTAGTCTCTTCGCTGCGCTTGCGCACGCCCCTTCCATTGGCCACCACGGCCGAGCCAGTAGCGCACCGCCGAAACACACGTTGCGTAGCCATAGAACACCGCCGCGAACGGCAACGTCAAAGCCCAGACCCAGGGGAGGCCGTAAAACTTGACGGCCGCTCCGTGCGTCGCCGTCATAATGGAAATGGCCGTGCTCGCCAGCAACCACCCCGGATCATCCAGGGTGAAAAAAGCAACCCAGGCCAGCAAGAAGGTTACAAACAAGCCGACTAGCGCGGCGATAAGCAACAGAAAGGAATAGCGCAGTTGGGTGAAAGCGGTGCGCGCAATCAGGTCGCGAATTTCCGTGAACGTTCCGTAGTTCCGCAAACTCACGCTGGTGCGCGTAAGTCCCATCCAGATTTGTCCACCGCTTTTCTTCACGGCCCGCGCCAACGCACAGTCGTCAATCACCTGTCCACGAATTGCGGCCAACCCGCCGATGCGCTCGATAGCGCTACGGCGCAATACCATGCAACCGCCCGCCGCTCCGGCCGTGCGGGCATGCGGGTCGGCGATCCAGCGCGGCGGATAGAGCATCAGGAAAAAATAGAGAAACGGCGGAATCAAGAGCCGTTCAGGAAGTGTCTTCGCTTGCAGGAGCACCATGAGCGACGCGAGGTCGAGCGAATCACAGACCGCGCGGAAAACCAGGCAGCGCAACGTGTCTGGCGCATGCACCACATCCGCATCGGTGAACCAAAAGAATACCGGGGTTTTTTCCGCCGCCGCGACGACTCCTTCGTTTAGCGCCCAGAGCTTTCCGGTCCAGCCTGGGGCGAGTGGAGCCGCCGAGTGAATGTTCACGCGCTGCGGTGCGCCAGATTCATTGGCAGCTTGTTCAGCGAGCACGGCCGTGCCGTCCTCGCTGTGGTCGTCAACAAGGATGATCGAGAATTCTCCGGGATAGTCTTGCTTCGCTAACGAGAGAATTGATTGGGCAATGGTCTGGGCTTCATTGCGCGCCGGAACAATGACGGTGACGCGTGGCCAGTTTTCTAAAGGTTGCGGTTCGAGATGGTCCTCGCGGACACGCCAAAAATGTCCGCGCGCCAGCAGCAGATAAATCCAGATGAACAGAGGAACTGCGGCGATAAGCGTCGGTGGTAGAGGCACGCGCTATTCTGCAATGGGCCGGGAACGAAACGCTATGCCAGATCCTCGGCGCGGATGGGCAACCGGCGAATTGGCTTGCCGGTGGCGGCGAAAATCGCGTTGCACACGGCAGGAGCGATCGGCGGAGTGCCGGGTTCGCCGGCGCCGCCCGGAGCTTCGTTGCTGGGCACGATGTGGACTTCGACCTGAGGCATTTCGTTCACGCGTAACAATTCATAGTCGTGAAAATTGCTTTGCTCGACGCGGCCCTTGTTGATGGTGATCTGCCCCTTCAGCGCCGCGGTCAAGCCGTAAACAATCGAGCCTTCCATCTGTGCCGCAACGGTGTCCGGGTTGACATGGCGGCCGCAGTCAACAGCGCAGACCACGCGATGCACGCGCACTTTGCCGGAGCTCCGGCTCACACTGACTTCCGCAACTTCGGCAACAAAGCTTCCAAACGACTCCACCACCGCGATGCCGCGCGTGCGACCTGCGGGCAGCAGCTTTCCCCATCCCGCTTTTTCGGCGGCAAGTTCCAGCACGCCACGGTGGCGCGGTGCATTGGCCAGAAGTTTCCGCCTGAATTCGAAGGGGTCCTTGCCGCCAGCTTTTGCCAGGTCGTCGACAAAGCTTTCCACGATGTAGCCGTTCTGCGAATTTCCCACCGAGCGCCAGAAGCCCACCGGCACTCCCGTTTCCGTCAAAACGTATTCGCAGAGAAAATTCGGAATGCCGTACTTCATCTCAACGATGCCTTCGACCGAACTATTGTCGAGACCATTCTTCACGGAGCCGGGAAAGAACCGCGACATGATCGACGGGCTCACGACGCGGCTCTTCCATGCCACCGGCCACCCGTCGGCATCCAGCCCCGCCGTGATCGTGGTGTACGCCGCCGGCCGGTAGAAGTCATGCTGCATGTCGTCTTCGCGAGACCAGGTGACCAGCACCGGTGCGCCCCTGGCTTTCGAAATTTCGACCGCTTCGGCAATGAAATCCTGCTCCGCGCGGCGTCCGAAGCCGCCGCCAACGTATGTGGTGTAAACGCGCACCTGTTCCGGCTTCAGCCCGGTGATTTTTGCACTGGTGTTTTGAGTGAAAGTCTGAAACTGCGTCGGGGCATAAATGTCGCAGCCATCGGTTCGAACGTCCGCGACGCAATTCATGGGCTCCATGGTAGCGTGCGCCAGGAAAGGAACCTCGTAGGCGGCCTCGACTTTTCTGGCGGCACCGGCGAGAGCGGCGTCGGCGTCGCCATCCTTGCGTGCGATAGCGCCGGGCTTTTCGGCAGCGGCACGATAGAGCTTTCGGATGGCGTCGCTGGAAATGGCGGCGTTCGAACCCTCGTCCCAGGCGATTTCGAGCGCGCGGCGGCCTTCCATGGCGGACCACGTGTTGTCCGCGACCACGGCAACGCCGGTTGAGATTTGCAGAACTTGCTTTACACCGCGAATGCCTTTGGCTTTCGAATCATCAACACTCCTCACTTTACCGCCAAAGA
>WNFP01000111.1_pt1 | contig 78553 bp, 70 predicted proteins | sample 5400201 | NCBI WGS metagenome assembly WNFP01 (sample SAMN13153355, study PRJNA577476) | soil metagenome | isolation source: 115 cm saprolite under Madrone tree | place: USA:California | collected 2016-06-14
GAGCTTGCGGCTGAGCTGACGGGGGCAGATGCGCAGGTACGGCGCGCGCAGCAAGAGATTCGCCGCGAGCAGGGAGACGTGCAGCGCGCGGAATCCGCGCACGCGGCGGCGCATTCCATGTACATGCGGTTGAAGCAGGCGAGCGAGCAGCAAAAAGGACTGGTGGCGCAGCAGGAAGTGGATGATGCGCAGGCGAAGGACTTGGAAACGGAAGCGCAGGTTTCCAGCGCCCAGGCGGAGCTGTCCGGCGCGCAGCAGCAACTGGAAATGGCGGACGCGAACGAAAAGCAGTTCGGTGCGATGTCCAATTACACGCGAATCGTGGCGCCGTTTGACGGAGTGGTGACGGCGAGGCATGCGGACACCGGATCGCTGGTTGCGGCCGGGACTTCTTCCAGTTCGCAGGCGATTCCAATCGTCAGAATCGCGGAAATCTCTAAATTGAGATTGGTGTTGCCAATTCCGGAATCGATTGCGGCACAGATTCATGTGGGCGATCCCGTGCACGCGAGAGTGCAGGCGTTAAACCAGGACATCACCGGCAAAGTATCAAGGTTCGCGGATTCACTGGATATGCAGACGCGCACCATGGAGACAGAAATCGATTTTGATAATCACGACGGCAAGCTGATTTCCGGGATGTACACGGAAACGCAACTGGTGCTGGCGGAAAAGCCTGATGCGTTAAGCGTACCGCTGGAAGCGGTGGCGGAAAACGGGAACGAAGCAACGGTGCTGCTGGTGACGCCGCAGAACACGATTGAACAAAGGAAAGTACGCCTTGGAATTCAAGGCAAGTCGCGAGTGGAGGTGCTGGCCGGACTGAAAGAAAACGACCGCGTGGTGATCGGGAACCGCAGCCAGTACCGCGAGGGAGAAAGAGTTCAGCCGAAGGAAGCAGCGCCGATGAGTTCGAATGGCGGAGGCGCGAGCTAATGTCCGGGTTCTCGATTCGCAATCCATTTTTCATCATGGTGTGCTGCCTGATTGTGGCAATTGTGGGAACCGTGACCCTGGTTCGAATGCCGGTGGACCTGTTTCCGCCGATCAATATTCCAGTAGTGGTGGTGGCGACATTTTATTCCGGAATGCCGCCGCAGCAGATTGAAACGAGCATTACCAATCCGTTCGAACGGTTCTTCACGCTGGCCAGCGGAGTGGACCACATTGAGTCGCGCTCGTTGCCCGGCGTGAGCCTGATCAAAATATATTTTCAGGCGGGGACCAACGCGGACGCGGACCTGAGCACCATTTCGAATTTGGCGATGGCGGACTTGCGACGCTTGCCGCCCGGTACGTTGCCGCCAGTGGTCTTGAAATTTGATGCGTCGAGCCTGCCGGTTTGCTTGATTACCCTGAAGGGCGAAGGACTGAACGAAACGCAACTGCACGACCTGGGGCAGTTCAACGTGCGAAATCAGATTGCCAACGTGCCGGGTTCATCGGTGCCGCAGCCGTTTGGCGGACGCTACCGGCAAATCATGGTGTATGTGGATCCGCTGAAGTTGCAGGCGCATCAACTGAGCCCGATGGACGTGGTACGACAGCTCAACGAGAGCAACCTGATTCTTCCAGCGGGCGACGTGAAGATCGGGCCGTTCGATTACAACTTGTATTCGAACAGCCAGGCGCCGACGGCAAAATCCATCAATACCATGCCGCTGAAAACAGTGGGGCAATCGTCGGTGCTGGTCGGGGATATCGGCAAAGCCGTGGATGCGGAAGCGATTCAAACCAATATTGTCCGCGTGGATGGACAGCCTTCGGTGTATCTGCCGATTCTGAAGCAGGGAGGCGATACCAACACGATCGCGGTGGTGGAAGGAATCAAGAATGCGCTGAAGCATCTGGTGGACATTCCGAAACAGTTGAAGACGCGGGTAGTGTTTGACCAATCGATTTTCGTGCGCACGGCGATCGACAATTTGATCCACGAAGGCGGAATCGGACTGCTTCTGACGGGACTAATGATTCTGCTGTTTCTGGGAAGCGTGCGCGCGACGGCGGCGGTGTTTTTGTCGATTCCACTTTCCGCGCTGGCGGCATTTTTGGCGATTGGCGCCGGAGGCGGCACGGTCAACACCATGGTGCTGGGCGGGCTGGCGCTAGCGTTTTCGCGACTGATCGATAACTCCGTGATCGTGCTGGAAAATATTTTCCGGCATTTGGAAATGGGCGAGTACCCGGAAGTGGCGGCGGAAAAAGGCGGAAGTGAAGTGGCGCTGGCGGTGCTGGCAGCAACGATTGCAACATCGATCGTATTCTTTCCGGTGGTCTTTCTGTATGGAGTGAGCCGGTTTTTGTTCGTGGCGCTGGCGACGGCGGTGATTTTGTCGCTGTTCGCATCGTATCTTGTGGCGATGACGGTGGTACCGCTCTTCTGCGCGAAGCTGGTTAAAAAGCATCAGGCCGACGAAACAGTCGATGAAGGATCGATTGAAGGGCGGCTGGGTAAAATCTCAAAGAGATTCGATGCGTATTTTGCAGCAATGCTGGAAAAGTATGACCGGACACTGGCTACGGCACTGCTGAAGCCCGCGGCCACCGTAATTGGGCTGGTCGGAGTGTCATTGCTGTGCTTCGCGCTGTATCCGCTTCTTGGCGTTTCGTTTTTTCCCCGGACCGATCCAGGGCAATTCGTGATCAATCTGAAAGCTGCAACAGGTTCGCGAGTCGAATTGACGGAAGACTACGTGAAGAAACTGGAAGATATCATCCGCGATGTGGTTCCGAAGAACGAATTGCAGATCATCGTAGCCAATATTGGCGTGACGCCGGATTTTTCGTCCATCTATACGCCGAATTCCGCGCCACACACGGCGTTCGTGCAAGTGAGCTTGAAAGAGGGGCACAAAGTCGGAAGTTATGAATACATGCGGAGGGTGCGCGGACGTATTGCGAGAGATCTGCCACAACTGACGACGTATTTTCAATCCGGCGGACTGGTGGACGCGGTAATCAATCTGGGATTGCCCGCGCCCATCGACGTGCAGGTCAGCGGCAGCGACCTGCAGCAGACTTATGCGGTGGCTTCGCAATTGGCTTCGAAGATCCGGCAATTGCAAGGAGTGAGCGACGTGCTGATTCCGCAGGATATCGATTATCCCGCGCTGGAGCTGAACGTAGACCGGGAGAAAGCGAGCCAGCTGGGACTTTCGCAGAAGGAAATCGTGGACAACGTGGTTACGTCGCTGACGTCGAACGCGATGATCGCGCCGAACTATTGGATCGATCCGAAAAGCGGGAATCCGTACCTGCTGACTGTGCAGTATCCGGAAAATGCGGTGAGCACGTTGACCGACCTGAAACAAATTCCTCTGCACGGGCCGAACATTTCACAACCGACGTTTCTGGACAGTGTGGTGAAGGTGAAAACAATCGCTTCACCGACGGAGGTGGACCACTACCAGTTGTTTCGCGTGATTGATTTATATATTTCTCCGAAAACGGAAAACCTGGGAACGATTACGCCGCAGATCGAAAAGATTTTGAAAGACACGACGATGCCGGAGGGAGCCCGCGTGGCGCTGCGCGGGTCGGTCGAAGGGATGCAATCTTCGTTCAAGAGTTTCGGCATCGGACTGATTTTGTCGGTGGTGCTGGTGTACCTGGTGCTGGTGGCGCAATTTGCATCGTGGACCGATCCGCTGATTATTTTGCTGGCGGTGCCACCGGGACTGGCGGGCGTGCTGCTGTTTTTGCTGGCGACGCACACCACACTGAACGTGATGTCGCTGATGGGCGTGGTGATGATGGTCGGCATCGTGGTGTCGAACAGTATTTTGATCGTGGAATTCGCGCGGCATCTGCACCAGGAAGGAAAGCCGTTGCAGGAAGCAGTGTCGGTGGCATCGCGGCTGCGGCTGAGGCCAGTGTTGATGACTTCGCTGGCCACGCTGCTGGGCTTGATTCCGATGGCGTTGGGAATTGAAGCGGGCAGCGAACAGTACGCGCCGCTGGCCCGGGCGATTATTGGCGGATTGTTGGTGTCAGTGGTGGTGACGGTGTATCTGGTCCCGGCCGCGTACTTGATCGTGCATCGCAAGGAAGAAAACGCGGAAGCGGAGGTGCACGCGTGATGCGACACATTCGAATTTGGCCGGTGCTGACGTTATGGCTGGCGATTCCTGCGGCGGGCCAATCGCCACAATCTACAGCACCACAGCAGCAAGAGCCTGCCACTTTCCCCGCAACTACAACTTCCGCTCGAACACCAACAGCGACTCCGCCGGCGCAAGGCGCAGTGCCGGCGGGGACTTCTTTGACGCGGCGGCAGGCGGAAGCCCTGGCGTTGAAAAAGAACCCGCAAATAACAGTGGGAAAACTGCGCACGTTGATGGCAGGGCAGTACGTGCGGGAGCAGAGATCGGCGCTGTTACCCACGGCGTATTTGAGCTTAACGGGAGCTACTGCAAGCGACGGAGCGCGCATTTCGGCTGGCGCGCTGAACAATCCGATCATTTTTCCGCGGGCGGCGACGGGAGCGACGGTCAGCCAGTTGATTACGGATTTCGGGCGCACGACGAACCTGGTGTCCAGCGCGGAATCTTCCGCAAAAGCCGAGGATGAAAATTCCGCGGCGACCACGGCACAAGTCGTGCTGGCGGTGGACCAAGCGTTTTACAACGCGCTGGAAACGAAAGCGCTGTTGCAAGTGGCGCAGCAAACGATCGACTCGCGGCAGTTGATCGTGAATCAGATAAACGCGTTGACGCAGGCCAAGCTGAAATCGGATCTGGATCTGAGTTTCGCCAACGTGGACCTTTCGCGGGCCAGGCTGTTGCAACTTGAGGCCAAAAATAATTACGCTACAGCACTGGCGACGCTTTCCGCGATTCTAGGTTACCCGGACCAGCAGCCATTCGACCTGGTGGAGAGCAGCAGCGCGCCGGAACAGCCCGACGCGGATGTGAATCCGTTGATCATGGAAGCGCTGCGGCAACGACCGGAAGTTCTGGCGCTGCAGGATCAAGAAACGTCGGCGGAAAAATTCGGGCACGCGGAGCACGATCTGTGGCGGCCGACGGTGAGCGCGCTGGGCACGGTGGGTGTGGCGCCGGTTCGCAATGACGCTTTGCCCAACTGGTACGGAGCGGTGGGAGTGAACATCAATATTCCCGTGTTCAACGGATTTTTGTATAACGCGCGAGCCAAGACGGCGGACCTGCAGACGGAAGCGGCCAAACAGCGGCTGCTCGACGAGCGCAACAACATCGCGCGGGATGTTCGAACCGCGTGGCAGCAATCGCAGCAGGCATTCGAGCGGCTTGGGGTCACGCAACAACTCCGCGACCAGGCAAACCTTGGGCTGAACCTGGCGCAGGCGCGCTACAACCTGGGGTTGGGTTCCATTGTCGAGCTTGGTCAAGCGGAACTGCAGAAGACCGAAGCAGACATCGCCGACACCGATGCGCAATATCAGTATCGCTTGACCGGGCTGGTTCTCGCCTATACCATTGGCGCGCCGAAGTAGGCACCTCCTCGACTTGGTACGCTAAGAGACGCTTCGGAGAAAACGGACGATGAAATCAAACACTCCAAGGGCCCATGCCGAAGAGTACGTCCCGTCACCACTCTTCCAGCGAACGACAGCCTTTGCGTGTGGTTGCCGGTAAAAACAACATTCGGCCGTAAACTCCGGCGCGTCAAAGAGTTTGTCCGTAACAATTCATGTTACAGGATATTCACATTCGATTGACGTGCCCGTAAGACGCTCCCTCTACGTTTACCTGCGGGAAGGTTCGCAGACTCACCGGTATTTCCTTACTTAAACTGCAGCACCAAAGAGAGAGGCAATGAGAAAAACAGCAGCAATGATCTTGTCGCTATTCCTGATGTCTGGAATGGCATTTGCGGACACACCGAAGGATGGTGATCCGCAACCGGCGCAAAAGGCAAAAACCAAGAAGCCCGCAAAACCAGCCGCAAAGTCCGCGACCGCCATCCTGACCGAACAGGTGGAAGCGCTGCGGCAGTCAATGGAAGCTCAGCAACAGCAGATTAGACAATTACAGGAAGAGCTGGCGAAGCGCGACTCGCAGATCGGCGACGCGAAGAGCGCGGCTGCGGCTGCCGATGCCAAGGCTAGCGACGCGGAGGCCAAAGCCTCGGCTGCGGCCAGTAGCACGGCGGAAGTGAAGACCACCACGACCACGCTGAGCTCCGACGTTTCCGACTTGAAACTGAGCAACGAAGCGGTGAAAGGTGCAGTGCAGGATACGCAGAAGAAAATCGTCGCCGGAGAATCACCGGTAGCCATTCATTACAAGGGGATCACCATCACGCCGGGAGGGTTTCTGGCGGCGGAAACGGTGACCCGGACGCGGGCTACGAGCGGCGACATCAACACGCCGTTCACGGGCATTCCGTTTCCAGGCAATTCTCTGAGCAAGGTAAGTGAGAACAACTTTAGCGCGCGGCAGAGCCGGCTGACCTTGCTGGCGGAAGGAAAACTCGCTAGCGCCAAGTTGACCGGTTACTACGAGGCAGACTTCCTGAGCGCGGCCGTCACGTCTAACAACCGCCAGAGCAACAGCTACGCATGGCGCACGCGTCAAGCGTTCGGACAAGTTGCCTGGGATAACGGGTGGTCGTTGACCGGTGGTCAAATGTGGACACTGGCGACAGAGAACAGGAAGGGCATAAACAACCGCCAGGAAGCATTGCCGATGATGATTGATCCGCAATACGTCGTTGGCTTCACGTGGGCACGGCAGTACGCATTCCGCGTGGTGAAGAACTTCCATGACAAGTTTGCGCTGGCCGCCTCGGCTGAAGGGGCCCAGACGACGCTTGGAGGCCGCGGATTTTCGACTTTTACAGCCCTGAGTGGAACTACGTCGCAGAACTTCTGGATCAACGCGCCAGGCGCGGCCGGAGGCCTTTACAACGCCTTCGATCCGACAGGTTATACCACAAACAAGGCGCCAGACTTGATCGTGAAGGCGGTATTAGATCCAGGATGGGGCCACTACGAACTTCTGGGAATTGTTAGTCAATTCCGGGCACGCATTTATCCCTGCGCGGTGGTCAGCCCTGCGGCTAGCACGGGAACCGCCGGCACCGCCGGCTCTGTCACACTTGTCGGCCCGGCTCTTTCCTGTACCGAGGCACCCGCAGCGACGGCGCCGACGGCCGCAGGCGCGTTCAATGATTCACGGACCGGCGGCGGCGCCGGAGCCAGTGCAACCGTTCCTCTGTTTGCAAAGAAGCTGGACGCAGGGTTGAAGTTCGTCGCTGGAAGTGGCGTGGGACGGTACGGCTCTGCGCAGCTATCGGACGCGACAGCTCGCCCTGATGGTTCGCTTGCCCTGATTAGGAGCGCACAGTGGTTAGGCAGACTTGAATTTCATCCCAATGCGAAACTCGACATTTACCTCTACGGTGGGCAGGAATACGCGGGCCGTGCGGCCTACAAGGGGTACGAGTCGGTGAAATTTGCCACCACCACCCTGACCGGCGCTAATCCCGGCAGCCCAGTGGGCGTGGCCACAACGATCACAACGTCAGCCAACGGCATCGGCGGGTACGGTTCGCCTTTTGCTAACGATTCCGGGTGCAGTACAGAAATTCCACCAACGACTCAGTTACTGCCCAGTGCGGGCGGCACTTGTGCCGGCGATATCCGGGCAATCACCGAAGGCACCATCGGATTCTGGCACAAGGTGTACACCGGACCGAAGGGCGGAATGCGCTGGGGCATTCAATATTCTTACATTACAAAAACCGGATGGTCCGGCAACAACAACGTGCCGACAGCGATTGGCATATCGCCGAAGGCTGTTGACAACATGATTTTCACCTCTTTCCGCTATTACATTCCGTAGATCGAGTGTGAAGCGATTCGCCCTGTAAGCTCTCGGGAACGGATAAGGCGGCCTGGAAACGGTCGCCTTTTTTTTCTCCAAGTTGGCGATTGTTCGCTGAAGCACGCAGAGAGAGCTGGCGCCGCTTCTGTAGACACGCAGCTTCTTTGCCAAGTCTCACCGACTATTCGCATGTAAAGCATCTGTAACATTCTGCTAAAGGCAGTAAAATCAGTGAGTTTGGGGATTCAACCAACTCTGAAGCGACTGTAACATTCCCGTAATACTTAAAGCCCAAAATGCCACTGATAGCGGGACCAGGTCAGTAATCAGACGAACGAGCTGCCAATTGACAGCCGACACGGAGAAAAATTCCAATGAAGCGACTTGCAGGAACGCTGTTGCTCGTTGTGGCATTTGGCGGAATGCTGCTGGCACAGAATGCACTGCTGATCAACGGGGCGGGAGCGACATTTCCGTATCCGATTTATTCGAAATGGTTTGACGAATATCACAAAGCGAATGGGACACAGATCAATTATCAGTCGGTCGGTTCCGGCGCCGGAATCAAGCAGGTGACCGAAGGAACCGTGGACTTCGGTGCCTCGGACGGCCCCATGAACGACGACCAAATCAAGGCCTACCGGGCAAAAAATGGCACCGGAATTCTGCATTTCCCAACGGTTCTGGGCGCAGTTGTTCCCACCTACAATGTTGCAGGAGTGAGCGGGGCGCTGAATTTCACGCCGGAAGCGCTGTCCGGGATTTTCCTCGGGCATATTTCCAAGTGGAATGATCCAGCGATTGCCGGCGCGAACAAAGGTGTGAATCTTCCTGGAAACGACATTGTGGTAATTCATCGTTCGGACGGCAGCGGCACCACCTACATCTGGACGGATTATCTTTCGAAAGTGAATTCCGATTGGAAGGATAAAGTCGGAAAGGGCACATCGGTGAACTGGCCCGTAGGTCTGGGCGGCAAAGGCAATGAAGGCGTCACGGGGCTGATCAAGCAGACGCCAAATTCCATCGGCTACGTTGAACTCATCTACGCGGCACAGAACAAAGTGCCTTATGGAAGCGTGAAGAACGCGGCTGGCACGCTGGTGAAGGCGGATCTTGCCAGCGTAACCGAAGCGGCCGCTGCGGCTGCAAAAACGATTCCGGATGATTTCCGCGTTTCCATCACCAACGCCCCAGGCAAGAATGCCTATCCGATTTCGAGCTTTACGTGGCTTCTGATTCCCGAAAAATTCAAAGACACCGCGAAGCGCGAAGCCCTGAAGGGCTTCCTGAAATGGGCGATTACCGATGGACAGGGCGCTGTCGAAAATCTTTCCTACGCCAAGCTTCCCAAGGAAGTCGTGGACAAAGAGCTGAAAGCCATTAGCAAAGTTCAGTAAGAACGGTGCAGCAAGCAAAAGCGTGTCAACCTCTTCAATAAACGTTCCGAGCGCTGGTCCGATTGCGGGCTCGCGCTCGTTTCTTTCCAGGCTCCGGAATGGCGATGAAGTCGCGCGGCTGGTTACCTTTCTCTTCGCGGCATCAGTCGTTCTCACTACGGTGCTGCTGGTTTACGAGCTGTGGATTGGCGCGGCACTCTCCAGGCATAAATTCGGATTGGCATTTTTCTTTACCAGGGTTTGGGATCCGATTGCGGAACAGTTCGGCGCGCTGCCTTTTATCTACGGCACGCTGGTGACTGCGGCGGTCTCCCTTCTGCTGGCAGTTCCCCTGGGGATCGGGGCTGCAATTTTTCTTGCGGAACTGGCCCCGCAAAAATTGTCCGATCCGTTGCAATTTTTTATCGACCTACTCGCGGCAGTCCCCAGCGTGATCTACGGATTGCTCGGCGTGTTCATTGTAATTCCGATGATGCGGGAGTGGGTGCAACCCGCACTGAAAAACACACTGGGATTTTTGCCGCTGTTTCAGGGTCCAGTGTACGGAATGGGTTTTTTGACCGCCGGAATCGTGCTGGCGATCATGGTGATTCCTTACATTATTTCGGTGTCGCGCGAAGTGCTGCTGTCTGTTCCCCGCGATCAGCGCGAAGCGGCGCTGGCGCTGGGTTCTACGCGCTGGGAATCCACCTGGAAGGTCGTGGTGCCGTTCGCGAAGACCGGCATTATGGGCTCGATTTTTCTGGCGCTGGCGCGCGCCCTGGGAGAAACCATGGCGGTGACCATGGTCATCGGCAACACGCCAACCATCAGCAGTTCCCTGTTTTCGCCTGGGTATTCGATTGCCGCCGTGATTGCCAACGAATTCACCGAAGCGACCGGAGACATGCACCTGAGTGCGCTGATTGAGCTCGGCCTGGTGCTGTTTCTGCTGACCTTCATTTTAAACGGCTTGGCGCGTCTGCTGATGTTGCTGACTACGCAGCGCGGCAGCGGCATGGGGCACGCATGAACGCGCGCTTGCGATGGCGAAAGCTGGTGAGCGGTTTCATGCTCACGATGACCGGGGTTTGCGCGCTGGTGGCCGTTTCGATTTTATTTTTCATTCTGGGATATTTTGTCTATAACGGCGGAGTATCGATTAACTGGGATTTCTTCACCAAATTGCCGGCTCAGGTGGGCCAACCTGGCGGAGGAATGGCCAATGCGATCGTCGGCAGCGCCAAGCTGCTCTTGCTTGCTTCGCTGATTGGAGTTCCGATCGGATTTTTGGGCGGAATCTATCTCGCGGAATTCAGCGGCACGAAAGTGGCGTTCGTGGTGCGTTATGCGGCGGACCTGCTGAATGGCGTGCCGTCGATCGTAATCGGAATCTTTGCATACGCGCTGCTGGTGCTGCCGTTCAAGCATTTTTCAACATTCGCGGGGTCGTTTGCACTCGGAATCATGATGATTCCCATTACCCTGCGAAGCACGGAAGAGTTTCTGCTTGGCGTGCCGCGGGCTCTGCGCGAAGGCTCAATGGCCCTGGGCGCGGGTAAGTGGACCACCATTATGCGCGTGGTGGTGCCTGCGGCCTACCGCGGCATTATGACGGCAATCCTGTTGGCGCTGGCGCGCGTGGCAGGGGAAACAGCGCCGCTGCTTTTTACGGCCTTGGGCAACCAGTACTGGAGTCCTGGCTGGAACCAGCCCACCTCATCGTTACCCGCGATGATTTATACATACGCGCTTTCGCCGTATGAAGACTGGCACCGGCAAGCCTGGGCCGCGGGCCTGGTGCTACTGGGATTGATTCTCATGGTTAACATCGTAGCGCGGGTGATTCTGTCGCGAGGAATTGCGGTACCGAGGTCCTAATTTATGCAAGCTTCAGCGAGGCCAGCATTGTCCGTAAACTTGAAACCAACCGGCATAGCGAACACCAGCCGGGAAACGATTGCGCCTACGTCCATGCGCATGAACATTTCGAAGGTCAATTTTTTCTATGGCGAGAAGCAAACGCTTTTCGACATCAATATGGGCATTGCGCAGAACCATGTGACGGCACTGATCGGGCCGTCAGGATGCGGCAAGTCCACGCTACTGCGAACTTTTAATCGCATGCACGAAACGGTGCGTAATGCCCGGCTGGAAGGCGAAATCCTGCTCGACGGGCAAAATATTCTCGCGCAGGATGTGACTCAACTGCGCCGCCGCGTTGGCATGGTATTCCAACGGCCGAATCCATTCCCCAAGTCGATTTTCGAAAACGTTGCGTACGGCCCCAAGATCAACGGCGCCAATGCTCCGATCGCGGAAATTGTGGAAAAGAGTTTGCGCCGCGCGGCGCTGTGGGATGAAGTCAAGGATCATTTACACAAATCGGCCTACGAACTTTCCGGCGGGCAGCAACAGCGGCTGTGCATTGCGCGCGGATTGGCGGTCGAGCCGGAAGTGCTTCTGCTCGACGAACCGTGCTCGGCGCTCGATCCGATTAGCACCGCGAAGATTGAAGAGCTGCTGGTGCAATTGAAGGATTCATGCACCATTGCCATCGTTACGCATAATATGCAGCAGGCGGCGCGCGTGAGCGATTACACGGCGTTCCTGCTGGTGGGGCAATTGGTGGAATTCAATCCGACGCCGCAACTGTTCACGACGCCAAGTGATCCGCGCACGGAAGCGTACATCACCGGCCGCTTCGGCTGAGATCGCACTGGCGTACGTACACCACCGGCGGTCATTCCGAGAGAAGCAGTTGGATCTCTCTGCAATTTTTGCGTAAAGCGCGCCGAACGAAAGGACTCCATGGAACGCCACTTCGAACGAGACCTGAATGAAGTGAAAGAACGCCTGCTGTGGATGGGCAGCCTGGCGGAGCGCGCCGTGCATCAGGCGGTTCACGCGGTGTTGGACTCTGACGAGCAACTCGCCAAGCGCGTGTTGGACGAAGAAGGCGCGATCAATGAACTGCAATTGGAAATTGACGACCGCGTAGTGCAGCTTCTAGCGCTGCACCAATTGATGGCCGTGGATTTGCGCTTTGTTCTGGCGGTTTCGCGGATTAACAATGATCTGGAACGCATCGGCGACCAGGCGGTAAATATCGCGCAGGGCGCTCAGCGGATTCTGCGCCACCCGCGCGTGAAGCCTTATGTCGATTTGCCGCGCATGAGCGAAGTGGCGGAAGAAATGATGCGCGATGCATTGAACGCGGTGGTGCGCCGCGATGTGGAGTTGGCACGCAAAGTCTTGATGAGCGATGACAAGGTGGATCACTATCGCGATCAGATTTTCCGCGAATTGCTGACCTACATGATGGGCGATTCTAGCGTGGTATTTCCGGCGTTCGAATTGATCCTGGTTGCAAAAAATCTGGAGCGTATCGGCGATCACGCCACCAACATCGCCGAGGACGTGATCTATCTGGTGCAAGGGCAGGACGTGCGTCATCCAGCGGTCGATCGCCGCTAAGGTTTCGCGATTTGCGGCCAGCGCCGCATCCAAGCCAAGATAGACAGCGATGAAATTAGACTCGCGGCGGAAATCCATCCGCCCAGAGTCCGGTCGGCGGTGCGCGTAAAGTCGATGCGCAGTTCCGATTCACCGGCGGGAACAGGAACAATCATCTGCCTGGTTCCTTCGGGATGCCTCGGCGTGACCGCTGCGCCATTTACCGTGATTCGCCAAGCCGGATATTTCAGCAAGTGCAGCACTACATTCGCCGGATTCCTGCTGACGACTCGCACTACGCGGTGCTCAGCATTCCATTTTTCGACGATTACATCTGCTTCGTTTTGAGCGAATGGACCAGACGAGTGGTGCAGAATATGAGCGCGCGGCTGCTTTTGCGGCAGGTCGGTGCGATCGTCTCCGGCAGGATCATACTCGTCTGTGCCCTCGAAGCCGGTGCCATCTTGTATCGCAGCCTGCAACGTCGGCATATCTTCCGTGTCCCACCAGGCGTTTTTCACCAGGTAGTGCGCGGAGCCGGCAATTGTCAACGCCGCCAGAAACGGCCAGGCCCAGCGCAGTGATCCGCGCGCGGCCACGGCGGTAAGAATCATTGCGCACAGGGCAATCACCGACATCCATCTCCAGGGGAATTGCACGAAGCGCAATTCCGGCAGATACCGCCACAAAATATTGCTGAAGGGAAACAGCAAAAGAATTGCGGCCGCGCATAGCACCACCATCGCCAGCAAAGCATCGGACTTTAGATTGCCGGCGGTGGTTCGGGAACCGGCGCGCCACGCCGCAAAAGTGGCGCAGACCGTCCATAAAATCAACACTACCGCCATGTGTGATGCGATACGGTTAAAGGCATCGTGCTCCGCGTCGCTGGTTTTTGCGTACAAAAAATTGTCAACCGGCGCCAGTCCGCCATAAAGCGCCGCCGAAATTTGCACCCAGCGTTGTTCATAGATCGCGGGAATCAGATAAAACGCGGCGAGGCAAAATCCCAGCGCGATTCCCGCGCCGCCGTTTACCACTGGCAGCACCGAACGTTGCCGCACCGCAGCCAGCAGGAACAGAAGAGCAACACTGTAGCTGATAATGACTCCCGCCGGCGCGTTCGAAAGCCAGATCGCAGAGAACGGAATGGAAAAAAGCATAATATTCGAAAACTTTCCTCGCTCTTCCCGAGACCACATCCCCAGCATGCGCAGAGTTGTCAGCATCAGCAGAGGAAAGATGGCGATGGCCAGGAGTTCCGCGAAGTCGCTGCGCATATAAATGATGAGCAGGCTGTAAGGGTTTGCGATAAAACAAGCCGCCCCGAGCAAAGCTGCAAATCGCGAATCAGCCAGCCGCCGGGTAAGCGCATACGCGGAAAGTCCGGCAAACGTCTGCACGCATCCGATAAAAACCGCGGCAACCGACGACCATGGAAGAATCGTTCCCAGAAATGCGCCGAAAAGCCACGATAGCGGGGGATAAAAAATAAATCGCGGCTCACCAAAGCCGAAATTAGCCCACTCCGTCCAGCGCGGGAAAATTACCCCTTGCTTCCACTGGCCGGCGGCGTCCAGCCACGACGCCATGTGAAATGCAACGTCGTGTCCGGATGCTGTTCCGAGCCGGAAAAAAGGTGCGAGCACCGCAAGCGAGACGCATACAGAAAGCAACGCCGCGATTCCCCATTCGCGAGTGCGATGTTGTGAAGTACTCGTTTGCAGTGGACGCGGCGAGTCGCTCATCTGATGTTCTTGCGATTGTAACTGGAAGGCAATTCGTTCCGCGATGCTATCTTGGCGTTAGACTCAGCGCTGCCTTTGCTTGCGCCCTATTGTGTAGTAGTCCGCGAGACGGCCAAGTTTCCGCTCGCGGAGCGTTCGAACCATGGTTCAATTCGCTTTCTCGTGCTTGTAAACCACGCCTTCTTTCATCACGAAGAAGACATGTTCTGTCTGCCGAATGTTTTGTACCGGGTCGCCGGGCACGGCCACCACATCGGCAAGTTTCCCAATTTCCAACGTCCCGATTTTATTCGCCAGTCCCAGCAAATCCGCGTCGCTCGAAGTGCCCGCCTTCAAAGCGTCAATCGGCTTCATTCCCAGGTCCACCATCTGGTGAAATTCTTCGGCGTTGCGACCGTGCGGATAAACCGCGGCATCGGTTCCCAAGCCAATCTTGATGCCCCTCGCGAGCGCTTTTTGAAACGTGAGATGAACATGCGCGATGGCGTCCTCGGCCTTCACCTTGATCGCCGGAGGAATCGGCACTCCTTTCTGGATTTGTTCGGACAATCCCTGCACCGCCATCAGCGTCGGCACGTAGTAGGTGCCCTTCTGCTTCATCATGTCCAGCGCTTCATCGTCAAGAAACGACCCATGCTCGACGGAATCAATTCCCGCGCGAATGGCGCGCTTCGCTCCTTCGGCGCCGTGCGCGTGTGCCGCAGTCTTCAGGCGCAACGCATGCGCTTCGTCAACCAGCGCATCGAGTTCGGCTTGCGTCAACTGCGGCGTATCCACGGCATCGGCAAGCGAGAGCACACCACCCGTCGCGCAAGTCTTGATGATCGTCGCGCCGTACTTGTGTGCGAGGCGAACCGCTCGGCGCGCCTCATCGGGTCCGTTGATCACGCCAACTTCCGGTCCGGTCTCTGGACCCAGCGCCTCTTGGCGGTATCCCGCGGTTTCGTCACAATGGCCGCCCGTCGCGCCGATGGCGTGTACTGCGACCAGCATCCGCGGCCCGGGAACGACGCCGTGCTCAATCGCATTTCGCAAACCCGCGTCCAGAAAATCCCTGGAGCCGACGTCCCGCACGGTCGTGAATCCGGCCATCAAAGTGATCCGCGCGTTCACGCTTGCATCGAGGGCCATTTCTGGAACGGGCTTCCGCAGTCCATCGAGCGCCGCCCTTGCATAATCCTCTTGGTACATCATGGTCAAGTGCGTATGCGCGTCGATGAATCCGGGCAGCAGCGTGGCATCGCCGAAATCGATCACTTCCGCACCGCTCGGCAAGTTCGCGTTGGCTCCAACGCCGGTGATCTTTCCGTCGGTAACCACCACAATTCCCGGCGCGACGGCTGCGTTGCTCTTTCCGTCGAACATTCGCGCGGCTTTCAATACATACGACTTCGACGGTCCCTTATGCTGCGCAAATGCCGGCAGGAACCCCAAAGCGCACAACGTCGCAAACACCGTAATCCTTCGAATCATTGCAAGTTCCTCCGATGATCGCCCGAAAAACCGAATGCTCAAAATAGCTTGTCAGCGGGAAATGTCAAGGTCATCTGGATCCTGGACGCGCAAACGTTCGCGACGCGCCAAGTATTCTGGGAAAAGGGTCGGCGCAGTCGACCTTGCCGTCTTAAAACGTGCCCTGGGGACGATACTCTGAGCGCTACCTTACAATGCGCTAAATCGAAAGAACCCTGTTTTTCAGCAATTTGCCTGCTGCTGGCGGCGTTTTTCGACTGCAATAAACGCAAAGAAATACTCTTTGCAGGCATGGGAATTTTGTTAAAATCGCCGCTGAGCTGAAAAGGGATGTTGCCTTCAGCAAGGGAACCCACTTCCCCTCACGCGCTTTCCCTGAACGCCGCCAGCTCTCCATGTCTGGCAATTTTTTGGAGCTCCTATGAGCACAAGAGCAAATCACTCCCGCTGGTTGTTCGGTAATCGATGGCCCAACATTCCGCGTGATTATTTGGCGCGGCGCCGTTATTTTCGAAAAATCTCAAGTGTCCTGATGATCGTTTTTCTAAGCCTCATTGTCGCCGGCTTTATCATCTACACTTCGAATCCTGGTGGATTCACTCCGGCTGGACGGTAGTAGAAAATGTTCGTCGGCCCGTGAACCAGCCGCAGACTCAAGGCGTGTTTTTCTGGCGTCATCGTGTGATGCTGCCAGCATTTGCCTCTCCCGCAAAAATCGGCAAAAATGAAGGCAGCGATGTTCCAGGCAAAACGAATTGATCCGCAACTGCTCGAGTCTTACCGTTCGCAGTCCGGCCAGACCATTCATGCGCTTTCTCAGGACCGTCCGCTGCTCCTGGTCTTCCTGCGCCATTTTGGCTGAACCTTTTGCCGCGAGGCGGTCGCCGAGCTCTCGAAACTCCGCTCACAGGTCGAAGCCAAAGGCACTCGCATCGCGTTTGTGCATCTCGGCACGGAAGAGCGCGCCGGCAAATTTTTCGCTCCCTATAAATTGGACGATTTGCCGCGCTTTGCGGATCCCGACGGCAAGCTCTACGATGCGTTTGGGCTGACCCGCGCCGAATTGCGCCAGTATTTGAACCGCGAAAGCATCTCCCGCATGTTGAGGTCCTGGCTCGAAGGCAATTTTGTCGGCCTTCCCGCCGGCGACATGCAGCGCATGCCTGGCGCGTTCCTGCTGCAAAACAATCAAATCAAGAACGCGTTCCGCCACAAACTGGTTTCCGACCGCCCCAACTATCTGCAACTCGCAACCGCCGCGTAATATGCCCGCCTGCCGTCGCTCGATACGATTGGCCCCGACCCGCAAACCGCTCTTGCGCCAAGCCGCCGACTTGCCGCACGATATTCACTTCACCTACAACCGTGATGCGTCGAGTGTAGCTGCACTTGGTCAGCGTTACCGGGAGAATCGCGCGGAATGTCCAACGGTCCGGATGTCTTGATTATCGGTGCGGGGCTTGCCGGCCTCGCTTGTGGACGTCACCTCGCCGACGCCGGAGTCTCTTTTCAAATTATTGAAGCCTCTGACGGCATCGGCGGCCGTGTCCGCACCGACGAAGTCGAAGGATTTTTGTTGGACCGCGGCTTTCAGGTCCTGCTCACTGCGTATCCCGAAGCTCAGCGCACACTCGATTACCATGCCCTGGAATTAAGAAAGTTCTCTCCTGGTGCGTTTTCCTGGTTCGCGGGACGCTTGAACAAGCTCGTAGATCCCTGGCGCACTCCCGGCGCCTGGGTTGAAGCTCTCCGCTCCGACTTCGGCGGCTCCTTCGACAAGCTGCGCATCCTGCGGCTCCGTTCCCGCCTCCGTGACTCGTCCATCGACCAGATTTTCAAGCGCCCCGAACGCTCCACAAAGGATGCTCTCGTCGCCGCCGGCTTTTCGGAAGAATTCATTCACCGTTTTTTCCGTCCTTTTTTCGGCGGAATTTTCCTCGACGGTGAACTGAAATCCTCCAGCCGCATGTTTGAATTCGTATTCAAAATGTTGTCGGAAGGCGATATCGCCGTTCCGACGCGCGGCATGGGCGCCATTCCCGCGCAACTCGCTTCGCACCTCCCAGCGGAAACCATTCGCCTGAACGCGCACGCCGAATCGCTGCACGAGAATGAGCTTACGCTAACCGGTGGCGAATCTTTACGCGGTCGCGCCATCGTCGTTGCGGCCGATGGCCCTGCTGCTGCGCATCTTGTCGGCGAAGCCGAACCGGCTTCGCGCAGCGTCTCGTGTTTCTACTATTCCACCGACGAGCCGCCGGTCCCGAACCCCATGCTCGTGCTGAATGGCGACGGCGCCGGCCCGGTCAACAATTTCGCGGTCATGAACCAGATTGCTCCATCCTATGCTCCCGCCGGCAAGTCGCTCGTTTCCCTCACCGTACTCGGCACGCAACAACTCACGGACCAGCAGTTAAGCGGTTTTGTGATTGCGCAAATGAAAAATTGGTTCGGCCCGATCGCCAGTTCTTGGCGCTATTTAAAAGGCTATCGCATCCCGCACGCGCAGCCGCAGCAATATCCCGGCGCCCTCGAACCGCCACAACGTCCGGTACGGGTTCGTTCCGGCATCTACGTCTGTGGCGACCACCGCGACAACGCTTCCATCAACGGCGCGATGCTCAGCGGTCGCCGCGCAGCCGAAGCGGTCCTCGCCGATTTGTCCCGCTAAGCGGCAGCGCACTACAAATCTGCTTCTAAAGTCGTCGTGGTAGTTTCATTCAGGAACGTTTTCCACAATTTTTTTCTCATAAATCCATTGGTACTATTGACGATAGAACTATCCATGAGGAAACTCGTCTCATGGCCCGTTACGCCGCGTTTCTTGGCCGTTTTGTAGATGTCCAGTATCGCGCCGGAGACATTTGCCTTCCTGCCTCAGGAACATTCGTCGCCGATTCCGGCCGCTCCATCTTCCTTGAACAACACTACGAGCAGCATGGCCAGCGGAAAAATTTTCGCTGGGAAATTCCGTATCAATGCATCATTCGTGTGGAAGAATCGGAAACTTTTCGCGAAGCCGCAACGGCACAGCCCGCGCAACAGGATGAATCTTCCGCCGCAACCGGTCGCGAGTTGCAGGCCAGCGCGGCGCACGCTTCCGGCGGCGCCTCCCTAATCCCCATTGCTCAGCGCCCCAAAATCGCCTAACCCGTTCCTGGCTCTGAAATTCGCAGCGCATAATTCCTTTTGCGGCGAATGCCACCCGTGCACCGGTCCAACTCGCTGCGTTAAACTACTTCTGTGACGCCCGCCAGCTTTTCAAATCCATTCTTGCCGTGGAGGCTATCTTGCCGCAACCTACTGTCAGCTTCATCGGACTTGGCCTCATGGGCCGTCCGATGGGCCACAATCTTCTCAAAGCTGGATTCCCGCTGGTCGTATGGAACCGCACCGCATCGCGCGCCGATTCTCTGGTCGCGGCGGGAGCCCGCCTCGCTGCTTCTCGCAGAGAAGCCGCCGCTGCCGCCGACGTTCTCATCACTATCGTCAGCGATCCGCCCGCGCTCGAAGAAGTTCTCTGGGGTTCCGGTTCGAACTCGAACGAAAAATCCGACGGCGCATTCGCTTCCCTCAAAAAAGGCGCGATTTACATTGATTCCAGCACCGTCTCGCCCGCGCTTGCTCGCAAAATTTCTGAAGCCGCAAAGTCCGCGGGCATTCGCTTTTTGGATGCGCCTGTCACCGGAGGCACCTGGGGCGCGGAAAAAGGCGAGCTGCTCTTTATGATCGGCGGCGAACCGGAAACGCTCGAAGCCGCGCGCCCGGTCCTCTCCGCCATGGGCGATAAACTTTTCCATCTCGGGCCTAACGGCGCCGGGCAAACCATCAAGCTAGCCATGAATTTGCTGCTGGCTCTCGAAGTGGAGGCCTTCGCCGAAGCTCTCGCTCTGGTTACCGGCGCAGGCTTCGCAGGAGAAAAGCTGGTCGAAGTCATGCAAGCCAGCATGGCCCGTTCCGGCGTCCTCGATGTAAAGGCTCGCGTAATGCTGAGCCGCGATTACCAGCCCAGCTTTCCGCTGCGCTTGATGCACAAGGATTTGAGCCTGGCTCTCGAACTGGGCAATCAACTTGGCATTCCTCTCCCCGCCACAGCCGCCGCCCGCGAAATCTACAACTCCGTCAAAGGCGTTTCCAAAGACGATCTCGACTACGCCGCCGTCTTCAATTACTGGAAAAAATGAGTGTTCAGTAACCAGCGGGCGTACGCCTGACTGCTGTGCGCTTCGGGAGATTTCATGGATCGATTGCAAGTTCAACGGAAATTTTTTGCGGACCTGATTACCGCAAGCGCCGGAATTCCCAAGTCAAATTCTCGCATCGCGGATGCCCTCGCTTCCGTTCCCCGGGAACACTTTGTCGGCCCGGGTCCGTGGAAGATTTTCACCGCTTCCGGCCTGGTCCAAACGCCGTCGGACGATCCGGCTTTCCTTTATCAAGACGTAGTGGTTTCCCTGGCCCCGGACCGCGGTATCAACAATGGACAACCGCTTCTTCATGCCGTTTGTCTCGCGGCTCTCAATCCGACGGAAGGCGAGACCATACTGCACATCGGTGCGGGGACTGGCTACTACACGGCACTGTTGTCGCGGCTAGCGGGCCCCACAGGGTCGGTTGTTGCATATGAGATTGAACCAGACCTCGCGCAACGCGCTGCCACCAATCTCGCCGATTTTTCCAATGTCACCGTACGTAACCGCTCGGGCTCGGAAGGGCCGCTCCCCGATTGTGACGCGATCTATGTCAACGCCGGAGCCACGGCTCCACTCGACGTTTGGCTCGATGCCTTGCGTCCTAACGGCCGCTTGTTGTTTCCATTGACGCCCACAGAGGGGCCGGCAGCTATAACCGGAGCAGGCGCAATGCTTCTAGTTAGACGCGCCTCATCAAATGATTTCCACGCGCGCTTCGTCTGTCCCGCCATGTTCATCCCGTGCGTCGCGGCGCGCGATAAAGCTACCGCCGCAAGGTTGTCCGCGGCATTCAAGCGTGGCGATTACCGGAATGTGCGCTCCCTGCGCCGAAATTCCCCACCCGACGAAACGTCCTGGTGCGCAGGCAATGGCTGGTGGCTCTCCACTTCCCGGATTCCATAACCGGACCAAAAACTCAAATCCAGTAATTGACCACCGTGTCCGCGCCTACGCTGTCTCGTCCCTACAAATTCGGATCGGCCAGCTACTTGAGAGGATCACTCAGTTCTTCTTGCGCTCACGATTTGTTCCGCGCAGTTGCCAAGTCTTCAGTGGAAAAATTGAGAACTGAAAACTTACAACTGATGACTTTTTTTGTCCGCGTACGCTTCCGCACCCAAGAAATGCAACGACACGTACGGTTCATCCCCCACGACCCAACTGTCGTGCCCCGGCCCGATATAGAACACATCCCCCGCCCGCATCTCGATCACCCGACCATCATCCATCGCCGCCGTCGCACACCCCGAGATCACCATCCCCACATGCTCCACCATGCAACTCTTCGCTCCGCTAGCTGCGCCCACGTGCACCGACCACTTCCATCCCGGCTCGTAAGATGCCCGACCAATCGTCATCCTTCCCAGATTCACCAATTCAAACCGCCCCTTCTCAAACACTCGCACCTCATCCGGCTCTTCAAATCTCTTCAAAATCACATCCAGCACGGGCGCCTCCTTTCGACGACTTTAGCCGCGGCCTCTCGCTCCATTGTAGCGGTCGGTCTTCAAACGATGTTTTTGCCAATGCAGAGCCGCGGACTCCCCGGATCTGTTCGCAGGTACGCCAGCCTTTCGGAGGGGTCTCCCTACTCGCTGCGCCCTCTGCGTCTCCTCTTCTCCGCTTGAGCGATAATCGTTTCTCGCTCTGCTCCTGGCATTGTAGGAGCCCGGCGGTAAGCGCCGCTCTTTGCTCGCTCCATTCCATGCGCTCCGCCTGTAGGGCGTTGCTAAGATATGTAGGACAGTACTCCCGTTGACTTACGTCGGTTCGGCAAACTTCTTCCCTGACTGCCGTCCGAACGTTACTCTGTCCGTCAACTAATTATTCTCGTCGTATACCGTTTGCCTGCTTTTGAGGCTCCCGAGGCACGGCGTACATCTCCCCCCTAAGTTGACCGCATGTCGGGGGCGTATCCCATGGTACCGCTTGCTGGGCACGGGACGGGAGTCACAAGTCACCGTTCAGGAAGCATTCGCCGTTTACGGTTTTGCGTTTGGTGAGAAGAAGCCGATCGGCAAGTCCTTGGCCGTGCGCAGCCCCGCTGGGGCGTCCAGAATTACCGGAATGGAATTCACCGCCACCGAAGCCGTCGCAATGTCGCCATGCGAACCGCCGGGAATCGTCAGGCTAATATTCGGATGTCCAGTCAGCGTCACCGTGTCCGCCGGATCTTTTGCGCCGACGTACATTTGCAGTTCCATATAAATGACTTCTTTGCCGCCGGAAAGTCCGCGCGCGATCTGGTGAACGCCGGCCGCCTGACCGGCTTCAACGGTGAGAAATTCCGTCTGCACGCGCTCGGTGGCAACTTTCGGCTCGATCGATTCGGTAATTTCGTCCACAGTGCAAACGCCGCTTCGAGGCGTCCACAATCCGCAATGCTTTCGCATGCTCAATACGTTGCGAAACGGCTGCCAGCGTAATCAGCAGCTTATCCATGACGAATCCCGGGTTTACGCCCGTGCCCACCAGCGCTACGCCCCAATCCTTGGCTTCTTTGTCAATTTTTTCCGCGAGTTCCGGATGGGTGCGATATGGATACGACAATTCTTCGCAAGTCGACACCACGCATGAACCAGCTTTCAAACATTCAATCAACTGGTCTGCAACTTTTCTCAGCGAGGACGAAGTGGTATGCATCACGATGTCCGCTGCCTGCGACAAGACTTCCTCCGCATTGTCGGAGACTTTCACTCCCCAAGGCGCGTCGCTCGCTCCCACTACTTCGCCCAGGTCGCGCCCGACTTTCGCGGGATCGTTGTCAATCGCTCCGCAGATTTCAACCGATGCTTTTTCCCGCAGCAACTTGGCAATTGAGGCGCCAATCGGCCCAATCCCATACTGAATCGCGCGTATCTTCTTTTTCACCTGAATCTCCGTCTTCGCAATCGCGAAGTCCCAACATTAAAGCTCGACCTTCACCAACGAATTTTTGCGTGCGACGAAACTTATAAGATAAAGGATTCAGCCTGCTCAGGCAATCAATTCACGACGTGCGGGCTCAATTGGTCCGGCCGGGGCGAGGGGCGGAGACGGCTCGAAGGAGCCGACGCTGGCGCGTCACAGCCTTGCGGATTCATAATATCTGAGGCGCGGGAATCTGCCGGATCTGCTTGATGAGGCGCAGCGAAGTACGCAATAGTTGGCCTGAAATAGTTACCGAGGAGGTGCACCATGCCAGCACGCAAATTGGCAGACGATGAAATCAACAAACTTCTCAGCCGCATACCCGGGTGGCGCTTGGTCGCCGGGAAACTTCACAAGCAATTCGAATGCAAAGATTTTAACGCTGCGTTCGGTAACATGACTCGCGTAGCGCTGATCGCTGAAGCCATGAATCATCATCCCGAATGGTCAAACGTCTGGAACAGGGTTGTTTTTGATCTGGTCACGCACAGCGTAAAGGGCATCAGCGATCTGGATTTTGTGCTCGCGGAAAAAATCGAGGAAATTTTCTCGACTCAAACCGCAAGCCGCGCAACTTCCGGCACCTGACACCAACACATGGTCCACAGCGATTCTACGTGCGACAGGAATTCGGCCGTGACGTGATCGCCCTGATTATGCCGAGCGTAAAATGATCGGAGCGCACCAGTCGCGGACCAGATCCCGCGCGCGCCTGATTACAATTCTTCGGTGGATAGCCGCCCTGGCGGTCTTCGCAATCCTTCTCCATTTTCTTCCCGTCGCTCAACTTCGCGCCGCGCTGGCCAGCGTTCGTCCGACTCGTTTTGTAATTATTTTAATTATTTATTTGTGCGCGCACGCGATTGGGATCGTCAAATGGCGCATGGTCGTGAACGCCGCCGGTTCACAGCTCAATTTTTCTACCAGCGCGCAATGCTATCTGGGCGGACTTTTCGGAACGCTGTTCCTGCCGTCCATCATTGGCGGCGATGTGATTCGAATGGCGGTGGGCTTGCGCCGCAGCCCACGTCCCGCTGCAGTTCTTGCGGGGAATGTCGTGGATCGTTTTATCGACGTGGCCGCGCAAACCACACTGGTGGGGCTAGATTAATTCTGCTGCCGGGTTCGCTTCCGAAACAATTCAGCGCGCCGGCGCGTGAGCGTCTTCTCATCTTCGGCGGAATCTTTATCGCGATCGTTCTCGCCGTTTTCCTTCTTCGGAAAACGTTATTTACCGGCCGGTCGCGACGATTTCTGCGCAGGCTCGTGCGATTACGTAACGCGCTGCGATCGGTGCGCGAACGTCCGCAGATTCTTGTTGCCGGTTGGCTCCTCGGCATATTTGTGCAGGCTACGTTCATACTGCTGAACGCGCTTTTAGCCATCTCCTGCGGCCTGTTTCTGCCGTTGCGGGTGTGGCTGTTCGCGTGGCCGCTCGCCAAAATCGCCGCGCTGCTTCCACTCACGCAGGGAGGCATGGGCATCCGCGAAGCGGTTCTTGTTGCGTTGCTCTTGCCATTTGGCGCCCGTGCGCCGCTGGTGCTGGCTTCGGGCCTGGCGTGGGAAGGCATCATCGTTGCAGGCGGACTGATTTCCGGGTTCGCCGCTTTTCTTCTCCGTCGTGAAGATCGGTCCGTCCGCTGACTCATTATCCGGGAGTCACGGCGGGACGCTACGCGGCACCCTCGGCGTCCGATTCCGGCGCCGGCACGCGACTGCGACGAACGCACTGCGAATCTCTGGCAAGCGTTGTATTTGCAGAAACCGTACAGCCCCACGAGATTGGGAAGACTGGTGCGCGACATTCTGGAGGCGCGCATTGCGGTTTCGCGGCGCGCAGGGGCTAACGCTACACTAGAGCGTGCCTCCGCTCCTGGAACTTGAAAACGTCACCGTAATCCGCGGCGAACGCGCGGCGCTGCAAAATATCTCGCTGCGCATCGAATCTGGGGAGCATGTGTGCATCCTGGGGCCGAACGGCTGCGGCAAGTCCACGCTGATCAAGACCATTACGCGGGAATGTTATCCGTTGGCGCGGGAAGATTCGGCGATGCGTATTTTGGGGCGCGAGCGCTGGGATATTTTCGAACTGCGCGCGCACCTGGGAATCGTTTCGCCGGATCTGCTGGCCTCCTGCACCACGGATTCGACCGGGCGGGACGTGGTGCTGTCGGGATTTTTCAGCAGCACGCGAATTTTTCCGCATCACCATCCGGACGCCGATCATTTGCAGCGCGCGAACGCGGCTCTGGCCCGTTTGGGAATCAGCCATCTAGCCGAGAGACCGCTGGTACAGATGTCGTCGGGTGAGGCGAAGCGCGCATTGATCGCGCGAGCACTAGTGCATCAGCCGGACACGCTGTTGTTTGATGAGCCTTCGAGCGCGCTGGATATTGCCGCGCAATTGCAACTGCGCGAAACAATGCGCGAGTTGGCGCGCTCCGGGCTGGCCATACTTCTGGTTACTCATCATGTCAGCGAAATCATCCCGGAGATCGACCGCGTCATCCTGCTTCGAGAAGGCCAAATCCTGATTGATGGTCCCAAGCATGAGGTGCTGATAGAGAAGAATCTCCGCAAGCTGTTTGGAGCGGACGTGCGCATCCATCCGCACGAAGGCGCGTTCCACATCTACTAAGGCTGAAGAGGTAGCCCGCCTACCGGGATTTTGTGGCGTTTCTAGAGCATATCTGCGGGAACCTTGGCGCGCTGAACTAAATCCAATCATCACGGAGACTGATGGGGGACTGTCCTCCCCCCGGAACCTCCCAACAGGAACCATCTCACAGAGGAGGCAGGTGTTTATGAAATTTCTCCATGCCGCGGCATTCGCGGTGGTGCTAACGCTCGCTAGCGTTCCGGTCCTGTCGGCGCAAGAGCCGGAACAGGATAAGGAAAAACCAAGGCAGCAAAACGAGGAGAAAAAGAAACCGCCGTCGGAGAAGGAGAAACCGCAACCCAAACCCGACGATAAGGCGAAGCCTGATACCAGAAACGGGAAAGAAAAGGCAAAACCCGAAGCCGACCGGCGCGATCAGGCGCAGCGGCAAGATGACCGAGCGCGCCAAGACGACCAGTCAGCCACGCACGAGCAGCAACACTCCGGTCGGAAGGACGCGAACCGAGGCCGCGGACACCGAATCCCGGAAGACCGATTCCGCACCAGCTTCGGCACCGAGCACCACTTCCACGTGGCGCGGCGCGACGACCGGCGATTCGAATACGGCGGTTACGCGTTCGAATATGCGGACGCCTGGCCGGCAGACTGGTCAGACGACGATGATGTTTACATCATGTTAATCGGTGACGATTATTACTTAGTAAATGCACGTCACCTGGATATTCGCTTGCGCCTCATCCTCGTAGATTGAAGGCGGCTGGAAGCAGTTCAGACTGCATTGGACAAAAGCGTGACGCGGCTGCAAAGCTGCCCGCGCTCTTTGTTTTCCATTGTTCCCAAGCATGGCGCCATGAGAATTACTCGCGCAAAAGTCCAGAGGCGTGATTTGATAAAACCAAATTCGTTGCATCCGGCTCCGGCTAAACCGGCGATCCCTTTCCCCAATGGGACCTGGTGCGAGCCCCCCACCCACGAACAGGTTCCGCGATCGGGGGATAGCGGCGCCTGTAAGAGGAAGTCCCGTTATGTGTACCCCGCAGACGATGCGTTTATCACCTCGGTGGGAGGCACAGAGCTGACAACCAACGGCCCGGGAGGACCGCGGGCGTCTGAAACAGCCTGGGCAGGCAGCGGCGGAGGCACATCGCCGAATCACATCGCGATTCCCAACTATCAGACGACGACCGGCGCGATCACTTCGGCCAATAAGGGATCAAACGCCTTGCGAAACGTAACCGAACGTGGCGGCGGAAGCGAACACGGACAATTACATCTGCTATGACGGTAAGTGCCCGGGAGGTTCGGGAGGAACGAGCTTCGCGGCACCGCGATGGGCCGGCTACCTGGCCCTCGGTCAATCAGCAGGCATCGGGCAAAGGCCATGGGACCTTGGGCTCCATTAATCCGACGCTTTACACGATCGGGTTGGGCGCAAGCTACGCCACAGATTTCCAGGACATAACCAGCCGAAGCAATGGCACGTACTTGACCGAGAAGGGCTACCACCTGGTCACAGGCCGGGGTAGCCCGCATGGCGCGGGGCTGATCAAGGCGCTGGCGCCATAGTGTGACGAAGGTTGGAATCGTGGGGCAGGACCGCGTCAAGCAATGCAAATTTTCGTAAACAGGAAAATCCCGATGGCGCCGAAATGGCGGGAGCTATTTGTGTACGGGCTTGGGTTGTTGGGTGGCGGTTCGCGCTTCGGGATTTCTCGGCGACCAATCTTCCGGAGGGAAAGCGACGCGCCAGAACTGCGGACGCCGCGCGGAAAATTCCACTCCGATTTCTGCTTTGTTGCCGCGGACCGGACCGAGAAACACGACGCTACATTCCTGCTCTTCCCGAGTGGTGTTGTTGCGCAACATCAACAGGCTGCCGCTGGTGACGCGCGCCTGCAGCAACACCAACGCGCCATGCGCGTTGATGGCCAGTGTGTCGGCCTCTTCATCGAATGGCTTGCCCTGAGAATCGATTCCGTGGAGTCGAACGCTGACTTGCATCAAAACGCGCTGGCTTCTGCGCCGCGCTCCGGCATTGGATGGGTTGCTAGGAAATTGCGACATGAGCGACTCTCTTTTATCGACTATAGCGCAAGCACCCGCGAGCTGCGAAGCGGAGCGGGGAATGGCTGGGAAAAGGTAAACAGAACCGATCAGGAGCGTCTTTCCATAGCGACGTAATCGCGCGTCTCGTGGCCAAGATAAATCTGACGCGGGCGCGCGATCTTCTGTTCGGGATCCAGGAGCAATTCCTGCCATTGGGCAATCCAGCCGGAGGTCCGAGGAATTGCGAACAGCACCGGGAACATGGTCATCGGAAATCCCATGGACTGATAAATCAAGCCGGTGTAGAAGTCCACGTTGGGATAGAGTTTGCGCTTCACGAAATATTCGTCTTCGAGGGCGATGCGTTCGCACTCCAGCGCGATTTCCAGCAAGGGATTCTTGCCCATCAGTTCGAACACTTCGTAGGCCACGCGCTTGATGATTCGCGCCCGCGGATCGTAATTTTTGTAAATGCGGTGACCGAAGCCCATCAGCTTGGTTTCGCCGGTCTTCACGCGCTTGATGAAGTCGGGAACCTTTTGCACCGAGCCGATTTCGAGCAACATGTGCACCACTTCTTCATTTGCACCGCCGTGCAGCGGGCCATAAAGCGCAGCGATCGCCGCGGCTGTCGCGGAGTACGGATCGACATGCGAGCTGCCAACGCCGCGAATGACGTTGGTCGAGCAGTTCTGTTCGTGATCAGCGTGCAGGATGAAAAGAATGTCCAGCGCGCGCTCGAGCGTCGGATTCGGCCGGTAACGCGTTTCTGTGGTGCGGAAAAGCATGTTCAAGAAATTTCCCGGATAGGTCAATTCGTTGTCCGGGTACACGTACGGCATGCCAAGCGTATGGCGATAGGCGAAAGCCGCGATGGTCGGCATCTTGCCGATCATGCGGTAAGTCTGCTTCTGGCGTGATTCTTCGTTCAGGATGTCTTTGGCGTCGTGATAGAAAGTCGAAAGCGCGGCAATTGTGGAAATCATCATGCCCATGGGATGAGCATCGTAGTGAAAGCCGTCGAGGAATTTCTTGATGCTTTCGTGGATGAAAGTGTGGTGGCTGATGTGCCAGGACCAATCTTTCAGCTGTTTTTCTGTGGGCAATTCGCCGTGCAGAAGAAGGTAGGCGGTTTCGAGATAGGTGCTTTTTTCAGCCAGTTCCTCAATCGGATAGCCGCGGTAGCGCAAAATTCCTTCGTCGCCATCGATGTAGGTGATGCGGCTGACGCAGGAAGCGGTGTTGTTGAAGGCGGGATCGTAACTCATCATGCCGAAATCGTGCGCGTCGGTCTTGATCTGGCGCAGATCCATGGCCTTGATGGCGCCATTTTTGATAGGCACCTCGTAACTCTTGCCGGTGCGATTGTCGGTGACAGTCAGAGTCTCGCGGGGCGAGGAAACAGCGTCAGTCTTTTTGCTGCTGGCAGTGGAAGTCAGGGAATCCATCGATCGAACCTCGCAACAATCCACTTTACACCAAAGGAGAACCGCGCGGAACCCTGCCGGGGGAGATTGTGGCGGGAGAGGTTGTGTAGACAAGAAAACAAAGGCTTTAGCGGTCAGATGTCGCCGGTAATGCGCCTCTTGACAATAGTCGTTATAACAGATATTATGCTGGCGGTTTGAGGAGGCCAGGATGATCAACATTCGCAAGAGCAGTGACCGCGGCCACGCCGACCACGGCTGGTTGAACACGCGTTTTACATTTTCGTTCGCAGATTATTTTGACCCTAAGCACGTGCAATTTCGCACGCTGCGGGTAATGAATGACGATCGCGTTGCGGGTGGCGGAGGATTTCCCACGCACCCGCACCGGGATATGGAAATCGTCACCTACGTGCTGGAAGGCGCGCTGGCGCACAAAGACAGCCTGGGCAACGGTTCGGTGATTAAGCCGGGCGACGTGCAGTATATGAGCGCGGGAACTGGTGTGGCGCACTCGGAGTTCAACGCGTCAAAAACCGACACCGTGCATCTGTATCAAATCTGGATGTTCCCGGACAAACCGGGATACACGCCTGCGTACGACCAGAAAAACTTTTCCGACTCCGAGAAGCGCGGGAAGTTGCGGCTGGTGGTTTCGCCGGATGGGCGCGATGGTTCGGTGAAAATCCGGCAGGACAACGAGCTGTACGCGACGATTCTTGGCGCGGGTGAACGCGTGAAACACGAGTTGAAGCCCGAGCGGCACGCGTACGTGCAGGTGGCGAAGGGCAGCGTTACCTTGAACGGGAAAACACTGGAAATAGGCGACGGCGCGGAAATTTCCGCGGAGAAGGCGCTGGAGCTTACGGGCTTGCAGGAAGCGGAAGTGTTGTTGTTCGATCTGGCGTGAAGTAAATCTACGTGGAACGAAAGAAGAGCCCGGCGCTTAAAAGCGCCGAGCTCTTTTTTCATTTTCGGGATAATTAAGGAGTGGATGGCAGATCGATCACGGGATTCTGCGGAAAGAAGTCAAACGGCCGCAGAACAAAGTCGTGCCACATGGTGGGCATTACCGGCCAGTCTTCAGCTCGCGGAGTATGGTGGAAGCCGAGCGTGTACCAAGCAACGATGTCGGTGTTTTCGATGGGGCGATTGGCTTTGCTCCAGACGGCAAGGCCGTCATCGTGACCTTTGCTGGCAATTGGATAGACGCCGGAGGCGAAGCGTTCGTCCGCTTTATAGGGCGTGACCCAAAGTTGGTGAGTCGAGAACGCGCCAACGATTTGCGGTCCGTCGTCCGGGTCAAGCAAAGAAGCGGCGGTCGCGCCCGGCATCAATTCGTATCCGGTGGGATAATCGAGCGGGCCTTTCACGTTCGGATTGATGAAATGCCACATCGCAGGCCTGTCCAGATGAATATCCATCTTGGCGTCGTTCTCTGTTTTAGCGGTGAATGGCTCGACGGCCCAGATAGTTTTGCGTGAAGGATTCTTCAGTTGGCGCTTCACCAGTTTATCGGCCATAAAGCTGTTGTTCACGCCATCCACATCCACGTCGAGGCGGAATGAAAAGAAGTGATCGTGATTCACGCCAATGATGTTTTCAGCCACGAAGTGGCCGAATTCGTCGGGAGCGCCGGGCATCCCGTGGCCAGCGGTGTCTGCGGCGTTCTTCGCTCTTACGGGTTTGATTTCGATGATGCCGGTCGCGCCAACAACAACGCGCAAGTTCCCATCGCGTTCGAAGCGCCAATCCAAAATGTAATCGTAATTGCCGACGACGGCCGCAGTACGCAAAACCAGCACGCGCGCTGGAGATCCCGCGACCTCGTGGTCTTCGTAATGGCGCCACGCCGGATCGCCGCTGTACGTTTCAAAAAGACAAGCCATACGCGAACGCATAACCGGGAAGCCGTGTTCGTCGGGCGTCAAACCATCGACGTAGATCGCGTTGGATGGGCAGTCCACATCAGAACGGAGAGCAGTAAAAATACCGAAAGGATAAAACTCGCCCGCATCAATAAATACACGTGTGTCCCAGCCTCTGGCTGGATCCATGTAAGGAACATAAAGTTCCGAAAGTGATCCTTCGTAGAGTACAGAGCGAAAGCGGCTGCCATCTTGGATGCCCGCGAGATTCACGACAGCACCGACGCGCGGATCAAGGCGAAAATGGAAGCGCCAGTTTTGCCAGATAACTTCGCCGCCATCAATGTGAAAGGCGGGGCCCAGTGGCTGCGCGATGCTGATAGGTGTTGTGCCAGGACGCGGCACCGCCGGCAAGTCTTGATAATTAACCGGTGACTGCGGAACGGGAACCTGCTCGTCGTCGATTACTTTGAGGATTTTTTTCTCGGTCGCGTCCACTTCAATCAGCAAACCTTCGATGCCGCGGCCCCAGGAGAGATAGGCGCCGTGCGCATTGGCACAATCTGCCATCAGGATGCGGTGACCTGCGAGTTCAGGCATGGCGAAATATCCGAAGGGCAACGGATAACATCCGACAGGATTGAGGTCCACGATACCGCGCTTTTTGAGCGCTTCCACGACACGCGGATCCTTTTTGATGAGTTCTCCCAATTCGCGGAATTCGCTGATCACCTGCGGCGCTTGCACATCTTTGCGTTCCTTCCACGATTCCAATTTGTGAGCGGCGATGTCCACCAGGGCTTCAATGGTCAGCCCTTTGCGCAGCAGAATGACTTCAGCTTCGCGAAAGATGGGATCACCGGGCTTCCAGGCAAGCACTCTGTCCTTAGGCGGTTCGTGAAGCAGGACACTGGTGGTGACGGTTTCAGAATCGATCTTGCCGGAATCGCGCAAGACATCGTAGACCGCCCAATACTCCTGAGACTTGAGCGAATCGAGCGGATGCTGAGGAGGCTGGTTCTGGGCGGTAAGCAGGAGCGGGAAAGACATTGCTAAGGCGGCAAAAGCGAGAGCCATATGGGAAACACCGCGCATCAGATCCTCCGAATCATCCACAAGATTCCCGACCAAGCACCGGCGGCAGAACTGCATGCGCCTCAGGTCTGAAGCGAGGCGGTTACTACGAGTAATTGTTGAGCACGGATTCAGTGGTGGCCGTGATTTCAACGGTGCGAATGTTAGTGCGATTTTCACTGAGAAAGCAAAGAGAAAAATGAGATTGCGCGATTCCGGAATTTGCGTATGGCCATCACGATTTTATCGAGCGACCAAGTTCACGAAAGCACGCAGATTTCAGGATTTTGCGGCAGCTACTGAAGTCCGGCTCCACGTTGGGATCGAGAAGATCAGGCCGACGGCAATGGCGATTGTGAGCGCGACGAGACTTGGAACGAGGGAGATTTTCGCGGCCATCAGATAGACGATGCCTGTTACGACCATGACTCGCACGCGGATTGCTGTCAGAAGAACTGGATCGGAAAGCCGCTCGCGAAGTTGAGCGGAGACCGGATCATTGCCAGAAGGAAGCGCAGCCCGGATGCGCTTCATGCGGGGAAGAATCAGCGCAAAACCAAGGACCAGCGCAATGAAAATGGCGATTAATGTAGCCGGAATCCAGCCTTGTTTCATCGCGCCGGAAAGGGAAGCCAGGTATCCGCCGGAAAGCAGCACCACGCCGAGGCCGGTGCCGGAGAGCGGCGGCGAAACTTTGAAGATCCGCAGCCACGAGCGAACCTGCTCAGTGGAAGAAGCGTTTCGAAAGAGCGACGACGCGGCCCACTCAATTCCATAAGCGATGAACAAAGACACCGCGCCCAGAAGATGAAGAAAAAGTACGACGGAGAAAACGGTCACGAAGCACCTCGAAACAAAGATGTAGCGGGCCAGCTAATACGCGCGGAGAGAAAATTTCACGCGTTACGGTCGGCGTAGCCCCCGGACACTGGTTTCAGCCGCGCTGGCGCTGGAATTCGCGCATGAAACTGATGAGCGCTTCCACGGCCTCAGGCTCGACGGCATTGTAGAGCGAAATGCGCATGCCGCCGACGGAGCGATGACCTGGCGTACCTGCCAATCCGGCCGCAGCAGCCTGCTTGCCGAATTCCTTCTCGGCGGCTTCGTCAGGATGTGCCGCAGCGGATTGACCGCTTGCGCCTGCGACGCGGAAGACTACGTTCATTTCTGAACGCGAATCCTTTTCGACCGGGCAGTGATAGAAACCATTGCTGGCGTCAATGGTGTCGTAGAGCAACCTGGCTTTGGTTTCGTTGCGCTTCCGTATTCCCGCAAGCCCGCCTTGCGATTCGATCCATTCCATCATCAGGCCCACGATGTAAATCGCAAAGGTCGGCGGGGTGTGATACAGCGATTTTTCCTTGATGTGCGTGCGGTATTGGAAAATCGTCGGAAGATTTTTGTCGGCACGTTCGGCCAAATCTTTACGCACAATCACGATGGTTGCGCCGGAAGGACCAAGATTTTTCTGCGCGCCGGCAAAAATCAATCCGAATTTCTTCACATCGAGGGGACGGGAGGCAATGTCCGAGGACATATCGGCGACGATGGGCACTCCGCCGGTTTCCGGCAAGGAATGATATTGCGTGCCTTCGATGGTGTTATTGGTGCAGAGATGAACGTAGGAAGCGTCGGGCGAGAGCGAAATTTCGCCTTGGCGCGGCACTCGCGTAAATTTCACCGGCTCGGTGGTTGCAGCGACGCGATGCGCGATGCCTTTTTTCAATTCGGTGAGCGCTTTTGCAGTCCACGTGCCGGTGTGAAGCAGGTCCACCGGCTTACCGGGCAGGCAAAGATTCATCGGCACGATCGTAAACTGCGTGCTTCCACCGCCTTGCACAAAAATCACTCCGTAGTCGTCCGGAATCGCCAGGTGCTTGCGCAGACCCGCTTCCGCGGCAGCATTGATGCTTTCAAATTCCGGCGAACGATGGCTCATTTCCATCACAGACATGCCAGAGCCGCGCCAATCGAGCAACTCTTCACGAATGCGCTCGAGCACGGAAAGTGGCAACGCGCTGGGCCCGGCATTGAAGTTGAAAACACGGTTTACGGAAGTTGCCGAAGCAGTGGATAAAGACACGGTCTGGAATTCCTCTCTGTTACGATTCAGTGGCGCCTGCCGACGAGGGATGCGCCCATGTTGGCAGCGCTTCAGAATATCACGGCGCCGCTCGGACACTGAACGAAGCATTGCGCGCTTACGGTTAGAAAAAAGCTGGAGTAAAATCCTAGCGGGAGAGGCGAACACTATGAGGCGTCGCGAATGGATGCAGAAAGGCGGAGTTGCGGCCTTGAGCGCGCTGGCCGCCCCTTATGTGACAAAAGCTTATCGGCCAGAGGCAAAGCTGGACTGCGTGTTTGAGTTATCGGTGATCAGCGATGAAATCACGCAGGATTTTGCACGCGCGCTCGAAGTAGCGTCAAAGGAATTCGGGCTTGGCTACGTTGAACTGCGCGGATTGTGGAACAAAAACATTGTGGCACTCGACGAAAAAGAAGTGGCTGAGGCGCGCAAATTGCTCGCGCAGCACGATCTGAAGGTCACCGACGTCGCCAGCCCGCTCTTTAAAGTGGACTGGCCCGGAGCGCCAAAATCGCAGTACAGCCCGAAAGGTTCTTCCTACGGAGCAAACTATTCCTTCGCGCAGCAGGATGAAGTGCTGGAGCGTGCGATTGCCATGGCCAATGCATTTGGAACGAAGAAGGTGCGGATGTTTGATTTCTGGCGGCTGGAGGATGACAAACCGCACCGGGACGCGATGGACGAAAGACTCCGGGACGCTGCTGAGAAAGCGGCCAAGAAAGATATCGTCCTGGTCCTCGAAAATGAATACGAATGCAACACCGCGACGGCTGCGGAGGCGGCGCGCACCCTTTCCCAGGTCACCGCAAAGAATTTCTTTCTGAACTGGGATCCGGGCAACGCAGCAATGCGTGGAGACAAAGTTTTCCCCGAAGGCTACGCTCTGCTGCCCAAAGATCGTATAGGCCACATGCACCTGAAAGATGTGAAACGAAAGGCGGATGGAACTTATGACTGGGAATGCATGGGCCGCGGCATCATTGATTACGAAGCGCAATTCCGCGCCATGATGCGCGATGGCTACCGCGGCGCGATGAGCCTGGAAACACACTGGAATGGCACGCGAAACATGGAAGAATCCTCGCGGCAGAGCATGGCAGGCACAAAGGTGTTGCTTCGCAAAGCGGGAGCACTGAAATGAGCGACACGCAATTAATTACAAGCAAAACTTCGCGTCGGTCGTTCATGAAAGTTGCCGGCGCGGGGATCGTGCTAAATTCCGCCGCAGCCAGTTACGCGCGGATTTTGGGAGCGAACGATCGCGTGCGCGTGGGCGTAATTGGATTTTCAGAGCGCTTCCGCGATGCGCTGCTGCCTTCCTTTCAGCAGCATGCGGCCGCGATGAATTTTGAATTTGCCGGCCTCAGCGATATTTGGAAGCTGCGCCGCGAAGAAGGCCTGGCGCACCTGAAAAAAGTAACTGGAAAGGACGTGACCGGCGCGCGGAATAACGCGGAACTTCTTGGCCGCCCGGACATCGACGCGGTGATGATTGCCACCGCCGATTTTCAGCACGCGCAACACGGAGTTGCCGCGATGCGCGCAGGAAAGGACGCCTATATCGAAAAGCCGCTCGCTCATACGATGTCCGACGCGCAGGACATCCGCCGCGCTGTCGAGCAAAGCGGAAAGATCGTGCAGGTCGGCACGCAGCGGCGGAGCGCAGGGAATTACCAGCGCGCGAAGGACTTTATCGCGTCCGGAGAATTCGGCGACATCGTCAGCGTGGAAATGACCTGGAACGTGAATCAGCCGGGACGCTGGCGGCGTCCTGCGCTGGTCGAAAAACTGCGTGAAGAAGACACCGACTGGAAATTATTTCTCGGCAATCTGCCATTCGAAAAATTCGACCCGCGCAAGTATATCGAGTATCGCTTGTTCTGGCCGTACTCATCCGGAATTCCGGATCAGTGGATGGTCCACCAGATTGACACTGTGCACTGGTTTACCGGATTGCCGCATCCGCGCAGCGTCGTTGCCAATGGCGGAGTTTATCTCTGGCGCGACGGCCGCAGAAACTGGGACACCATGACAGCGGTTTTCGATTACGGCCCATTGAACGATTCCTCAAAAGGATTCCAGGTCGTATATTCCTCGCGGCAGACCAATTCGGCAGGCGATGTAAAAGAACTCTACCATTCGAACGGCGGAACACTCGACCTCGACAAAAATATGATCACCGGCGAAGGCGGTCTCCAAGAAAGTTACGCCAAAGCGATGGGCCTGAAAGCAAATCAGCTGCGTTCACGCAAACTACTGGAGAAATCAGGCGGCGTGGAAAGCGGCGCGCATGCTGGCGTGGATGAAGCGACGAGCGGGAACGTGCGCAATTGGATGGAATGCGTGCGCAGCCGCAAAACTCCCAACGCGCACATCGAAGCCGGCTATAGCCATTCCGTGGCGCTCTGCATGACGATTGCAGCGATTCAGTCCGGCGAGCGGGTCGCCTTCGATGACGCAAAACAGCAAGTGGTGGCCGGCGGGGCACCGTGGCCACGCACGTAGTTAATTCAGCAGCGCGAATTCTACTCGATGCCGCATCGGGTCGATACGTTCGACGCGAACTTTCACGCGGTCGCCCAGTCCCCACCGGCGCTGCTTCGATTTTGCGGCGCCTCGTCCGCTGCGCGAGCGTTCCGGTCCGCCCACCGCAACGATAGCGTGATCGTGTTCGCGATACATGCAGCGTGCCCCAGCCGCTTCCTCGAACGCGTTGATCGGCAATAGTCCTTCGACAAATACTTCGAACAATTCGACAAAGCATCCGTACTTCTGCACCGAAATAATCAGTCCTTCGTACTCATCGCCGAGATGTTCTTCCATGAATTGAGCGGTCTTCCAGTCGCGCAGTTCACGTTCCGCAGACGCCGCGCGTCGCTCGGCTTCAGAAGTTTCCGTAGCAAGTTCTTCCAATTGTTTGTGGCTGTAGACGACGGCTTCGGCGTGTGGCGCAGGATGTGGATCGGCTGGAGCGCTCTGTTGCGGATGGGCAAGCGCCCACTTCAACGTGCGGTGTACGACTAAATCAGGATAGCGCCGGATGGGCGAAGTGAAGTGCAAATATTCGTCGAACCCCAGCGCGAAGTGACCCAGCGCATCCGCCGCGTATCGCGCCTGTTTCAGCGAGCGCAGCATCAGGTAAGAAACGATGCGTTCTTCCGGCTTGCCGGCCAGTTTCTTCAATAGCCGCTGGTAATGTTGCGGTGCGATACTCAGTTCTTCCGTGCCCGGCAGGGTAATCTTCATCCCTCGTTCGCGCCCGTGGCCAGAGGAGTCGGGGCGGCCCGCTCTCGCCGGCGCGGGAACTCGACCGTGTTTCACGGCAATTTCGCGGCGATGCAGATCTTCGACGCCCAGCGTGTAGCCAAAGGCCTTGGCCATCTCTTCGAATTCCAACACTTTCCGCGCGTCAGGCTTTTCGTGAACTCGATGCAGGGTTTCGAGCCCGCGGCGGAGCAGATATCCCGCCACCGCTCGATTTGCGCTCAGCATGAACTCCTCGATCAACCGGTGCGCGATGTTCCGCTCGCTGCGCGTGATGTTGGTCATCTTCTGGTCGGCGTCAAATTCGATCACTGGCTCCGGCAAATCGAAATCGATCGACCCGCGTTCGTTGCGCCGCGCATTTAGCAGCAGCGCCAGAGTTTTCATGTCCTCGAAATGAAGAACGAGTGCCGCGTAACGCGCGCTGGTTTCCGGGTCGCCCTCGATTACCTTGTTGACGTTGGTGTACGTCATGCGTTCTGCAGAGCGGATAACGCCTGATGTCATTCTGGATTCGCGCATCCGTCCAGTAGGGTCAAATTCCATCAGGCAGCTCATCACTAGCCGGTCTTGGTTCGGCTTGAGCGAGCAGATCCCGTTCGAAAGCGATTCGGGCAGCATCGGAACCGCGCGATCGATAAAGTAAACGGAGGTTCCGCGCAGGCGCGCTTCGTTGTCGAGCGCCGTTGCCGTGCGTACGTAATGGGCGACGTCCGCGATGTGCACCTGCAAATGCCAACCGCCGTCCGAGCGTCTCTCTACATACACCGCATCGTCAAAATCGCGCGCGGTTTCCCCGTCAATCGTGACGATCGGCAGCTTACGAAAATCTTGGCGCCCTTCTAAATCCGTTGCACTAACCGGTTGCGCGCGCTGCTCCGCCTCGCTCAACACATTTGCGGAAAACTCGTGCGGCAGATGATGTTTGCGAATAATGATTTCCGTGTCCACGCCCAGGTCGCCCGGCTTGCCAAGTATTTCGACCACTCGCCCAACCGGCGCAACGCCGCCCTTCGGAAATCGCAGCAACTCCACGTTCACCACAGCGCCGTCGAGTTCGTCGAGACGACCGACGCGACGCGCGCGTCCGCCATCCTTCGCCTGGCCAACACCCAGCCTTTCTCGTAGCGACGCTGTGAGCTCATCGCCCGGCGGAATTTCCACTTGATGCTGAATGCGCGTGTCGTAGGGAAGCACAACATTACCGCTCGCCCCGTAGCGAAAGAGTCCAACCAAGGTCGGGTGCGCGCGATCGAGAACACGCACGATCCGGCCTTCCGCGCGTTGGCCGGCCGGACCGGGCGAAACGCGGCCGAGATGGATCAGAACATGATCGCCGTGCATGGCATCGCCCACAGCGTCACGCGGAATAAAAACATCGCGGTCCAGTTGCGGCATCGGCTTATCCGGAACCACAAAGCCGTAGCCGTCCTGATGCAGAATCAGGCGGCCGGAAAGCGAATTACGCCCATAAGAGGCAGCGGGCGCTTGCGACGGGCTCGATTCTTCAGGTTGGCTGCGCCTTGGCTGGCCTTCGCTGCGCTGCGACGAAAGCACGAATCGCCCATCGGCCAGTTCCACTATCGCCTTTCGTTTCTTCAACTTACTTAGTATTTTGAGCAGCGGACGCTGTTCAGACTTGCGCAGCTTTAGCCCCCGCTGAAGCTCCGAAAGCGAAGCTGTATCCTGCCTAAGTTGCAGAAAACGTAGGATGTTATCAACGCTGAGCGGCGAGCCTCGGTTCATGGGGTGTCTTTGGCCTTCCCGGTATTATTTTCATAAGGATTTTATAAAGATCCTGAACTTTTTTTCGTTTTGACCGAAACCGTTTCCCGTTTTCAGCGGTTTAATAGCTAGGCCAACACACAACCGGCTGACCACCCTCCGTCAAGTCAGCCGGCTTCCCTGCAAGGGGACAAAGGGAGGCGGGAAGACCTGGCCCGCCTCCCTTTACTTTTCTGCCGCAAACTTTGCGCTTCCTCTCGGTTAATCGCTCAAACAAAAATTTGCCTCGCCGGAATGTTCAACGCTGCATATACCGCTGCATATTACAATGATGCGCCTCGCGACCGCATGCGTTCGCATTTTGCTGCGGTTCGGGCGGGCTCGCACGAAACAGCGGTCATCACGGGCAGCAAGACAATCTCCCTCGAAATGAGGCCGTCGCAAACATGGCAGAGAGAATACTCGTAACCGGAGGCGCTGGCTACATCGGAAGCGCGGTTGTCGCGCAATTGCTCGATCGCGGTTACAAGCCCATGGTTTTCGACGATCTCTCGCATGGACATCGCGCCGCGCTTCCCGCTGCGGCCAGTTTGATCGTCGGCGATATCGCGGATCGCTCGCTGCTGGACCAAGTTTTTATCGAATTCCAGCCGCAAGCGGTGATGCACTTCGCCGCGTTCATCGAAGCCGGCGAATCCATGCAGCGCCCGGAAAAATATTTCCGCAACAATACCGCGAATGCGCTTACGCTGCTCGAAACACTTCTCGCGCATGGCGTGCAACGGTTCGTCTTCTCATCGACCGCCGCTCTCTACGGCACTCCCGAAAAAACACCCATCGAAGAAGACGCTCCGTTGCAGCCGACCAACGCATACGGTGAGTCCAAATTGCTGGTCGAGCAGATGCTCGATTGGCTGCATCGCATTCATGGTTTGCGCTATGCCTGTTTGCGCTATTTCAACGCCGCGGGCGCCGCAGGCGATCAGGGTGAGGACCACCATCCGGAATCCCATTTGATTCCCATCGCGCTCCAGGTTGCGTTGGGTGCGCGCAAGCACGTCGCGATTTTTGGCACCGATTATCCGACGCCGGACGGCACCTGCGTGCGTGACTACATTCACGTCAGTGATCTGGCTGCGGCGCACTTGCTGGTGCTCGAAGCGCTCAAGGAAAAACAGCGGCTCATCTACAACTTGGGAAATGGACACGGGTTCAGCGTGCGCGAAGTGATCGATACGGTTCGTAGGGTTACCGGCCATGCGATTCCCGCGCTTGAATCGCCGCGCCGTCCGGGCGATCCGGCCGTACTCGTCGCAAGCTCGGAAAAAATCAAGCGCGAACTCGGTTGGAAACCAGAATACACCGACCTCGAAAGCATTGTCCGCAGCGCTTGGAACTGGCGCAAAGCACATCCGAACGGCTACCCGTCAAATCAAGATTGAAGCGCTGCCGGTGCGGGGCCGCGTCCACCAGTGGCATTACCAACTGGAAGCTGGACCGCGTGCCCGAGGTTGCCCCAAATTGTTGCGCATCTGCCGGAGGGCCCTTACGGCTGCTTTTCGAAATGGGCGAAGGTGATGAAATGACCTGCGGGATCTTTTACGCCGATTTCCCGGGAGCCGTAAAAAGTTGTGCGCTCGGGCATGTAGATGTGCATGCCGGCAGTAGCGGCTTTAACTGTTTCAAGATCGTCGACCTCAAGGTAGAGAAAGGTTGGCCCTTTGCGAATGTCGCCGGCAATTGCGGGCAGATCCTTGTCCGCGCTGGCAAACGATTGATACATGACCTCGGCGTTGCCTTGTTGAAGAATGACGAACGCGAGCCGGTCGCCCTCGGGGACTTCGACAGTCTTGATGAATCCGAGATGCTGCGTCCAGAACGAAAGCACCGATTCGATTTTTTCTACAAAAAGGACAGGAGTGAGTTTTTTGACAGACATTTCGAAGCCTCGCAATTGTTGTGCGGCGAATTTCGCAAAAAAAACTATGTCCATACTTCGCGGGAAAAACTTAAACGAGAACCCCTTCCGGAATCAATTAAAACGAAGGGCAGCCGCAGCAACACCGCGAGGCTGCCCTCGTGCAACGCTTCAGGTCTTGCTTCCGCTCTCCTTGGGCATCAGCTTTTTCAGTGCCGCTTCGCCTTCCGGTCCCAGCGGAGCCAGTGGCAGATGCGTTGACGCTCCTGTCCCCGATCCGCCGTTCGTTGGGCCGAAGAAGCGCATCGCGGTTGCCGCCAAGCCGTCAAGCGCTCCGCCGCCATTGCCGCCAGTCACCAGCACGTCCGGCATGAACTTGGCTTTGCCTTCAGCGAGCGCCGCGACTACGTTGACGATCGCTGTAGCGTTCGAACCAAGCGCCTCCACCTGCGCGCGATAACCACGAGCACGGGCGAGTCCGACCGCTTCCACTTCCGCGCCTTTCGCAGTACCGGTTTGCCGGATGTATTCGGCTTCACCCGTAGCTTCCGCGACGCGAGCGTCGGCGTTATTTTTCTTGATGTTCACGCCAACTTTCGATCGAGCCAGATCGGCCTGCATGTCCGCCGTGCCCTTGGCCTGTTCCATCTCGATGCGCTGATCCTGCGCGGCTTTCTGTTTCTTGAACGTTTCGATTTCCTGGTTGGCGACTTCGCGGTGCGTCAACACGGTCACCATATCTTCCGGCAGGATGACGTCCTGTATGTACACGCCTTTGGTCTCCACCTGGTATTGCTCGAGCTGCTGGCGAATGTGCTCGAACGCCTCCACCTGAACTTGCTGACGCGTTTCGATGAAGTTAATCGCCGGCATGCTCTGCAGTGAATTGCGGAAGTGATTGCCTACCGCGGCTTGCAGCACTTCGTTCACCAGATTTTTCATGGTGCCGACCATCGAAATCACGCGCGGCGCCTTGGTGTCCGAAACGTGGATTTGCACTTGCAGATCGATTTTGAAGACGAATCCTTCTTTCGACTTCGCGACGATTTGCTGCAACTGCGCGTCCAGGTTATGGGCTTCACTGACCGCATCGGCCCAGTTGAGGTTGAGAATCGCGGTCGGCACAATTTCCGATTCGTAGCAACGCGGATTCAGCGGATATTTTCCGGTGCGCAACGGCTCTTGCCATACGCCGCGATGTCCGGGTCGCACCAGTGAGCCGTACTTGAACTCCTCGCCCGAGGTGTCCTGCGTGGCCAGGCCCACGTAAGCCTTGATTACCGCGACTTGACCTTGTTTCACCATCATCATCGGCACCAGTTCCACGCTGACCAGAAACGGATTTAGCGCGTACGCGCCATAAAGCAGTGGGTCATGCTGCATGCCGATGTGGCCGCCGTGATCCAGGAACGCTTGATAGTCCTGATAGTTGTTGTGCAGATGGTTTTTGCTTCCAAGCAGCGCTTCGATAATCTGCGCGTCGGAAGCAGTGCCACCTGGCTGTTCGAGTTTTTCAACGTCAGCATACCCGCCAAGCCGGCTGGCCAAATCGCCAGAAGGCAGCGGATCGCCTTCATAAGTCGTCACGATACCGACGACGTCTTGTGTGGTACCGTCTTTGCCGCGCGGTTGCGGTTCAATACGCACCAATTCCAGTTGATCCGATTTCAACCCGAGCGACACCGGCATCAATTCTCCGCCACGGCCCATCTTCGCGCGCAACTCAGGCGATACGGGAACTCCGTAAACGCGGTTACGCGTGAGAACCAGAAAGCCCAGCGGGTGTACCGGCACCAATGAGCCTGGAGGCAGAACCGGGCGCTGCACGCCCTTCTGCCCGCCAAGTTGCACGAAGCTGCGCAGATCAGAAAAGTTGGCGAACTCCTTTTTGTAGACGGCGGACTTCGCACCGATCGGCAACGGATTTCCGACCTGGGCGATCACTACTCCGATTTCGCCGGCCGGAACCTGCACCCACGGGTATTTGTCCACGGAATAGATCGCATAGGGCATCCAGCGCAGTCCGGGCATTAACAAGTCGGCTTGATAGCCGGCTTCCCCGTTAAACGCAACCGGGTTGTCCTTTGCAAGTTTCTTGAATGAGAAACGCTTGGTCACCAGGCCCACTTCCGTAGGCCCGATTTTGTGAAGCGACGCAGCCATCGAGATCGCTGCCAGCACCGCCACGATAAAAAGAATCGGGTAGTGAAAGAAAAGCGCGAAAATCGGTTCGAGCACAGACATACACAAACCTCCGGGGCGCGGAGCGCCATTTTGTCTTGCCTTGTCTAAGGGAGTTACATGTTTCGGACGCGCAAACTCTGCAAGGTTGCAAAGCCCGTGTCAAGTGGCGCGCTAGTACGCAACTTAAAGTTGCGGTTTTTCAGCAGCTTGTGCGATTAGCCAATGAAAATAGGCTTTTTTGTATGGTGAGGTTCTTGCGGAAAGAACAAAGGAAAATCTCAAAGCAATTGCAAATGCGCGATTCTCTCGGCGATTCGAACTACAAACTGAGCGCACCAGAATACACCACGCGGGCTTTTGCCGTGTCGCCGCGCTCAATGCGCCCAATTTGGAAAAACTTCTCCCGGCGGCGCTTCAAATCCGTTTCCACTTTTTTGACGTAAGCCGACGGCACCACCAGGATCATGCCGACGCCCAGGTTGAACGATTCCAGCAGCGCGTCGGAATCCATTTTTCCCAGTTTCGCCAGGTACTTGAAAATCGGCAGCACCGGCCAGGACGCCAGATCAATCACTGCCTTTACGCCCGCGGGCAACACGCGCGGCAAATTGCCTGGAATCCCGCCTCCAGTAATGTGCGCAAGCGCCGAAACCCAGCCGTTGGCAAGGATCGTACGCAATGCGGGAGCGTAACAAAGATGCGGCTTCAGCAATTCAGCGCCAATTTTGTTGCCGACTTCCGCGACATAGGTATCCGGTTTCACTTTCGCGACTTCAAACACCAGCTTGCGCGCCAGCGAATAGCCATTGGTGTGCAAGCCCGCGGACGGCAACGCCAGCAGCGTATCGCCCGGCTGCACACTTTTTCCGGTCAGCAACTTCTTCTTTTCCACCGCGCCAACGATGAATCCGGCCAAGTCGTATTCGCCCTCACCGTAAAACCCTGGCATTTCCGCGGTCTCGCCGCCGATCAAAGCGCAATTTGCCTTGCGGCATGCCCGGCTCATGCCATCCACAAGCTGCTCGACGATGTGGGGATCCATTTTCCCCAGCGCCAGATAGTCCAGGAAAAACAGCGGCTCCGCGCCTTGCACCAAAATGTCATTCACACAGTGATTGACCAGGTCTCCGCCCACGGTCGAGTGCACATTCATCGCAATGGCGACTTTCAGCTTGGTGCCCACGCCGTCCGCGCTCGAAACCAGAATCGGTTCTTTGTATTTTTTCTTGTCCAGCTCAAACAGCGCGCCGAAGCTTCCGATCCCTCCCAGCACTCCATTTGTAAAAGTACGCGTGGCGAGATGGCGGATGCGATTTTTGGCGTCGTCCGCGACAGCGATGTTCACTCCGGCGTCTGCGTATTTCATGGGTGTGCTCGCGCGCTCAACCTTCAATTTATATTGCAGAGCGACGAGAGAGGGTTCGCCACTAAGCTGTGAACCGTTTCGCGATCTTAAAAAATGTGGAACAACCGCCTCCACCGCACGGTGCTTGGATGGATAACTCCGTTCAGGTACGCCAAAAAGCGCTCGCCAATTTGCCCGGGCTGCCACGCCTCCGGCGACGCATTCAACGACATGTAGATCAGCACCGGCGTTCCAATAATATCGTTGCGCGGCACGCATCCCCAGAAGCGCGAATCGTAGGAATTCTGCCGGTTGTCGCCCATCGCGAAATAACAATTGGCGGGCACTTGGTACGGCATCTTGATATCCGAATTCTCGACGCGCTCCGTTTTTCCCAGCGTGTAATCTTCCAGCAACTTTTGTCCGTTAATCCACACTGCGCTGTCATGGATGTCAACCGTGTCGCCCGGCAATCCGATTGCCCGCTTTACGTAGTCCGGCTGCGTCGGATCAAATGGCGGCTTGAAAATAATGATTTGTTGCCGTTTCGGATTTCTCCACAGCGGCACATGCAGGTTGGTGAACGGAATTCCTGCATCATATCCCACGCGGCTCATGATTAGGTGATCGCCAATCAGCAGCGTATTTTCCATTGAGCCCGACGGAATCACTCGCGCCTGTCCGATCGCTCCGTTGATCAGCAAAAACACCAGTCCCACCCAGAACCACGCGATGACTTCGCGCCGCACTTTTTGTTCCATGGTCAGCTTTTCCAGCTGCGTTTTTTCGTGCTTGGTTTTTTCCTGCTTCACTTCCGCTTTTTCAACCTTCACGTTCCACCGTTACGGCTGCCGGTTCGCCCAGCTTGCCGAATCCTGTGCCTTCTCGAACCTCAAGCTGAACGGGGTCCGTGGGATAATTTCCCGTATAGCAAGACGTACAAAAGTTGCCCGCGGTGTCATTCACAGATTGTCGCAGTCCCGCCAGCGAAATGTAACCCAGCGAATCCGCGCCGAGGAAGCGGCAAATTTCCTCCGGCGTGTTCGAAGAAGCGATCAGCTCTTCGCGCGTCGGCGTATCCACGCCGTAGTAACAAGGCGAAATCGTCGGCGGACAGGAAATCCGCACATGCACTTCTTTCGCGCCCGCTTCGCGCACCATGCGCACAATTTTGCGGCTGGTCGTTCCGCGCACGATCGAATCGTCCACCAGAATCACGCGCTTGCCTTCCATCAACCCGCGCACCGGGTTCAGCTTCAGCTTAACGCCAAAGTTGCGGATTGCCTGCGAAGGTTCGATAAATGTGCGTCCAATATAATGATTGCGGATCAGCCCCATGCGGAACGGAATGCCCGACTCCATCGCATAGCCCACTGCGGCAGGCACGCCCGAATCGGGCACCGGCACAACCAGGTCCGCGTTTACCGGATGCTCCCGCGCCAACTGGCGGCCCAGCGCTTCGCGGCTGTCATTCACGCTGCGCCCGAAAATGGTGCTGTCCGGACGCGCGAAATATACATGCTCGAAAATGCAGAATTGTTTCGGCTTTTCCGGCGCGAAGTGGATCGATTCGAGTCCCGATTTCGAAATGCGCAGCATTTCGCCTGGTTCGATTTCGCGTACGTATTGCGCGTTCAACAAATCGAACGCACACGTTTCGCTCGCCACAATCCATGCCGTCTCGCCGTTCGGCGTGGTGAATTTTGCAAGGTTCAACGGACGAAACCCGCGCGGGTCGCGCACCGCATACAATTCGTCCGGAGTCAGCACCACCAGCGAATAAGCGCCTTCGCATTGATTCAACGCGTCACCCAACGCTCCGGATAAATTGCGTGCCGGCGACTTTGCCAGCAGGTGCACTACGACCTCCGTATCGCTGTTGGTCTGAAAGATCGATCCTCGATGCTCCAGCCTGCGTCGCCACTCAGCGGCATTGGTCAAGTTTCCGTTGTGCCCGATGGAGATTTTGCCCTTGTTGCAGTCGATCATGATCGGCTGCGCATTCAGCAGCGCTTTATCGCCCGCCGTCGAATAGCGGGTGTGCCCTATCGAAGCGCTGCCCGGCAGCTTGTTCAATACATCAGGCGTGAAAATCTCTTCCACTTCGCCCATCGCGCGATGCGCGTACAAATCCTTTCCATCTGTCGAAACAATTCCCGCCGACTCCTGCCCGCGATGCTGCAGCGCATACAAGCCCAGATACACCAGTTTCGCAGCCTCTTTGTGGCCGTACACCCCAACCACGCCACAATAATCGTGGAAGTGATCGTCAGCGTATGCGATTTTCTCCGTCATTTCGGCTGTAGTCGCGTCATTTCGATTGCAGCGTACGTTCCAACGAATTGGCCCAACCATCGCGCAGGTTTTCGACAGGGGAATCGATAATTGCGCGCCCCTTATATTCGATGCGCAGCGACGGCTCCTGGGTAACCTGACCGATTTCGTTGGCTGCGACGTCGTATTGTCGCGCAATTCCTTGAAGCGCGGCAAGCTTTGCCGGAGCAACGCTAACGACGCAGCGTGCGCCATGCTCTCCGAACAGCGCGAATTCGGCCGCCGCCGAATCTTCGGCCTTAACCCTCGCACCCACGGCATTCGCCGCCGCGAAACACGATTCCGCCAAGCTGACCGCCAGCCCGCCATCCGAAATATCGTGAGCCGATATAACAACTCCATCGGCCGCCAACGCCACCAGGCAATCGATCAACCGCTTCTCCGCCACAAGATCAATCGCCGGCGGTTCCCCCGCCACCAGCCCTCCTACCGTTTTCGAATACTCCGAGGACGAGAATTCTCGTAGAGGCACGGCGTGCCGTGCCCGCTCCGCCGCATCCGCCCCATCCAACAAAACAATCACATCGCCCGCATTTCGAAAAGCAATCTTCAGCACGCGCGCCGCATCTTCCACAATCCCCAAAACCCCAATTACCGGCGTGGCATAGATCGACTTCCCCAACGTCTCATTATAAAAACTCACGTTGCCGCCGGTAATCGGCGTCCCCAACGCCATACACGCTTGGCTGATTCCATCAATCGCCTGCGAAAACTGCCACATCACATCGGGTTTTTCGGGACTTCCAAAATTCAAGCAATTCGTCGCTGCAATCGGGCGCGCTCCGCTCGTCGCAACATTGCGCGCTGCCTCCGCCACCGCGTGCATTGCGCCCACTTTCGGATTCAACTGGCACCACCGGCCATTTCCATCCGTCGAAAGCGCCAATGCGCGCATCGTCTTTCCGTTCGGCCCGTCCTTTTCCGACTCCTTGATCCGCACCACCGCGGCATCGCTCGCACCCGGCCCTGCCAGCGTATTCGTCCGCACCATGGTGTCGTATTGCTCGGTAATCCATCGCTTTGAAGCAATCGCCGGCGAAGCCAATAATTTCCTGGAATTTTCTGTAAGGTCGGTTCCGGACGGCGCAAACTGAAACCAATCCTTTTCGCTCTCTACGCGTGGCGCAGGCGCGGCCAGCGGCCTTTGATACACGGGCCCTTCTTCCGCCAACGGATGCGCCGGAATTTCCGCCGCCACCACTCCGTGATTTTTCACCACCGCAAGTTCGCCGTCCTTCACTTCGCCGATCACCACCGCGTCCAGTCCCCACTTCTTGAAAACGTCCAACACTTCGCGCTCGCGGCCGCGCTCGGCCACCAGCAGCATGCGCTCTTGTGATTCGCTGAGCATGATTTCGTACGGCGTCATGCCGGTTTCCCGTTGCGGCACTTTCGCCAAATCAATTTCAATTCCGGTCCCGCCGCGCGATGCCATCTCCATCGTCGAGCATGTCAGCCCTGCCGCGCCCATATCCTGAATCGCCACCACCGCGCCGGTGCGCATCGCTTCGATGCATGCCTCCAGCAGCAATTTTTCCACGAACGGATCGCCCACCTGCACGTTCGGCCGCTTCTGCTGTGATTCTTCCGTAAATTCCGCGGACGCCAAGAGCGACGCGCCGTGAATCCCGTCGCGTCCCGTCTTCGCGCCAACATAAATCACAGGATTGCCGACGCCCTTCGCCTTCGCGAGAAAAATGTCTTCCTTGCGCGCAATTCCCAGCGCCAGCGGGTTCACCAGAGGATTCTGCGAGTAGCAAGGTTCAAAACAAACTTCTCCGCCAATTGTCGGCACGCCAAAACAATTTCCGTAGTTCGCTACACCGCGAATCACGCCATCCAGAATCCGCCGATTTGCCTTCAGATCCTCGGTTTTCGCAGCGGTCGCCTTTAGGCCGCCAGCTTCGTCTCTCGTCGCAAACGCACTGCCTTTCGCTCCTGCGAATCCCTCTTCCGTAATCGGCCCAAATCGCAACGAATCCAGCACCGCAATCGGCCGCGCGCCCATGGTAAAAATATCCCGCAAAATTCCGCCCACCCCAGTCGTCGCTCCCTGGAACGGTTCCACATAGCTCGGATGATTATGCGATTCAATCTTGAACGCGGCGACCAACCCGTCGCCGATATCAACCACGCCGGCATTTTCTCCCGGCCCCTGTACCACCAATTTCCCGCGCGTCGGCAACCGCTTCAAATGTACTTTGCTCGATTTATACGAGCAGTGCTCGCTCCACATCACCGAAAAAATTCCTAGCTCGGTAATATTCGGATCGCGCCCCAGAATCTTCTGGATGCGCGCGTACTCCTCGCGCGTCACTCCATGCTCCGCCGCAATCTCCGGCGTCACCTTAATCTCCATCGCTGCGCTTGCCATGTCTTCCTTTGCCGCGAAATTCATGCACTGCATGCCACCGTGCCATTTACAGCGCTGACGTCGAACGTCACGAATTTCATTACCTTCGCATTCGCCACTAGGTCGATGACCGAAGTCAAGGGAAGCTGTATCGGGCGCGCCTTTTGGCGTGCCCTTTGCTTGCAATCGGCCTGGCCGAGAGACCGGGTATCTAAAAACACGCAGTACACCCCGCTTTTGTTTTCAAGGTCTTTGCGAATTTCCGCCGGGGAGTACTCTGCCTTTGGCAGAGCATAAGTGCCGCTAATAAAGGGCGTACCCTGCTCAAAAAACAGATCGAGTAAGGCAGAGGCGTTTTTCAACTCGACGACTGTCACAAACTTCTCGGCGCCTCGTTTGAGATCACCGTCCGAAGCTGCGGCGCGTGTAGCGAGAAGCTGAGGCGAAAAGGTGCAGAAGAGCACAGACGAGGAAAGGAGCAAACTAACTCTGGAAACATTCAGGGTTGCAGTTAGCCCACCCGGCTTCATGCTGTTGCCTTCGCTGCGCCGACCAGCGATTCGACCAAGGATTTGAAAAGCACGAGGCCGTCGGCGGAATCGAGAGCCGATTCGACGGCGCGTTCCGGATGCGGCATCAACCCCACAACATTCCGTTCCCGATTGCAGATTCCGGCAATGTTGCGCACCGACCCATTCGGATTCCCCGCATCATCTCCAGATCCGTCAGCAGTCGTATAGCGAAAAAGAATCTGCCGATTCTTTTCCAGTTCCGCCACCGTAGCTTCATCGCAATTGTAATTCCCCTCATTATGCGCGATCGGAATTTTTAACACTTGTCCTTGCTTCGCCGCGCATGTCACCGGAGTATCCGCCTCCTCGACGCGAACATAAACATGCCGGCAAATGTACCGCAGCCCCTTATTCCGCATCATCGCGCCCGGCAATAACCCGGCTTCCAGCAAAATCTGAAATCCATTGCAAATTCCCAAAACGATCCCGCCGCTCTTTGCAAACTTCTCCACTGATTTCATCACCGGCGAAAAGCGCGCAATCGCTCCCGTCCGCAAATAATCGCCGTGCGCGAACCCGCCAGGCAGAATAACGGCGTCGCAGCCAACCAGGTCCTCCGACTGGTGCCAGATAAACTCAACAGGTTTGTGCAGGATATTTCCGATGGCGTAAAAAGCGTCGTGGTCGCAATTCGACCCCGGAAAAACAACTACTCCAAATTTCATGGTGTTGTAGCTCCCGATGGCATTTGGGGAACTTCATTTTAACATACTCGCCCAATGAACCATCGCCAAGAACTTGTCTGGATCGACCAGCAGTTTTTCTGTCCCCTCCAACCCTTTCCGCTCATATAATTTGCTCAGGTCCTTGTTCGCCATCCGCTTCTGACGGTGGCGGCAGACTGGGCTCGCGCGGTCAGGGCTACCTAGAATGCCAGGACGCTGCCCAAACCAGACATGAGAAGGGCTTGGCTCGCAATGGGTCACTCCTGTTTCAGATTGTCGGCGCGAGTCTACGCTTCGCCTCTGCCCAAATCAACGCACGTCTGCGCCTGGTGCGCCTGGCCAATCGCCTCGGCGAGGCCGAGACGAAACCGCCAAGCGGCCCGGCCACCCACTTACCTTCGATCCAGAACGGTTGCCTGTGGCGTCAGCTTTTCGGGGGAGGTGGTTTCGGAGGAACCATCGCAGCGCCTGCCACACCAGCCGCGGCGCCGACGGCGCTATCGAGTCCAAGCACATTCACCAGGCCGGAGTTGGACGGAACAATGTATTTCGTATTTTGCGCCAGCGTATTGTTCAAGACTTCCAGCCGCCGCATCACTTCTGCGCGATCCTTGAAAAAAGTTTCCGCCGCGGTCGAAACCAGGCGAATCGCCTCCGCTTCGGCGTTGGCGCGCGTCACGCGGGCCTGCGCGTCGCCTTCCGCTTTCAGAATTTCCGATTGCTTCACGCCTTCCGCCTGCAAAATCTGGCTTTGCTTGAAGCCTTCTGCTTCCAGGATCGATGCACGCTTGTCTCGTTCCGCTTTCATCTGGCGCGACATCGCTTCCGTAATATCGCGCGGTGGATCGATTTTCTGCACTTCCACGCGCGTAACTTTAACTCCCCAGCCATTTGTCGCTTCGTCCAGCACATGGCGCAAATTCGTGTTGATCATGTCGCGCGCCACCAAAGTTTCATCCAGCGTGCGGTCGCCAATCAGGTTGCGCAAATTGGTTTGCGCCAGCGTGGTGCATGCATAGCCGAAATCCTGGACTTCAAATTGACTTTTCACCGGATCAACAACTTTGTAGTACACGACGGCGTCCACTTCTACCGTCACGTTATCCTTCGTAATCAATTTCTGCGGCGGCACGCTGATCACCTGCTCGCGCATATCCACGCGGATAACGCTATCCGTAAGCGGCATGATGATCGCCAGCCCAGATGGCACCAGGCCGTGAAATTTTCCGAGGCGCATCACGATACCCTTTTCGTATTGATTGACGATGCGCGCCGACCGCGCCAGCAGAATCAATCCAAAAATGAGCGCTGCGATCAGCAGCATCGGCAGAAAAAATGTAGCATCCATGAATTTTCGTCCTCACTTCACCTTCAGAGTTACGCCTTCCACGGAAACAATCTGCACGTCCACGCCAACTTCGCGCGCCGGATCGGAAGGCTGCGCAAGTTCAGCTCGCCATTCTTCGCTGCCAACTTTCACGATGCCGCAATCGCGCTGACCAATCCGCTTGGTTACCACTCCCATTTTTCCAACGATGGCATCTACGTTCGACGCTTGATCTTTTACGTACAATTTTGCTTTCAGCCAGCGGCGGAACAACGCGAAGTACAACACGGCGAAGATCGCCGCGCTGATCAAGCCCACGTGCCATGACTGCGCCAGAAGACCCATGATTCCGCCAGCGGCGAGCGAAGCTCCCACCAGCGCCAGATCGAATCCGGTAAGCGCGCCCAGCGCCAGCTCAGCCGCGGCGCACAGCACACCCACAATCACGAGCAGCCAGTTCACCCAGTTGCCCACAGGAACTCCCTTAGGGGGGTACGTGCAGCGCACGATAACACTGCGGTGCATGGGTTTCAATGCTTCTTGCAAGCACGCTGCGGGGAGAAAAAGTTTGCGACGCCAAAGACCTTCGCCGTTTGGAAATTAGCGGCGCCTGCCGCGTTTTTTTCTGGATTTCTTTTTCGGAGATTTTGCCAGAGCAGCCGCAGCCAGCTCGCGGCGTTTTTTCGCGGCCCAGCCCTTTTTGTTGACCTGGTGGCTGCGCGCAACGCCCAACGATTCCGCGGGAACATTTTTGGTGATTGCGGATCCCGCCGCGATATACGCGCCATCCCCGATTTTCACCGGAGCGATCAGTAATGAGTCGCTGCCGACAAAAACGCGGTTGCCGATCGTGGTCTGATGTTTGTTTACGCCGTCGTAATTGCAGGTAATCGTTCCTGCGCCGATATTTGTTTTCGATCCCAGCCGGGCATCGCCAACGTAGGAAAGATGCGGAACTTTGCTGCCTTCGCCAATCACCGCTTTTTTTGTTTCCACAAAATTTCCCACGCGCGCGCCCGCTTTCAGGTGCGTGCCAACACGCAATCGCGCAAACGGCCCCACGGTCGCTTTATCTTCGAGACGGCTTTCTTCGATCAGCGAGTGCGGTTTGACCGTGACTTCATCATCCAGCACGGCATTCAGCAGAACGCTTCCCGTTTGGATAACGCAACGTTCGCCAAGTCTGGTTTTTCCGAGCAGCTGTACGCCCGGTTCAATCGTGCAATCTTCTCCAGCGGCAACGTCGGGATCGATCAGCACGGTTTCCGGCAACTGGATGGTCACGCCAGCGGCCATCAGCTCTTCGCGTTTGCGTTCGCGGAGAATGCGATCCACTTCCGCGAGGTCGGCGCGCGTGTTGCAGCCCAGAACTTCCCGGGAATCCGGCGCGATTTGCGCAAGAACGGTTTCATCTTTTGACGCCAGCCCCGCGATGGCGTCGGTAAGATAAATTTCGCGCTGCTTGTTGTTGGGTTTTACGCGCGCAAGCGCCGGCCACAATTTGGCCAGCGTGAAACAGTAAACGCTGGAATTAATTTCGTTGAGCTCGCGCTGCTCCGGAGCAAGTTGCGAGTCTTCGACGATAGCGCCAACTTGCGTTTCCGTTTTGCGCACGATACGCCCGTAGCCGCTGGGATCGGCAAGCACGGCAGTGAGAATTGTGGCGGCGGCATTTCCAGTGCGATGCGTGACGAGCAGCGACTTCAAAGTTTCCGTGCGAATCAGTGGGGCATCACCGGGAAGAACTATAGCGATTTTAGCGTTGCCCAGCGCGCGCTTGGCTACAAGCATAGCGTGGCCGGTTCCGTTTTGCGGCTGCTGCAAAACAATTTGCGTTTCTAGCGGTTCCGCCGCAGCGGTCACTTGCTCCGCCTGGTGGCCCACGATGGTGACGATTCGTTTCGGTTTCAACGGCACACAGCAACGCACTACGTGTTCGATGAGTGGACGTCCACCGGCAGGATGCAGCACTTTCGCCAGAGAAGATTTCAGCCGCGTGCCTTTGCCAGCAGCCAGAATGACGATAACCACGTCTTTGTTCGGCATAGTGCGGTCATTCTCTCCCGCCCTCGTGGCTTTGACAATCCCGCACAGCAGTTTTCAAGCAGATTTGTTTTGCGGCGCCCGGGAGGCCTGAATTGCGGGATAGACGGACCGGCCGATTTCCTTATACATTCTCGGCACACATTCAGCGTCCGGTTTGCAGGTTCGCGCTGGAGGAGTTTTCTTGAAAGAATGCACAAACTGCCGCGGAAACCTGGCCGATTTTGTGCCCTTGTGCCCGTACTGCGGGGTGTCGCAGCCGGTGCCGCAGACGGCGATGGCGCAGCAGGAATGGGCCCCGCCGCAAGGCAGCAATAAAGCGATTGCCAGTCTGGTATGCGGGGTGTTGTTTTTGTGTGCTCCGGCGTCCATTGCGGCCATAATTCTCGGCCACCTCGCGCTCGCCGATATCAAGCGCAGCGCCAACCGAATGACCGGTCACGGACTGGCCATTGCAGGGCTGGTGATGGGCTATCTGGGAATCGCGCTGACCACCATGTACATAGTTTTGGTGGTCTTCATGGTTCGTACCACTCTGGGCAGAGATATTCCGGCGAACGAAACAGCCGCTATTGCGACGATGCGAACGTACGACCACGCGCTGAAAGCGTATGCGGCGAAGTGTCCGCAACAGGGTTACCCAGCGACGCTGCTGCCGTTGGGACCCGGCGCAGGAGATTGCACGCGGGCGAATCTGACCGATGCGCGGCTCGCGGTGCCTTTGCCGGTGCGAAAAGGCTACATGTTTCAGTACACGCCCGGCGTAAACGGTTCGGAACGAATACAGGTTTTTGCATTGGTGGCTCGGCCGGTACAGCCAAATTTAACCGGAAAGCGATTTTTCTTCCTGGATGAAGAAGGCTTGATCCGGCAGGCGGATTCAGAAATCATTGGTCCGCGCAGCGATCCAGTCGACACGCCTAAAGATTAGGGCGAGGATGAGAATTAATTTCTTACGGTGAAAGGAGCAGCCTTGAAACAATGCCCGAACTGCCTTGGAAATCTTGCCGACTATGTGCCGGTTTGTCCGTACTGCGGAGTGGCTCTCGCTGTGTCACCAGGAGGATCGGCGCAGCCGGCATGGAACGGCCCGCAAGAGAGTAGCGGAAAAGCGACGGCCAGCATGGTATGCGGAATTCTGTTCTTTTTTTGGCCGTTTACCGCGATCGCTGCCGTTATCCTGGGCCATATCGCGTTGTCAGAGATCAAGAAAAGCGCAGGCCGGCTTGCAGGCCACGGAATGGCGATGGCTGGCCTGATTTTGGGCTACATTGGCTTGGCTTTTGTTCCATTCATATTGATTATTGCGGCGATCGCAATTCCCAACCTCCTGCGGTCCAAAATGGCGACGAATGAAGCCAGCGCCGTGGGAACGTTGCGAACATTCAACACCGCGATGGTAACCTATGCCAACGAATGCCCCAAAATCGGGTACCCGAAAGATCTGGCAAGTCTTGGACCTGGGGCATCGGAGACAGACAGGTGCGCACACGCGGATTTGGTTAGCGCGCAGCTGGCAACCGCACTTCCCGTGAAGTCCGGCTACCATTTCTCTTACACGCCACAGCGGGATGCCGATGGCTTGGTGACGAAATATATTCTTGCCGCCGACCCCGCCACACCCGGAACTTCGGGAGTCAGGCACTTTTTCACCGACGAAAGTGGCGTAATTCGATACAGCATGGGAGGTGGAGCAGACGTGAACAGTGAACCGCTCATGTAAAGCGGAAAACTCCGATTGAAAACCAGCATTTTAGTGAACGGAAATTAGTCCGCGGCGGCAGCTTCGGCGAGAACGCGGCTTTCCGCGGAACTTTTTTCTTCGGTGGTGATGACCCAGCTAGAAGAGTCGGCAAGGAGACGGCTGACCAGTTGTGTATGAAGCGCGTGGCCAGCCTTGTGGGCTTCGACGCGGCCGAGTAGCGGCAGGCCGACCAGCGCCAAATCGCCGATCAGATCGAGTGCTTTGTGGCGACCAAATTCGTCGGGAAAGCGCAAAGGGCCATTCATCACGCCGTCACTGGTGAGCACGATGGCATTTTCAAGCGAACCGCCCCGAATCAAGCCCATGGAGCGAAGCGGCTCGATGTCGCGCTCAAAGCAAAAAGTGCGCGCGCGAGCCAGCAAGTGGCGAAAAGTGTCCGGAAGCACGACAATTTCGATTTGCTGCTGGCCGACCAGTGGATGCGGAAAATCGACGTAACACTGCACGCGAAATTCGTCGGCGGGATAGATGCCGATGCGGCGATCCTGTTCAATGACTTCAATGGGATGGATGATTTTGAGGTAGCGGCGACGACGACGGAGACGGCGAACCCCGGCCTGATCGAGAAGCTGGAGGAATGGTTCGGCGGAGCCATCGAGGATAGGAACCTCGATCGAATCAATGTCAATGAAGACGTTGTCGATCCCGGACGAGTAAATGGCGGCGAGGAGATGCTCGGTGGTGGAAAGCAGCACGCCCTGTTTCATCAAACTGGTGGCGTAGCTGACGCGGGCCACGTTGCGGCCACTGGCTTCAATCGGAAAATGATCCAGATCGGCGCGGCGAAAAACGATGCCACTGTCAGCGGGCGCGGGTAGAAGGCGAACGTGGCCGAAAACTCCGGTGTGGAGGCCGACGCCTTCGGTTGAGACTTCGTGTTGAACGGTCGTCTGAAACATAGGGGACAGTACTAGCGTAGCATCTTTTGCGCCACAGTCGATGTACTGTTATATCTTTGTTTTCAGTAGTTTACACGGATGTTTGCGATCAGTGGCTCGGGTGGTGTGGTAAACACACAACGTTATGGCCGATTGCCGTGGGATTCTGTCGATTTTCTCCCTTGGCAGCGAAACGAAGTGTCCTTTTCAGTTCTAGGCGCGTCAAAAGAGAGGTCGGTGTATACTTTTCTAAGTGCCGTCGCTAAACCAGCTGTTAAGCCCGTTGTAAGGAAAGGCCAAGCATGAACCGGACTGCTCGCATCGTTATCCTCGCAATTTCTGCGGTGGTATTTTGCTATGCCGGACTCGGGCACGTCCTGGGGCAGACGCACGAGGAGCGCGCGTACAAATCGCTAACGGTTTACGGTGAAGTGCTGCAGAAGGTTCAGCAAGACTATGTGGACGAGCCGAACATGCATCTGGTGACGGCCGGAGCGCTGCACGGCTTGCTGGAATCGCTCGATCCGGAGTCCAGCTACCTGACGCCGCGGGAATACACGGAATACAAACAGAAAATGGCCAGCACCAATCCGGGCGATACCGGACTGACGCTAAGCAAGCGCTACGGTTATGTGATTGTAGTTTCCGTTTTGCCGGACAGTCCCGCGGAGAAAGCGGGCATCCGCAGCGGCGATATTTTTGAGTCGGTAGCGGGATTCACGACGCGCGAAATGTCGGTTGGACAGGCGATGAATCTGCTGCATGGACAGCCTGGCAGCGGTGTGAAAGTTGGAGTAATCCGGCGTGGGAAGAACGATCCGGAACAAGTGGACCTGGTTCGCGAAAAACTGGCCCCGGCAAAAATAGTGAGCCAGAAAAATGATCCAGACATTTTGGCGTTGCGATTGACGACGCTGGAGGCAGGCCGCGCCGATGAAGTGAAAGCGCGGCTACAGGACGCGGAAAAGCAAGGCGTGCACAAGGTAATTCTGGACTTGCGGAATTGCGGCCGCGGACCGGTCTCAGAGGCATTGGCGGTAGCGCGGCTGTTCATCTCGAATGGAAATCTGGCCACGCTGCGCGGCCAGACTGTTTCAGCTCAAACATTTGCGGCAGAACCCAACAAAGTAAGCTGGAAGGGGCCGGTGTCCATTTTGATCGATGGAACGACGTCCGGAGCCGCGGAAGTGCTGGCGTCCGCGATGGTGGGAGCGCACCGCGGCGACGTGGTTGGCGAACGGACGTTTGGGCTGGCTTCGGAGCAGAAGCTGATCACCATTCCCGACGGCTCGGCTTTGATACTGACGGTGGCGAATTATTACAATGCGGATGGAAAATCAATTTTGGAAGAAGGCGTGACGCCGGCAGAAGTGGTGCGGCAGGAAACGGCAGCGGTGGATGACGGCGCGGATGACGACGATGCTTCGGCGAGCGGCGGGCAGACCTCGGCGCCCGCGGAACCCAAACCGCTTTCTCCGGAAGACGCAGTTTTCAAAAAAGCCGTGGAACTGCTGAAAACGCCGGCGAAAAAGGCTGCGTAATTTTTCCGTGAAGTTGAGCGGCGTGCCCGCGAAAATTTTTTTCAAAGTAAAATTTAATTTTGCCGGTATGCGCGAAGCTTTATTCTTTGCGCTGTGCGTGGTTTTGTGTTTCTGCGCGACGGGATGCAAGCGGCAACGTGCCGGCCGGTTGACACTGGCGCAAGTGCATCAGGTAACGCAGGAACTCGCAAAAGCCGCGTCGGATGCGGCGCCGAACGGAACGTTGATCAAGACTCGGCGCGCAAGAAGCGGGATAGCCGGAGGCGGCGCCGACGAGTTATACATCGGATTGCACGGCAACGCCGCTGCTAAGAACAAGCTGCTGCAAAAACTGGAAGGAGTTGCGACCCAGCACCACCTGACTGTGGATGCTGCGGCAGCGAACGGGAATTCATCGCGAATGACATTGCGCAGCGCTGGTGTGGCGACGCATCACATCGAGATGGAAGTTTTGAGTTCGCGTTCGGCGGTGAATAACGAGAATCTGCCGGCAGGCGGGGCAAGATTGGCAATACTGCTGGATGATCTCGGCAGCGATCGCAGCGCGGCGGATGCCATCTTTGCGTTGCAGGTTCCGATCACACTGTCGGTTCTGCCTTATCACGCACATTCGCAGGAGATAGCGCAAGAAGCGCGAAAGCACGGGTGTGAAGTGATGTTGCATTTGCCGATGCAATCAGTAGCGAATGAAACGCCGGAACAGCAGGAGCTGCGGCCGGGGCTTAAGCGTGAAGAGGTCGAGGACATGGTCACGAAAATGCTGGAGTCGGTTCCGGAAGCGGATGGCGTGAACAATCATCAAGGTTCGCAAGCGACTTCGAACGGCGCGCTGATGGATGAATTGATGCCGGTGTTGCGCGATGCGGGAGTTTTTTATGTGGACAGCCGGACGACCGCGGGAACCGTAGCCTACGATACGGCGAAACGGGATGGCGTGAAAACGGCGTTTCGCAATGTGCCGTTTTTGGATGACGTGCAAAACAAAGCCGCAGTGAAACGGCAATTGCAGATCGCCATTCGCGGCGCCAAGGAGAAGGGCGAAGCAATTGCGATCGGACACCCGCACGTGGTGACGCTCGAGGCATTGCGGGAAATGCTGCCGGAAGCGAAGAAGCAGAGCGTGCGGCTGGTGCTGGTGTCGGAGGTGGTGCATTAGCGCGAGGAAGCGAAAAGCGCCCGCCTATGAAGGCGTCCGTTACGTCGGCGAGGACTTACGGGCAGGGAAAACTATGTGGATGGCGAGGACTGCGGCGGCCATGGTCACAAAACTAAAGTTGCTGCCTTCCGGTCCGACAGTGCCTCCGGTAAGCCAGGCGGGGCCGTGAAGAGTGGCGTTCGAGAGATGTCCCTGCAACAGGGTTCCGCTGTCCGGAACAGAGAAAATGAAGCTTTCACCAAAATCAAAAGCTGCGTGCCAGCCAACGGCGAGCCATAGATTCCCGGTGCGCTTCAGAGTGAGAGCCAGCAGCAAGCCTGTTCCGACAATGTCGACGATTCCTACCCAGTTCTCTCCCGGGTTGGTCAGATGGATTGCACCGAACCCAACGGAAAGCGCAACGGCAGCCGGCCAAAATCCGACGCTCTGCGCTAGTGTAAATTGTGCGTAGCCGCGAAATGCAAACTCCTCCGCGAGGCCCACAAGGAAAAAGAAGACGAGCCAGTAGCCAGGCCATGTCCACAGCGACGATCCATGCAAAGCGATCGTTCCGAACGAATAGCCGCCGCAGGCGCTAATCAAGCCGATCAAGGCGGATATTTCCGCCAGTCCGAAGAGACATCCCTGGGAAAATTGCAGCAAACTGCGGGTACTGGCTGGCAAGCCGAAATCTGCGATCGGGCGCCGCTCGGTGAAACCCAGCAACGCCGCGGGAATAAAGGCTGTGAGGAAGAGAAGCAGTTCCTGGAAAAGGCCAGCGAACTCCCGGCTGGAAAACGAGCCTAACCAAGCGGTCGCCAGCGGCACGAAACCATTCCATAAAAAAAAGACAACGATTAAGTAGAGAGCAGCTCGCGCGCCGGGAGGCAAGGGACGCGCATTGCGCGAGGAAAAGCGGGAAGGAGCGGAGATTGGCGACTCTTGGTGGTCCATGCGCTGTGCCGAAATACTTACCGCCGCGTTCGACGTAGAATGGCGTGCGCAGAACGCCTAACGGGAAATCGCAGACGCGACTGCTCCCAAGATATGCAAGGACTTCGGCTCCTCGAGAAGTATCACAAATCGGAGATTTTCGCGCTTCCAGGAGCGATCGAGTGGGACTGTGGCTTTGCTCTCGCTTTGGCCGGACGAGTTTGGCGGAGGAAATGGAATACGAACGAGGGAGCGCAAGACTGGGGCATGAGAAAGGGTGCGGCCTTCGTTTTCGCCGCGAAGGACATTTGAGGAGAGTCCGCGCTCGGTGACGGCGAGCAGGAGCCGGGCGGAGCGCGCTTCGGGCGGAGCGTTTTCAATGCTGATAGAGCACAAGGCGGACTCCGCAGAAACGGCAACGGCTGAGAGGCGCAGAGTGGCACTGGGGATTTTCGATGCTTGGACGATATTTTGCCGAACTTCGCCAGAAGAACTGCCGACAAGTTCGCGGCGGCCGTTGACGACAAGTTGAGGAGTGTAAACGCCATCGTGATTGAAGGCGTGTGCGTACTGCTCTTGCCGCTCGGTCCAGTCGTGCGAGGAGAAGGGGTCGCGCCAGCCGAGATGGTCCCAGTAGTCGACATGTTCTTCGATGGCGATGATTTCGACATTGTTGACGCGGCCGGCGTCGTCAAGTTGCTTGAGAAAGGCGTCGGCGGGAGGGCAGCTGGAGCAGCCCTCGGAAGTGAATAATTCCACAACCACGGGTTGAAGATTGGAGCTTTCAGCAAGAGCGGCTTTCGGCGGCTCGGAGTGAGAGCCCGCGAGCGTTTTGACGCCTAGAAAAGTTACAAGGACCGCAGTCAGTAAGAATACAGGCTTCGCACGCATACAATTCCTTTCTCGAACTCGGCAACAAGTATGAGATAGGGGAAAGGAGAAAAGGTGTCCCGTGTGAGCGTAAAAAGAAGCATTTGACGTGAACTAACTTGAAGTATAGCTTTAACCCGTTAGTTAGCGATTCATGGAGGTGGGCATGGACAGCGCATACGAGCTAGGTCCGGTGAACGCAAACCGCTTATGCCTGGACTTCGCTAATTTGCCTTACACTTCCGGCGATCCCCTGGCTCACCAAACTTCATGGTTGGAACTGGTTGATTTTTTGGCTGAAAAAGGGGTGATATCGGGCTCGCGAAGTGAAGAGCTCAGAGAATTGACTAAAACCGATCCAAAGGCAGCAGGTACCTTGATGAGGCAGGCAGAGCGGTTAGGCAACGCTTTGCGGTTAGTTTTCAGTGCGATGATGAGGGGCCAAAATCTGGAACCGGAACACCTGGCACCGATCAATGCAATTCTGGCGATTACGGAAGGACATGACGAACTGCAACAGGACGATGCCTGCGGCTGGAAATTGGGTTTCCGCGCGAGACATCAGGGACTGGAGTGGCTGCTGGCGGCGATTGCCCGGTCCGGCGCGGAGTTGATTGCGGAAGGGGCCAAGAGCGGACTGCAACAGTGCAGCAATCCGCGCTGCCAGTTGTTGTTTTATGATGATTCGAAGACCCACCGAAGGCGCTGGTGTTCGATGGCGCTATGCGGAAATCGCAGCAAGGTGGCGGCATTTGCGCGGCGGCATGGCGGGGAGAAAGCGCGAGCACATCATGCCTAGCGCGAAGCTATTTCTGTTCTTTGATGTACTTCGGCTGCTGATTTTTTCTCCACGGATCGTAGCCGTGCGCGAACACCAGGCGTTCGGCAAGCGGCGGGTGGGAGTACATCCAAAAGGTAATGAATGCGGGCGGATTTGGATCAGCAAGATCGATTTCGCCAAGAGCCTGGAAGGCGTGCGCGGCGACCTGCGCGGAGTTTGGCACGATTCCATGAATTAATTCCAGGCCAAAGACGTCGGCGGCATGCTCCTGCGTGCGGCTGTAGCCGTTGATGATGGGCGAAGAGAAAAACATGATGCCTTCGAAAATGAGCAGTAAGACCGCCAGCGCGGCCCAATCCTGCGGCCCATAAACCTTCCAACGAGTTCCCCAACGAGCGAGCATGGCGTGAAGCAAGCGGTAGGCGGCGTACAAAACAATCAGCGAGACGACCGCGAAAAACAGAAAGCCATTTCGAACGTGATTGAGAACGTAGTGACCGGATTCGTGGCCGAAGATGAACAGCGTCTCTTGCGGAGTCAACTTCTGAATGGTGTTGTCGAAGATCACGACGCGTTTGGAAGCGCCAAGACCGGTGACATAGGCGTTAATTTCGTTGTTCTTGGTGCTGGCATTCATCAAAAACATGCGATCACGGGGGATTTGCAAACCTGCGCGTTGCGTGAGCTTCTGCAAGTCGGTGGTGAGCTGGGGATACCGACCGGCAAGCGGTTCGAACTTGTAGAAGAGGGGATCGATGACAATGGGCTCCAGAATGAAAATTCCTAGAATAATGGGCAGCGATGCGAGCCAGAAATAGAACCACCAGCGGCGCGGACTCTTTTTGATGACCAGGAAAAGTATAAGGCCCATCAAGGCGAGAAATGCGAGTTCAATCAATACGGCCTTAGACCAATCCAGGAACCAGGAGCTCCAACGCTGAACAGACTGCTGATAGTGAAGTGAAAGTCCGTGCCAGGCCATGTGTACGGGAAGATCGGCGAGATCGAGAACCAGCGTCAGCACGGGGATGAAAATGAGCCCCTGCAGGAAGCGATTTTCCGTGGATTGCTGGGCAAAATCACGAATGCGGGCGACGAAGCCAAAGCGCAACGCCAATATCAGAACGACAAACCCGATAAAGACGGAAAGAAAATAAAGCGAGTAGCCGGCGCGAGAGTAGGCCACGGCTTTTTCGTAACGATCGTGCGAGAGCGTGTAGCGATTTACTTCGTTAGTAGTGGCGGTGTCCGGCGTATTGCCGGGAGGCTCGATCTGTTGCGGCGGGGGCGTGCGAACAGTGGGAGTTTCCTGTGCCAAGACCGCTTGCGGCGATGCGAGCGCACCGAAAATCAACGAAAAAACGATTAGAAGCAACGCATATGCGATGCGTTGACGCAGCATTCATTTCTCTCTTTTCATTTGGCAACAGCTAACCACGCGAGCGTGGCGAGTATGCAGCACATGCGGCTGTAACTGCAACTTCTCGAGAGCGCCGGCGGGACGCGAAAGCAAAAAGACCGCCGCCTCGGTATGGTTAGATGGCTGGCGGCGAGATAAGGAAAGCAAGAAAAAGAAAAAATTGAGATAGGTTCTAGGGATGAGCGGTCTTCAAGCAATAATTTCGCACGGCTCCGGAAGTAGCAAGGCTGGCGTGGACGATCGAAGTCCAGCGTTCCAGGCGATGGTGATGGGAGCGGTGAAAGAGGTAGGAGACGCCAATGGAGGCAACCGTGGCAGCGGCTTCGATGGAAGCGAAAGCGGCGTGGTTGTCGACAATGTCGTTGGTGAGCAACGCTTCATTGCGGCCGCGGCGGCGGAAGTTGAGAGTGGAGAAGTAATCGAGAGTGCGGGAAGCGCCGACAGCGGCAAAGAGAAGATCGTTTTCACGGTCCCAGAAAGCGTGCTCAGACCAGGGCGATTTTGCCTGCCCGGGCCAGGCGTTGAGCTGCTGCTGTTGCGATGAATTGCTTGGGAATCGAACGACGAGCGTGACAATGGAAGGATCGCCCGGACAGACTGCGAGACTCGCAGGTGAGTAGAATGCAAGATGCGCGGAAATGAGCAGTGGCGGCGAGGTTGAGGCCGTGAGCTGATTTGCGCAATTTTGCATTTGCATTCTCGGAAGATGCAGCAGGTAAGCGTTTTGAGATTGCGGCGCTCCGTACGCAACGGCGGCAGGTAAGAAGAAAGCGAGTCCGAAGATTAGGAAGCGAACAAAAAGAGGTTTCGCCGAACCACCTGACGCGATGCCATACAACGGCGATTTTGGCGCTGAGTCGAAATTAGAACGGAGCACTTTTTGAAAGTCCCTTCTCGACGTTAGAATGCAATCCAATATTTTAAGTCATGAAATGCCGAGGGCGCACTTTATATCGCGCTTAGGCCGAACAGAACAGCGGCAATGGGCCCAGGACGCGAGAGGACGGTATTAAGATATTTTTTGCTAGCGCCTGGTCAATATATACTTTGGCGGCCGACAGCCGCATCCAACTTTGGCAAAGGAGAACCCCGTGAAAGACCACCGGCAAAAGAGATTAGTGACCATGTGCGCGTTTGTGATTGCCGCAGCGGCGGCGCTTGCGGCTGGAGTTGTGTTCGCCAAAAACGCGGCAAGCGAGCGGCAAAGGACGTTTGAGTTCACCTACCAGGTGCGTGTTCCGGCGACAGTTGAAAGCAAAGGTGAAGAGCGTTTGTGGATCCCATTGCCGCAGACCGACGAACATCAATCGATTCGAAGGCTCGCAATTGAGAGCCGGGTCGCGCATGAAGTGGGCAGGGAACAGGAGTATGGAAACAGCTACGCCGTTTTTCATCCAACGCCAGAGCAGGCAGCATCCGGATACGACATTGCATTGCATTTTGAAGTGACCCGGCACGAGTACGCGCGGGATTTGCAGGCGACAAAGGCGAAAACCCCGCAAGCCACAGAGGCCATGATGCGGCGCTACCTGGAGCCGGACAAGATGGTGCCTTTGAATGCGACCATCGCGGAACTGGCGCGCGCGCAGACGGCTGGCGCAACGGAACCGATGGCGAAAGCGCGGCGAATTTACGACTATGTAGCCTCCACAATGCGCTACGACAAATCCGGCGAAGGCTGGGGGCGCGGTGACGAAATGTGGGCCTGCGATTCGAAGCGCGGGAACTGCACCGATTTTCACTCGGTGCTGATTGGAATGATGAGGTCATCGGGAATTCCAGCGCGGTTTGAGATTGGATTTCCGCTTCCAGCAGGCAAGAGCGAAGGCGATATTTCGGGTTACCACTGCTGGGCAGAATTTTACGTAAAAGGGATCGGATGGGTGCCGGTAGATGCTTCCGAGGCATCGAAGAATCCAGCAAAGCGGGATTACTTTTTCGGAGCTGTGGATGCGGACCGCGTGATGTTTACTTACGGCAGGGACATCCGGCTTTCGAACCAACAAAGAGGCGAATCGCTGAATTATTTTATTTATCCGTACGCGGAATCGAACGGCCAGGCGGTGAAAGGATTCACGACGCATTTTGCCTTCCGGGATTTGGCGCCACCAGGCTCGACAGGCCCCGGAAATTGAATGGACCAGGGGCGGCCGGGCGCCGCTCAAACAGTTCGAGCGTAATTCATTGGAGGCAGCGAAAGGGATACTCCGTTGCACGCGGTGTGTCCGCGGCGTATGTTGAAGATATAGGCCCGCAAAAGGGAGATTTCGATGTCGACCCAGAGAAACCATTGTCCGGCTTTTGCCTTCGCAGCCGCGTGCCTGTTACTGGCTGGTTTGTGTAGCGCAACCGGGGCGCAATCGCAAGCTGATTCTGCGCCGTCAGTTGCCGAAGCAGCCCGGCGCGCGCGCGAGAAGAAAAAGGAAAATGCCAAGCCGGTACGGACTTTGACCAATGACGATTTGCCTGCAGCGCCTGCAGGGGACGCAGCGGCCGGGACTGCAGTTGCGAAGGGCGAGGACTCTGCTGCGCCAGGGACGAATGAGAGCGACGGAAAGCCGGCTGCTGCTGTAAACAATGAGCAGGCAAAGCAGAAGAAGGCCGAGAATGCGGCAGTGTTGGAACGGGCAAAGAAGCAATTGGCGACGGCGCTCAGCGAATTGGACGTAATGCAGCGGAAAGCTCGACTGGACAGCGATAGCTACTACTCGAAAACAGATTACGAGAGCGACAAGGACGGCAAGGCGAATCTGGACGCTGAAGCGCAACAGATCAGCGACAAGAAACAAGCCGTTGAGGAATTGAAAACGCGGGTCGCGGAATTGCAGGCGCTGGTCGGCGACGCGACCGAAAACGAGTCCGACAAATCTGACAAGTCTGACAAAAACCCGCCGTCGGGTTGAGCAGAGATAAAATCCAATTGTCTGGAGACCGTTGATTCGGCGAAGTCGCGTGTACGCGCCTATTATACTGGTTGAGGCAACGCGACATGCCCCGGCCCTTCCAAGCAGACTTCGGCGCACTCTTTCCTGAACGCAAACCGTTTCATAAGGACAATTTCAAGAATTTTGCTATGGCTGGACGCCGCGTCCTGATCACGGGAGCTGGCGGCAGCATTGGATCAGCACTGGCGCGGAGGATTTTGCGTGCATCGCCACAGCGGCTATCGGAGAACGGCAGCGCGCGCTCGGAGCCGCGAGTTTCGCGAGTCGCAGCGCGGAATGACGAATCCGTACGGGGATGGAACGGCGTCGGAAAAGCTTGAGGTTTTGACGAGTGCGCCACTGGGAAGGGAATTGCTGGTGAAAAGAGCGACACCGCTGAAATCTGAATATGCGGCGACAAGTTGAAGCCGGCGACTGGGCAAGCCGGGGCGCAGCATGCTGCGGCCCTACAAAAATCTCACCAAGTCCAATAAACGGGGCGGCCGCTACAACGGAAAGAACAGCGGGATAAACCCGCCGCTACATTCGGAAGCTAAATTCCTGCGAGAATCTACAATTCAACAATAAAACAGCTGCTTTTCAAGGGATTAAGCGGCGGCTATTTGGGTTCTAACACCAGGGGCAAGCCGTTCTTCGGATTGCCGATAACGATTACTTTGGTGTTGTTGCTGGTGGCGAGTTTTTCCGTGGCCTCAATTCCCTTCCATTCGAGCAATTGCGGGCTGATGCCCTGAGCAACGATTTTCTGGAAGTCGGCGATGCCTTGCGCTTCGATGCGCTTGCGTTCAGCTTCCTGCTTTTCTTTTTGCAGGATGAAGCTCATGCGAAGGGCGTCCTGTTCGGCTTGTTGTTTGGCTTCGATAGAGCCTTTCAGCATCGTTGGCAGTTGTACATCACGAAGCAGCACGGCTTCGACGATTACTCCGCGCGTCGCAAGCTGTTTCGTCAAGTCATCCTGAATTTGCTGCTGCACAAGTTCACGTGCATTGGTATAGAGCGCGTTGGCGGTGTGGGATGAAGTAGACGCACGGATCGCCGCGCGGAGAGTGGGTTCAACGATTTTCACCACGTAGTCTTCATTGACAGTCTGGAAGACTTCCGCCGCCTTGTTCCTGTCGAGACGGAAAAGCAGAGAAGTATCGAGAGCCAGAATCAGCCCTTCGTTGGAAGGAACATTGGCGCTTTCCTTGATCGACTGAGTCTGCACGGAGAGTCTCTGCACCGACTTCAGCGGATTGATTAGATGAATGCCTTCACCGAGCGTTTCACCGGTAACTCTGCCAAAGAGGGTCAGCACGCCGACGTGTCCAGTGGGAACGGAAGTGATGCTCGAGAACAGCAGGATCAACAGCAGCCCTGCGACAACGATTGATAAGAACCGCCCCTTTAGATTGCTGAAACCTGGCATTCTATTGAGGGAACCGTCCAAATCAAAGCCTCCGCGTCCGGTCGTGGTCATGAATTTTCTCCGTCCCAAGCTGGGTAGAACTGAATGCTTTCAGGTTGCAGCCATCATCTTACGTCGGAGGGAGGAGCGCAACTTCGGCGGGGCGAGCAAGTCCGACGATTAATTGTTGAATGTTTCACAGGAAATCCACACCCACGCAACCCGACCCCTATATCTTGTGTGGTTTGTTCTTGACACCACTGGCTTCCCGCCCCACAATCCGACCTATCACTGCTTCGGACGCGCGGCGAACAAGGGTTCGCGCGCTGGACCACTGGGGGAAGCACGATGCAATACTTGCCGGGTTGGACCGTGCAGTGTATCAATCAAGAATGTTCCGCACGGGGGCACTGGTTGCGGGCGCATCTCTCGGGTCCTAATGCGGGCTTGGAGTTCTGTCCCAGTTGCGGAAGTTCTTTGCAGGCGGTACCGCCGCCAATTGGTCCGCGCCTTCGCATGAGACCGCGTTCCCTGACTGCGCGTCCTCTGCGGCCCAGGCCACGATAGGGTTTTTTGTTGGCGTCGCGCCATCATACGAAGAGGCCGGAGGCGATTTGTCTCCGGTCTCTTTATTTTTGCAGCTAACGTCTCGTAGACTTAGAGGCATTCCTCGCCAGAGAACAAGCCTTCGATATAGGGTGCCCCGGCCGCCCTGTTTTTCAGAGCTTAACGGGTAATGCAAAACCGGCGACGATGACGTGTTTCTGATGGACCGTTGGTACGGAAAGAATGCGAAGAACTGCGCGCGTGCAGATCGGACGAGCGTTTACTCGAAATTATCTGGAAACGATCGTGGTCTCTCGTGAAACGTTAAGCTCAACCTTCCATCAGGCCTTTTTCGAGCATTTCTTCCTCGCTGAGCCACAGGTCGGGGATATTCGCGGAGCCGAGGCGAAGAATATCCTCGAGGGCGCCGCGGACTTCACTGCGACGGAAATCCACGCCGATGCGGTCCAGAAGATCCAGCAGCTGCTGGGCGCCTTCGGCCAGGAGCGGTTTCGGTTTCGCGCCGACGCCGTCCAGGCGGTGGTAAGTGAGCACATACACCGCGCGAGGTCCGGCGCCGTGGCGGACGATGTGAAGAAAAGCACGCGTTTGCGGAACTACCACGTCTGGCGTAAAAGCTGCGCGGGGGGCGGAGGCGCTCATCGCGTGTCTCGGTTCGTTTTTATGTCCGGGTTGGTAAGCACAACTTGCTTATCTAAGGGTTTGTAAGGCAAACCCTTAAACACTGAAACCCGTATCACCGGCATTCTCAACTGCACCCGCTGGTGCTGCCGCAGTTTTCACATTTGTAGCAGGCGCCGTTCGGCACCATCAACATGCCGCACTCGCTGCAGGTTGGCGCGCCTTCGTGGGCGTTGCTCGGTGTACGGGAGCCGGCCGGCTCCGATGGCTTGATGGCTGGCGGCTTGGCCAGCGTGGTCTGCATCGGCGCAGTGGCGATCACTTCCGGCAGGGCGCCGTTGAGCTTGAGGTAGTCCGTAGAGATGAAGCGGCCACCGAGCCAGCGCGCGATGTAATCAAGCACTGAAGAAACAAAACGGATGTTGGCGTTAGCGGTGATGCCGCTGGGCTCGAAGCGGGTGTTGAGAAGTTTGTCCACGAACACCTTAAGCGGGACTCCGTACTGCAGACCGATGGAGATGGTAAGAGCCAGGCCGTCCATGACGCCGGAAAGGGTCGAACCTTCCTTGGACATTTTGATGAACACTTCGCCGGGGCGATTGTCTTCGTACAGACCGACGGTGATGTAGCCTTCGTGGCCGCCAACGCTGAACTTATGCGTGACCGAAGCACGTTCCGCAGGCATCTTTTCGCGTTGCGCCCGAGCGAAGAGTTCGCGCTGCATGGGCTCGACAACCGTGCTGGCAACCGCGGCTGCAACGGCAGAAGCGGAACTGTCGGGTGCCTTGTCTTTCTTCTCGCCGCCGGCATTGAGTGGCTGAGATTTCTTGGAATTATCGCGGTAAATTGCGACGGCCTTGAGGCCGAGTTTCCACGCCTCCATGTAGGCATCCATGATGTCTTCGATCGTGGATTCTTCCGGCATGTTGATGGTCTTGGAGATCGCACCGGAGAGAAATGGCTGCGCTGCCGCCATCATTTTTACGTGGCCGGTCCAGGAGATCGAACGGCCGCCGCCCGCGGGAGCGAGCGAGCAATCGAACACCGGAAGATGCTCTGCCTGGAAGTGCGGCGCGCCTTCGGCGGTGCTGTGCTTATCAATATAAGCGACGATCTCGCTAGTCTGTTCCGGCGTATAGCCGAGTTTTATCATTGCTTGGGGGACAGTGTTGTTGACGATCTTGATCAAGCCGCCGCCGACCAGCTTTTTATATTTCACGAGCGCGAGGTCGGGCTCGATGCCGGTAGTGTCGCAATCCATCATGAAGCCGATGGTACCGGTAGGAGCGAGAACGGTGACCTGGGAATTCTTGAAGCCGTGTTCTTCGCCTAGTTTCAGAGCGTCGTCCCAGGAATGCTGTGCTGCGAGCAGCAGATCCGGCTGCACATGGGCCGGGTTGATGCCGCGCATGGAATCGCGATGCATGCGGATGACGTCAATCATCGCTTCGCGGTTGACGGCGTAACCAGGGAACGGGCCCATTCTCTCCGCAACACGCGCAGACTGCGCGTAAGCTTCGCCGCACATCAGCGCAGTGACGGCACCGGCCACGTCGCGGCCCTCATCGGAATCGTACGGCAGGGCCATGGACATAAGCAGGGCGCCGAGATTGGCGTAACCCAGGCCGAGCGGCCTGAAGTTGTGGGAATTTTCGGCAATTTTAGGCGTGGGATAACTGGCGAAGTCCACTAGGATTTCCTGCGCGGTGATGGTGACGTCAACCGCGTGCTTGTACGCTTCCACGTCAAACTGGCCACAAGAGTTGACAAACTTCATCAGGTTCAGCGAAGCCAGATTGCAGGCCGTGTCGTCCAGGAACATGTATTCGGAGCATGGATTGCTGGCGTTGATGCGCGCCGTGGTCTTGCAGGTGTGCCAGCGATTTACGGTAGTGTCGAACTGCATGCCGGGATCGCCGCAGTGCCATGTGGATTCAGCCATCTTGTAAATCAAATCGCGCGCGCGAAGCTTTTCGGCAGGCTGGCCGTCGGTAACATTCTTGGTCCACCAATCCTTGTCCTGCTCGACGGCGCGCATAAAGTCGTCGCTGACGCGGACCGAGTGATTCGCGTTCTGGAAAAAGATTGAGGTGTAGGCTTCGCCATCGATTGCCGAATCGTAACCGGCGCGAATCAGTGCGTGGGCCTTGGTTTCTTCCTTGTGTTTGCACTCAATGAATTCCACGATGTCCGGATGGTCCACGTTGAGGATCACCATCTTGGCGGCACGCCGCGTTTTGCCGCCGCTCTTGATCACGCCGGCGAACGCGTCGAACCCCTTCATGAAGCTGACCGGTCCAGAAGCGATGCCGCCGCCAGAGAGAGTTTCCCTGCTGCCACGCAAGGCGGAGAAATTCGTGCCGGTTCCCGAACCCCATTTGAAAAGCATGCCTTCGGTGCGGGTCAGCCCCATGATGGATTCCATGTTGTCCTGCACGGAGTTGATGAAGCAGGCAGAGCATTGTGGCTTGGACTGCACGCCGACGTTGAACCACACCGGCGAGTTGAAAGCCATTTTCTGCTCAACGAGCAGGTGAGTCAGTTCGTCCTTGAACACGTCGCGCGAAGCATTGTCGGCAAAATAGCCGCCTTCGCTGCCCCAGCGAACCATGGTGTTCACCACACGGGCAATCAATTGGCGCACCGAGCCTTCACGCTCCGGACTACCGGGCTTGCCGTGAAAATATTTGCTGGCGACAATGTTGGTCGCGGTTTGCGACCAATTTTTTGGAACTTCCACATCGTTCTGGCGGAAAATTGTGGTGCCCTTCTCATTACCGATCAGGGCAGTGCGCTTTTCCCATTCGACCGCGTCGAATGGCGAAATCTTTCCGTCGGTGAAGAAGCGGTCAAAAATCAATCCACTCTGCGTCCCGGTATTTCCGGGTGTTCCCGCTTCCACTGATTTGCCATGTAGTGCTGGCTTCACCGTTGCCATCCTGTTCCTCCAAGCGCCGGGTCCCCATTGGCTGCCCTGGGGGAACCCTCTTATTTTACTCCTCTGCGTTTGCAGAGGTCATGCGCGTTCGTCTTCCGTTGCATTGGCGCGTTTCGTAGCTCCCTGGAAGCCGCGCCGGGAATCGCAAAAGTTCGCAGCACGAATTTTGCGGCGCCAAGTCTGGCGTCCGCAAACGAAAACGACCTGCCATCGGCTGTTTGGTCTATCAGAGCCTACATGGCAAGCCTGCCACTTCGCGCGAACAAAGCGCGGAGCAGTTACTTCGCGCTGGATTTTATTGCGAAAAACCCGGGTAAGTTTCGTGGTTAGACCGGACTTGATCAACCTCGACTAGGTCCGTCTGGCGCTTCCACGATCCCCCGAATCTGGAGTTGCAGTATCAACGGCGGGAAAAATCCTGTCAAGAGAAAAACGCAAAATATGGATGAGATTTTCTCAAAGTGCCCATATCTTGTGGTGCGTATTCTGAATTGCTACTTGCCGGCCTGGCAGGGCCGGACAGAAATGAGCCGGAAAGCCCTCGTAACCCGTTTATGAGAAACCTCTTACGCGTTTTCCGCTCTGCAAATCGAATTTGCATTTTTCCCCACTCCCCGGAAAAGTTTTTCACAGGCGCTTCGTTCACTTTCTCGACTTGCAACCGCCTAAAACTTTCACCGCACAAAAAACGCCAAAATTGTTTGCTGCCATTTCCAACTTCGCTCCAGAAAAATATTTTTTCCAGAACCGAAGGAAGCATGCACGCAGCTCAAAGGGCAGTTGCAAAATTCTTCGTGAATCGTGCCAGTGCGCGAATCCTTGCGATTTGGCCGCTTCCTTTCGTGGTCAACTGCCGCTAAAATTCTTGCATCCAACAATATATGATCTGGAATTCCTTGCGCGCTGGGCTGCTTCTATTTCTTCTGGCCACGAGTGCCTTCGCTCAGGAGCATTCGTCTCCTCCCACAGCTCCACCACGAATGCGCTCGGCGTATGGCGAGAAGCTTCGACTCCCGGGTCTGCCGAACGGCGGACGCGTGAACGATTTTCTTTATCGTGGTGCGCAACCGCAGATAGCGGGAATGCAAGAGTTAAAAAAGCTGGGCATTACCACGATTGTAGATTTGCGCGGTGAAGATCCAGCGCGAAGAGATTCCGAGAGGCAACAGGCAGAATCGCTGGGAATTCGTTTCGTAAGCATTCCGGTAAGCGGATGGTCTCCGCCGAGCAACGACCAGGTAGCCGAATTCCTGGCGTTGTTTCACAACAATCCGAAAGAAAAAGTTTTCGTGCATTGCCGGTTCGGCGACGATCGCACCGGAGTTTTCATCGCTACCTATCGAATGGCCTACCAGGGCTGGCCCGCGACCCAGGCCATGAATGAGATGTATTTTTTCGGTTTCAACGGGTTCTGGCACCCTTCCATGAAGTCTTTTATCCGGGATTTTCCCGCCCGGCTGAAGACTGCGCCAGCGCTGGTCGAATATAAGCTGAATGACTCGAACGAAGGTAACAAAATGAAACAGTCCGAGGCAGCCTCGCCTCAGTCAAAGTAACGGTGATTATTCCGTTTACACAATAGAAAGGGTGTGTCAAAATGAGACGTCGTGACAGGATAAAAGCGAAAACTAATTGGGTTTTATTGCCGTCGAAGTCGGGGCAGTCGGAATTGGCGGTTTTAGGGGGACTATGCCCATCCCTTGGAGTAGTGCAAACGTATTCTTCGCCATGCCTCTCCAATGAAACCGACAGTTATCGAAATTCGTATCTATCCACTCGTAGTCGCCGCCAGAATAAAAAAGATCGCAGTTCTTAAGGCGGCAGCGAATAAATACAACATGTTCAAGAATGAAACTAAGATCGTTTAGAGTTTTGTCCTCATAGACTTTGATTTCGTTTCCCATGTTCACCTATCGGCAGGTTTCAGCGTAGGAGTAGGAATTTGCGGCATAGGCCTTAGCGGACCAAATTGCTTTTCGTATAATGAGAGAGTAGTCGAGAGGGCCGTGTACAGGCTCTTTGCAAATTCCGGCGTCATAACCATACAAATGCGCGGTGTAATGATATTAGACTCACCACTTGGTGTGGGCGCGGGAGCGGGTGTGGGCACTGTGATTATGGTTTTAGGTTGAATCTCTGCGAAGTAAACTCGTACGTCGTTATAATTGACCGCTACACTCGCAAGATTGGCATAAACAACAGGAAATCCTTGTGTGGGGATGGGATTCCCTGGATTATTTTGTGGTTCGTCTGCCATTTTTTCTCCTAGTCGCCGAGGGCGTTGATAGTGGATTGGTCAGTTCCAGTCGCGTTCGCAATAAATCCGGGCAGAAATATTCCCGCAGAAGTAGAGGCCCATGTAGGTTGCTCTTCCGGAATAGATACTATTGCATCGGTAAATATTATGTTATTTCCGATAGTCGCCACGTTGCGAAATTCTGTTGATGTTGTAGATATAGCAGCGTTGGCCACGAGTGATTCACCAGGAGTCACAGGAGCGGCTTTAGGCTTTGCCGCCTTCGCTTTGAATTCGATTTCTAGACCCAGAACATCCCAAATTGAATTTAAGGTGTTAAGGGTTGGATTGCCTGCGTCTGAAAGGCAACGGTAGAGACTCTCTCTGTTTACTCTTGCTTGGGCAGCGACTTTAGCGATTCCTTTTCTAGCCTCGACAACATCGCGCAATGCGACAAGGAAGGCCCCTCGTGAATCCGAATAAGCAGCGGAAAGGTATTCCGCTGCAAATTCAGCGCTTTCGCGAAGGTCTGCGATGAGATCGGCTCTGTAATTCACGTTTCTTGGCTTTTTCTTTCGCATTTTGTTTTACGCGCTCCTTGTAATCTTCCCAATATTTTTGAGCCGTCTGGATATCTGCATCTTGAGTTGATTTGTCGCCGCCGCAGAGAAGAATTATTTTGCCGCCATGAATGCCGTAGTAGATGCGATATCCGGGACCAAAGTCGATTCTATTTTCTACAGCCCCGCCACCGATAGATCTAGAGTCTGAAAAATTTCCACTTTGAAGTCGTCCAATCCGCGCAGATACAGCCGCTTTTGTCTTAATATCGCCTAGCCCATTGCGCCATATACCGAAAGGCGCGGGGGTATCCTTTGGTAGGGGCAGATAATATAAAATCTCACGCTCGCGTGCTTCCAAGGTCGTTTCGCGTGATACGCAAGCGGGTGTAGCTTATGAGCTACAGTCGTGAGCCTATCACCTGCTCCTCGCGCTGTAAAGGGTACGAGAGTTTGCCGCAAATTGAACTTGTACGTCAATAGTATATGCTATTACTATAGAGCTGAAGGACGCGGCGGGACTCGGACCCGCAAATCCCCGCGCCGGAGATCGCGAATTATAAGTTCCCAGGGCTTGCCAGTGCCCAACGCGTCCATTTGTAGTTTATAAGCTACAAGGCACATTGTCAATTGGGGTAGCATGAAAAAGAAGAAGATTCTTGTAGAAGAATCGAAATTCAACGCGGTGCTCGGCCAGCTTTTGAAGACGAAGCCGATACCCATGAAGAAAATAAGGACTACCGGGAAGCGTCCAAAGGGTTCTCTGTTTCCGGCGCGATCAGGGTCTTAAAGCGCAAAGCCTTGCCGTGTGTCAGTTGCTTTACAGTGGCGTTGAACATCTCCGCTTGCTCTCCCCGCCGATTGAACCGATAGTTAAACTCGTCGCAATAGCGGCCCAAATGCTTTATCGAAACCTTGTGGAACGTGCCGTAAATGGCCTTTTTTAGCAGGGAGAACGCGTTCTCGATTGTGTTGGTGTGAATATCGCCAACCACATAAGCCGATTGGTGATTGATCGTGAGGTGCCGTTTGAAGTCACGCTTGCCGATTATGAAGTAGGTCGCGTGCTCGTCTGTCATAAGCGTAGCTTCCGGCGAAATGTACTTTTGCAGTTCCGGTTCGATTGTCTCCATCTTGGTATCTTTGATAGGAACCAGCCGGATCTTGCCGCCGCGCTCGCGCATGCCCAGTACGATGTCCGTTGTGTCCTTTTTCACATAAGGACGGCCCTTGCGCGGTTTTTTCGGAGCCAGATACGTTTCATCGGATTCCACGATACCCATAAGAATGCCGCCCTCTTTCATGGCTTCGCGGATGCGGTGACAGAGATACCAGACCGTCTTATAGCTCCCTATCATGCCTAGGTGCCGTGCTACCTGTAGGGCGCTCATACCCTTTTTCGCGGCAGTGATCAGGCCAATTGCCATGAACCATTTGGTGAGCGGCAGGTGGGACTTGTCGAATATCGTTCCGGTCTTGGCAGAGAATTGATAGCCTTTGCACGGCGAATCTTCATTCATGCAGCGGAACAGACGGCGAGCCGGAATGAACTTGCCATTCTTGCGGCGACTGGCGGCGATCCGCATCTCATGCACGTTCTCCATGCCGCATTTGATGCAGCAGACGCCCAGCGGCCAGCGCACCTTGACGAGATAATCGAGACATTCATCCTCTGTCCGGAATTTGCTAACCACGTCTATCAGGTGCATGGTAAAACCTCACTATGAGGAATCTACCAAATTCCTGTTATTGTGTCAACGGAATAATCACCAAAGTAACTTCAAATTTTTCAATGGCTTAGCTGAGTTTCCGTCCTAGTACTACAGTTTAGCGTATTTCGGAACTTTCGCTTCATTTGCCTTTACCGCCTTCGACCGTAAATTATAGGCAAGAACGGAAGGTTCCCTTGCAAGTCGGACGTTACCAACTCTTTGAAACTCTGGGCGTGGGCGCCACCAGTCGCGTAGTGCGCGGTTTTGACCCGATGATCGGGCGGCATCTGGCGATAAAGTTATTTCACTCTGAACTGGCGATTGGAGAGGCGCGAGACCGCTTCCTGCGCGAAGCCCGCGTGGTTGGCCAGTTGACTCATCCCAACATCATTACACTGCACGACATGGGAATCGAGGAATCGACGCAGACTCCATACCTGGTGATGGAGTTTATTGACGGAACGCCGCTGGACCGTGTGCTTGAGAAAGGCACACTTCCGCTGCCGCGCGCTTGCGCGTGGATTGCACATGCGGCCGAAGCGCTGGACGTGGCGCACACCCGCGGAGTGATTCACGGCGACGTAAAACCTGCGAACCTCCTGATCACCGCGGACGGAAAAGTGAAGCTTACGGACTTTGGCATGGCCCGCGTCGCAAAGCGCGATACCGGCGATTCGCCTTTGCTGGGTACGCCGGCGTACTGGTGTCCGGAACAGATCATGGGCCGCCCGCAGGACGCGCGTTCAGACATTTTTTCCCTGGGCGTGGTGCTGTACGAAATGGTTACCGGCACGCGGCCGTTTGAGGCCGATTCTTTGCAGGGAGTCTGCAATCGCGTGCTGTCCTCAACCGTTACGATACCATCTCATTTGCAGCCGTCGGTTCCCTCCAGTTTTGACGAGATTATCGCGGCGTGCCTGACGAAGAATCCCGACGAGCGACTCGCAACCGCGGAAGAATTGGCCCAGAGGCTGTATCCTTTGGCACGGCGCAAGACCATTGTGAACGCTCAGGCACAAGCAAAGCCGGTTGTGCCGGTCACACTCCGCGATCGTGCATCGCGCCTGCTTCGTTCGGCTTAGTTTTCACTTCGAAAGCGACGGTCTTCAACGAGATCGTGATTCGTACCCGCAGTTCGGGGACAGCATTTTCGGCAATGATCGTTCGTCATGTAGTTGCACCGCGCGCTTCGCCATAGACAACCCCACTCCAACGCCTCCGGTTGCCGCTTCGCGCCCCTCACCGGCTGCCAAAACTCAGTCTGAGTGTAGGTTTGGGACACAGCGTATTTCCGCAGGCCCGCCGAAAATCCATTCGCCGCGGCTACCTGTACACGCGATCAGCGAATTGTTGGCGAAGAGAGTGGTGTGGAAAAAAATTCCCGGTACTTCCGTCCTCAGGTTTTTCAGGACTTAAGGCCCATTCTGCCGTCGCAAGGGATATGTCACGCTTAGCTTGGAAGTGGAGATCTGTCCCCGGACCCCAACATGACACCGACACGCTATGAGATCGTAAGCACGATCGGCGTTGGCGCCACCAGCCGCGTTGATAAAGCGCACGACACACTCATCGACCGAACTGTGGCCATGAAAACGTTCGGTCACGGATTCGGCTCCGAGGAGCTGCAAAAGCAGTTCATGCGTGAAGCGCAGATATTGGGACGGCTTTCCCACCCCAATATCGTTTCCATCTACGACTTAGGAACGAACGACGATCGCTCGACATACCTGGTGATGGAATTCGTGCCGGGCAAGACTCTGGAATCTGTGATGGCAGCTCAAGGCGCGTTGCCGTTGGCGCGTGTCGGTGTTTGGGCGGGCGATCTTGCCAACGCCCTGAATCGCGCGCATCGCGCGGGTATCGTTCACGGCGACGTCAAGCCCGCCAATATTTTCGTGACCGACGAAGGTCACATCAAACTGGGCGATTTTGGAATTGCCCGTTACGCTACGCAACTTTCCGGCACAGGAAAGCTAGTCGGAACTCCGGCTTATCTCTCGCCGGAGCAAATCAAGGGCGAAACCCAGGACCACCGGTCGGACATTTTTTCACTGGGCATCATTCTGTATCAGATGGCCACCGGGGTTCGTCCTTTTGACGGCTCGTCGGTAACCGCCGTGTGTGCGCAGATCGTCGCGGCAGAGCCACCGCCGCCATCGCGGCACAATCCACAGTTGCCGAAGGAATTCGACCGCATCGTGATGCGATGCCTGTCGAAAGATCCTAACGCACGATACGCTTCCGGCGAGTCGCTCGCCGCGTCGCTTTATCCGTTTGCCAGAAGCAAGGCCGCACCGGCGCCGAACCGATTTGATGTCTCGTGGTGGAAGCGGCCCCTCCATCCGCGCGATGCGTGGATTGCCGTTGCGGTTTGCGCGGCGGCGATTCTAGCCATCGCCGGTGTCCACAACTGGAATGTGCCGCGTGGTCATGGCAAGACGGTTGT
>WNFP01000049.1_pt1 | contig 78364 bp, 50 predicted proteins | sample 5400201 | NCBI WGS metagenome assembly WNFP01 (sample SAMN13153355, study PRJNA577476) | soil metagenome | isolation source: 115 cm saprolite under Madrone tree | place: USA:California | collected 2016-06-14
CGTACTCGAACCCGTCGGCAAAGACCAAGTCGTAGGGCTCTACTGGCCGCAAGAGTTCCACGGCAGCAGCGGGATCATGTTCGGCGAGCTTGATCGCAGCGCGCGTCATCGGCAAGCTGAAAGCTTGGATGGAAAAACTCTCAGGGAAGAGCAGGGTCAACCTCTCAACCAGCTTTTCGGACTGCTGAATATTTCCAGCGCGAGCAAATGCCATTGCGGCTATCAACAAGACCCGACGGTCCTGGCTCTTTTGAACGGCGTCTGCAACCGATGCAAGACTCAGCCGCAGATTTCCAATCTCGGCATTCCTTAAAGCGTCCAGGCTTTCAAAAATGGCAGCGTCTGACAAGAGTTTCGCTTTCGCGGATGACTCCTCGTTCAGTAGTGCCAACCGATGAGCGGCGCGCGAATGCCCGTAGAAAACCTCAGTATTCGACTTGAGATGAAGGACGAAGCGGCCGCGGAGAGGATCCTGCGATGCCCACGCCCACTCCTGCTGCGTTCCGGACTTGTCATTTTGAAGGAATGCCAACAACGCGTGAAAAGAGTGCAGAGTGAGCGATTCGAACCCAAGCGACTTTGCCTCGTCGTAAGTCTCTCTGGCTTCCCCAAGTTGCTGTGCATATATTGCGCTCCGTAACAAGTTCGTTAGAGTTGGCTCGCTGGGAAGAAGCCTTGCCGCCTCGCGCGCCTGGACAAGTGCCTCATTCTGCCGTCCCAGGGACGTTAAGGACGTCCTGAGATTAGTTCGTGCGATTATGTCGTGGGGAAATACCTGGACCCATGTCTGGGCGATGGATAGTTCCTTGTCCCATTGCTGATGCGCGCTTCCGTAATACTGTGTTTCGACATGAAACCTCGAGGGAATCGTCAGGCGGTCGCGTAGTTCAAACGCCCTGGAGAGCATGCCCAATGCCTGGTCGCTCTGTTCAAGCCATCCTAATCCGCTTCCGTGCGCAGCATACGCGAGTGCGAACTTCGGGTCTTTCTCCTCGGCGCGCTGGTAGTAGCCGAGAGCACCTGAAATATCACCCCGTAGCTGCTTCTCATATCCGAAGACCAGGAATTGTAGAGCCTCTGGTGAAGAACTGGTCGCTTGGTCCAGAGGTTGATTAAACCTGCGCAGGGAATCTCTCGATTCACCCAAACTTGCCCGCAGTTGGAAAGCGGACAAACCGAGAGTTCGAACGATGTCGTCGCGCGTTTCCGCTTCATGAACCACTTGCTCCAGAGTTTTGCCGGATTGGCAGTCAATCGCGCTCAACCCGATACGGAATCGGTTGCCCGCTTCGCCAATGAAAGCGGAAATGACCGCGCGACTGTTCGTTTTCCTGCAGACCTGCAGGGCGACCTGCGGAGTGACCAGCGGAGTGATTTTGGTATCTTCGCTCAGCCCAAGCCGCCGAGCCGTCTGGTGGAGTTTATCGCCGCCCAGGAGATTGAGATACGGAGTTTGTTCTAAAGCGACCAGCAGGGCAAAGTTCAGGCCTTCGTCTAAAGCACCATCGCTGGTTTGATTAGTCACGTCGGCAAGAACGAGGGTGTCGGAGGGAGCAAGCGCTATCCCGCTGTGATGGCGCCAGAAAAGTGTGCAGGCCGTACCTAAAATCAACAGCGATGCGACGATAGCCAGCCAATTTCGAGACAAGCCACCGATGGAACGCAATTCCTTCCGGGCCCGCAGAAGGTCCTCGCGCATCTCCATCGCTGATTGATATCGCTGCGCACGATCCTTCTCAAGGGCCCTGGAGATGATCTCGTTCAGTCGCCGGGGGACGGAAGACCTCAGTTCACGTGCCGAAGATGGTCTGTGCTGTAGGATCGCCTCATGAACAACCGCGGCAGATTCTCCCGGAAAAGCTCGGCGTCCGGTTGCCATCTCGTACAGGACCAGTCCGAGCGAAAACAGATCCGTGCGAGCATCTAGTTTTTCTTTCCGAATCTGCTCCGGGGACATGTAGGCGAATGTTCCTAAGGCGGTTCCGGTTGCGGTGAGACTGGGGAGACCCTGGAACGACGAGTGTTGCGCCGGCCGCTTTTGTGAGCTTCCTGAAAAATGGAGTGACCTGTCGTCCGGCATGCCGGTTTGCTCTTCTTCCGAAGAAGCCAACTTGGCCAGTCCGAAATCGAGTATTTTTGCCGGTCCATCCTTGGTCAGGAAGATATTGGCCGGCTTAACATCACGATGAATGATGCCCTTGGCATGGGCCGCCTGAAGTCCGCTGCAAACCTGAATGGCAACATCTAACACCGTGGTGAGCGCAAGTGGGCCCTGCGACTGCGCCAGGCGGGTGGAGAGGGCTTCTCCCTCGAGCAATTCCATCACGATGAACGGCTTACCCTCATAGTCCTCAAAACCGTAGATCGTGCAAATGTTGGGGTGGTTGAGCGCTGACGCGGTTTGCGCTTCGCGTTCAAACCGCTGAATCGCCGCCTGTTGTTCCGCTACTTCCTCGGGAAGAAATTTGAGAGCAACGGGACGGCCGAGTTTCAGGTCCTCAGCCCTGTACACCACTCCCATCCCTCCACCCCCCAGGACTTCCAGAACGCGATACCGGGAAATGCGTGTGCCGGTAAGTCCACCATTCCGATTTGCTGGAAGGGGTACCGAGGTTTGCAGATCTTCTACTTTCGGGTTTTCGGTAGTGCTTTCCTGCCATTCGACCGGGACGATGAGCTGGTATCCCTGCCGCACCAGCGTCTTAATATATCGAGGATTGTTGGCAGCGTCGCCTAAGGCTTGGCGGAGAATCCCGATGGCAACATTGATGCTATGGTCAAAATCGACGATGGTGTCATTTGGCCAAAGCCTTTTTTTAATTTCCTCCCGGGTTACAACCTTGCCACCTCCTTCAATGAGCATTCGCAAAACCCGAAATGGCTGCTCCCGAAGAAGGGTTTTGCGGTTGTCGCCGACTGCTCCTGCCGGGTAGAGCTCACCGGAACGGAGGTCGACCTCGAAGGCTCCGAGCCGGACACGACCTGAACGTTGATCCTCAATTGGCATCTTGAACTCTGGACAGAAGCGAACTGCAGGGCTAAACCGCCCTCAAAAAAAGCTAACCATGCGAGGGCAAGGTTGGTCTTATTCAACCTTAAGAATCAATCACTTCCAGGAATATTACACCAAATGATCCTAAATGACATGGGAATGAATTTACTTGTTGATCAGCCATCCGCTATTCAAATGGACGACGACCACGTGTCCTGTTGCTTCGAGAGTTTGTGGACTACGTAATCCTTACATACAGACCACTCAAAGAATCGAACACTGATGTGCTGGAACACTCAACCCGTTGGGATCAACTTCGACATCGAAGAACACGAGCACGCCGAGTTCTACCTTGCGGAGAGACAACGGCTGGCGCACACGGGCAGTTGGACGTTCAACACGGACGGTTTTGGGCACTGGTCTCCCGAGTTGTTTGCGATTCATGGCCTTGATCCGGCCAGCACGCCTCCGAACATCCCTGAATACATAGCACTCGTCCACCCCGACGATCGGGAGTTCGTCACGCAGGAAATCCAGACGATGTTTGCGGAGCATCGCGGCTTCGACTTCACGAAACGGATTGTGCGTCCAGACGAGTCAGTTCGTCATGTGCGGTATGTCGGCACGCCGGCGACCAGCAGCGGAATGTTCCAGGGGTTCGTAGGGATCGGGATGGATGTGACCGAGCACGAGGAACTCACGACGGCGCTACGCAAGAGCGAGGCAGAGCTCCGGCAGATACTGGACTTCACACCTCAACTTGTTAGTGTATACGGACCCAGCCGTGAACGCCTCCATATCAACCGCATCGCACTTGATTACCTTGGCCTCAGTCTTGAAGAGTGGCGGCAGACGCCTGAGCGCGGCGCATTCGTTCATCCAGATGACCGAGCGCGGGAGCGAGATTATTTTGATCGTGCCCTCTCTACAGGGTCGGCCTACGAGTTGGAGCTGCGGCTACGCAAGGGCGATGGGAGTTACCGCTGGTTTCTAGCTCGTTCCAACCCAGTTCGCGATGACCAGGGACAGATCATCCGCTGGTATGTTGCTTGTACTGATATCGAAGAGCGTAAGACTGCCGAGGAGAGACTTCAGCAGGAAAACGTCGCCCTGCGAGAGGAAGTCGACAAAGCGTCGATGTTCGAGGAGATTGTCGGCGCCTCGCCGGCGTTGATGGCGGTGCTCTCGCGCGTGTGCAAGGTCGCCGTCAGCGATTCGACCGTGCTCATCACCGGCGAAACCGGCACGGGAAAAGAACTCGTCGCGCGAGCGATTCATCGGCGGTCTCGGCGTGCCTCACGGGCGTTCGTAGCCATCAACTGTGCGGCCATTCCACGTGACTTGATTGCCTCGGAGCTCTTCGGTCATGAAAAAGGCGCGTTCACCGGGGCCGTGCAACGGCGACTCGGTCGGTTCGAGCTGGCGAACGGTGGCACGGTCTTCCTCGACGAGGTAGGCGAACTATCGCCCGAAATACAGGTGGCGTTGCTGCGGGTCCTCCAGGAGCGGGAATTCGAACGCGTTGGGGGACGAGAGCGAATCCAGGTCGATGTTCGGGTAATCGCCGCAACGAATCGTGATTTGACAGCCGCATTGGCAGACGGCACGTTTCGCCCGGATCTGTTTTATCGGCTCAACGTGTTTCCCCTCGAGATGCCTCCGTTACGGGAGCGGCAAGAAGACATCCCCATGCTGGTGGAGTACTTCATCGGTTGCTACGCGCGGAGGGCCGGGAAGACATTCCGACGAGTCAGCAGGCGGACACTCGAATGTCTGCAGTCCTATCCATGGCCCGGAAACGTTCGCGAGCTGCAGAACGTCATCGAGCGATCAGTGATCGTCTCAGAGACCAACGAATTCACGGTCGACGAGAGCTGGTTGTCCCCGCAGGGCCGGCGATTGGGAACTGGGGGCGGGTTGTCCAGTTCGCTCGCCGCGCACGAGAAGGCGAGCGTCGAGGATGCGCTGCGCGCAAGCCACGGGCGCGTATTCGGACCCTTAGGAGCGGCGGCCCGACTCGGGATTCCGCGTTCGACGCTTGAATCGAAGATTCGCTCGCTGAAAATCGACAAGAGGCGCTTTCGCACCCGAACGCAAAAGGCATTCCTGACGTGAAATTGTCCAGGATTTCGCCATTGGTGAGCCCTGTGGGTCCGCACCACTTGCTCGCGGATGAACCAAGACATTAGGCGGCAGCGATGATGGGCTAGAGCGTAGTGACGGGTATAGACGGAAAGCATCTTTGGCCTCCCGGTCTTTATCTATTTCATTTATTCGGGCAGCGCTCCTGGCAGTCGCAGCTCTCTGGGATGCAGTTCGGGGTACGGCAGGGGTACGGCGAAAAACAAACCGCGTTTAACTAACCTTTTTTCAGTAGTTTGGAAATGGTGGAGCTAGTCGGGATCGACCAGCTCTGGATACTGAAAACAGACAAGTTATTGATTAAGCGGCAAATCACACAATGCCCAGAATGCCAAGAATTCCTGCATTCCCGAATTCATTGTACGTTTATTGTACGGTGATTCGTTCCAAAATCAAAGTCGACCTGTAACATCTGCTTAGCAGGCGTCTTTCGAACTGCCACTGGGAAATCCAACACATCCGACTGTAACGAAAGCGAACCAAGCTCGTGTTGGGAATTTCAAAACGTGGCTTTGTGTTGCAATGCAAATCGCAGCAGAGCATTAGCTCCCTCGATACCGAGTTTGCGGCACATGTTGGTGCGATGATTTTCGACGGTCCGGTAATGGATGGAAAGCTGCGACCCAATTTCCTTGCTGGACTGCCCTTCGGCAATCAGACTCAGTATGCGGCGCTCGGTAGCCGTAAGTTGAGCGTTGACGGACTCCACTGCAGGCGAAGCAGGTACTTGCTTGCCCTTGAGCAGATGAGTCGCCATGGCGGGACTGATGTAAAGTCTTCCCTCTGAGACCTCACGTATTCCTGTCACAATTTCCTGCGAGGCACTGTCTTTCAGCAGATAGCCTTTGCCGCCTGCTTCCATTGCCGCCCGGAAATAGTCTTCATCTTTGTGAAGTGTGAGGAAAATGATTCTGGTTTTCAGATGCAATTCCATCATTTTTCGTGCAACGCCAAACCCGTCGAGCTTCGGCATTTCGATGTCGAGTACGGCAATATCCGGTTGCAGATCGTGGATCAGCTTTAATGCTTCTTCACCGTCTCCAGCCTGAGCAACGACACTGAGGGTTACGTCCTCTTCAATACTAACGGAGGTTCAACTATCGAGGCTAGGGGGAATGGTTGCATCAGCAAGATTGCGAGGGATAATCCAAAGTTCCTCCAGGCAGTCTAAGGCCACTCTGCCGGGGGGGCCCTAATGTTCGTTGGGGGCGTATTACTGCTGCAAAGGGAACTTGAACTTGGAACGAATCGTCGTACAATAAACGTACAATGAATTCGGGAATGCAGGAATTCTTGACATTCTGGGCATTGTGTGATTTGCAGCTTAATCAATAACTTGTCTGTTTTCAGTATCCAGAGCTGGTCGATCCCGACTAGCTCCACCATCTCCAAATTACAGAAAACAGGTTAGTTTAACGCGGTTGTTTTTCGCCGTACCCCTGCCATACCCCGACTGCATACCAGAGAGCTGCGAGTTGCCTTCTCATCTCCGAACTCACTTGCCTGATCGAATTCTGGATCGCCAACGGAACCGCAGGGTTCAGTATCGCGGAACCATCGTTCCCGCTCTGCATCAGCGTTACAGTGCTGGTCGCGTAGCGAACAATTCCTGTCAACTTTAGGGAAAAAGTCATCGAATTTTGATCATCCGTGCAGGGCTTCACGGAGCATGGCGGTTATCTGTCCCATGGCGCTTCGCGCGGCCGGGGTCTCGGCCAATGCGTTAATGCACAAAAATCCGTGGACAACGCCCAGATAACGTGTACAGGTTACGGGGACCTCTGCCTGCACCAGCTTCCGGGCATAGCGTTCGCCTTCATCGCGCAGCACATCGCATTCCGCGATGATAATCATCGCTGGGGGCAGTCCTTTCAGCTCGTCTATGGATGCTTCGAGCGGGCAGGCGGCGGGCTCACGGTCGGCGGCGTTGTAAGGAGCATACTGTCGCCAAAACCACCGGGAAGTCTGGCTGGTGATGAAATAGCCAGTGGCGAATTGCTCAAAAGAAGGTGTATTAAACGTCGCGCTGGTCTTGGGATAGATCAATGCCTGCGCGGAAATATTCGGTCCCCCGCGCTGCTTGGCAAGCAGGGCCACGGCCGCAGCCATGTTGCCGCCCGCGCTGTCACCCAAAACCGCGATACGTCTGGAAGCGATATTCAGCTCATGGCCATGCTCCGCGATCCATTGAGTCGCGGCATAGCATTCTTCCAGCGGGACGGGATATCTCTCTTCGGGCGCGCGGCTGTATTCAACGAACACCACGGCAGCCTTGCTTCCAACAGCGATTTCCCGCATAAAACGGTCATAAGTTTCGGAGTCGCCGAGTATCCAGCCGCCTCCATGAAAAAACATCACCGCTGGCAGGGCTTCCTGGATGCCGCACGGGCGGACGATGCTCAACCGCAGATTGTTTTTGGGGCCAGCGGGAATGACAAGTTCGGCAACTTCTGCCTCCGGTTTGGCGGGGCAGAACATGGCCTGCAGCCGGGCATCGTTGGCGCGCGCTTCCTCGACCGGCACTTCGGAGATATCGGGGCGACCGGCATCGCGCAGGAACTTCAGGAACCAGCTTGTCTTCTCATCTAAAACAGGAGTGTCCATCAGAGTTATTCTCTCCAGCAGAAAATGTACGCCCGGCTAGCGGGGGTTGTACGGATAGGCATCGAGAAAGCGCCATTGCAATGGCAGGCCGCCGGTAATCTCAATCAGCTCAGACACGTGAAATTCCACGATTCGTTCGGCCCCGGCGACCGGCGCAACCCGCTCTTTTTCCCAGACAATTTGCGCCCAGCCGGACAATTGCAGTGTACTGCCCCGCTCCCAGTCCACAAACAGTAACCCGGCGGCGGGATTGATTGCGATATTGCCGAGGGTTTGATACATGGAATTGCCTTTGTAATCGGGCCATTGCAGATGTTTTTCGCCGGTCACGGTGATAAACCCAGGGCTTCCGCCACGGTGTGACGCGTCCGCTCCCTGATGGAAATGACTGGTTGCAATGAAAAACGTGTCCGCGCCGCGAATCAGCTGTTGCTGGCGACTGGTAAGCGCATGTCTGCGGACACTCTTCACGGGGTTGATTTCGGGCGCTAAAAGCCATTCCCGGGCCTGAATATACTTCGAGCAATTCGGATAAACCTGGCTGGTGCGAACCACAATCCTGCCTGGCTGCAGTGAAGTAGCCACGCCGTTGATCCTGGCCCGCCGCCTTGTCGCCAGCTCAATCACCAGCAGGCCAATATGCGGGTCCTGTCGAAGATTTTCAAGGATGGGGTCTCCCTCGCGAATGCGGGGCGTTAGCTGAAGGTGTTTGCTGTCCGCTGCCGCAAGGAAGCCAGCCGGGCCTGCCAGCAAAGAGGCCCATACGCGTCCTGCGGAATCCACCGTTCCGGAGACAGCCATCGGCTGGCTGCTCAGGAATTCACGCACAACGGGCGGCAGAGTGGTTTGGACCATCTCTCCCACCTGGTCCGCAATTTCGCGCCCGCCCGCCCGCGACTGCACCAGGAGCTCTCCCTCATGGTAAATCCCCGGCATCATGACCACTCCTTCGGCTCTACGCCTCTGTTTCTCGGCCTCGCCATCCCAAAGCTTTAACGGGCTTTTTTGCAGGTTAGAAAAATCCGCACGAAGGGCCTTTTGTGGTTGCCGGCCGGTGGCCTCCCGCGCCCACGGGGCTGAAGATTTCGAGGCGGATGCCATCCGGATCTTCAAAAAATACCGCGCCGGATGGAGTGTTTTCCGCGTGGGCCACAATACCATCGTGCAAAACAGGGATACGCAGGTCCCTGAGCCTTGCTTCGACGGCCTTTAATTCCTCCATGTCTGCCACATAGAAGGAAAGATGATGCAGGCCGGGCTTGCCGGGGTCGAAGCTTCCCGTGCTTTGCTGCCACAGAGTCAGGACCAGCCGCTCTCCTTCACCAAGAAAGGCGAAGCGCCGCCCCTGGTTCGAGGACTCGCTGATGAGTTCAAGGCCGAAGACATTCTGATAAAAATCCCTGGAGCGGTCCAGGTTGCTTACGTTGAGGCCAATGTGGCCGCTGTGGGTTACCTTCAAACCTGCCGCCACGGCGATTTCAGGTGTTGCGCTTATCATGCTGCTCACGTTAGAGTTGACTCCTTCGGCCGGAAACTTTGGATTTTGATTATAATCTGTAATACGCTGTTTTGGTGGTTATAGAAGGTAAAGTTTTTCAAAGTCCATTTTCCCGCGGATGAGCCATTTGTAAACGGGACGGAAAATGACCAGACAAAAAGAACCACAGTTTGTTTTTAACGGAGGCCTTCTCTGGATTGATTTCATCAATACACAAATTGTGGAGCACGGGCGCATCGTGGACCAGCTGGAAAGCTTCAAACACTGGACCTCATGGCTGTTACAGTCTGGCGCGGTCCCGGCGCATGCGCTGCAGGCGATCCTGCGCGATAAAAACGGCGCTGATTCCGGCGGGGAGTCCCTGGCCAGAGTGCTGGCCTTTCGCTCGGTCCTGCGCGAGAGCGCGGAACATATTGTGCGAGGCTCCCAGCTTCCGAATTTTGTGCTGACGGAGGTCAACCGTCAGCTTGGTCTGCCACTGGGCTATCCGCAGCTGGTGTATGAACAGAACCGGTATCGGGAGCAGTTTATCCTGAAGATCACGGATGCCTCGCAGTTGCTGGCCCCCATCGCGCAATCCATCAGTCATTTCCTGTGCAATGAAGAGCTCAGATTTTTGAAAAAGTGCGAAAATCCGGAATGCATTCTTTTTTTTCATGACGGCAGCAAAAATCACAGCCGCCGCTGGTGCAGCATGAAGATATGCGGCAACAGGTTAAAAGTGTCCGCCTATTATCAAAGGCTGCGTGACTCCCAATCCAAACAGGACCGCCCCGCCCGTCGTTCATCTTCTCAGCAGTAGCTTTTTTATTCACGTCACCCCTTCGGCCTGCGTGTGTCTGCTGGCCAAAGCAGCCCCATGACTTTTTTAATATATAACCGTCTAAATATATTTATATAACCGTCAAATACAATACTATAAATTAAGTCGTGACGTAATACCCCAATGTTAATAAGACATTTTAGTAAAAACTATTTGACTTCTAAAATAGAAAATGATAACTATCTAAGTCTTGTTTTAAGCTTCGCATCTGCCAATCTTAATGGGCCGGATAAAAGCCCGGGGAAAAGACCACCAGGAGCGTTTGTAAGATGAAAGAGAACGGAGCCGGTGTCAGGAGAGTCGCGATCATTGGGGCCGGAGCGCGCGGATTGTGTGTTTTCGAGCGAATCGCCAGGGTCTACGAACAAAGCAATTTCCGGCAACCCATGGAAATTGCCTGGATTGATCCCGGAGAGTATGGCCAGGGAGTCCATACCGCAAGGCAGCCGCAGCACATGCTGAGCAATACGATCGCGGGCCACATCAGCATATTCCCGCGAGAGCCTCTTGCCGGCGGCGGCCCGGCGCGAAGCGGATGGTCCCTGCAGGAGTGGGCCGTCGCGACGGGATTCAGAAGGATCGATGGCTGTTACTACCGGACGGGCAATTCCGATGGCGCCGAGATTGGAGAAGAGGACTATGTGCCCCGGGGGGTGCTGGGTGAGTACCTGTCGTGGGCCTATGACTTTCTCATTGGCCATCTGCCCGAGGGCTTGTCGGTCCGTCACTATAAAAACAATGCCGTTGATATTGTCAGGCCCGCGAATGATCAGCTGAAGGTTGTTCTCGACAACGGTTATCATCTGACCGCTGAATACATATTTCTAACCACCGGCCATGGGCAGAATACGCCGGACCGTGAAGACCAGCGTTTTTCTTCGTTTGCGGCCGAGAATGCCAGCCACAATCCTTACCTGCGGTATTTCCGCAGTCCGTATCCCATGGAGCAGCTCAGACTGGTGAGCCAGGACGCCACGATTGCGATTCAGGGCCTGGGGCTGTGCGCCCACGACATCATTGCCGAATTGACCGTAGGGCGGGGAGGGCGGTTCGTTCAGCAGGAGCAGATCCTGAGCTATGTGCCTTCCGGACGCGAACCCCGCATCCTGGTCTTTTCAAGAAGTGGTCTTCCCTATATCGGCAGGGCAAAGGGCGTGGATGCCAGTTACGAACCCCGGTTCTTCACCAGGGCGGCAATTGACGGATTAAGAAAACAGGCCCTCAGAAGAAACGGTTCCAAACAACTTGATTTTGAGGCAGAGCTGTGGCCGTTACTGGTGCGGGAGATGAGCTTTGTTTACCACGCGACCAGGGTACAACAGCAGGACCAGCATGAGGATTCCGCATTTTGCCTGGAATGCCATCAGGCTGTTCTCAATCTTCTTCACCCTTACCGGAAGTCCGGCAGCATCGAGGAGTTTACGGAAAGGGTCAGGGAATATCTGCGCTGGGACATCGATCAGGTGTCGAGGAATGGTCATAACAGTCCAAGCCAGGCAACGACCGATCTGTTGCGGGACATGAGGCGGAACCTGAGATATGCGATTGACTTTGGCGGGCTTACTCCGGAGTCTCATCGCAAGGTGATGAAAGAGTACTGGCCGGTCCTGTCCCGTTTGTCAGCAGGCCCGCCCAAGCGGAGAAATATTGAACTGCTGGCTCTGCTGAATGCGGGAATCATTGCCTGGGCGGGAGGGCCGAATGCAACGGTCCACGAGGATTCGGCAAGTCGGAAATTCGTAGTGGAAAGCACGTTTGGCGAGCGGACAGAACTGACCTGCGCGGATGTGTTTGTCAAGGCCCGCATCGATAGTTTTTATCCGGAAAGAGATGCGTCGCTTTTTATTGGAAACCTGCTGCGCCGCGGCCTGGTTCGTCCGTTTCTGAATGGCGATTATCATCCCGGGGGAATTGACATCACCGAGGACCACAATCCCATTGATATTTCCGGGCGGGTGACGAGAAACATCTGGGCGCTGGGAAATATCGTGGAAGGCCCAAACTTCTTTACTCATATTCTGCCGCAAACGGTGAGTTCGGGCGTGATCCGCGATGCCGGCAAGTGTGTTCTGAGCATGTTCGCGGAGATTTCCGCGAAAGAATCCAGGACAGACGTGATTGCATGCAGCAAGTCGGAGTGATCTGGAAATACAGCCTGTTTGGCTCGCGAGCAGCGGCTGGTCCGGTCCCGCGAACCGTGGAAGCTGTAGTCTGCGGGCGGTTTAGCTTGCACGATTTAAAAAAACAAACTTTTGTGAAAGGTCAAAAAAGTGAACCAACCCAATAAAACTTCAATTTTTCTGCCGGCACTGGTTTTTTGCCTGCTCCTTCTGTGTTGCCCTGCTTCCATGCTGGGTGATGTGCTTTACACCCAGACAAACTCGGCCAGTGGCAATGCGATCGTTGCCTTCGAGCAAAATTCACTGACAGGAGAGTTGATTCTTAAAAATGTTTATCCAACCAGCGGCGCTGGCAATGCCGCTTTTGTCGGCTTTTCTCAGGACAGCATCGTTACGGATGGCAGATTTCTTTTCGCGGTAAATTCCGGAAGCAATACTATTTCGGCCTTTAAAATTGAAAATAACGGAGCGCTGAGGCTGATCGGCGCCCCCGTTTCCTCGGGAGGGCTTGCGCCTATTAGTCTGGCGCTCTTTCAGGGCACGCTTTATGTGGCCAATCAGGGTGACGGAGCCAGTGTTCCCGCAAATTACACTGGCTTCAAAGTCCATGAAGATGGCAGCCTGATGCCCATTCCTCAATCTACCAGCACGCTTTTTGTCGGAGCACTGCCCACCGATATCCGGTTCTCGCCGGATGGCAGCCTTCTGGTGGCAAGCCGCCGGGGAGATAACACCATTGAGACATTCAGGGTCACGGAGGACGGCCGTCTCGTAAGCGCGGCGGCGCTCACCGGCCAGTCAGGCGCATTTGGCATGGAGTTTAACCCGGCGGCAGGGAATAACCTGATCGCAGGCTTGATCGGCGTTCCCGGACTTACCTCGTATCGTATTGGCAAAGATGGATCCATTGCAGTACTGGGCGCGACCGTGGACACGGCGGCAGTCGATTCCTGCTGGGCCGCCCTGCTCAACAATGGACAGTTTGCGTTCTTTTCCGGATTGTTTGGGCAATCGGTTGCGCTTACCCGGGTTAACCCTGATGGCACGCTTCAATCTCTCAGTCTGCACGACACCTCGGCCTTTGGCCAGTTTGCCTCGGACATCACACTGGATACAGCGCAGCATTTTCTGTATGAAGTGCTGCCGGGCAGCGCCCGTATTCACGTCATGCGGGTCGCGATCGGCGATGGCTCCAATGGAGGGCTTACCGATGTGCAAACGATCCCTTTGCCGCCGCAATCCTCGCCCATTGGCTTAGTCGCGGTAAGGACCGAGGAGTAAGGGTAAGGAGTGGCCAGGAATCGCACGACAATACTTGCCTTTCCGCGGGCATTCACCACCCGCGGAAAGGCAGGATGGTTTCATCAGTGCTCCATACGCCCTCTGTTGCCGAGCATCGCCGCCGAGAGCGTGGCCGGTTTGATTCAATGTTTCTGATTTTCCCATCTTGTGAGGTCAAAATGCCCCGCTTTGCATATCGCAACCTGCATCCATCGCCGGATGCCGAAAAGAGTTTTCTGGAGTGGATTCACTTTCTTGACGATCAGTTTTCCAGCGGAAATGCCGAGCAGCGCAGTCTGGCTGTTCGTAATGCCCTTTATGAGCTTTACCTCGGGCAGCCTTTTTCCCCGCCTGCATCGGGCGGGTCACACACTTTGAATACTTTGATACACAACTTTGATTCCCGCAATATAACGCTGGAAGCGGAATACTACGGGGATGTTGACGCGCAGGCCTATGCGGTCCGCAAACCCCTTATCTGGTTCTGGATTATGTTCGACCGCTCGCCCCTCGGACAAAACCACTGGCTGGGTTTCCGGATACGGGCCATGCTTGCCCGGCATATTTTTAAATACATCGGCGAGAATGTAAAAATCTTCCATGGGGTAGAATTTTCCTTTGGATACAATCTGACCGTGGAAGATGATTGCGTGATCCATCGGCATGTTCTGCTGGACGACCGCGGAGAAATCGTTATTCATCGCGGCTGCTCCATCTCCGATTACGCCAATATCTATTCGCACGATCATGATCTCAACGACAGCATGATCGTAAGCAATCGAAAAACAGAAATCGGTCCTTATGCCCGCATTACGTATCACTCTACGGTCATGAGCGGCGTGCGCGTTCATGAGCACGGATTGCTAGGTTCCATTGGCGTGGCGACCCGCGACATTGCTCCATACTCCGTGGCGGTAGGCATCCCGGCGAAAGGCGTTAAAGTTAAATCCATTGCTCCGGCAGAAGCTACGGATGCGGTCAGAGTGTAAGAAGCCAGGTAAAAGGACAACTCATTGTGGTTAAGAGCTGTTTTTACCGTTTCGGGGCGGCATTAATAACCACGAAGAAACCAGGGATCTGGATTGTTATCTGTTTCAGATTGTTATTGTATGAACATATGCGAGGTGCGTCTTTAACGGTAAAGGTAATATAGTATTTTCCGGCCAGGCCTGCATTTTTTCCGGCAAAGCTTTCACTGCCGGAAAGATAGCGTGATGGTTTCTGTCCGAACAACTGTACATGACCTACTGTGTACATGCTCGTCTCGCGTTTACTGCTGTTGTTGTAATGTGGTAACTTTTTGTTTCTACCGGCATCAAAGCTCCTGAAGAGTGAAAATAGCTTATATTCCTCCCTCCCCCGGAGCAATTCTGCTTGACTACCACGGCAACACACTCAGAATAAACTCTGCCGAATCCAGTTGTATGTCTGGCTTGCGGCGAAACATGGGAACGGAGTTCCAGTCCGGGAGGAGCACGGCATGCAGCCCAAAATACTTCTTGTTGATGACTCGAGTACAACACTTTTGATGGAGGAAATGCTCCTCAGGGAGTACACCAAATTTGACGTGGTGCTGGCGCGTGATGGGCGGGAAGCGGTGGAGAAGGCGCTTGCCGAACAGCCCAGCATGGTTCTGATGGACGTGATCATGCCAAAGATGGATGGTTTCGCGGCTTGTCGCGAGATGCGCTGCCACGAAAAATTGCGGAACGTCCCCATCATTCTGATAACCAGCCGTGGAGAGCTGCAAAATATCGAAAAAGGATTTGAAAGCGGCTGCAATGATTATCTGACCAAGCCGATCCAGAGCCAAAAGCTGATTGAGATAGTGAACCAGTATCTGGCCGTGAAAGGAGCGATCAGTGGCTGAGAGAAAACCAGCATCGGCCCTTGTAATGCAGCTCGAAGCGCGCTCGGAGAGTTATTTGCAGCAGTGCCTGAAAATCCTTCCTTCCGAAGAGCGGCATACAATCTGGAGCCGGTTATATGCGACCAGCCAAAGACTGCGACAGGCACTGGATGAAAACGGCGTAGCCAATGCGGTGCTGGAGATTGGCTCGAATCTGCTGGGTTGTGAAGAAATGGCCGTGGTGGAATTGCAGGCGAAGGGCGCACCGGTTTCCATACTTGCTTCCGTTGGGATCACCGAGGCGCAGCGGAGAGCGCTGCTGAAGCATGCGGCAAAAATTTCGTCAGAGGTGGCTGATGGCCGAGTGCGCATCCTGGACAGGAGGCTTGCAGCAGACGAATTTCTGGCGAGTCTTGGAATTACCGCCCTTGTGCCGCTCTCGCAGGGCGCCACGGTGAACGGCGCAATTGTTATGTTCAATCTCCTTCCGCAGCGGAAAGGGTTTGAATCAGGAGATCGCGAACTGCTGGGGTTGCTGTCGGTTTATGTAGGCCCGGGACTTTTTGGCCTTTCAGGGACAGGCAGGAACTGAACGAGTGTAAGCCAGCACAACAGTTCCACTCAAAGCTTGTACAAAAGATATACCCGCAAAATTGACAGAAAACCAAATGGAAATCTCCCGGGACATTATTCTTAAGAGCTTCCTTGTGGAAGCTGGCGAAGGCCTCGCGCAAATGGAAGGGGCGATTCTGGAATTGGAATCCAATCCCGGAAACTCTGAGATCATCCAGACTATTTTTCGGGTGGTCCACTCGATTAAGGGCAATGCCGGAATTTTGGACTTATCGAGCTTGCATGCGTTCAGTCACAGCCTTGAGAACCTGCTGGACAAGATTCGCGGGCGGGAGCTTTCGGTAAACGCGGAGATTGTAAATATATTGCTTCAGTCGGTGGATGTCCTGCGCGAAGCGACTGCCGCTGCTGGAAAAGGGCGGGACGAAACTGGCCCGGGCGCGAGCGCTGTTCTCGGCAGAATTTCTGACAGTCTGGAAGAGTCTCCCGGCCCGGAAAAAACGATCAGCGAAGATTATGAACCGGCAAGGGTACAGCAAACGGTCCCTGAGACCTCCAGTGCCGATATTTACGGAAAAACTTTGCGAGTGGATGTCAGCAAGCTGGATCGTTTGCTGGATATCACCGGGGAAATTGCCATTGCCCGCGGGCGCATGAACAAGCTGCTGGAAAACCCAGCTCTGGCCGATCTGGACAATCTGCGCGAAACCTCCAGCCTGGCGGACTCCCTTTTCGCCGAGCTTCAGGAAACCGTACTCAAAGCCCGTATGGTTTCCCTGGGTCCTCTGTTTCGCCAGCACCTCCGGACGGTGCGCGATGTTGCCAGGTCACAGGGAAAGCTGGCACGGCTGCAAATCGAAGGTGAAGAGATTGAAGTGGACACTTCTGTAATCGAACACCTTCGCGATCCCCTGCTGCACATGCTCCGTAACGCCATCGACCATGGTATTGAATCTCCCGCAGTGCGCAGACAAAAGGGTAAGCCGGCTTCCGGTACGGTGACGATGCGGGCCGCGTATCAAAGTGCAAGCATTGTGATCGAAGTATCCGATGATGGCGCTGGATTGGACCGCGAGCGAATTTGTGAGGTTGCCCGGAAACGTGGACTCGCTTCTGAACCCGAGAAGATGGAAGAGCAGGAGCTTTTTCAGTTGATCTTCGAGCCGGGGTTTTCCACTTCCGGATCGGTCAGCGTTATGTCTGGGCGCGGCGTGGGTATGGATGTAGTTCGCCGCAAAATACAAGCGCTGCGTGGAGATGCATATATCAGCAGTAAACGCGGGGTGTATTCCACCGTACATATCCGCCTTCCTTTGACCCTGGCGATTATCGAAGGCTTCGACGTGGGCGTAGGCGAAGAAACCTACGTGATTCCCATGGAACAGGTCCTTGAGTGCGTGGAACTGCCCGCACAGGGACGGGAAACACTGTACGGCACGGGAATACTGGAACTGCGCGGCGAACCTCTGCCTTACATTCAGTTGCGTAACCAGCTTCAACTGGAAGGCCAGTGCGGTTCCCGGCAGAACGTGGTGGTGGTGCAGCACGGAGCCAAACGGGCGGGCGTGGTAGTGGATACGCTGCACGGTGTGGCGCAGACGGTCATCAAACCGCTTCCGCCGATGTTCAGGAATGTGCCTGGATTTTCCGGATCAACCATTCGGGGCAATGGACGGGTGGCTTTGATCCTCGACTTGCCGGTATTGCTCCGCGGGTTTGAACTCGAAGCAGCAAACGCAAGCCGGCGGTAATGCGGGTATCTGAGATGTGCCGGAATGCGGCATGGAGAACCTGGTGCGTCACGCACAAAGAAAAAATTGATCTGTTAGCAAGCCGACCATAGTGGTCAGCAGGAAAGAGCGAACCATGAAACAACTCATCGCCAATCTCAAAGTACGAAACAAGATTGTAATCATGCTGCTGTTCCCACTTCTGGCTGTTTTTGTTTTTTCTGCCGTGGAAGTCCACAGTAAATATGCTTTGGTCACGGAGATGACACACCTGCAGTCCCTCTCGACACTTGCCGTGAAACTAAGTGCCGTGGTTCACCAATCGCAGCGAGAGCGTGGCCGGACGGCCCTTTTCCTCTCGAGTGGTGGAAAGAATGCCATTGAAGAACTTCGGCAGGAGAGGACCGAACTGGATCGGCAAAAAGGCAACTTGCTCGATTTTTTAAGCACTTTTCCGCGCGACGCAAATGCCATCGGTTTCAACATTGCACTGGATAGCGGTCTGGCCAAACTCGACAAGCTGACCGCCCAGCGGAAAGCAGTGGACGATCAAACCGTCACCGTGCCGCAAAACAATGTTTTCTATCACGAAATGAATGCTTCTTTGATCGATGCCATTGCGGAAGAAACCAATCAAACCAACGATCCTGGGCTGATCAAAACAATCTATGCGTATTCCAATTTGCTGTACGGAAAGGAATACTCAGGCCTGGAGCGGGCGCAGCTATCGGCGGCATTCACCGCCGACAAGCTTGATGCAGCGGCGCTGGAACAAATCATTCGTACCATGCAGTCTCAGGCGTTGCATTTTGACCGCTTTCTTTCCACGGCGCATCGTGACCAACGGGAGTACTACAAAAGCCTGATGCAGGACGAGGCCGTTGCGGAAGTCGGACGTATAGAAAAGCTCGTTCTCTTAAAGTCGACTGCCGGCAAATTTGGGATTGCACCCGATCATTGGTTCAAAACCATAACGGCCAAAATAGATCTGCAGAAGAAAGTGGAAGACCGGCTTTCCAGCGATATTATCGCCGCGTCGGACGGCATGAAAAGCAAGGCCCTGCAGGAATTGTTTTTTTCCGGCACGCTTACCGTGATTGTCACTTTTCTGTCGATAGCACTTGCCTTCCTGTTGACGCGAGGGATTACCGTACCACTTGCGGCTGCCGTGGATGCGGCGGAACGGATCGCGAACGGCGATCTCACCACGGATGTGGAGGTTCGGTCGGGAGACGAGGCAGGGAAACTGCTGCGCGCCATGAGTCATATGGTCCAGAAGTTACAGCAGACGATTGGAGAGGTGAGGGAAGGCGCTGTGGCACTCTCGGCGGCCGCCGGGCAGGTCTCCAATTCCGCCCACGCGCTCTCGCAAGGCACCAGTGAGCAGGCGGCTTCGGTGGAAGAGACGAGTTCCAGCCTCGAGGAGATGAGCGCTTCCATCGGCCAGAACTCCGACAACAGTGTGCAAATGGAGCAGGTTGCCACCAGGGGCGCGCGCGAGGCCGAAGAAAGCAGCAAGGCGGTGAAGCAGACGGTTGAGGCGATGAGGTTGATCACTGAAAAGATCGATATCGTCGATGAAATCGCCTATCAAACCAATTTGTTGGCGCTCAATGCGGCCATTGAAGCGGCCCGCGCCGGAGAACACGGAAAGGGGTTTGCCGTGGTGGCAACGGAAGTCCGCAAGCTGGCGGAGCGCAGCCAGATGGCGGCAAAAGAAATCAGCACCCTGGCGTTAGACAGTGTGAAGGTGGCCGAACATTCCGGCAAACTGCTGGATGAGCTTGTTCCCTCGATTCTCAGGACTGCCGACCTGGTGAAGGAAGTCTCGGCGGCCTCGCGCGAACAGGCCTCTGGAGTAATCCAAATCAGTAAGGCTATGGGGCAGGTCGACCAGGTGACGCAAAGAAATGCGTCCGCCTCGGAAGAGCTTTCGGCCACGGCGGAAGAGCTGGCAGCACAATCGGAAGGACTGGAACAGCTGATGACTTTCTTTAAGACTCACGACCGGGGCCAGTCGGATGCTTCATCGCTGAGAAAAGCAGAGACGAAGGCAGCCGTGATTGCTCCCCAACGCGCAATGGCGGCATCGTTTGCGGCGAATAAGGCGGCCAGGAGACGACCCAGAACCGAAGAAAAGGAATTCTCGCGCTTCTAAAAAAAGGGGGGAGAAATGACCACTGCGTCGCCTGAAAAAATCGAGCAGCAACAATATCTTACGTTCCTTCTGGCCGGGGAGGAATACGCGATTAGCATACTCAAGGTGAAGGAAATCATCGAGTACGACACCTTGACGGTTGTCCCCCGAACGCCGAAGTGGATTCGCGGAGTCATGAATCTGCGCGGCAGCGTGGTACCGGTGATGGATGTGGCGATGAAGTTCGGAATGGAGGAACGACCGGTAACCAGGACGACCTGCATTGTCATCATGGAAGGGCAGCTGGCAACCCAGAGCGCGACCATAGGAATCGTGGTGGACGCGGTGAGTCAGGTGCTGGACCTGAGCAAAGATGATATTCGCGGCGTCCCGGAGTTCGGAACGCGAATCCATGTGGATTACCTGCTGGGCATGGCACAGGCAGGGAAGAAATTCACGATGCTGTTGGACGTGGAAAAGGTGTTGTCAGCGGATGAACTGCTCAATCTGGAAGACCTAAGCATCAGCGTGAATGCTGGAATGGCGAACTCAGGGGCTTGAAAGGCAGCTCCAGCGGAGGCGCTATGGGAATACTTGATTCTGATCTCGAAGAGATGTTTGCACGGTCTGGCGAAGGAACAGGAGTTTTTCCTTTCGACGTGCAGCCAAAGAAGATCACCGAAAAAGAGTTCACGAGCTTTCAGCAGCTCATTCACCATATCTCGGGAATATGGCTGCCGCCCGCCAAAGCCACGTTGCTGGTTGGGCGACTGTTGAAACGACTGAGAATCCGCGGTTTTAGCTCATTTGATGAATACTACGGCGCGGTCACCAGTGAACCGGAAGAGCTAACAGAGATGCTGAACGCGATTTCGACCAACGAGACGCGTTTTTTTCGCGAGCCCCTGCAATTTGAGTTTTTGGAGCAGCGTATCCTGCCGCAATGGAAAGCCGATGGCAAGTCCGGTAAACGATCGCGCAGGATCAGGGTGTGGAGCGCCGGTTGCTCTACCGGACAGGAGCCGTATTCTCTCGCCATGCTTCTGCTGCACCATTTGCCGCCCTCCGATGGCTGGGAAATCGAGATTATCGCCACCGATCTCTCTACTCAGGCCCTCGAAACTGCCATGGATGCCACCTGGGAAATTGCCAAAGCCAGTGAAATTTCAGATCGCTACCTGAAAGCCTTCATGCTCAAAGGGTACGGCGAGCAGGAGGGCAGGCTGAAGGCGGGACCGGAAATTCGTCAGTTGGTCCATTTCTTTCATTTGAATTTGAATGATCAGGCATATTTCATTTCCGGCAAATTCGATTTGATTTTCTGCCGCAATGTGCTGATTTACTTTAACGTCGAAACTCGCACGCAGATTGTGCGGCGTCTGCTGCAGTTTCTTTTGCCGGAAGGCTATCTGTTTGCCGGGCACGCCGAGAGCCTGCATACAATGTGTGGCGAGTTGAGGGCCGTGATGCCCACCATTTACAACCATGCCCGCCGGCCGGGGCAGCAGGCCAATGCCCATCGTTAGCGGACATTCACGCATTCAGGTCCTGGTGGTCGATGACTCTGCCGTGGTGCGGCAGGTATTGCAGGCCGTGCTTTCTCAGTCAGCCGGCATGAGCGTGACCGTCGCCGCGGACCCGTTGATCGCGCTGCGCAAGATGCAGGAGGTGCGTCCACAGGTCATCGTTTTGGATCTTGAGATGCCTCGCATGGACGGCCTCACCTTTCTTCGCAAAGTGATGACCGAAGATCCCATTCCCACCCTGATCTGCTCCAGTGCCGCCGGCAGCGGGACTGTCACGGCCCTGCGCGCGCTGCAGGAGGGCGCGATTGGCATCATCGCCAAGCCGAAGCTTGGCGTAGGCGATTTTCTGCACGAATCGGCGGAGATGCTGATTAACGCCGTGCGATCCGCAGCCGGGGTCCACGTGCGCCGTCAGATACCTTTTGCTGTTCCGTCAGTTCACAGGCGGTCCCTGCCTCAAATCCACGTTCCACCACCCTTGCCCGCTGAAGCCGGACGGATTGTCGCTATCGGCGCTTCCACAGGGGGTACCGATGCGCTGGCCAGCATTTTATCTGCTCTGCCCGAGGATGCACCGGGGGTCGTGGTGGTGCAGCATATGCCGGAAGTTTTCACTTTGGCGTTTGCCAAGTGGCTTAACAGCTTTTGCCGAATTACCGTCAAAGAGGCGGAAGATGGCGACGTAATCTCGCCCGGCAAGGCCTTCATTGCCCCTGGCAACAGACATATGTCTGTGTGTCGCGTGGGGCAGCGTCTAAGCATTCGAATCAGCGATGGACCGCTGGTTTCACGCCATCGTCCCAGTGTTGATATGTTATTCCGTTCTCTGGCGCAAATCGCCGGCAGGGAAGCGATGGGGGTGATCCTCACTGGCATGGGTGACGACGGCGCCGAAGGATTGCTCGAAATGCGCTCTGCCGGGTCCTATACCATCGCCCAGGACGAAGCCACCTGCGTTGTTTTCGGTATGCCGAAGGAAGCCATCCACCGTGGCGCGGTTCACGGGATATTGCCGCTGGAATCAATCTCCGCCGCTGTAACCGAGTTTGGAAGCCGCGATCTGGCCTCCCGAGTCTCTGCCCGAATCCCATTGTAGGCTTGCCAGATTCTGGATTTGCCGACAAGCGTTAGCGCCAACCCGTCCGGGTATCCTTTTCTACTTCTACCCCCTCCCGGTCGTGGCGCATCTGCAGTTGCCTGGCGGCATGGCGATGCCAGCGTGATTGCAGGAAAGAGATTCATTCCACGCTTAAGAGGTAAAGGCTCCAAGATTCCGGGTAGTGGGCTACTTTGAAAAGTAGCCCACTACCAGATTCCGGAGCCTTTATTGCTTCAGGATTAATAAAGAATTTTTACACCAAGCTGAACCACGCGCGGATTGGTAATCGTTGATGTAATCGTGCCAAATGCCGGGCTGCCCAGAACTCCATTGGGCTGGGCAAAAGCAGGCGTATTGGTGAGATTAAAGATCTCGGCACGCAGCTGCAGATTCACCGCTTCCCTGATTTTCGAGTTCTTGATAAAAGCAATGTCCGCGTCCCTGTAGGAAGGACCGCGAACAGGATTGCGGGAGCTGTTTCCCAGCGTAAATTGCGGCGCTATGGCAAAAGCTGCCGAGTTGAAAAATTTGGCCGGAGACTGCTGGTCCGAGGGCAGGTTAACGTCTCCCACGATGTTGGGCCGCTGTACTCCGTAGCCAGCAAAGGCATTGAAGTTAGTGATCTGAGTGATGGGGACGGGCAGCCCTGATTGCAGGGAAACCACTCCGGAAATCTGCCAGCCATTCGCCAGTTTTCCGCCAAATCCATGGACGTGGACCGGGACGTCCCAAATGTAATTTGCACTGAGCACGTTAGGAATGTCGCCTGTGGAACTGTCTCTTTCTCGCCGCAAATTGAAGCTGTCCGCGACCGGAAAGTTAGCGATTGGGCCGGTCAACACGGATGCATCGAAAACAGAGGAAGCTTCGTCAATCAGTTTGGAGTGCGTGTAGCTGATCGTATAGGAAAGACCATGAGAGAGGCGCTGTTCCAGTTTGGCCTCAAAGGCATGATAGTGCGTGCTGCCAACATTGTTTCTGTAGAAAGCAACGTTGGTGAATTCTGGAAATGGTTTTAGAAGCTGAGCACGGGTAATCGTGGGACCGCCCAGCGACGAGCTGCGGGGGACCAATCCAAAGAACGGATTGGCCACGGATTGCGTTAGGGTCGCTCCCTGCGCCAGCTGGTCCGGTGTCAGCTGATTGATATTCACGTCCGGCAAGCCAACATGCACAATGTGCGACCCGGCGTATCCCACTTCAAAGGCGACGTTCTTAAACAGTTCGTGCTCCACGGCAAAGTTCCACTGCTGCACATAACCCGATCCCAGGGCGCTGTTGACCGCAAACACTCCCTGCCCCAGGCCAGCATTAGGCGTGAGGGGAATGGGCGTAACGGCAGGTTCACCGGAAAGAACAAACGCGGGGTGAACGTTATCGAGGGTCTGCTGGGTTACTGTCTGCAAAAACGGGAACTGCGGCGTAGTAAATGGAGTGGTGATTCCGGCCTGCTCGATCCAAACCAGACCGTAGCCCGCGCGGATGACCGTCTTATCCTGAAGCAAATAGGCCAGCCCTACGCGCGGTCCAAAATCAAGCTTGTGCAACTGGCGGGCTGTATCCGGAAAGCCATTCTGGCCAAAGAAATCGAGTTTTTGCGTTTGCAGATTGAAAACTGCTCCCTGGTTGTCCGCTTCTTTGGAGGGAAAATTCAGCGTGTAGCGCACGCCTGCATTCATCGTGAGCCGGCGCGTGGCCTTCCAGTCGTCCTGAATGAAGTATTCCTCAATATGGGCACGCGGCCGGATGGTTTTGGCCTGCAAGTCGATCTGAAACGACTGGACCTGACCCAGCAGAAAACTGGCTACGGCATTTCCCGTTGCGGCGGCCGCGGCCGGGCTGGAAGGATCATTGGTGAAAAGCTGGTTGAACTGAAACTGGCCCGTCGGATTCGGCGGTTGCAGAATATCGAGTTGCTCCCAGCGAAAATCCGCGCCGAACTTCACGCTGTGCTTGCCGAATTGCCAGGACACGTTGTCCACCAGTTCGGTTACAGCGGTGGTGGAATCAAGATTCGTGCTGGCGGGCGAGCCGATTTGCTGCAGTCCTGTAATCGAGATGGCCGGGAGCACATTTTGAAATGCAGTGTTCGCCGGAATGCCGGGCAATTGTCCCAACGAGCCGGATAGTGTCGCTCCCCGTCGGGTGATTCCGCGACGGGTGTAGCCCACCCGCACTTCATTCACAATGGTTGAGCTAAAGCTGTGAGTGTAGTTGCCCACAACCTGCTGGCCGAGAGTATTGGCCGCTCCAAGGCTGCCGCTGCCATCCGGCAGAGGCGCCGCGGGATTGAGAAAGTCGCGGAAATAAGAGTAGCGGACAAAGAAATGGTTCGCGTCATTGAAGTTGTGGTCAAAGCGCCCATCCAGTTGGTCCTGGTTTTCCTGGTCAGTCGATACCAGCTTGAAGTTGTTGGCTGTTCCCGGCTGGTTGGGGACCGGATACCGGTTCAGAATGGCCAGCGCTACAGGATCTATGCGATCAAGGGGGATTTTGTCTCCGGCAAATTCCGTTCGGGTGAAGCCGCCTTTTCCATTGGAAGTTGTAGTCGCGGGATCAAATACCTTTTGCGTAAATATTCCCTGCCGCTGCGCCAGTGTCGGGACGGTCGAAGTCCTGGTGGTCCCAATCGCCTGTCGCGTGCCCTGATAATCGAGAAAAAAGAAGCTCTTGTTCTTTACAATCGGTCCGCCCACGGTACCGCCAAACTGATTGCGGCGGAATTCCGGCTTATTCACGCCAGCCGGAACAAAAGTATCTTTGGCATTGAGCGCCTCATTCCGCAAAAATTCAAAGAGGCTGCCATGAAACTGATTGGTGCCTGCGCGCGTTGACAGGTTGACTACGCCTCCATTGAATCGCCCAAACTGTGCCGGAACGCTGTTGCTCTCGACACTGAATTCCTGGATGGCATCGACAATGGGAAAAAATACCACCTGGCCAGGTTCAGGCAATAAGGCCGTAATGCCGTCAAATAAATACTCGTTGGTCCGGGGACGTCCGCCATTGATTCGGGGCAAAAGCGTCCCCGGCGGCAAGGCCACGCCTGGCGATAGTGTTGCCAGTTGCACAAAGGTGCGTCCGTTGAGAGGAAGGTCCTGAATTGCCTGCTGCACCACAACATGCCGCAGGCTGCCGGATTCCGCCTGCAACAGAGGCGCGTCGGCGGTCACGTTGACGACTTCCGTGGTCTGGCCAGGCTGCAAATGAACATCCACCCGGTCCCGGTCGCCGGTCCTCAGATTAATTCCTGTTTGTTCCAGCCGGGCGAAGCCGCTGGCCTCGACAACTAATTTGTAAGCGCCCGGTCTCAGCCCGGCAAAGGTATAAACACCGTCGGCCGCGGAACTGGTCGCGAAGGAAACCCCGGTATCAACCTCGGTCACGGTTGCATGTGCGGACACTACCGCCGCGCCGTTGGAATCGAGGATTTGCCCGGTAAGATCAGCGTTTCCCGCCTGAGCCGCGGCCGTCCCGGAAATTCCGAGAACAGCCAGAATAAAGAGTGCCCAAATATGCTTTCGCATAGACGAAACGTTTTTATATCGTTCTAAACGTGATGTCAATTCGTATATATACGATTTTAGAGGTATACGATTTTTGAGTTTAGGGAACGCAGGTTGATTTATTTTTTGAGGGTTGAGGCGACTTCAGATTGTCTTGCTTCACACCGCAATCACGCATTATGCTGGTACGCTCTTATGCCTGAACAGCAAGACAACAAAGGTTGGCAGGAGGCGATTCGCCGGATTAAAGAGGCCAAGCGCACTAATGCCACCTCACTTGACCTTAGTTACATTGCTCTAACTACAATCCCGTACTCACTGGCACAACTTGCCAAACTGGAGATCCTTGATCTGAACGGCAATCAGATCACCGCGATCCCGGACTCGCTGGCCCAACTTGCCAACCTTAGTCTCCTGGATCTCAAAGGCAATCAGATCACAGCCATCCCGGATTCTCTGGCCCAACTTACAAACCTACATTTCGTTGATCTACGCGGCAATCAGATCACCACGATCCCGGAATGTCTGGCCCAACTTGCTAACCTGCAGCATCTATACCTTAGCGGCAATCAGATTACTGCGATCCCGGACTCACTGGCCCAACTTGCCAATCTGCAACGCCTTGACCTTAGCGGCAATCAGATCACTTTGATTCCGGACTGTCTGGCCCAACTTGCCAACCTGCAACGCCTTAACCTTAGCGGCAATCAGATCACTGTGATCGCGGACTCGCTTGCCCAACTTGCCAACCTACAGACACTGATTCTCGACGACAATCAGATCACTGCAATCCCACACTCGCTGACCCAACTGATCAAGCTGCAACGACTTGAGCTAAGCGGCAACCCTCTTCCTGACGAACTTTTTGCCGCTCTCAAGCAGGGGATCCCAACCTTTTTCCGCTACCTGGAAGCGACGGCAAAACGCAAGGTATTTCCCCGTACGGTCAAGCTGGTTTTGTTGGGCGAGCCGAAGTCGGGCAAGACCACCCTACTGGAAGCACTGAAAGGTAATCAACAACCCTGCGATGAATCTCGCAAGGAAACTCTGGGCGTGAATGTGGTCACGCTTGAAAAGCCGCACCCCACCGATCATGAGGCAATGTACCTTTCAGCGTGGGACTTTGCCGGCCAGCACATGGAGCAGGCTACGCACCAGTTCTTCCTCACAGAGAACGCCATTTATCTGATCTTGTGGCATGCCCGCCAGGGCACCGAATCCGGCAAGCGCGACCTGTGGTATTGGCTGGAGCTGCTTAAGATGAGGGTGCGGGAGCCAAAATTTCTTCTGGTGGCCACACACACGGAGCACACGCCGCCTGACCTTAACTTGTCTGAAATCCATAGCAACTACCAGGGCTGCCAGGGCCACTTTCCCATTGAACTGAGCAGCTTAAAAGGCGTGGCCGCTCTGGAAGCGAAAATTCTTGCGCTTGCGGCCGATTCGCCAGCGTTGCGGGCAGCATGGCCGCCCGAGTGGCTTGAAGTGCGCAATGCGGTCCGTAAACTTCGCCTGGCCCAACCCCACATGACGCCCACGGCTTTTCGCAGCCTGATGGAAAAAAACGGTGTAAGCCTGCATGAGATGCAAAAAGACCTTGCCGGGCAACTGCACAGCCTGGGGGAAATTTTGTACTACCAGGAGCGCGAGGAGCTGGCAAATCTGGTGATTCTGGACCCGGAATGGATGGCGCAACTGATTGCTCTGGTGGTGCGCAGCACAGCGGCGCGTGAGCAGCATGGGATATTGCGTAAAGGCGACCTGGATAAACTGTGGAGCAATGAACAACTCCAGCCCAGCGTCCAGAACCATCTCATCAGTCTGATGGATTGGTTTGACCTGACTTACTCTACCGGGCAGGCGAGCGAGCCGGGGATTGTGGTAGAAGCGTTGCCTTACTCCATGCCGGCGGACAGGAAGCAAATTGAACTTCCGGCGGGACGGCCACAAATGGAGATGATCTTCCGCTTTCCGTCTCTGCAGCGCCACCTTCCGCCGGGAATTCCCACCTGGGGAATTGCCCGCGCCCACCGCCTTGCAAAATGCACACCGTGGCGCGACGCCGCTGGTTTCCACGATAGTGAAACCAATAGTCACGCGGTGATTCTGGCTTCCGACGCGGCAAAAGAAATTCGCCTGCGGGTGACCGCGGACTATCCTCCGTTTTTCTTTGGCCGCCTGGAAGCGATTTTGCGCGATACGTTTAAGCGATATCCGGGCGCAGTGCCTGAGCGGCGTTTTCCATGCTCTTGCCAGCCGGATTGTCCCGAGAGCTATCCTTACGAAATTGTTTTGAAGCGATGGCACGACCGTAAGAAGGATGTTATCTGCACCAAGTCTGGTGACGATGTAGCGATCGAATCACTCCTGAGCGGCGCGAAGCGGACAGATACCGAAGAAGGCTTGCTCGCACTTAAGGCCGAGATGCGCCGCCAGTTCACCGAGCATCTTCGAGTGATGAATCAAGCGATGAATCAGCAGATGGAAAATACCTGTCCTTCTGTGTTTACCCTGTTGCCGGCCCGCGAATTCAAACAACTGGATACCTGGCTGGAGTCTGTTACGCAAAAAGAAGAGCTGGAACTGGTGCTTTACTGCCAGCACGACCCTGGCTGGCACGATACAGCGCATAGTGTTTACCGTTTCCGGACCGATCAGGAGTGGTTCAGCGTGGTAAAAAAAGGCTGGAACCGTTTTGTGGGCGTGACCAAATACGTTGGGCCGCTGGTGAAGTCGGCTGGCAAACTGGGCAAGGTGGGTGGTATGGTTTTGGAAAAACTGCCCGAAGTTTTCAGCGAAGATGGCGGCATTTCCGAACGGTTAGGGCAGACGGGCAAGAAAGAACTGGTTGATATTGAAACCCGTCATTTACTTAAAGAACTGATTCATCATGTCGATGCGCAACGCGGTAACATGCAACCGAAGAATGGCGGGCTGCACCCTTACATAATCGACGATGGGCGGCTGTTGTGGCTTTGTCCCGAGCACCTGAAACAGTATCAAACAAGGGCTTAAGGCTGTTGTTGCACGGCATATCGTGAGAACTCCCTAAATCTGCATTTGTGCGGCAACCTTTCTCGGGATCTCTCGACTCCGCGCCATAGAACTTTGAAACTGAATGACGTTCTTTCTCGCGCTGCGCTCGAGACGACAGCCGTAAACAGTTGTCACTGGATGGTCAATGATTGGCTGGGATACCTCTCGGCGGTCAATTCAAGCCCGTCGTCTGGGCTTGAGTGGGGTCTTTGTTGGTTGCTAAGGCAAATCAGTAATGTTTAAGTCGGCAAGCATACAGAACCATACTGCAAGCGATTTGCCCGAGAATGACCGGCGTTAGCCGGAAATGCGACGATTCGGCCAGGCGACGAGAAGCCCGTTCTAACCAAGCCTCCGCCGCCAGCCCTGGCTGTATCTCGCGCATGACGATCAGCAAAACTTCAACTTCTTATTCCGCCTGCGCCAGCCCCGCAATAACCGCGGCAAGTTTATCGAGTATCTGGTTCCAGCCCTCCATTTGGCCGCTGTTTTTCGCGCTCTCCATGGGTTCATTTCCAATGAAGGTAAGTTTCGTCTGGCCGTTTCCGAGATCCTCAAAGATGGTCACGTCGTACGCACCGTCTATGGCCTCATGTTCTATTCCCAGCTGCGCAGGATCAATCTTGTTTCCCTTCGAGTCGGAAAAGTACATCAAGGAAACGATCTTCTCGTACGGAACAATCTCGTGGTATTCAACCGCATTCCAGAACTCCTGCCCATCCGGCGACTTCATGCAGCAGAGGAATTTTCCTCCCACGCGAAAATCCATCTCGCAAACGGGCGCGGTAAAGCCCTTCGGCCCCCACCACTGCATCACATATTTCGGGTCTGTCCACGCCTCCCAGACCAATGCGCGTGGGGCATCAAAAACTCTGGTGACAACCATCCGCTCTGTCTCGTTAACCGTGTTTTGTGTCATCTCCGGCCTCCGCTTTTTTCATTTGATTCACAACCACATCCAGCTTGTCGAAACTCTCTTCCCAGAACCGGCGATAGCTCATCGCCCAGTCGCTGACCGTCTTTATCGCCTCCGGCCTAAGCGTGCACACACTCTCTCGTCCACGCTTCGTCTTGATCACAATCCGCGCCCGCACCAGGCAGGCAATATGTTTTGAAATCATCTGCTGCGAGAGTGCAAACGGTTCCGTCAATCCATGCACAGAGGCAGGCCCACGGGAGAGTCGTTCGATCATCGCCCGGCGGGTTGGATCAGACAGCGCCGCAAATGTCGTATCCAGCTTATCCACAACCATATGGTAGTGAATTATCCGGCGATGTCAAGTGTGGATTTTTGGACCTTCCTTTTTTTATCCCTTGATTTTTTTGTGCTTTGCGGTAACATGCGCAGGCTCTTCCCAGGAGGAGCAGTTAAGCACGGTCTTTGACAACAAAAAAAACGGCTTTGGGTGATTGGCTCTTAGCTTCTGGCTTTTGCGTGATGGCCCGGGGATGTTTTTTCCGTCTCACTCCAGGGGTGCACCCCATACCCTGGGATGAGGACCGACCAGGAGGGGGTACATCTGATCTCTTTACCACTGATTTACACAGATGAACACAGAGAGGAATTTGTAAATGTGCGGCTGGGTGGACGTTGGGTGGCCCAAGGGCCACGCGTGGGCCGAAGTGTGTTAACCCCTTTATTTTCAATTAAGGTGTGAAAAACAGGGGAGGGGGGGGTACCCCACGTTAGACGGGGGTACAGACCGGGGAGGATACCTGACACTGGAAAAAACAAGCCGGCGCAAAAGAGTGCGGCCTGGCTTTGCCATCATTGATGAGTTCTGTATGCAAAGCACCGGTGAGCAGGGAATTTATCCAAGGTATATAAACTTGATTGAGTTAATTTTATCATGTGCTTGCCGGCACAGCCTATTCACTAGATGACAATCAGCTTCATTTTTTTACATAGCTGTATTATGCAAAATCTTATTGACATGTTTATGCCAGCTTCGTAAAGTGCCTTTGCCATTCTGATTTTTCTTTAATGGTTTTTCCATGTCGAAATCAGAGGGAGTTGTGTCGCTTCCAACAAAAGGACCTGCAATGTCACTGTTTCGCCGCCCCATCCAGGATTCACTTATTCAGGTTGCAGCGTTCTGCCTGATTGCCGCTTTTACAGCGGGCAGCCCGGCACATGCACAAACCAATACGGCTGCGGCGCGGGTGATTGTTAAGGATTCGACCGGCGCAGTGGTTCCGGGAGCGTCCGTGGCGATCAGGGAAGAACGGCTGGGGCTTTCCTTCAGCAAATTCACGGATCCATCGGGAGAAGCATTTGTGGCAGCACTGCCGGCTGGGGAGTATTCCATCTCGGTGGAGGCGAAGGGATTTCAGAAGACAACGCAAAAAAGTGTGGTGCTGACAATCGGCCAGGAGATTTCGCTGGAACTTACGGTGAAGGTCGGTGCGTCGGTGGACGCCATCATCGTAGAGTCCGCGCTCCCTCTGCTGCAGACTACGACGGCGGAGGTAAGCGACACAATCGAGAACCGCAAGATCATCGATCTGCCGCTCAATGGCCGGCAGTTTTTACAGCTGGCCCAGCTCAGTGACGGTGTGGTGAAGCCGCCGGGCGGGACACGCGGCGCCGCCCTTGAGCAGGCGGGCGATCTGGTGGGGGTGCTGGGACAGCGCAGCGGACACAATATCTACTTTCTGGATGGCGTTCCGATTACCGACGAATATTTCAATAATCTGGCGGTGAGCCCGTCCATTGATGCGATTCAGGAATTTGAGATCCAAAAGGGAATCTATTCGGCGGAATTTGGCGGCAAGGCCGGGGCTTTGATCAATGTGGCCACCAAATCGGGAACCAACCAGTACCACGGCAGCGCTTTTGAGTTCCTGCGCAATAATGCCTTTGACGCAAAGAATTTTTTTGACGATCCCACGAAGGGCATTCCTCCCTTTCGCCAGAACCAGTTTGGCGCCAGTTTTGGCGGCCCGGTAAGCATTCCTCACCTGTATGAAGGAAGAAACAGGACATTCTTCTTTGTGAGCTATGAAGGAGATCGCAACAGCCAGTCCATTACTCGCACTTTTTCCGTGCCGACGCTTGCCGAGCGGTCCGGTAATTTTGCTGGCCAGGGAGCGATCTTCGATCCTTTGACCACGGACAGTTCAGGGCATCGGACCAGCTTTGCGAGTAACACCATTCCCACAGGCCGGCTGGATCCTGCGGCTATCGCCTTCCTGGCAAAAATTCCGCTTCCGAATCGTCCCGGCGGTGTCCAGAACCTGATTACCGCGCTGCCGCAGGTGACCGATTTAAACCAATGGACTGCCAGGCTCGATCACCATTTTTCAGAAGCCGATAATTTTTACAGCCGCTTGTCTCTTTACCGGGTGAGCAGCACACAGCCATTTGGCACCAGCGAATTGAATGAGAGCCTGCTGCCGGGCTTTGGCCGGGACCTTTCCACATACACTACCGATTTGGCGGCTGGATATACCCATGCTTTTAGCCCGAACGTGCTCAACGAGTTTCGTTTTGGCTGGCTGATCGTTACCGGAGGGCAGAGCAGCCAGAACCAGGGCAGCAACTTCGCGGCGCAGGCTGGACTGCAAGGTGTGACCAGTGACCCGCGTGATATAGGGTTTCCACAAGTATCTTTTTCCGGACTGTTCAGCACGGCCGGCGACCCGACCTCTTTTATTTACCGCAGCGACCGCAGTTTTGATTTTTTCGATAACCTCCTCATCCATCACGGTCACCACAATACCCGGGTGGGAGCTTATCTCTTTCACTTGAGTTTTAATCCGCAAAATCCGGATACAGCTCGCGGTGCATATTCATTTTCCAATCGCTGGACCTCGTCCCAGGCGGGGCTGAGCGATGGCAATGCTTTTGCCGATTTTCTTCTGGGCTTTCCCACTTCCGCGCAGGTCGGTATTGGCCGTGGACAGGAGCAGGGGCACACCAACTGGATACATACTTATGTGCAGGACGACTGGACGGTGACGCCCAACTTCACACTGAATGCCGGTATTCGGTATGAGTTCAACCAGAATATTCAGGATGGAAACAATCAGCTTTCATCCATTGATGTGCAGCAAAAGAGATTCATCATTGCTTCCAACAGCCAGGGACAGATATCCCCCGCGGCTAGCGCATTGCTGCCACTGCTGCCGCTGCCCTTTGTAACTTCCGCGCAGGCTGGATTCAATCCCAGTTTGCTGAAGCCGGAGTATCTTCGCTTCAGTCCGCGAGCTGGATTTGCCTGGAGGCCGCTGGGAAATTCTTCCACGGTGGTCCGGGCCGGATTTGGTATTTTCCAGAACCAGGCGGCTTACAGCGTGCAGCAGGCGCTGGCGCGTAACCTGCCCTTTTTCCTGACCAAGAGCGTGAGCACCAGTGCGACGACCGCAACGCCCACGCTCACTACGGAAGCTATTCTGAATTCCAGAGCTAACGGCACCATCGGCGGCAACGATGTAAATTCCAACTTCAGGAGCGAATACAACGAAGAATGGAATTTCAGTATTCAGCATCTGCTCGGTAAAAATGCTTCGGTCGAAGCTTCTTATTTTGGATCAAGGACCATCGGCGCCGACAGTTCAACCGTCCTCAATGTGCCGACGCCTGGACCTGGTTCCATCAGTGCGCGGCGGCCCATACCACAGCTTAGCCAGTTCAATACGATTCGCTGGGATGGCAAGTCATACTTCAACGCGATGATCGTCAAGGGCGAGCGGCGTTTTGCCGGCGGTTTGATATTCTCAGCCAACTATACGTGGTCGAAGTCGATCGATGATGCGTCGGACCCTGGCGCCACAACCTTTGAAGCCAACCTGCCTCAGGATGTCAATAATCTCAAAGCAGAAAAGGCGCCTTCCAGCTTCGACCACCGCCATCGCTTTGTGGCCAACTTTGTCTATCCCATTTCTTTTTTCAAGGGCAGTCATGGCTTTGCAGGGGCGATGCTGCATGGCTGGCAGGCGAGCGGTATTGCAGTTCTGCAAAGCGGAGCGCCCTTTACCGTGAATCTGGGTACAGATCAGGCCAACATAGGCCCCGGACCGGCCCAGCGTCCGAATCTGCTGCATGATCCCAATCTCAGCTCAGGTAAAAGCGTGGCCCAGTGGTTTGATACTTCTGCCTTTGCCCTGCCCAGCGCCTTTACTTTTGGCAATGCGGGAAGAAATATCGTTCTGGCTCCTGGCTTCGCCAATCTTGATTTGGCTTTGCAGAAAGAAGTGGTCCTGCGCGACGGGCTGCGTCTGACTCTGCGTTCGGAATTCTTCAATGCGCTGAACCATCCGAATTTCGATGTCCCTAACCGAATTGCGTTCACACCCAACTTCGGACGGATCTTCAGCGCGGAGTCTCCTCGCCAGATCCAGCTGGCAGCCAAGCTGAGTTTTTAAGCAACTGGTCCCGAGCAGTAATCGCGTTGTCCCAGTCGCGAATTAAGGCAGGTTGTTTCCTGTGCGATAGGCCAGTTCTGAAACGGTCAGTTCGTATTGATATTTAGCGGTTACCGTACTGATTTCCGCTTCAGTCTGCTGCAACTGCGCCTGGCTGAGTTCCACAATCGATCCGAGGCCCAGGTTATAGCGGGCCTGGGCGAGATTGAGCGAGAGCGTGGCTTGTTCCAGCAGTTTTGCAGCTACGTTCTCGCGTTCGAAAGCGCTGTTCATGTTCAGCCACGCGACCCGGACCTGGCGAGCGATGATGTCCTCTAAATCCCGGACCTGCTCCGATGCAGCGCGGGTGCGTAATCTTGCTTCATTGGCGCGGGCCGAAAACTGAAATCCATTAAATATCGGAATATGAACATTCACTCCGATTGCGCCATAATTGTTCGGTCCCAGGCGGGGGTCGCCGATCACGGGAGTTACGCCTGCGACTCCCAGAGCGCCAATATCGGGCAGTTGCAGCCGCTCTTCGGCGGTCAACAGGTGCTGGGTGGAGCTTTGCTGCAACTCGAGGGCTTTGAGGTCCGGGCGATTTTGCAGAGCGTTTTGGATTGCGGTATCCACATCGGGCACTGGCTGCTGGGAAGGGATTGAGTCAACCAGTTCAAAGGATTGCAGGCCGGGCAGCCCCACGGCTTCGCTCAGGTTGGCGTACGCCGCATCGCGACTGTTTCTAGCGTTGACCTGCAGCAGTTCGGCCTGGGCCAGAGAAACCTGGGCGAAGCTAAGATCCAGAGCGGAGCGCAGCTTCGCTTTTTCGAGGGCCTCTATCTGACTCACCACTACCTGACGGGCCTGCACCGTCTGGTCCGCGACTTTCACCAGTACTTCGGCGGACAGGGCATCGTAGAACGCCTGGTCCACCAGGAACACAATCTGTTCTCGGGTGGCCAGAGCGTTTTGGTCCTGCGCCTTTGCGTTCAGGCCGGCGGCGGCGACAAGGTTGGAGGTGCGGCCAAAGTCGGTAATTAACTGACTGGCGAACAGCCCGGCGCCGGCGCGCTCAAACACAATGGAGTCGCCCAGCGCGCCCGCGGAGATGCGGTTTCCCTCCTGCGATACGGTGACGCCGGTTGCATTTCCGCCGACAACGGGCAGCAGGGCCGAGCGTACTTCGCGCGTGACTTGCTTCGCCGCCAGCGCATTCAGATCGGCAATGGTAATTCTGGGATGTTTCCTGATGGCCAGCAGTTCCGCGTCATGCAGCGTAAGCTTCACGGGAGTGCCTGGATTCAGCGTGTCCGGCTGGGCGCTGGCTAACGCCCAGGCCATGATCGTGCAAAGTATCAGCGATAAGGTTCTGATCACCGGAAAAGTCTTCGGATTCATGGTTATTGATTGACCTCAATGGGGTTCATATGGATCATCTGGCCATTGTCTTCTTCCTGGAGGCTCTCTTTGCGGTGGACCAGAAGGTAGGCCGCGGGCACGATGAAGACCGTAAGAGCCACGGAAACGGTCAGACCGCCGATGATGGCCCGGGCCAGAGGAGCGTAAGACTCGCTGCCCTCTCCCAGGGCGAGGGCCATGGGAATCAGGCCGAGGATGGTTGCCAGCGAAGTCATCAGCACCGGACGCAGGCGCACCTTGCAGGCTTCGACCACTGCCTTACGGATGGGCATGCCATCGGCGCGCAGCCTTCGCGTGAAGTCGACGATCAGAATGGAGTTGGAGACCACGATGCCGGTCATCATCACCACTCCCATCAGCGACATCACGTTTACGCTCGTGCCCGTCACCCACAGCATGATCAGCACGCCGGTGATGCCCATGGGGACCGCCAGCAGAATAATGAATGGATCAACAAACGACTGGAATTGCGCCACCAGAATCAGATAGACCAGGACCACGGCCAGGATGAGGCCAATGGCAAAGCTGTGAAACGATTCATTCATTCCGGTAACCATGCCGCGCATTTCCACGCGCATGCCCTCCGGCAGTTTGGTCTGGCCCAGAATTTTATTGATCTGGCTGCTCACCCTGCCCAGGTCTTCTCCGGAAGGAGAAACATAGACATCGATCACACGGCTGAGCTGATAGTGATCTACCTCGGTGGGCGAGAGCACGCGCTCCATGTCGGCCACGGCGGAAAGGTGCGTTGTCCCGGCGCTGATCGAGGAATGCAAAGGAATCTGGTTCAGGTCGTTCAGGCTCTTGATTTCTTCTTCCGGATACTGCACGGTCAGCAGATAATCGTTGCCGCTCTTTGGATCTACCCAAAAGCTGGGCGCGATCATTTGGCTGGAGGTGAGGGCGGTAATGAGATTGTCCACGACTTCTTTCTGCGATAGGCCCAGACGGCTGGCCCGCTCGCGGTCAACATTCAGCCGCAGAGCCGGATAGTCCGTATCCTGAGGGATGAGGACATCACTTACGCCCTTGAGCGTCCGGATTTTTGCAGACAATTCGCTCGCCATTTTGCGCGATTGCTCCAGATTGCTGGACTTGATCTGAAGATCAATCGGGGCGGGCAGACCCAGATTCAGGACCGCATCCATCAGCCCGCCAGTTTGAAAATAGGTGCTGAGTTGCGGAAGATCGTTCTGTAATCTTCTGCGTACGCGATCCATGTACTCATAGCTTCCGACTCGATGCCCATCCTGCAATTTGACCTGGACAGCCGCGGTGTGCGATCCGGAGTTGCTGGTGTAAATGGCCGAGAAATCGGATGTAACGCCGATATTGGAGACAATCATGCCAAGTTCATTCTGAGGCACGACTTTGCGAATCACGTCTTCTGCCTGGGCAATGTATTGCTCGGTTTGCTCAAGGCGCGTCCCGGAGGGAGCTTTGATATTGATGGTGAACTGTCCAGGATCGGTGCGCGGGAAAAACGATATGCCAAGAAGAGGAAAAATCGCGAGGCTCAGGATGAAGATTCCCATGAGTCCCACAACCGTGGCCGCGGGACGTAGCAGGACCGGTACCAGGCGGCGGTCATATTTCTGGATGAGCGCTTCAAACGTCTTGTTGAATTGGTGAATGATCCTGCCGAAGCCCGTGTGGGCAATGTGCTCCTCATCAACCTCATGGACAATATGCGACGATTTGATCAGTTTGGCACAGAACAGCGGCACGACCGTCATGGCAACGAAGTAAGAGGCAAACAGCGAGAGGACCACCGCCATGGCCAGGGCAACAAACAGAAACCGGCTGACTCCATAGAGGAACGTTACGGGAAAGAAGACGATGGCCGTGGTAAACGTGGCCGCCAGCACGGCCAGAGAAACTTCGCTGCCGCCTTTTTCCGCGGCTACTTCCGCCCGCTCGCCTTTTTCCATGTGGCGAAAGATGTTTTCGAGGACCACGACGGAATTGTCGATCAGGCGGGAAAACGCCAGAGCCAGTCCGCCAAGCACCATGGCATTGATCGTCCCGCCGCCGGCGGAGATGGCCATAAAAGCCGCAAGTGCGGAGAGCGGGATGGAAAGGAGAACGGCCAGCGTCGCTCGTCCGCTCCCCAGAAAAAGCAGAATCATGAGCGCCGTGAGGGCCAGCCCGATGAGTCCCTCGTCTGCCAGATTCTGAATAGCGATTTTTACGAAGAGCGACTGATCGAAAACCACTCTGGTCTTCAACGATTTAGGAACGTCTACCAGGCGAGAAACAGCGCTTTTAATTCCGTTGACCACCTCAATCGTATTCGTATCACCACCTTGCTTGAGTACCGGAAGGTAAACGGAGGGCTGGCCGTCCACGCGCACGATGTTGGTCTGGATCTGGTGTCCATCCTGTGCCTGGCCGACATCCGCCACCATCACGGATGCGCCGTTGATCGTCTTCAGCGGCAGGCGGTTAATCTCCTCCGCGGTGGGAATCTGACTGTTGGTGTAGATGTTGTAGTCGGTAGGGCCGATCTTGACGTCACCCGCGGGCAGAATGAGATTGGCTTCATTCACTTTGCGCACCACATCCATTGCGCTGAGCTGGCGCGCCTCCAGTTTCAGCGGATCGACATAGACCATGATCTGGCGATATTTTCCGCCAAAGGGCTGTGGCACCGATGCGCCGGGTACGCTGGCTACCTGGTTGCGTACGCTGAACTGTCCCAGATCGCGGAGCTGGGTTTCACTCAGTCCTTCGCCCTTCAGGGTGATCAGGCACACCGGCAGACTCGAGGCATCAAATTTCAACACCACAGGGGGCAGGGTCCCGGGAGGCAAGCGGCGCAAATTGGCCATCGCCAGATTGGAAATGGTAGTGACCGCCGCATTTGGGTCCGAGCCCGGCTGGAAATAGACCTTGATCAGGCTCACACCCGGCAAAGAGCGCGATTCAATGTGGTCGATTCCACTGCCCAGAGTAAAAAATCGCTCAAACCTGCCAGTGATGTCGGCTTCAATTTGCTCCGGCGGCATGCCGGAATAAAACGTCGCCACAACCACAACCGGGATATTGATGCCAGGGAAGAGGTCCACCGGCATGCGAAGTACAACAGTGGTGCCAACCACGGCGATGATCAGGCAAAAAACAATGATGAGATAAGGGAAACGAATGGCAAATTTTGGCATTGGGAAACCCCGTTACTCTCTGGCATCGGAGGGTTTCGCGTCCATCACCCTCGGTTGTACCTGTTGACCCGGCTGCAATTGTGCCTGGCTGCCCACCACGACTTTGTCGCCAATGCGCACTCCGGAAATCACTTCAATTCGGTCCGCGCTTTCGATCCCGAGCACCAGATTGCGCAGCTCCAGTTTTGAATCGGCTCCCACGACCAGAACAGTGGCCTTGCTTCCGGAGCGAGATACGGCCTGAATGGGAAGCGTCACTGCGTGCTCTTTTTGTTGCGTTACCAGAACAGCGGAGGCAAACATACCTGGGATGAGGATGCCGCTGGCGTTGGAGACGTCCACCTCCGTTTCCATGGTCCGCGTTTGTTTGTCCACGGTGTCGGCAAAGCGGGACACCTCGCCGCTAAAGCTCCGGTTGAGCGCCGGTACGCGCACCTCAACCGAGGAATGCAGCTTAATCAGGGCTGAGGAGGATTCGGGAACGGGAATCACCAGGCGCAGTTTTTGATTTTCCGCGATGCGCACCAGCGGCATGGCCTGGGTATTGGAAGCGGTTCCTGCCTGGATCAGAGAACCAGTGTCGGCATAGCGTTTAGTCACCACTCCGGCAAACGGAGCAACGATTCGCGCGTATGCCTTCATGCTGGCGACGCGCTCGGCATTCGCCTCCGCAACCGAGAACTGCTCCTGTGCCGCCGATAGTCCCGCACGGTAGCTATCGACATCCGCTGCTGACACTTTGTCTTTGGCGACAACGTCATCGACCTCCTGCTGGGCAACAAGGTTCGGCTGCGTCTTAATTACATCCTGCAGCCTTGTGGCGTTGGAGTGGGCGGCTGAGTGCGCCGATTCGGCGCGCTGGATTTCGCTCTCCAGTCGCCGGACTTCTGCCCGAGCACGCCGAATCGCTGCTTCGGCCTCTTTGTACTCGGCGTCAATCTCGGGAATTTCGAGCACCGCCAGGGTCTGGTTGTCTTTTACATGGTCGCCTACATCGACAGAGATGGCTTTCACGTAGCCCGAGACTTTGGCGTGAACGTCAACTTCCTGGAAGGGACGGAACTCGGCTGAAATCAGAAGCTGACTGGAGATCGGAGCTTCACTGGCCACGGCGACGGGAACCGCCAGCCGTGCTCCCTGCGTCAGACTGGTCTCGGTTGAGTCGTCCGGCGCGGATTTTGAATGCCGTGCGACCCAGGCTATGCAAGCAAGGGCCAGAATTACAACAATGACAACGAGCAGCACTTTATTTTTAAGTTGCACGTCAAAACCTCGATAAATCAGAAGCATTCATGACTGAATGCCGGATGCATTTACGCACGATCTTCCCCGGTCTCACGAGTGATTTGGGGGAATAGCAGGGGAGGGAAGTTTTTAGACTGACGGCGGGGGACGCAACCAGTGCTGCGAAGAGCCGTACAAGTGCTGAAGACGCGCGTCCAGCGTCAGAACCGGTGGCAATCCGCACTCAGTCATCAAAACTTTTAAAACGAAAAATGCAACCAGGAAAATGGAAAGAAGAGTGACTGGCAGCGCTTTGATTTTCAGTTCAGGAGATTGGCTATTCGGATCTGCCCAGATTTTGGCCTGGGCCAGGGAACTGGCTGGAGTTTTTGCACTGCTAATCGGAGAGGTCTTGGCATAGATAGCAAAAAGGACAAGACACCCTGCGATCAGGAGTATGAAGGTTGCTTTCACCTTTGTCTCGCGAGTTTGCTCTGCAGGAAACATGCCTGGACCAGAAATCAAAATGACGATACTGAAAAACGTATGGTACTGCGCGTCATGATACAGGAAAGCGGATAAATCCCAAACTGCTATTTTTGAGCGCATTTAGCAGGATGAGAGTATTTTCAGATAGGGAATTCATTTTAACGCGATTTTAACATTGCTGTAATCCCCTGTTTATCTCACGGACATATTATCCGAAACCGTAAAAGAAAATTTGGATTACGTTTGCGGTCTTTCTTTAATCAGATTTTCCCCTGTTTTGCGGCTGGATGAAATGCGCGGGTGTCTCACGTTACATTTGTTTTGTGAGTTGCAGTTTCCATGGTCTAAATGACAGATAACTGCTAACGTGGGCATACCTTCCAGGAAACTTCGGGCCATTGGAGCTGTTTTCATATAAGTTTCAACCCGGCGTGTGACATAACCCAAAGAATTTAAGAGGAGAGGAAATGAAAGTGTTTAAGACGTTTTGCGTTACGATGCTGGCCTCAGGTTTAATGCTGGGCCAGACCAGCACGCCGAGCAACGGTTCTGATTCATCGAACATTGCGAGTGAGCTGAAGAAACTTCAGGACTCAATGGCGGCACAACAAAAGGCCATCGCCGAGCAGCAGAAGAAGATTGCCGAGCAGCAGGCGGAAATCGAAAAACTCAAACATCAGCAGAGCGGCCAGGAGCAGACCGTATCGAAGAGCGGTGACAGCCAGGCGGCGCGTGTAGTGAATGCCAGCCTGACTACGGTCAGCCCCGTCACTGTGGCCGCAAAGCCACCGCAGGATACGCAGCCCAAAGAATCGCCTCTGTCGTTCAGGATCGGCGGAGCGGACTTTACGCCCGGCGGCTTCGTGGACTTCACCACCATCTTCCGCAGCACCAACACCGGAGCGCCTGGCGGCACCAACTTCTTTTCCATCCCCTTCAGCAACACCGTTGCGGGCCATCTCTCGGAAACTCGTCTTACGGCGGCGAACTCGCGCCTGAGCATCAAGGCCCACGATAAATTCGGCAAGAACGACGTGACCGGCTATGCGGAAATGGACTTTCTGGGCAACGATGCCGCCAACGTGGAAGTTAGCACCAACAGCCATACCTTCCGCCAGCGTCTTTATTTTGTCGATGTGAAGCGCGACAAGTTCGAGTTTCTGGCCGGGCAGTCCTGGAGCTGGCTCACGCCAAATCGCGTTGGGGTGTCGCCGTATCCTTCCGACCTCTTCTACTCTCAGAACATTGACTTTAACTACCAGGTGGGTCTGACCTGGACTCGCGCTCCTCAGATCCGCTTTATTTACCACCCCAATGAGCACTGGGCCATGGGCGTGGCCCTCGAAAACCCCGAGCAGTTTGGCGGACAGATAGTTAACAACCAGCCAGAAGAAACGTTTCCTGCTTTCTTCAATGCCCAGTTAGCTGGCCAGATCGATCAGGCAAATAGCAGCGCCACACCGAATCTGCATCCGGACATCATTCCCAAGGTTACCTATGACACGGATTTCAGCGGGAAGCACTTTCACGCTGAAGTGGCTGGATTGCTGACCGGAATCAAAACCACGAATCTCATCACTGGCGGCACGTTCGTCTCGCACACCAAAGAAGGCGAGGGCGTTTCGGCGGCCATTAACTACGAAGTGGTCAAGAACGTGCACATCGTTGCCAACGGTTTTTACAGCAACGGCGGCGCTCGTTATCTGTTTGGCTCGGGGCCTGATGTAGTGGCTCTCCCCACCAATGCTCCAGGAGCGACTTGCGCCGTCACCGGAGCCGGATGCGACGTAAGGCTTTCTCTGGTGCACACCGGATCCGGCATTGTCGGCGTGGAAGCCCAGATTACGCCCAAGACGCTTATTTACAGCTACTATGGCGGCGAATATTTCCAGCGTAATTTCGCCGCAGATATTACGAATCCCAAAGCCGGATCGTTTGCTGGCTTCGGTTTCCCAGGTTCAGCCGCTTCCAACAACCGCGCGATCCAGGAACCCACGCTTGGCTGGAATCAGACCTTCTGGAAGCATCCGCAGTACGGAGCGCTCCAGTTGATGACCCAGGCTTCGTATCTCACGCGCAGCCCCTGGTTCGTGGCCGCGGGCGCGCCCAAGAATGCGCACCTGTTTTTGGGCATGGTTAATATTCGCTACGTTCTGCCGTAAGAGAACGTATTGTTTTACAAAGAACGCCGGGAGCAATCCCGGCGTTCTTTTTTGGTGCGTGAAAGCTGCCTGATTTGCCGATGAGGCACGGCATGGCGAATCCTGTCAGCATCTAACTTGATTTTCCTCCTCCAACCCCGATGTCACGACCCTGTTATACTTCCGGCCAGATGAATGTAAGCGCGACGTATGAGTTTCACGTCTCCCGCGAGGCACGCCAGCGCTACGGGTTTTCTGAAACGCTGTTCTCGATCACCGGCAACGTAATTTTTGCCAGTCTGGCCGCCTGCCGGGAGTTTGCCCATCGCATCAACCAGGTGCGTAATGCCGAGGCGCATCCGGAGCTTGCCATACAACCAGGCGTGCTAAACGCCATGGGCCTGATCGATGAGGCGCTCCATGCGGTGATCGAGGCGTATCGCCGCAATCGCGACCCCAAAGCCATGACAGACGCGCTCCTTTTTTTTGAGGCGCGTTTGGGGCGCGAGGCCCTGGACCGCACTTTGCTCGGATTTGTCAGCCACTTTCCTCCGGTTACGGTGTATCGGGGGGGGCTCCGGGCGGAAGAATGGCTGGAGCAGAGTACCGGCAGGGTTCCACACAGAGCGGTCGCACTGGAAGAGCTGATGATGCTCTGGCTGGCCAATCTGAATCCCGCATTTAAGCCCTGCCAGGAGCTCTTCGATGACCAGCCCCTTGTTCTGGAGACTTCCTATTCCTCCATCACAGCCGCGCTGCGCGAATATTTTGAGAAGCGACCCAAATTCGGCCCGGACAACCAAAATCTGATCGATATGCTGCGTGCTCCGGCGCTGGCCTCTCCCGACGATCTTGCTGGCCAGCTCTCATTCATTGAGGAGAAATGGAAATCCCTTCTCGGCGACTTCATTGGCCGTTTGCTCACGGCCCTGGACGTGCTTCGCGAAGAGCAGGTGGCCGTCTGGATGCGCTTTCATCCTCCGGCGGATCCTGCAATACATGGTGGTCTGGGCTGGAATCAGCGCGGAGACTCGAGCGAACGGGCGGTGCCGCAGTATCGCCAGTCGGACTATGAGTACGAGCGGTTCAGCCCGGACGTGGACTGGATGCCGCGCACGGTAATGCTGGCGAAGAGCACGTATGTCTGGCTCGATCAGCTGTCGAAGCAGTACGGGCGAAACATTCATCGTCTCGACCAGGTTCCCGATGAGGAGATCGAAACCATGGCGCGCCGTGGTTTTAATTCGCTGTGGCTGATTGGCTTGTGGGAACGCAGCCGGGCGTCGGAAAAGGTCAAGCGTATGTGCGGCAGCCCGGACGCCGTGGCCAGCGCGTACTCACTGCTGGATTACGCCATCGCTGAAGACATTGGCGGTGAGAGCGCCTATGAGAATCTGAAGGAGCGCGCGGGGAAACACGGCATCCGGCTGGCCAGTGACATGGTTCCCAATCACATGGCTATCGATTCCCGCTGGGTGATGGAGCATCCCGACTGGTTTCTCTCGCTGCCGCATCCGCCGTATCCGTCGTACAGCTTTGAAGGGCCGGACGTCTCCGGCGACGCGCGGGTAGAGATCAAAATCGAAGACCATTATTTCAATCGGACGGACGCGTCCGTGGTTTTCCGGCGGCGCGACCGATGGACCGGCGACACGCGTTACGTGTACCACGGCAACGATGGCACCAGTTTTCCGTGGAACGACACGGCGCAGCTCAACTATCTTCGCGCCGAGGTGCGCGAAGCCGTCATCCAGACCATTCTGCACGTTGCCCGAATGTTTCCCATCATCCGCTTTGACGCGGCGATGACGCTTACGAAACTGCACTACCAGCGATTGTGGTTTCCGCAGCCTGGCACTGGTGGCGCGATTCCCTCCCGCGCCGAGCACGGCATGGCGAAGCAGGAATTCGACCTGCTGATGCCGCAGGAGTTTTGGCGCGAACTGGTGGACCGCGTGGCCGCGGAGGTCCCGGGCACCCTGCTGCTGGCCGAGGCTTTCTGGCTGCTGGAGGGATATTTTGTCCGCACTCTGGGCATGCACCGCGTGTACAACTCCGCCTTCATGAACATGCTGCGTGACGAAGAGAACGCGAATTATCGCAGTGTGATCAAAAACACCCTGGAGTTCGACCCGGAAGTCCTGAAACGCTACGTAAACTTCATGAACAATCCGGATGAGCGAACGGCGGTGGACCAGTTCGGCAAGGGGGACAAATATTTTGGCGTGTGCACGCTGATGTGCACACTCCCAGGACTGCCGATGTTCGGACACGGACAGGTCGAAGGTTACACGGAAAAATACGGCATGGATTTTCGCCGTCCGCGTATTGCCGAGGAGCCCGATCCCTGGCTAATCGCCCGCCACGAACGCGAGATTTCTCCGCTGCTGCACCGGCGGGGCCTGTTCGCCGAGGTGGAGAACTTTCTTCTCTACGACTTTTACACCGATTTCGGGCACGTGAATGAAGACGTATATGCCTACTCCAATCGCAGCGGCGAAGACCGGGCGTTAGTGCTGTTCCACAACCGCTATGCCGATACTCGCGGCTGGATACGGGTCTCCGCCGGTTACATGGACAAAAACACGCGAAGCGTGCGGCAGCGGACGCTGGGAGAGTCATTCAGTCTTTCTCAGGAGCACTCCATGCTGGTGGCTTTTCGCGACGCCCTGAGCGGACTGGAGTTCCTGCATCGTGCCGAGGACATTGCCACTCAAGGCCTGCGAGTCGAGTTGGGCGCCTATAAGTCGCACGTATTTCTCGACTGGCGCGATATTCGCGATGACGGTACGCGTCCGTGGAACGCCCTGTGCGACATGCTGGCAGGCCGGGGAGTCGCCAGCCTGGAAGATTCCTTATGTGATCTGGAACTCCTGCCAGTACACGACTCCTTCCGAGCTTTGCTGGGGGCCGAACTGATGAAGGATCTGGCAGACCTCCTGCCTGGTCTGCCAGCAGAACCTGGCGCGGCGGCGCAGGATGGCATTGAAAAAAAGCCCGAGGGTAGAACAAAAGAAAAAGAGAAGACCGGCGAGATCGTTCGCGAACTCACCCGCAGGGTGCGAGCGGTCCTGCACCAGTCGCAGAGATATGTGGATACCCCGGTTGCCAAAGCCTCCGGATTCGTCTGGGGACAGCAGGGCGATCTTGAGAAATGCGTCTCGATGTTTGCAGGCAGGATCGAATCAGCGCTGCGCCTGCCGCTGGCGGAACGGCAGTTTATATCTGCCTGGCCGGCACAGGCCGCCGAAGTGATACCGAGCCAGACTACGAAGGCAGGCCATGCAGTGTATGTTTGGAACTCCGTGGTTGCCTGGGCGGCGCTGGAGGTGGCTGGATGCTTCTGTTGTCCGAAAAATCCGGATGCTGCTTCAGCCCACCTCTTCGATGCCATGCGCCTGCGCCAGATTATGGCAGAATTGTTTGCCAGGGCAGGCAGCCCAGGCGACGAGCACTGGCGCGCCGCCGCGCGAATTTATGCGTCCTTTGCGCACACGGCGTGGGCGCCCGCGGCGGAGACGGCGCCTCCTGCGCGTTCCAGCGCCGCGCTGAGCTGGCTGCACGATCCCAGCCTGGCCTGGCTGATTGGTGTACATGAATGGGAGGGCGTGCGCTATTTTAATAAAGAAAACTTCGAGCACCTCCTGTGGTGGATGTCCCTGCGCGCCCTGCTGGCAATAGCTTCGTCCCCCTCTCCTGATCCAGTCCATATTGCGCTGCTGGAGCGGGAAATCAGGTCCAGGCTCCAAACTGCCGCTGACGGGGGCTATCGAGTCGAAGTTCTCTTGCAGCCCGGCCTGGCAGAGGAGTCCTCGAATCTAAATCCTGCGGATTCAACCAAAACCGGGCCTCTGCGCTAATGTTGGTGACCATCCCGGCTGCCGAAGATTCGGCTATGAATATCTAAAACATTCATTTTTTCTTTAATGTGATAGCGAATGGTTGCCGATGTCATAAATATGAACAGGGTGAGTATTTCCCTGTCCACGGTAATTCGGTGAGTATTTTTTCACATTGCATGGCTTCAGGGATTCGCTAAATTGAACAAGGCTTTCGTGCGGCTACCAGGTTTCAAAAAAACTGTTAGCAAAATTGCCGTGTTGATGTACTATTTAGGCCTAATCACCAAAGGGCAAACCAATTCCCCAGGGCTTAATGCTCTTTGAGACCCCAGGACATTTTTCGGTCAAGGGCGGATATTCCGTTCATGACGAAAGGAAACGTACAAATGAAAATGAGAAAACTTTCTGTGATCAGGTTGTTTGCGATTGTCGCCCTCGGTACAGCGTTCATGTGCGGTCAGGCTACCCGTACCTGGGTTTCCGGCGTAGGGGACGATGCTAATCCCTGCAGCCGTACCGCACCGTGCAAGACCTTCGCCGGGGCCATCTCCAAGACGGCGCCGGGCGGCGAAATTGACGCTCTGGACCCAGGCGGATTTGGCGCGCTTACCATTACCAAATCCATTACTCTTGATGGCGGTGGCGGACAGGTAGCCTCGGTTCTCGTGGCTGGCACGAACGGCATTACCGTTGCGGCAGGTGTCAATGACGTGGTTATCATCCGCAACCTGAGACTGGACGGACTGCTGGGGGGTGGCAATGCGAATGCCGGACTCAACGGCATCAGTTTCATCAGCGGTAAAGATCTCAACATCGAGAACTGCATTATCTTTGGTTTTAACTTAACTGGCATCAACATTAATGTGAACCAGACGGCAACGGTGCACGTTGTTAACACCATCATCAAAAATATTGGCAGTTGCGCACCGGGAAGCTGCGGAAACGGTACAGGCGACGGTATCTTTGCTACCACTTCCACCGGTACAGTTAAGGTGACGGTGGACAATAGTCAGATCATGGTGGTAGCGAATAACGGCATTAATGCCAGTCAAAACAGCAGAGTGGCGGTGAACCGCTCGCTGATTTCGGCCTCCGGCGGCAGTGCAGGCCAATCCGTTGGCAATGGCGGGGCCGGCTCCGGTTCGTCCCTGTCATTTGATAACTGCGAACTGGTATACGGTAACAACGGCGTGACTGCCATCAACAGCAGTACGGCCTTTGTTTCCCACACCACCATCGCCTACAACAGCGGAACTGCCTACAATGTCCTAACCGCTACGACAGCCGGGATCGTGAACGCATACGCAACAGGTGCGGCCAGCGCGGCCAACGGCACGAACCGTGTGCATGACAACGGTGGCGGTGCGGGTTCTCCCACGTACATTACCGGAAACTAAGCGCTTATTTTCAAACTTGCAGGCCGGACGTACAGTCCGGCCTGTGTTTTTTTTAGGCAGTAATTTGGAACAGTACCGCGCGAATCAGGTAAACAAAAATTCCTTTGTCTTCAGCTCCCGCACCGTGTCTCTGAGCCTGGCCGCTTTTTCGAATTCAAAACGTTTGGCGGCTTCGCGCATATCGCTCTCCAGTTTGGCTATATGGCCATCCAGCTCTTCCTGGGATTTGAAGTCGGGCAGTCCGGCGGCGGCTTCGGTCAAATCGACGTAATCTGACTCCACAATTCCGGCAAGAGACATGGTCAGCGGGCGACTGATGGATTCCGGCGTGATGCCGTGCTCCTGGTTGTAAGCGCTCTGTATGGCCCGGCGGCGATCAGTTTCGTTCATGGCCTGCCGCATGGATTCGGTAATACGGTCCGCATAAAGGATTGCCCGGCCGTTGAGATTGCGGGCGCAGCGCCCAATCGTCTGAATCAGCGATCCGGCGGAGCGAAGAAAGCCCTCTTTGTCAGCGTCAAGCACCGCCACCAGCGACACTTCCGGCAGATCCAGGCCTTCGCGCAGCAGGTTGATGCCGATCAGCACGTCATATTCGCCCTTGCGCAGGTCGCGCAGAATTTTAATACGCTCCAGCGTTTCAATCTCCGAGTGCATGTAGCGGCAGCGCACGCCAACTTCGCTGTAGTACTCGGCCAGGTCCTCCGACATGCGTTTGGTCAGCGTGGTGACCAGCACGCGCTCGTTTTTGCTGACGCGGTCGCGAATTTCGTGCAGCAGATCGTCAATCTGGCCTTTGACCGGGCGCACTTCGACTTCCGGATCTACCAGGCCCGTGGGCCGAATAATTTGCTCCACCACTACGCCCGCCGATTTCGTCAGTTCGTAGGGGCCGGGGGTTGCGGAGACATAGACTGCCTGATTGGCCCGATGTTCAAACTCCTCAAACTTCAGGGGACGATTGTCCAGAGCGGAGGGCAGGCGGAAGCCATAGTGGATCAGATTTTCCTTGCGCGAACGGTCGCCGTGCCACATGCCATGCAGCTGCGGGACGGTCTGATGAGATTCGTCGAGAAACAGAATGAAGTCGCGGGGAAAATAATCCAGCAGCGTGGGCGGCGGCTCGCCGGGCTGGCGTCCGGAAAAGTGGCGCGAGTAATTCTCGATGCCATGGCAGTAGCCCATGGATTTGATCATCTCCAGATCAAAGCGCGTGCGTTGATGAACTCGCTGCGCCTCTACCAGACGGCCCTCTTTTTCCAGCTCCTTTTCCCACCATGCCAGCTCCGCCAGAATGGTTTCGATGGCACGGTTTTTCTGTGCCGGCTGCATCACGTAATGGCTTTTGGGATAGATGGCCAGGCGGGTGTATTTCTGTTTTACCGTGCCGAAGAGCGGATCAATCTGCGCGAGCGAATCCACTTCATCGCCGAACAGCTCAATGCGGTAGGCATTGTCTTCATAGGTGGGGAAAATCTCAATCACATCGCCGCGCACGCGAAAGGTCCCGCGGCGGAAGTCCACGTCGTTGCGCTCGTAGAGGATCTCCACCAGCTTGCTGAAAATATCACCGCGGCGGATCTTCTGGCCTTTTTCCAGAAACAGCATCATGCCGTAATAAGCTTCCGGAGAGCCCAGGCCGTAAATGCAGCTTACGGAAGCCACGATCACGCAGTCGCGGCGCTCGAACAGCGAGCGGGTGGCGGCCAGGCGGAGCTTGTCCAGTTCGTCATTGATGGTGGCTTCTTTTTCAATGTAAACATCGCCGGCGGGAATGTAGGCTTCCGGCTGGTAGTAGTCGTAATAGGAAACGAAATACTCGACCGCGTTGGCCGGGAAGAACTGCTTGAATTCGTGATAAAGCTGCGCCGCCAGGGTCTTGTTGTGGGCCAGCACCAGCGCCGGGCGATTGAGCTGCTCGATGATCTTGGCCATGGTATAGGTCTTGCCCGAGCCGGTCACGCCCAGCAGGACCTGATGTTTTTCGCCTGCGTAAATGCCGCGAGAAAGCTCTTCAATGGCGCGTCCCTGATCGCCTTTGGGCTTGTAGTCGCTGGTAATGCGGAAATCCATAAACTTATGTCTCTAAATCATCAAAAACGTTTTACGGCGGATACACGCGGATGAACCCGGACCGAAATATCGCAAAGGAAGAGGAACCGCATGGCCGTGTCCTGAATTTGCTGCCCTTGAAATTAGTCTCAGGCTCGCGTTTCGAGCACTGCAAATCTCTTTATTATATCGTTATGTATTTCGATTCTGAGATATCTGGCTCCACGGAGACATCATTGAACCTCTTAAAACTGGATAAACTTATGTCACGATTCATGGTTACAGCCGCTGCCTTATTGCTGCTCTTTTTGACTGGATTGCCCCTTGCGGCCCAGCCTTCGCCACCGGAGTTTAATATTGCCGTTGCCCCTTCCATTGTGACGGTGGAACGGGGGGACGTGGCGTCGCTTACGGTGACGGTCACCTGCAATACGGCGTCCCTCAAGGCAGTGGCGGACTGCAATGCGCGTCCTAAGTTCGATATTTACTTTTCCGAGGTCCCCAGCAGCTTGCATCTTCAGGCGGTGCCCGGACGCATTGGCGCTAATACAATTGTGGTAAGCGCCTCGTCCGTTGCCCCCACGGGATCAGTTCCGGTCCAGGTGACGGTCGTGGCTGGCGATACCGCGCAGGTGCAAACCTTTACCGTCAACGTAAGGCCGTCGCAGTCACTCGCCGCTCCAGCAGTGCCTGTGATTGTGCCGCAGGTTGCCGCCAAACCTAATCCGGTGAGTCGCTGGGAGCACCATGTGGCCATTGCCAAAACACCCGAGGACTTTGATCGTATGGCCAATGAATTAGGCCAGCAGTCATGGGAACTGGTGAGCGTGATTGCCAGCCAGAATCATGGCGCAACGGAATGGGTAGGGTTCTTCAAACGCCCGGCGCGCTGATAAGAAGGCGTAACACTTTCGACGGGCAACGTATTCTGCTGGAGGAGAGTTTGCCTTGGCAGACCGCGCCGATGACATTTACAAGCGCGCAGCCGAACGGGTGTAATCCGCGATAATGGTTTTGCGTGTATCCTGGGACACGCATGTCTGTCTTCAGCCACACTGTCCTTCTGCCAACCCGCATTAATACTGGTTCTGTCATCTGGCAACCAGCCTGCTCATACAGGATGCAGGGTCACAAATGTTAGCGAGAATTAAGGAATCCGCCAAAAAACTTTTCGGACGCGGCGCCACTGGCTGTATAGTTCTTTCACTTCCTGCCATGAGATTTTTTGCGCGTTTGAAGTGGCGTTACGTCGTACTGAGCGTCCTGCTCCTGACGCTTGCCGGTGCAGGCGTGACTTACTGGCGGGCGAGCCGTGCCCTGCGGAGTGCCAGCCAGGAAATTCAGGCAGCGGAGAATCTGCGGTTCATCGTCCGCGAAGTCTCTTCCGTCAGCAGCAACTTTAGCTGGATTAGTGCTCCCGCAGCCTTCACCGGCGCGGCCGCGTTCAAAAGCGAGTTCTTTATCTGTGGCGCCTCCGGATTGTTCGAGTATGACAATCACGGTGTCCTGCTGAAGCACTATCGCCCCGGGCAGGAGTTGCCGCCCTCGCCTCTGCTGCGGATGACCACGGGCGTGTTGCGCGACGCGCATGACCGGGAATTGCTGATCGCCACCGTCGATGCCGGCGTGCTGGCCTTCAATGGGACGTCATTCCGGCAGATTCTTCCTGGCGACGCGGACGCACGCTCCATCACTTCCATTCTCCCGCTTGGTTCGGGACAGTTGCTGATCGGTACACGCAAGCGCGGCGTGCTGGTTTATGACGGCGAAAAACTTCGCGCCTTTCACCCCACTCTGAGTTCGCTCCATGTTACCGAGCTTGCCGGCAATGAGAGCGATCTCTGGATCGGTACCCAGGACCAGGGCGTTATGCACTGGATTGCGGGACGAGCGGAGCCGTTTGGCGAAGCTCAGGGCATGCCCGACCCGCAGGTATTTTCGATTGCGCTGCTCAATGACAAAGCTTATGTGGGCACGGCCGTGGGCATTGCCGAGTTTGCCAGCGGAAAGTTTGTTCGCGTGCTTGCTCCCGGTTTGTTTGTGCGCACGTTGTACGCGAACGGGCAGACGTTGTTATCTGGCGGCAGCGCAGGTCTGGTGGAGATCAATCCTCAGCCCCGGCGGCAGCACGCGCTGCTGCGAGCTGCCGCGCCGGTGGCCATCGCGGATGTGCAGGAGATTTTAACCGGCGAAAATTCGCTCTATGCGGTAACGCCCGGTGCGCTCTATTTAAAGAAAGAGCATGGAAGCTGGCAGCGCGTGCTGGCGCCGGAAACCACGCCGCTGGCGGACCGCAACATCTCCGCGTTGGCGTTCGATAGCTCCAGCCGGCTTTGGGTAGGCTACTTTGATCGCGGTCTGGATTTGTTCGAGCCGCATTTGCAGTCTGCGACTCATATAGAAGATGAAAACGTCTTCTGTGTAAATCGAATTCTTTCCCATACCTCGAACGGGTCGGTTGCGGTGGCGACGGCCAACGGACTGGTTCTGTTCGACCAGTCCGGCAACAAGCGCCAGGTGCTGGGCAAAGCAGACGGCCTGCTCGCCGACCATATAACCGACGCAGCCATCTATGGCGATGGAATGGTGCTGGCCACGCCCGCCGGGCTTACCTTTCTCGACGCTTCCGGCCCGCACAGCCTGTATGCCTTCCATGGCCTGGTCAACAACCATGTTTACTCCGTGGCTGCCGCGGGCAAACAAGTGGTAGCGGGGACGCTGGGCGGCATCTCTGTTCTGGAAAATGAAAACGTGGCTGCCAATTACACCGTGGCCACACGAGGTCTCACCCACAACTGGATTTCCGGTATCGTGCGTGCAGGCAATGACTGGATAGTGGGCACGTATGGCGGAGGAATTGTCCGTCTGCTGGCGAATGGCCGCTTTGAGGCCTTTGACGTGGCCACCGGCAAGTTTGAGGTTTATCCCAACGCCATGCTGGCCACCGATCACCATATCCTCGCTGGCACTTTGGGCAAAGGGCTGTACAGCTACAACCGCGATACCAACCGCTGGACCATCATCAGTGACGGATTGCCGTCTCTCACGGTGACGGCGCTGGCAGCAGGCAATGGTTCTATCTACGTGGGTACAGACAACGGTCTGGTCCGCATTCCGGAGCAAAATCTGCCATGAAACGCGCGTTCATACTGCTGGCTGTTTTCTGCACACTTACCTCACTCATGTGGGGTGATGCCGGTGTGCTCATTCCCCGTGATAAGACCCAGCCTGATCCAGCGGTGCTGTCGCTGGAAGAAATGGAGATCACTGTCCGCATTGACAACTCCGATGCGCGCATCTTCGTTAAGCAGATCTTCTCCAATCACTCCGGACACATTGAGGAAGGGAACTACGTCTTTGCTCTGAACAATCGCGCCGTGGTCTCCGACTTCGCCACGTGGGATGGCCCGGTGCGCATTCCTGCCGTGATTCTGGAGCGCAAACGCGCGGAGGAGATATACAACCAGCTCACGCAGCAGCGCATAGACCCCGGCCTGCTGGAGATGGGCGAGCGCACGGCGGATGAAGCTCGCCGGACCTCGGTCTTCAGCGCAAAGATCGCGCCCATTCCGGCATACGGGACCAAGCGGCTGGAGTTTGAATATCACGAGAGCATTTCCGTGGATAGTTTCAAATCGTATTTCGGCGTTCCCCTGCGGCCCGAGGCCTATCATTCGCAGACGGCGCGGCATCTCACGATTCGTTTCGAGCTGCGCTCGGAGCACCCCATCCGCGATTTCAAACTGGCCAGCAAGATTTATCCGCTGAAGATCACGCAGCAGAATGCCAACAGCGTTGTCGGAACTTTTGCCGGTGACAACGTCAGCCTGACGGAAGACTTCGGCGTCCAGTATGAACTGGATTCGGCAGCGGGAGACACGCTGCATGTGCTTACGTACCGCAATCCCGATTCCGGGCAGCCGAACCCAACCGAGACCTCGCCGGTGCGCGGCACGAACGAACCGGGATTTGCCGAAGTCGAAGCGCTGATTGCGAACAAAGCCCCGGCAGGCCAGGCGGCCGGCAGGCAGCCCCACAATGTGGTGGTGCTGTTCGATAACTCGCTCTCCATGCAGTGGGACAAGCTGGAGCGCACCTATGAAGCCATGCAAAAGGTCCTGCGCTCGCTCACTCCGCAGGACCACTTCAATCTGGTGCTGTTCAACAGCAAAGTTACTGCGTTTCAGCCCGCCATGAGCGAGGTAACGCCCGTGAGCCTGCAACAGGCCACCGACTTTATCCGTAACAGCCGGCTGCGCGGCGGCACCGACTTGCAGCACGCTCTGGAAGCCGGACTGAACGCCAGCGGGCAAACTTCGGGGAACAATTATCTGGTTCTGCTCACCGATGGTTCGGCCACGCGCGGGACCATCCAGAGCGGCAGGCTGGCTTCGTGGTATTCGGAAAAATGGAAAGAGCTTCCGGAAAGCAAGCGGCCCAAATTATTTGCCTTTGCCGTGGGGGATGACGCCAATCTGCGTCTTCTGCGCATGCTCACTCGTACGGATGGCATCCTCGAAAGCGTTCTCTCTACCGAACCTGCGGAATTCAAGCTGAATGCCTTTGTTGCGAAGATGAACCTGAATCCCATTGGCCAGCTTGCGATGCAGGTTTCTCCGCAGCCAGCGCTGGAAAAAGTTTATCCGCTGCAGGACACCTCTTTTGCCGGTTCCATGGCCATGTGGGTGGGGCAGTACAAAGCGCCGCAGAGCGGCGTGAAGTTCGATGTGGGTGGCGTGCGTGAAAACGAAGCCTTGCATCTCTCCACCAGCGCCAGTCTTCCTGCGAAAGCGCTCGAGCATGACCAGCTTCCGCGCCTCTGGGCCAAAGCGCGCGTGGATGCGCTGCTCGAAAAGATCGAACGCGATGGCGAAGACCAGGCCAGCATCGACGAGATCATCCGCCTGGCGCGCAAATATAAGTTCGTCACACCGTACACCTCATTTCTGGCCGTGCCGCGCGCGCTGCTGCGCCCGCGTGTGATCCGGCCCGGTGATCCGGTGCTTCGCGTTCGCACCGATCCGGCCATTGTTTCCGTGGTGGCGCTGTTTCCTTTTGGCCTGACCAAACCGCTGCGCTACCTGGCCAAAGAAGATATCTGGCAAACGCGTTTTCTCGCGCCCACGGACATGGAAGACGGCACCCACAGCATTCGTCTGGTGCTGCGCGACCGAGATGGAAATGTCTATCGCGAAGCAAAGACCTTTGTAATTGCCAGCAAGCCTCCCACGCTCAAAATCATTCTGGATCGCACACAGTTCCGCCGAGGCGACGACATTCACCTGAAGATTCACGCTTCCGCCAGCACGCGGACTCTGATAGCGCAGCTTGAAGGCGCCGCCCCGGTGGGGCTGCGCTGGAATCCCGACGCGGCAGCCAGCACCGGCGCGCTCACGGTTCCGCCGGACCTGGCTCCGGGCCGCTACCGGCTCACGGTGACGGCTGAAGACATGGCCCACAACATCGGCGCACAGGAGGTGCAAATTGAAGTTCTCCCGTAATGCCCTGCTCAAAACCTCCTTCGTGATTGTGGCGCTCGCTGCAGGCGTGCTGGCGGCGCGCGCGGCCATGCCTGACTGGATACAGAACATTGAAGCGCGCTCCCTGCTGGAAGCCGCGATATTTCGCACGGTCTCGCTGCCCGGCGGCCCCATTGCCATTCGCCGACCTCCGGCTGAAACGGTTCCCGCTCTGGGTGAGATGATCCAGCAGCAGCCGCAACAGGATGAACTCTACTCACTGCGTGCGCTGGAAGAAGAACAGAAACTCGACTTTACCGCGGCAGAGGCGGACTGGAAGCTTTATGTCCAGAATGGATCGGACAAGGCAGCGGCATACCTGGCGCTGGCGGATTTCTACCATCGCCGCCATCGTCCGCAGGATGAGGTCACTGCGCTTTCTGCCGCCGGGCGGTTGCCGCCATCTGCTACCGAGAAATTCACGGGTACTGGAGAGCAGCGCTCGTGGCAGGCGTTCGAGCGCATCTTTCATGTCGTGGAAGCCCAGGTCCTGGGCAAGGCCGTTGCCGTGGAGCAGTACAACCTCTGGCTGGAACGATATCCCCAGGAAACAGGTCTGTACGGCCGTTATTTCCAGTATCTGCTGGAGCAAAAAGATTTCAAACTGGCCGGTGACCTGATTGAACGGTATCACGGCAAGTTTCCCAGCGATGAGATTTTCCCGGTCCGCGCCCGCGCACTGCTGGCATACAGGCAAGGCTCGGTGGAGCAGGGGCTGGCGGTGTATGACAAAAACTTCCAACCGTTGTGGCCCGCCGAGCTGGTGAAAAATTATTACGACCTGCTGAAAGAAACTCGCAGCTTGCGCAAGTTTTTGGACCAGACGCGTGGGGTGCTGGCGCGCAATCCCGATGATTTGAATGCCGCTGTGCGCATCTTCTATTACTACCAGCAGCAGGGCAATCTGGACGCAGCCCAAAAAGCCATCACCGATTATCGTCTGCAAAAGGACGCGAGAAAAGCGGCGTGGACCTCGCAGGAGCTTTATACCTTCGCCCGGCTGCTGGAAGCCGGGCATCTCTATCCCGAGTCGGCGCGGTATTATTTCGCGCTGTATAACAGTCCTGGTAATGATCCGGCGATGCAGGAAAAGGCGCTCGCCGGCCTGGCGGGCATTCTGCTGGAAGCACCCGAGCAGCAGATGCAATTCGGCTCCGGCGATATCTCCATGTACAGCGATATTGCCACCATGGACACTGGGCCGGGCTATCTCAACGGCATCTTTTCACTGCTGTTGAATACCACGGCCCCGGCTGCGAAGTTAGCCGAAGAAGAACAGCGCGCCGTGCCGTACTTCCATCGCTCGCAGGCCGCTCAGCTTCTGGCTTTGCTGGGCCAGCGCTTTCCCAATTCGCCATCGCGCGCCAACTTGCAGGCGCAACTTATTGGGGCTTATGCCGGCTACGGCCAGAATGAAGCGGTGATCCGCAGCGGGCGCGAATTTCTCGCGGCATTCCCTGGGGCGGAGGAGCGCAATCTCGTGGCGCTTCTGATGGCCGATGCCTTTGCGCGCACCCGCAATACCAAAGATGAGTTTGCCATCTATGACTCCATGCTGCAGGAGTTGTCACGTAAGGCCGATGGTATTCCTCTGGGCGAACACTTCAAGGAAACTGCGGCGGTGCAGCCGGATGCATCCGGTGAAAATGAGAGCAGCGCTCCGGAAGGCGACGAGGAAGATACGGGGGGCGCGGGGCGGCATGTAAAAGTGAAGCCATCAGCGAAAGCCGCATTTAATGTCGGCGCTGCGCCCTCGGCGGGCCAGGCCGGGCCGCGTTCGCCGGAGTATCAGCAGGTTCTCGACCGCTACATTTCCCGTCTGGTGTCACAAAAGCAGGTCCCGGCGGCGCTGGCGGTGTGGCGGCAGGAGCTGGACCGCAATCCCAATGATCCGGGGCTTTACGAAAAATTCGCGGATTTTCTGGAGGGCAACCGCCTGGGCACGGAAGAAGAGGCGGTGTGCAAGCGTGCGATCCAGCAGTTTCCCGGCAGGGGCTGGTATGACAAGCTGGCCCGCTGGTATCTGCTGCACAAGAGAAACCAGGATTTTGCCGCTCTGACCGAGCAGGTAGAGAAGATTTTTTCCGGCAGCGACTTGCAGGCTTATCTTTTCGGAAAGAACATGCCTTCGGCGCTCAGCCTGCGCTTCAATCTGTTCGCCCAGCAGCGCTTTCCGCACAATCTTACGTTTGTGCGAAATCTGATGAATCTGTATCAAAGTAAACCTTACTGGAACCAGGCGGCATGGGAGGCTCTGGTACGCCAGCACTGGTTTGAAGACGAGGATTTGCGGAATCGGTTCTTTGAGTTCCTTTCGCGTACGGGAAAACTGGAGTCTGAGCTGCAGGCTCTGCAAAGCGCATCCGGCCAGGCAGACTGGGCGAACCAGGCCAAATCCAACCCCGCGGCCACGCGCTTTGTGGCGGAAGGCGAACTTTGGCGTTCGCATTTTGAAGGTGGAGCGCCGGTGATTGCCGCTGTCGCGGCGCAATATCCGGCGGACGTGGAAATCGGACGGCGCGCGTCGTCCATCTATCGTTCGCTGGCTTATTTTGATCCTAAAGCTACTGACGTCGCGGTGCAGATTGAGAGCAATCTGCTCAAGGCCAGTCCTGCTGACCGCAATACGCTCGCGCGTCTGGGCGACATCTATTCTGACCGCGAGCTGTTCGACAAGGCCGCGCCGTACTGGAACCAAATGGCGCAAACCGAACCTGGTACTCAGGCAAACTATGAAGAAGCCGCCACCGTCTTTTGGGACTATTACTTTTTTGATGATGCGCTGCGACTGTTGAACCAGGGCCGCACAAAACTGCATGACGATACGTTGTACAGCTATCAGATCGGCGCGATTTATGAGAACAAGCGCGATTATGCCCGCGCTGTTCAGGAGTACGTAAAGGGCTCGCTGGCGGATGGTCCCGGCTCGGAATCGCAGGGGCGGCTTTTGCAGCTTGCCCGCCGATCTTCCACAAAGGATTTAGTGGATACGGCCACCGATAAAGCCGTGACCGCCGGCAATTTTGATCTCACTGCCGTCCAGCTTCGTGTTGCCGTGCTGGAAGCGCAATCGAGAAAGCAGGACGTAATCACACTGCTGACTGCGACGCTCGATCACAGCAGTGCGGTGGAGACGCTGGAGACCATTGAAGTCATGGCCAAAGACCGCTCCATGGAGGCCGTGCGGCAGCACGCTCTGGAGCGTCAGGCTGCGGTGAGCAATGATCCGGTACGTCGTCTCGAACTGCGCTATGACCTGGTGCGGTTCTACGAGCAAAAGAAAGACCTGGTCTCGGCCGAACATAACATGGAAGCTTTATATAAGGAGAATCCGAAGATACTCGGCGTGGTCCGCTCCACCGTGGATTTTTACTGGCGTAACAAGTTGCAGCAGCGTGCAGTTGATGTTCTGCTACAGGCGGCAAAGGATTCCTATCCGTCCCTGAAAAATCAGTTTACCTGGGAAGCAGCCCGCAAGATGACGGACACCGGGCAGTACCAGTCCGCTCGAAAGCTGATTTTTGGCCTGCTTGAGGAGTCGCCGTACAACGGCGAGTATCTGGCTGGCGTGGCCGATACTTACGCTCGCGCGGGCGAACAGGCCGGATTGCGCGACTTCTATCTCGACAAGATCAGGTTCTTCCAAAAATCCACGCTGCCCGCGGATGATCGCAAGGCAAGAATCGCCGCTTTGCGTCGCGGCCTGGTCCCGGCGTTGACCACGCTGAAGGACTATGCAGGCGCGGTGGACCAGTACATTGAGATCATCAATGCCTACCCTGACGATGCCGGTTTGACCACCGAAGCCGCTTTTTACGCCCAGCGCTGGCAGCGCAAAGACCAGTTGCTCGCTTTCTACAGCAAGACCGTTACGGCTTCGCCTAAAGATCCGCGCTGGGCCGTGGTGCTGGCGCGGCTCCAGAGCAATTACGAAGATTTCGATGCGGCCATTGCGACTTACTCCCAGGCCATCAAAATTCGCCCTGACCGGGCCGATCTGCTGACTGCACGCGCCACGCTGGAAGAGCGGCTCATGCGTTTTGACGAGTCGGCGGCCGACTACAGCGCTCTCTATCAGCTTGCCTATCACGATCCGCACTGGATGGAAAAGGTGGCGGAGACGCGGGCGCGGCAGAACAAGCCCGGTCTGGTGGTTGGCGCGCTGCAGACGGCATTCATTGAGGGCCATCCGGAAACGCCTTCGAAATACTTCACCGTGGCCAGTCGCCTGGAACAATGGGGAATGCTTACCCAGGCCCGCAGTTTCGCCGAGCAGGGAGTGGCAGCGGCCGGCAATGATCTGCTGGCCAGCCAGGAAAACCATGATGGTGTGCTGTTTTACGTCCGCATCATGACTCGTCTGCGCCAGCAAAACACGGCCTGGCAAAAACTACAGGCCGCTCTGGTTTCCGCCGAACAGCTTCCCTCGCTGCCCGAGCAGGTAGCAAAGAACGGCCTCGAAAGAACCACGAATCAGGAGTGGCGCAAAAATGTATTGCTGACCCGCACCAATACCGCACGGCGCGGCATGACTGCCGCCATGCGCGAAATGGGCACTGCGGTGAATCGTTATTTCACACCGGAAGAAAAGCTCGCGTTCGCGCAGTTTCTGAATGCCAACAGTCAGGAAAACGATTTTGTTTACGCTGCCGCGGAAAGCGCCGAGCTTCCTGATATAGAGTCCAGAATTTTGCAGCAGGAACTGTCCAGCAGCGGGCAGGCGAGCCAGGCCGCCAGCAAGCTGCAGGAGCTTCAGGTTCGGCGTCTCAAACTGGCCGAACTCGGCCAGCAACTTGAATTCAATAACAATTTTCTTCACCGCGCCGCAGAAATTTACCGGCTTGCGGGCCGGGCGGATGATGAACTGCGCGTGCTGGAGCGGCTGCGGAGCACTCCCTACGTGGCGCTAAGCGGTGTGGAGCCTGAGAGATATTTCGCGCTCCTGCTCGAAAAGAATCCACAGCGTCTGGTGGAGTTCTCGGGCCAGGGCAAAGGATGGGGTGACCTTGCTTCCACCTTCGTAATTCAGCATGGCGATGCCAGGCTGGCCCATGCGGCTGTAACGGCCCGTAGCGCTGCCGAGCCCGCGGTATGGCTTCCGGCATACACCTCTCTCGTCGGGCTTTATTTCGCTGAGTCGTCGCCTCAGGTACAGAGTGCCTTCCTTACCGCACTAGGCGACCGGACGATTGGCCAGCGGCTGGACACCCCCGGCGATCGCAAACTCACCCTGGCCGGCGATGTGTGGTTCTACTACGGCTCGCGCTACGGCGAATATCTGGGCATGACGCATAAAGGCGATCCCGAGGATTTTGTTCCGGCGGAAATCGAGCATACGCCATCCCGTGCAGCCGCTTATTTCAGCGCCGGGCTCTACTATGAGGAGTCCGGCGATCTGCCGCGCGCCATCGCGGATTACGGACACGTGCTGGAACTCGATGCCGGACGCATTGACGTCCACAACCGGCTGGCCGGTATTTACTGGAAACAAAAGCGCAGCGATGCCGCGCAGGAAGAATGGAAGCGCGCACTCGAAATGCTCAAAGTCCAGACCACCACGGGAAAAATCCTCGACACGTTTTGGGGCGACTATTCGGCCACGCTGCGCAATCTGGCCGCGCGCAAATTGCTGGCGCAGTTCCAGCCCGCCGTGAATGAGGTCCTTCATGCCTACGTGAAGCGCAACGGATCGTACCGAGTACAGGAGTTGCTGCGAGATACTCTGCCGCGTTTGGGCGATCCTGCTGCTGCTACCGCCTTGCTGCTGGATCTATCCGGCGATTCCTACGAAAAACTCGAGTTCCTGCGCTCGTTTGCCCAGAATGGCGACACGCTGAAATATGATCCCGAGCCAGTCTTCGCCCGGGTCCTGGAACTGGCCCAGGAGAGAGCGCAAAAAACCGAAGGCGTTGCGAAGGAATACGCCGAAGACGATTACGAGCGGCTTGAGATCCGGTGGCTGCAGTATCTGCTCCGGGCAAAAAAGTATGACCGTTTGCGCGATGAGTTCAATGCTTTGCCCAACACCGTGCGGGAAAAGCAGCAGGCGGAGCTGGCGCCAATTCAGCTCAAACTCGCGGCACAGTCCGGAGAGCTCGACGGCATCCTTGCTGGGTACCGCGCCGAGGGCGAACATGCTCCCTCATCCGAGGTCCTTCGCCGAACGGCGACCGAACTGGCCCAGTCTGGCGACAAGCAGGCGGCGCGCAAAATACTGGAGTTTGTTTTTGCCCGCGAAATCGAGAACCACAATCTCACCGCTGCCAACATGCTGGGTCTCGCCGATATTCGCATACAGGCCGGCGATGTGGAGAGCGGTCTGGCGCTCCTCAAGCGAATGACTCTGGTGGTAGGCAATCCATTTGAAACCCAGGACCCGGCCGCGGCTCTGCTGATGCGAACGGGACATCCGGCTGAAGCGGCGGGTTTCTTAGAGGAATTAGTAAAGGCCGTTCCGTGGAATGAGGACTATCGCATTCGTCTGGCCCAGGCGCGGATGGCAGCGGGACAAAATGCAGAAGCCGCACGAAAAGAGCTTACAACTCTGGCTTCCGACAGGCAGTCAGCGTATGAGAGCAGGACCACCGCCGCGAAGTCACTCAATGGAGGCGCGCCGGATCTCGGCAGCCAGGAATTGAATCTGCTTGCCAGCGGACAGCCAGTTTCAGCGACAGACGCGAACCATCCTTACTTCTTTTACGCGCGCCAGAAAGCGGCGGAGGGCCTTCAAGGTCCGGCCAGTGTCACGCTGCTCCGGGCGGCGCTCGAAGACCGTCCCAGCGGAGACGCTGCTCGCGTTCCCTTGCTCAAAGCTGCCATGATGGCCGGCGATTACTACACAGCCATCGCCGTAATGAAGCCGCTGGTGGAGTCTTCGCCGGAGAGGGAGACTCCCGCGCAACAGGAAGGCGGCGATGATGACGCAATTCTCGATCTGAATGCCGGACCGGACAGCAGCCTGGGACAGCTCTCCAAACTGCCGGCCAAAGAGCGTGCGGAGATAAGCAGAAGTCTGGCTCTGGCGTATGAAAAGACCGGCGCCCTGGAGCAGGCCATATCGTGGTTTAGAAGCGCTTACAAACTGGAGCCGGGTGTGGCCGAAAAGTCGCAGATCAACAAAGAAGTGCAGCAGTTACGTGCCGTCCTGCGCAAGCGCGCGTCCAATCAGGCCAGGCAGCCGCTGGTCCACAGCGAACTGGAGCAGAACAGGACGGTGCGTCCGCGGCTTCCGGATCATGCACTGGCCAGTCCGCCACCCGGCCCTGCCGGGGCAGCGAAAGGAGTCAGCCGATGATAAGCCGCAAAATCGTGGTATGTGTTTTTCTCTGCGCCTCCGCAGCGCTGGGCTGGAGTTTTTATCAGAAGAACTCCACCGGACGGCCTCTGGACCAAATGATGCCAGCCAATGCGCTGGTTTACATTGAAGCGAAAGATTTCGCCGCCTTGCTGCATGACTGGAACAGCTCCCCGGAAAAAGCACAGTGGGTCCGGAGCGATAACTACAATGTCTTTTCCAACTCGCGCCTGTTTCTGCGCCTGAGCAAAGCCTCGGACGAGTTTGCCGCGGCGGCGGGAGTCCCACCCAGCATGGATTTTCTCAATCAGGCCGCTGGCACGGAGAGCGCGATTGCCATTTATGACATTGGCCAGCTGGAGTTTCTCTACATTGCGCGGACCTCTTCGGGAAGTTTCCTGCAATCACCGCTGTGGCAGTCACGAAACAAATTCGAGTCGCGCAGTGCGGGAGGAATGCAGTTCTTTACCCGCAGTGATGCCGATTCCGGCCGTGTTGTGGCCTTTGCCATGGCCGGGGACTATGTGATTCTGGGTACGCACGACGATCTTGTGGCCGGGGCCCTCGAGCTTTTCTCCGGAAGCAAGGGGCACAATCTGAGCCAGGAGGGCTGGTACACACAAGTCCTGGCGGCAGCGCCCAAAAATGCGGGCGATTTGCGGATGGTCCTGCACATGGAAAAAGTCGCGGTTACGCCGCACTTCCGGACTTACTGGATACAGCAGAACATCACGCAAATGCAGGGCTACCTGGCCGCGGTTTCCGATCTCTACCGTGAAGGCGCGGTGTATCGCGAAGAGCGAGTGATACTGCCGAAGAAGGCAAATGAAGATGATGCTGCAATAACACAAGCGGCGCTGGCAGTTACTGCCTTGTTGCCGCTGGCGCCGAAAGAATACGGTTTCTATCAGGCAGCGCCAGCCGACGCAAAAAGCAGCTTAGCGGTCCTCGAACAAAAGGTACTTGCTCCACACTTTGGCGCAGCGCTCGCGGAAAAAGTTGCTCCCCAGGTCCAGCTGACCAGCGGCGAAGCGGGAAGCGGCTCTGATCTGGAAACCCGTATTGACGTGGAGCAGGCCCCGCGCGTCTCAGTTGAGAGCGCCGCTGGGCTGCAAAAGCAGTTTGAGGCGGCGGTTCCACTGGCAATGCTCACCCTTCAGGGCACGAGAAAAAATCAGGATGGAGTGCTGCTTCAGGTCCCCACGGTACTGGTTATTACAGCGGCCAATAACTGGGACGCTGCCGCTGTGCAAAAAGCGATTCAGGACAGGATGGCTCCTGGTCTTAGCGCCGCGCGTCTGGGGCTTCAATGGCGCGACGTGAAAGATGGATATTCCGAACTGGACGGCCTCTATCCGGTACAGATGGCCGCACGCGGCAAGCTGCTGTACTTTTCCAATAACGTTGAAATGCTAACTGCGGTTCTACAGGCAAAGGCGTCCGCGGCTGTACCTTCGGTCAGTTACGCGGCCGGATTCAACCATACGCGCGAGCGGAAAAATTTCTATGATCTGGCAAAGCTTGCGGACCAGAATGCGGCAAACTCAAACGCGTCGGGCAGTCAGCGTGAGCCGCAGTTTTTCTCCGATAACATCGGCAGCTTCAGCCGCGCATTTGCGAGCCTGGACTCTGAAGAGGTCATCACGCGAACGTCAAAAGACAAAATCCAGCAGACGGTGACCTACCGCTGGTCGCACTAATGCAAAGGTGGCTGGTAGTTGCGGCGTTGATTGTGTCCTGCTTCCGACAAGGAACGGTGTATGCCTCGGCTGCGGACGAAGATTTGCATTCCCAGTTGGCTGCGGCAGCGCTGACGAGGGATTTTTCCTCGCGAAATTTGTCGTATCTGCTGCTCAATGGAAAGGGTATCGTTATTGCGCGCCGCTGGCCGCGAGCAGGGGAGGAAACGCCGGTGGGTTCGCTGATCAAACCTTTTCTTGCGGCTGCTTATGGACGCGCCCACGATTCATTTCCGGTATTTCACTGCCATGGCGGAAGCGACTGCTGGCTGCCTCGCGGGCACGGAGTCCTTGGTATTCAGCGGGCTGTAGCGCTTTCCTGCAATTCATATTTTCACCAGATGCTGGAACAGGCGGAGCCGGGGTTTGCGGCAGCGACGTTGCAGAGCTTTGGGCTGACCATGGAAGACAGCGCAGGCCGGGACAAGGTTGAACGCTACGAGCAGGGGCAGGGATGGAACGCCTCACCTTTGGCGCTGGCGCATGCTTATCTGCGGCTGGCGAATGACACGGACGCAAAATCAACGCCCTTGGTCCTGGAAGGAATGGCTATGGCTGCGCGCAGCGGAACGGCTGCTGCTGTCTCACGCGAACTGCAGGGCCGAGGTGCTCTGGCCAAGACCGGGACGGCGCCGTGCATCCATCGGCAAAAAGCGCCGGGAGATGGTCTGGCGATGGTCATGGTTCCGGCTGACCATCCTCGTTTGGCGCTTCTGGTGCGTGTGCATGGAAAACCCGGTTCTGAAGCTGCCGCCATCGCTGGACGAATGATTGCAGCTATTGAGAAATACACGGCGCGCCATGATTAGAGTCTGCTTACTCGTGCTTGCAAGTGCGCTCTCTGCTTATGCCAGAGATGTCGAGGTAGGAGTACTGGGGTTATTTCATCCCCAGGAAGTTGCCGTGCAGTCAGAGCCCGGGCAAATACTGGAGTGCGAAAACTCATCACTGCTCCGGACTGCGGGACATTCCTGGCAACTCCAGTTAGTGCGCTCGCAAATCAGAATTGCTGCCGGTGATCGTGTCACCCTGGCAACGTTATTAGTCTGTGACGACGGCCATGGCGGCGATACGGAGTTCCGTGTCGTGGTTCCGGGCAAAATTTCCCGCCGCTATCGCGGCAAGCTAACGATCAAAACCGCTGGGCGCGAGCTGCTGGTGATTGTGAAGATGGAGCTTGAGACGGCTGTGGCTTCGGTAGTATCGGCCGAAAGCCCTCCTGGAGCGCAGATCGAGGCGCTGAAAGCCCAGGCGGTAGCGGCACGATCTTTTCTGGTTGCAGGCCGGACTCGGCACGGGAGTTTCGATTTTTGCGATACCACACACTGCCAGTTTCTTCGCGAGCCTCCGCGCCCGGGGTCGCCGGCATGGCAGGCGGTCTTAGCTACCCGCGGAATCGTACTTACGTATCATGAGCGGGTATTCGCTGCCATGTATGGCGGCAGCTGCGGAGGGAAGACCCACACACTCGAAGAACTGGGGCTGCCGGTACGCGATTATCCTTACTTTTCGGTTGAGTGCGAATGGTGCCATCTGCATCCCGAGAAATGGGCGACACACATCAGTGAGGCCGAGGCCCAGGAACTTCAACGCAGTGAAGCCTCGCGGCTCAGGCTTGCCCGCAGGCTGGGCTGGAAAGCAATCCCAGCTAATACTTACTTCCGGCATCCAGAGCAGGGAGGTGTTCTGATTGAGGGTACCGGGCAGGGACACGGTATTGGTATGTGCCAGAGGGGAGCAGCTGCCATGGCAAAAAAAAGTTCTTCTTTTATTGAAATATTAAATTATTATTATCCTGATACTATTCTTCGGTCGCTCTAGACCAAGTTTTTCTAAAAGTTCTAAAGAATAAGGTTTTGTAGTTAATTGTTCTTGCCAGCTGCCGATTACACTAGAGTCATTCTGTTTTGCAGGCTGAATTCCCACGAACCAGTACGGGAGATGTAGCCGGCAATAACCAGAAATACGGTGGAATCCCGATGTTTCGTGATGCAAAAGTACGCAGCGCCCTCATCGCCATTTTTGCTCTGAAGACTGGTATTCGGATAAAGAAATTCCTCGTTGCATTTGCGCTTTTGCTTCTCTTCGGATTCATCGTCAGGCTGTGGCGCTCAGCGGCTGAAGACATCGCAAACGGCACGTATCTTAACATGTTGCTGATTGCGTTGTGCGTCTTTATTGCAGCGTTGGCGATCCTAGGTTTGTACAAACTACGTACCGCGGAAATGATCGGCCTGGAGCAGAAGCTGCGGCAGGCTCTGGAGGAACGGACGGCGGAGCTCGAAAAAGCCAGAGAAGAGGCGGAGACCGCCCGTCACATCAAAAATCAGTTTCTCGCCAATATGAGTCATGAGATACGCACGCCAATGAACGGCATCATTGGCATGACGGAACTGGCTCTGGAAGGCGAACTGAGTTCCGAGCAGCGCGAATGCCTGGGCATGGTACGGACTTCTGCTGATAGTCTGCTAAAAATCATCAATGACATTCTCGATTTTGCCAGCATCGAGGCAGGAAAACTCAGGATTGACAGCATAGTTACCGATATCCATGAACTGGTGGGAGACAGTATAAAATCCCTGGCGGTTCCGGCCCATGAGAAAAAACTTGAACTCTCTTACCTTGTGGAACCTGACATCCCGCGCCGGGCGGTGGTGGATCCGATTCGGCTGCGCCAGATAATTACCAATCTTGTAAGCAACGCGATCAAGTTCACCAGGCAGGGTGAAGTTGTGGTGACGGTACACAAGGAATCGCATTCCGGAACGGAACTGGTCCTGCGGTTCAGCGTACGGGACACCGGAATCGGCATTTCCCAGGAAAAACAAAGGTCTATCTTCAATGCCTTTGAGCAGGCCGACATGTCGGCCACGCGGAAGTATGGCGGAGTAGGGCTGGGGCTGGCCATCGTCGCATACATCGTGAATGCGCTGGGTGGCCGCATATGGCTGGAGAGCACGTCGGGCGGCGGCAGCACTTTTTACTTTACGATCCAGGCCCAGGCGCTGCCGGACGAGCAGTCTCTGGTGGAGCAGCAGTTGCATGGCATGCCGGTGCTTATTGTGGACGATAACACCACGAACCGGCTGATCCTCGAAAAGATCGTTCGCGGCTGGTCCATGGAGCCGGAACTCGCCGAAGATGGCGAGGCCGCTCTGTCCGCGGTGGAACGAGCGTCACAAAACGGAAAGTACTTCCCGCTCATCCTGCTGGATTGCCTGATGCCTGTCATGGACGGATTTACAACAGCCCAGATGATTCGCAGGAAAATGAGGGGAGACACCGGAGCCATCATGCTGCTGACCTCCACTCATCAGGCAGAACATGCTGAAAAATGCAGACAGCTTGGGATCGGGGAGTACCTGATAAAACCAATCAATCCGGATGACCTGCGGAAGGCAATGCTGCGGGCCCTCAGCGCTCTGGCCCGGCCCATTGTGGTAAGCCGGTCCAGCAGCGCATCTTCCGGTAAAATTCCCCGCTTGAAAATTCTGGTGGCGGAAGATAATGCCGTGAACCAGCAGCTGACCCGCCGGCTGCTGGAATCCCTGGGACACGAGGTTACCCTGGTGGAGAATGGCCGAGTGGCCCTCGAATCCATTGAACACCAGGAGTTTGATCTGGTTTTCATGGACATTCAGATGCCCGAAGTCGACGGGCTGGAAGCAACGGCCGCTATCCGGGCAAAAGAACGGCAGACCCATTGCCATCTGCCCATTATCGCCATCACCGCACATTCTCTGCGCGGCGACCGCGGGCGGTGTTTACTTGCCGGAATGGACGATTACATTGCCAAACCTGTCAGCAAACAGGATCTGGAGCGGGTGATTGAGTATTACTATTTATCCGGGCCTCCGGTCACGTCTTCATCTCTGGATTTAGCAGACCGCCATAAACTGCCTTCAGAGTAGTTTTATATTCACCAGGGTCACATAATGTTTCGCGCCATTTTGGATATACTTGCTGCTTCAAAGACAGCATCCATACTTCTAAGGAGGCACATTGAAATTTCTGGGTAAATTCGAAGTTTTTGCGTACACTCTTCTGCGCCTGGTCTTTGGTTTCCTGTTTGCTTGCCATGGAGCACAAAAGCTGTTTGGCGTGCTCGGCGAACACGCGCAGCTTCACAATCCATGGACGCTCATTGGTGGCATCGTGGAATTTGGCGGCGGAGTCCTGATCTTTCTTGGCCTGTTTACGCGAATTGCAGGTTTCATTTCGAGCGGCCAGATGGCGGTAGCGTATTTCAAATTCCACGCAATGCACGGCTTTTTCCCTATTTTGAACCAGGGCGAACTGGCCGTGATTTATTGCTTTGTCGCTCTGTACATTGCCTGCCGTGGCGCTGGGAAATACGGAATCGACAGAAGCTGATCGTCCATCCCATCAGCGCAGGGTTTCGCGGTACGCATTCAGCCCCTGCCCGAACTGAGACAAAGATTTCCGGATGGACTCTGTCTCAAGTCCCACGCCAATCCGGAACCGGTCCGCTGACTCGAAGAAGTTTCCCGGCACTACCGACGTGCTGAACTTATCGCGCAGAAAAGCGCAGAGTTCGTCCACCCGGCCATGTTTCAGACGGGGAAAGACAATCGTCCCATACTCAGGCCAGAAGTACTCAAGATCATTTCGTGATGCCAGAAAATCGTGCAGCAGGCCGCGGTTTGTGTTCAGCAGCGCCTTCATTCGTGCCGCAATTTCCGGCAGTTTTTGAAAGGCGATCAGGCTCAGCAGCTCCGTGGGATACGGATAGGTGGATCCATGAACGTCATGGATGTGCCAAATACGCTGGGCGATTTCTTTCGGGGCCAGTATCCATCCGCAGCGCAGCCCGCTCAGCCCGTATGCCTTGGTAAGGCTGTTGGTGATGATGAATCGTTCAGGATCTGCGTGAAAGGCCGATTCAGGCTGCGCTTCAAACAGCATTTCACGATATACCTCATCCACCAAAATGCAGGCGTTGCTTCGCCGGGCCATCCCGGCAATTTCTCGCAATACCGCATCCGATACCACGGCACCGCTGGGATTGTGCGGATTGCACAGCACGATCAACCGGGTGCGAGAGCTCAGATTGCGTTCGAGGTCGCTCAGGTCAATGGCAAAATTCTTTTCCGCCGGACGCGAAAATCTCCTGATCTCAAGGCCCAGATAGCGCGCCGCGTTCAGCAGCGGATCATAGCTCGGCTGCTCGATGAGGACCTCATCGCCGGGTTCAGTAGAGCCAGCCAGCGCCAGATAATTGGCAAAGGACGTCCCCGTAGCCGTGACCACACACTCCTGCGGCACACGGTAACGCTGCGCAATGGCGTCGAGCAATGGCTGATATCCATAACTATTGGAACCATTGATCTCCAGTTGTTCAGGCTTTACTTCCAGCGCCGCCAGAGGTAGTGACACCATGCCACTGGTCGCCAGATTGAATGTTGCTCCAGGGCTCAGCTTGGCCCACTCCATGTAAGGTGAGCGGATGGACGCGCGGCGAATACTCATGCTGGTGAGGTCCTTTTCCAAAAGAAATAGACTGGTACTCCCGCGGCCAGAATGGCGATGCCGGCCAGCGTGTTTCCCGGATAACGATAGATGGTATTGACGACCACCCCCGCGCAGGCAAGGCAGAACAGCGCGGTGGTCACCGGATGGCCGGGCATTTTGATCGTCGCCTGTTCCGCGTTGCGCCGCCGGAGCAGAAACAGGCAGCTGGCCGAGAGTCCAAAGAAGATCCAGTCCATGGAGGTCACGTAGTTCAGGATTTGATCGTACCGTCCGGAGAGCAGGATCACAAATGTCCAGAGGCTTTGCAGCACAATGGCCACCACCGGGACACGCGTTCGCGGATGCACCCATGCCAATTGGCGGAAGAAGATGCCGTCTTCAGCCATGGCGAAATACACACGCGGCGCGGTGAGCACGCTCTGGCTGAGAAAACAAGCGTGGAGACAGCAATTCCCAGGCCGATGATGGTGGCGCCTTTGGAGCCCATGGCGATACGCATCACGGCAGACGCCGGAGTCTGCGTCTGCGCCAGTTCGGCAACGCCCAGCGCCCGCACGCAGACGTAATTCACGGCGGTATAGAGGACCGCCACGCCGGCAACTCCCAGCACCAGAGCGCGTGGCAGATCGCGCCTGGGGTTTTTCATCTCTCCGGCAACGAAGCAGGCGGTTTGCCATCCGCCATAGGCAAACAGCACCGGAACCATGGCCGCGCCAAATGAAGAAATCAGCCCCGGCGAAAGAGGCTGGTCCAGCACCGGATGCAGATGGAAAAGGGAATGCCCAACGAGAAAAACTCCAGCACCCACCAGCAGAACAATGGCAAAAATTTTGATGACCATCAAAATGCTCTGCACCGTCCCGCCGATCCGAACGCCCAGACAGTTGATGATGGTCAAAATGGCCAGGGCCACAATCGCGATTTGCCAGTCGGATGCGTGCATTCCCGTGAGTTCCAGAAAATAGCGTGCGAAGGTCACGGTTACGGCCGCCATGCCGCCGGTCTGAATCACCAGCAACAGCACCCAGCCGTAGAGAAACGCGAGCAGCGGATGATAGGTCTCGCGCAAATAGGCATACTGCCCGCCGACACGCGGCAGGCGCGCGGCCAGTTCGGCATAAATAAAAGCGCCGGTGAGGGCGATCACCCCTCCCATCAGCCACGCGCCCAGGACCAGCGCCGGCGTATGTACCTGCCGGGCCACAACATAAGGGTTGATGAAGATGCCAGCGCCGACCGTGCCTCCCATGACCAGCATGGTGGTGTCGAAGAGCCCCAGCCGCCGAGCTAAAGGCCGGGAAGTGTCCGGTTGCGTTTGTTCTGCACGAGAGCTCAAGTTAATTACTATTCTGCAAAAAGAGAGATAAAGCAAATTCACCTGAACGCTGTCCGCAGTTTCGTTACACGTACTCATAAACAACTGTCGTTTGCCCAAAAACGAAATGGACGCGTCCAATTTATATGGCAAATCACCCGGATTTTTCTCTCAGCGATGCTCCAGTCTTCTGCGCACATGCGGTACACCATGCACATGTAGCACAGCCGCCCCCGGCTGTGTCCGGGTTTTGATTTTTATCTGCGTCCTTCTGCGTTCATCAGCGGCAAAAGGGGTTTTGTTGTCAGCTATCCGCCCGGTCCGTCCCCCATAGGGATACCCCCTCCCCCGGCGTCAATTAGGAAAATAAACGACTTAGCTCATTCGACCCAACGGCCACCCAGCCATTTGGCTCTTCGCTCTTGGCTCCTGATCCTTAACTTTGGCCTTTAGCCATGAGTTTAATCAAGGCTTGAAAGCCAACAGCCAAAAGCTAAGGGCCAAAGGCTTATAGCCGACGGTTTCTTCCCAAACCCGCGCATGATACCGCTAATCGAAAAAAAATCAATGGACAAAAAATGGATGGGCATTGGGAGCGTGTTAGACAATTGCTCAAAGCTCTAGCCATACCGCCACCTGGCTGTCATGTTGAGCGGAGCGCATGAATTGCGCTTCCACCGCCAGCATCTCCGGCGCGCAGTCGAAACATCCCGAAGGTGCCTAAATAGCCCATGCAGATGCAGGGAGTTCTCCCCAATAAGCGCCTTCTAAATCCAATACGGGAAATCAGAAGAATGCAGGCGTAGAGACGCGGCATTGCCGCGTCTCCAAAGTCGACCACAACACACTGCAATGATCTGGGGCCTGTTTAGGGTCAATTAAGAAAAGTGTCAGTAAAAGCGCAGGCCCCAAACATCAAACTGGACACAGACAACACAGTTGCAATCAGCCATACTCCAGCCCCGGAGGGGCGGAAGAAGTTAGCCCAGTCCGTGGCGCTGGCTTGCGCGCACACGCGCAAACCAGCGGCTAAGGGCTGGGATAGCAAAGAAACAATCTCCTCACCTCTCTGCCGAAGGCCAGCGCCAGCGCAACATAAAGTCCGGCCTCCAATCGCTAAAAGCTCTCGCCATACCGCCGCGTGCCTGTCATGTTGAGCGGAGCGCATGAAGACATTACATTCCTGCGCTGCAGCATCTCGGGCGCGCAGTCGAAACATCCCGAAGGAGCTTAAATAGCCCATGCAGATGCAGGGAGTTCTGCCCAATAAGCACAAGCCTTTTAAATCGAATACGGGAAATCAGAAGAATACAGGCGTAGAGACGCGGCACTGCCGCGTCTCTAAAATGTATGTGACTGATCAAACTAAAATTCTAAAAGTACGGAGTGAAAAAGATAGCAGCCGGAACCTGGAGAAATTTGTGCGACCGCTGGGAAGAATTGACCGAGGGAAGCGGGGGGCAGTTGATGAGAATACACGGCAAAGGTGGCATCTTTATATTTGATGAAGATAAGGCCAAACCTGTGAAAGAAGAGTAACCATAAAATGTCTTTTCGCCTGCCAAAGCCGTTCGTTCCTGCTGCCGAGTCAGTTACCCTCCACGAGTCGAAGAAAAGCTGATCCTGCTGTAGATTTCCCCCATTCAAGCAAACCTGGTTTGCGGGCCACCAGCCAGCAGAAAACTTACATCGCCGACCACAGGTTCTCATAATGAATACGGCCATAGGCCCTGGCCACTTTCAGCATCATGTCCTGGAGCACGCAGAATGACCGGACTTCCGAACCGCATCTTTGGATCGTCCACTGCACCAAAGGGACGCTCAGCGGCCAGCCGATGCTGTTCAGTTTGATAAGCACCCAAATGTGTATCTGCAAATAAATGATGGACGAATGGCAGAGAGCAGACTTTCGCAGCGCCTGCTGGGCCAGCCGCGCATTGCATTTGGTGGGTGTACCGCTGGAAATCATTGCCACTTCATACCGGCCCGCGGCGTGATACAGCTCAATATTGTGTCGGATATCGACCAGCCATTCACGGATCCAGCGTAGCCTTTCCCGCTCCACTATCTTCCAGGCAATATTGGATTCACGGGACACTTGCTTTGTGTCGCGGTCCAGCAGTTCGTCTAAATCGGAAATATACGTGCTCCAGACATCCGTGGTGCCTTCAACGATTGACCTGCATCCTATCCGGGTGACATGCCAGCATCCGTATAAAAGTATCCCGGTAAAACCCACCGCCACCAGCGTTGCCATGCCAAACAGCAAAATCAGGAGGATATGCACGATCGTCATTTCTTTCTCTCTTTCTTACGACAATTAGTGCCAGCGCCGCAGCCGTTTCATCGCCACGCCGAGTGTGTCCATATCCCGCAGCATCTCTTCCGGAGTCAGGGTAATCTGCGGCTCCAGTTCCTTTACCACGTGTGCCCACGATAGGGTTGCGACCCATATACATTGCGCGGCCATTAACGCTATCGAGGGCAGCCAGGTCCAGACCGCGTGAAACCTCATGCCGAACATCGAACGTATCAGGTAAGCCGCGCCGGAGCCGCATCCGTTAATCAGAAAACCCAGCATGATTCCCAATTCGTAGGGATAACCGGGAAAAATGAAGAGCCACCACAGCACGATGTAAAGCACCGCTATTCCCGCGATCATGCACTGCATGGTGAGTTCAGCATTGATAATCAATGCAATCCACCGGTCTGCATTAGCAGGAGGCGAGAAAAGCACTACCGATAACGAGTAAAGCAACGGTATGGGAAGGCAAATCCAGGAAGCAATTCGTGCGATGGATATCTCGCGAAATGGGCGTGGGAATGTGAAGACAAAACTCTCGCGTACAGCCAGGCCAAGTAACGCCAGTATGGTTATCTCTGTTGCCCAGTAAACGAAGAAATAAGTACGGGCGTTATGAAACACTACTATGCGAACAGTCGAGCAAGCGACAGTATAGAAAATATAGATGAAAAAATATCGGAATTGTGACAGGATTTGTCGGTTCCAGCCAATCAATAAAATCCATGTACTCAGGCACACAGACATCGCAAACATGATTGAATATTGAAGCATTCTGTCACTGTAAACGAGCGAGTGGGTTAGCTTATCGCAACTAACCCACAACGCTCAAGTGTAAACAACAGGCAGCTACTTATTTACGAAAGCCTCCTGGTGGCGGAATTGTGGGGGGCAGTGGAAGCGGATCAAGCCCATCGAGATTCAGAGGTTGTGCCGAGGCCTGCGAGCATGGCCAGCAAGGCGGCAATGGAAGGGGCTCAAGCCCATCAAAGTATGCTTGCGACGCTCCACTTTGTGTGTGTGGTAGTGTAGCTGGCCCATCGCCCGCGTAAGAAGTGTGTGTAAATACTACAGGCCCGGTGAGAAGCCCGAGTACCAGCGTGATTTTGCGAGTAACATTTGTCATTTCCTGTCATTCCTTTCAAAGTGAATTGTTAAAATGCCCAAATCGGAACGGAGAATCCGCGCCGACAAGAGGCAGAAGGGAATGCCCCTTTGACCACTGAGGATACTGCTGTTACTATCTGTTTCCTATCCTGAGGAATCAGCGCATCCTGAATAGTTAAAGCATTTTAATTAGACAAGTTGACTTGAGGCCACCAAAAGTAAGCAAGGAGTGGCGGGGCTGGCTGGTGGGAGAAGCGTACAGCGAGGATGAAGCCGCTCCATCGCTTGTCATCTTGAGCGCAGCGCCATAAAAACGCTTATTCACTACAAACTGATGGGCGCGGAGTCGAAAGATCCCGAGAATATTCAGGACGTATTTGCAGCTTCAGGGTGTTCTCTCCAAACTGTTTCGTGCAAACGCCCTGACGCAGCATGGCAGTGTATGCAGTGCCGGGATCTTTCGACTACGCGCCCGTCATCCACTTAAAGCAATATTTTTCCACGCGCTACGCTCAATATGACAGATGCGCGCTGCATTCAACAATCTGAAATGGTTTTTTCTGGCCCGTTTTCAGGCCACAAATCTGTTGCAGGCAGCGGTAACATATAAACAAAGGAGGAGCATGCGTAATGGCAAGTCTTGATTGGTCACAATGTCCGGCCGTGGAAAGCGTCCCTGGCAAAAGAAGCGGGGCATGGGTCTTTCGGGGTACGCGCACTCCGGTGTCCACCGTGTTCGAGAACCTGCAGGACATGAGCGTGGATGAACTGGTGGAAGAGTTTGGTGTAACGCGCGAACAGGTCCAGGCTGTCCTGCAACTTGCGGCACATACTGCTGACGCACCCGAAGGACACTCAGCAAATGCTGATTCTGTTCGATAACGGAACGCCACGCACGCTTGCCCGCTTCCTGATCGACCATCACATGGTTACGGAAGCCCGTGCCCGGGATGGGAACAATTGGGAAATGGCGAGCTGCTAAAAGAGGCCGAGGCTGCCGGTTTTGAAGTATTGGTTACGACAGACAAAAATATTCGTTATCAACAGAATCTTAAGGGTCGCACGATTGCTCTTGTGGTGCTGGGACAGGGGCGATGGAGCGTTATCAAACATCATGTTTCGCAGGTCGTTGCAGCCGTTCGTAAGCGGTAGCAGGTACTCAGTATAACGCGTTTGATTATAAGGGTTGATCCCTACAGGAGAAGTTCAATGACGAGCGAAAAGCATGGTTCAAAGAAAGTATGGCTTTTGTTTTGGGTTGTGCTTTTTATCTTTGGTACAGTGATGTACTTTCGAGGGTACCAGGCAGGAGACAATAATAAAACAGACATGTCTCTGATGAACGAGGGTTTGAGAGTTGTTAAATTCGGCTTCGAACCCTCGGAAACGGCTTTACGGGAAATAGGGTCTGAAGAGATGAGCTATGCTGTCAGTCATGAGGAGGCTGGTATCGTCATAAACGAGCACTACAACCCTTGGATGTGTGATATGAAGCGGTACAATTGTGCTGTAATTGAGTTCAAGGTGCGTAAAATTACCGGGTTCTTCCTGGTGTCGTTTAACAAGCGCAATGACGCCATTGAGGACATTCACCTTAGTGACACTGCTAATATGTTATTCACTAACCGTTTTGGCGATGTTAAAAGTTTGGTTTACAGAGACAAACTGAAAGAATTAGACAAATACGCTGATAAGGACAACAACTAATGAAAGACGTTAGGCACGGTGTTAAAGCGTGTCTTTCAGCGCTGCTTGCTGTGTTCATGTTTTATGTTGTGATCGCCAGCCGTCACGCGACTGGTCAACGCGGCAACTCCAGGCAGTTTCGCCGAGATTGACATGAACATAAGCGCCTTGTAATGAAACATGGGCGGGTGGCCCATAGATTTCGTTAAATTCGTGATTCAAGCGGCTGGCAAAATGACAAGCCATTTCAAAACATTTCCCTGAAGAGTGTTGACTCAATCCGCAGAAGGCTGATGCTGCCGGTTGAATTCATCCGCACCATGCGCTATTGTCGATGCCAACAGTTATTTGACATAAGCCCCAGTGGTCGCAAAAAAGATCAGGACAAATTGAGGAGAAGTTGAGAACCAGCAAAAACGTGGCGCCTCGCAAAAAATCCAGTTCTGCCGCCGCCCCGCCCGCGCGCAAGCCGGGAACATTGCCGCGCACGCGTCATCTGAATACTGATTTCAGTTCGGAGCAGAAGAAGTTGGTTCTGGCGTACTGCAAGCAACACAATATCAGCGTGAGCCAGTTTCTGGCTGAAGTTGCACTCAATGACGCCGAGGAGAGCCTTCATCGGCGGGCAGATGAAGAGGATGAGATCACCATTACCCTCAGAATTCCGCGTGCCAAGCGCACCAAGCTGGAGATATTTGCCCAAAGACGCGGACAGACCATTGAAGACCACGTGCGGGCACAGTTGCTGCCGCTGCTCGATAAACAACAGCCGCCCCACCCCGTGAAGAAAAACAGCCTGAGATATTATCTGAACAAGAAAGAGCATGAACTGGTCCTGCGGCAGTTGAAAAAGCGCGGCCTCTCCGGTCGCAATTTCATAGCGTTTCTCGCTGTGCAGAAAGTCAATCAATTTAAAAATAAATAATGCTGGCCTGCGTTGTTGAAAGGCCAGTCTGCCGCGGAACAGTTACGTGCAATCTCGTTCCCACGGTTATGCCCCAAAAAAGCCCAATGCCCACAACTCTCTGAAACTGTTGTCCGATTGCGTGCATATACTCATCGTGACAATACAATGGGCATAGCCTCAAAATATAAGTAGTTTGATATTGCGCAAATATTCTCTCTGTGTTTACAATCCTGATGTGCCTGAAGTGTTGTAAGTATGAGGCTATAGGACGATAAGCCCGGCAGGTGATTAGTGCGAGTCGTGCCTCTCAACTGTTTGAGTTTCTCCTGTAACAGGGAGAGAGTGCTGATGCGCGGGCTTTGACGTACTGTAACCCCCTTCCGATTTCCTGTGTTACAGGCGATCGAAGCTCGCGGCGGCATACTGAAGATACGACTTGCGCAGAACGCAGAGTCATAAAGTTCCCTGCGGTCTGTGGCGCAATGAATTGCAAACATTTTGCCCACCACGCGATGGTGGCGACCGATTACTTCTCAGCCGCACTGCTCAGGAGCGCTAAATAGTCGACGAATCAGAGGCACGTAACTTCTGGTTCCCAAGCCAGCCGACCCGCGGCTCTGTTTTTCGCTCCGATTCACTCTGTTAGGAAAGAGATATGGTGATTCGTTTTACTACCCCGCAGGAAATTGAAATGCAGCGGGCGGAAGAGCGCAAGAAGATCGACGAGTTTTGGCGTTGTTTCCTCAGCATCTCCGCCAGACTTTTGACCGGCACGGATGATGCGCTGCTGCTGAAGGAACTGCGCGACCATCTGTTGGCTATCGATCCCGGTCTGCTGCTGGAAATCGGGCCGGGACAAGCGAAGCTCCGGCAACTGTCAAGGCCGGTGGAAGATTAGTCCAGCAGGCCGGAGTAAAACTAGACCAGCCGAAGGATTGGGAAGTTGGAGAAGAAGTGGCTTTGAAGGAAGGATGGCGTCTGGAGCGGAGGCCTGCGCCGGTAGGCGCGTTTA
>WNFP01000228.1_pt1 | contig 77738 bp, 78 predicted proteins | sample 5400201 | NCBI WGS metagenome assembly WNFP01 (sample SAMN13153355, study PRJNA577476) | soil metagenome | isolation source: 115 cm saprolite under Madrone tree | place: USA:California | collected 2016-06-14
AATTGCCGCTCCGCCAGACACGGTAGGCTGCGACTCCGGCGAAAAATGAATAGACGACGCGGCCCCCTCCGCCCCAGAAGTTTGAAAACGACCAGCCGGGTGTCAGACCTCCGAAATACAATCCAGTGGCGATCAGCATTGACAACCCTATACGGATCACGCCGGCCAGCAAGCGGTTTGTCAGCCTCGGCAAAAGGAGTGCAAATACATAGTTGATCACCAGCTCAAAGAACAAAGACCAAGCCGGGAAATTTAAAGGGAACACACGCGCGTCCAGCGATATCCTATGCGGCGCTGGCAGAAACAGCACGCCAAATGCTGCGGAGGCGATGAGATGAAGCCAATGCGGTAGTTGAAGCCTGCTGACAGCGCAAAATGCGCCGCGACCAGAGCAGACCCCAGAATGTAGAGCGGATAGAGACGAATTATCCGTACACGCTTGAATGCTATTGCACCCATCTCACGCGCAGGCGTTCGGTGTAGGAATGCGCCAGCACAAATCCGCTGAGGACGAAGAATAGGTCAGCGGCTAGCGCAGCAAATCCCGAAACGTGGTGTCGGGAACGTGGCGTGTCACAACCGCGAGAGCTGCCAGGCCGCGCAGACCGTTCAACGTATTGAAAACGCGCCGATCCTGCCTATTCAATGCACCGCTCCCGAGGTCGGGAGCGCCCGGATACTAAGAGACTCGGGCAGTGTGCTCGCGCCGCTTATCGAACTTGATGTGGAGGCAGGTGGAGCATTCTATATCAATGATGTCGCGGTGTTCCCTGAATATCGGCATGCCGGGATCGCACGTAAACTGATCGAGTTCGCTTTTGGTGAGGCGAAGAAGGCCGACCTAGCGGCCGCCAACCTGGCTACGTTTGAGGAGGGCCGACGGCTTGTTGATTACTATTGCGGGATTGGATTTGGCGTTGTTGCCTCCCGCCCCATAGTGCCCCACGCGCGCACCACTTTTGGCGGTAATCTTTTTTTGACGGCTAGCCCGGTTCGCTACGAGCACGCTTGGTCCGCGGCATCTCCCGAAAACGGAACACAGTACCACCGAACTAGACCCGATCTATCGTCGCCGCCAGCCGACACGATCGCGCGCCAGCTGAAGGCAAAACTTGAGCGAGTAATCGGTCAGTGCCTCGCGCGGCAATATAGACTGGTCTTCGGTGCGCTCGAAAGGCTCGCCGGCGAGCAGGGTTGAGTTCCAAAAGCCCTCCGGACTGGGCCGGCCGCCAATCGCCCCTGGGCCGGAGGACACGGCGGCACACTGGACGTGCGGGCGAATCTGCTTCAACCGGCGGAAAATCAACCTTAGCCAAGTCTTGGCCGGTCAGAAACTCGGCATCAAACAGGTCGACGAGCGCATTTGGCGCGCCACCTTCATGCAGTACGATCTGGGATACTTCGACGATGCGACATGTAGACTCGAACCACTTCAAAACCCCTTCGGGCCAAAAGTGTTACCCATGTCTCCGGTTTAAACCGTAACCCATGTGTCCGGAACGGACCCGCAGAACATGGCGTCCCCTAGGGGATTTGAACCCCTGTTACCGCCGTGAGAGGGCGGTGTCCTAGGCCACTAGACGAAGGGGACAGCGGCCGGAACCGCTCTCTTAGCGAAGGGCCGGCGTCGGATCAAGCGGGAAACTTCCCGCATGTAGTGAGTACTTAGGCCACCCGCTCATTGGCCCGCGCCGCATGGCGCTTGGCCGAGGCGATGAAGGCCGCGACATCGGCCTCCTTCGTGTCATGGGCGGCGACAAGGCGCAGCAGGGTCTTGTCCTCGCCCAGCCAGCGATAGAACTGAAAGCCGTCGGCGGTGAGCCCTCGGATGGCGGTCTCCGGTAGATCGACGAAGATCTCGTTCGCCTCCACCGGATGGGCCAGCGTCGCACCGGGCACGGCCATCAGCCCCTCGGCCAGACGCTTGGCCATGGCATTGGCGTGGCGCGCGTTCTTCAGCCAGAGTTCGCCTTCGAGATAGGCATCGAGCTGTGCCGAGAGGAAGCGCATCTTCGAGAAGAGGTGGCCGGCCCGCTTGCGGCGAAAGGCGAATTCCTCGGACCGCTTCTTGTCGAAAACCACCACGACCTCGGCCGCCAGCGCGCCGTTCTTGGTGGCGCCGAAGGAGAGGATGTCCACGCCGGCGCGCCAAGTGATATCCGCCGGGTTCGCGTCCAGAAACACAAGCGCATTGGCGAAGCGCGCGCCGTCCATGTGCAGACCCAGGCCGTAGCCGCGGGCCACATCGGCGATCGCAGCCACGTCGTCGGGGCGATAGGCCGTTCCGGCTTCGGTCGCCTGAGTAAGGCTGATGGCCGCCGCCTGCACCTGATGGACCACGCCCTTGCCCGATCACACCAGCGCGTCGGAGAGTTGGCTCGCGGTCAACTTGCCATGCTCCCCCGCTAGATCCACCAGCTTGGCGCCGCCGGTGTAGAATTCGGGCGCGCCGCATTCGTCGACGGCGATATGGGCGTCCTGATGGCAATATATGGCGCCCCAGGATGGAGTCAGCAGCGAGAGCGAGAGCGCGTTGGCGGCTGTGCCTGTGGCGACGGGAAATGCGGCGAGATCGGTCTCGAAGATTTCCTTCAGCTTGGCCTCGACCCGCTCGGTCAATTTGTCGGATCCATAGGAGGCGAGAGCCCCGCCATTGGCCGCGCTGAGCGCCGCCAGAATCTCCGGGGAGGCGCCGGTCACGTTGTCGCTGCAGAAATTCATCATCTCTCCCCTTCTAAGGCTGCGTCAGCAGTCCGATGCGGCCAGTCTCTTGCCCGCTTTCCGGATCGACCACCAGGATGATCTGACAATCGGGGCCATCGCCGAGGCGCAAGGCCAGCCGCGTCCCGGCGCCTGTCATCCCGACCACATGGCACCCTTTGGGCAGCATCAGGCTCGCCGTGTCGAAACTGCGGGCGCCGGCCCCATGGCCCAGGCGCTGGACCACAGTAACGACGACAATGCCCAGGCCGATGACGATCACCACCCCCAGGACGATGACAAGAACCTTGAGAGGCTGCATGGTTTTGGTCCAGTCTCGCGGGCGATGCCCAACGACCCCCAGGAAATTAGGCTAGCGGAACAGCCGCCGCCGATTACTGCCGGCGCCGAGGATGCCGGCGAAAGGCTCGACCGATTCCTGGCACGGCGGCTCGCCGGCCTGTCGCGCAGCCGCCTCAAGCAATTGATCGAGGCGGGCCACGTCAGCACCGGCGGCGCGACCTTATCCGACCCGTCCCACAGGGTCAAACCCGGCCAGGCTTTCCAGGTGGTCGTGCCCCAAGCGGTAGCGGCCAGGCCGGAAGGCCAGGCGATGGACCTCGTGGTTGTCTTTGAAGACGAGGACCTCATCGTCGTCGACAAGCCGGCCGGCATGGTGGTGCACCCGGCCCCCGGCAATCCCGACCGCACGCTGGTCAACGCGCTCATCGCCCACTGCGGAGAGTCCCTCTCGGGCATCGGAGGCGAACGTCGCCCTGGCATTGTCCATCGTCTGGACAAGGATACCAGCGGCCTGATCGTGGCCGCCAAAAACGATGCCACCCATCGGGCACTGGCCGCCGATTTCGCGGCGCGCCGCGTCGAACGCCTTTATCAGGCCGTAGTCTGGGGTTGCCCGGTGCCGCGCGAGGGCGAAATCGAAGGGGCCATTGGCCGCCATCCGGTGGATCGCAAGCGCATGGCGGTGGTGAAGCGCGGCGGCAAGGCGGCCCTGACCCGCTATCGGGTCGTCCGCGTGCTGGGCCCCGGGGCAAGCCTGGTGGAATGCCGGCTGGCCACCGGGCGAACCCATCAGATCCGCGTCCACCTGGCCGCAGCCGGATATCCCCTGCTGGGCGACTCGGTCTATGCCCGGGAAACTGCCGAGCGCCGATCGCGTCTCAATGCCGCCGGCCGGGAGGCGCTTGCCGGCTTCAAGCGCCAAGCTCTCCACGCCGGGAGCCTGGGCTTTTTGCAGCCGCGAACAGGCGCGCGGCTTCACTTCGAAAGTCCCCTTCCCGTTGATCTCCACAATCTTATTAAGGCTTTGCAAACAAAGGGCGATTGACAATACCCGAGTAATTTGCTAGACCATTCTTGAACGGACCCGGCAGCGCACCTATATCAACTATCCAGCAATGGGTTTGCCGCGCTGAGGCGGCATCCGGGGCCCCAGGAGGGGAAATGAGCACAGCTATCAGAACTTTGCCGCGCCTTGCCTCCGACAGCGGGCTGTCTCGCTATCTCCAGGAGGTTCGCAAATTCCCGATGCTCGAGCCGAACGAGGAATTCATGCTGGCCAAACGCTGGCAAGAGCATCAGGACCCGGAGGCTGCCCATCGCCTGATCACCAGCCATCTGCGCCTCGTGGCCAAGATCGCCATGGGCTATCGCGGCTACGGCCTGCCGATCAACGAACTGATCGCCGAAGGCAATGTCGGCATGATGCAGGCGGTCAAACGGTTCGATCCAGATCGCGGTTTCCGCTTGGCGACATATGCTATGTGGTGGATTCGCGCGGCGATTCAAGAATACATCCTGCATAGCTGGTCGCTGGTGAAGATCGGCACGACCGCAGCGCAGAAGAAGCTGTTTTTCAACCTTCGTCGCGTCAAGGGCCAGATCAAGGCGTTGGAGGAAGGCGATCTGACGCAGGACCATGTCCAGACCATCTCCGATCGACTGAATGTGCCGACTGAAGACGTGGTTTCGATGAACCGGCGCTTGAGCGCTCCGGACAACTCTTTGAATGCGCCGCTGCGCTCCGAGGGCGACGGCGAATGGCAGGATTGGCTGGTGGACGAAACGCCCAATCAGGAAACGCGCATGGCCGACAACGAGGAACTCTCCAAGCGCCAGAAGCTGCTGACCTCGGCCATGTCCGGACTCAACGAGCGCGAGCGTCATATCCTGACCGAGCGCCGCCTGAAGGATGAGCCGGCGACGTTGGAAGACCTGAGCAAGGAGTACGACATCAGTCGCGAACGCGTGCGCCAGATCGAAGTGCGCGCCTTCGAGAAGCTGCAGAAGTCCATCCGCAACGCGGCGAGAGAACAGGGCTTGGCCGGGTAAGCTTCCAAGTCGAACCGCAAACGGGAAAGGCCTCATGGTTGTACGGACCGTGGGGCCTTTTGCTTTGCGCCGGATCATCTCCACCCCAACCCGCCCCATCAAGGGCGCGTCGGGGTGGGGGTGACGCAGGAATGTAAGAGGCTCGACGAAAGCGGTTTGCCGGTGATTCGCTCCTACGACCTTCAATCCGTAAACGGATCGCGCACCAGGATCGTGTCGTCGCGTTCGGGGCTGGTGGAGAGCATGGCGACGGGGGCTTCGATCAGTTCCTCGATGCGGCGGATGTATTTGATCGCGGTGGCGGGCAGGTCCATCCAGCTGCGCGCGCCACGCGTCGATTCCGGCCAGCCGTCCATGGTCTCATAGATCGGCTCGGCCGCGGCTTGGGCCGCCATGCCGGCGGGGAAGAATTCGATGCGTTCTCCGGCGAGGCGATAGGCAACGGCGATCTTCAACTCCGTCATGCCGTCCAGCACGTCGAGTTTGGTCAGCGCGATGCCGTCGATGCCGCCCACCTTCACCGCCTGGCGCACCATGGTGGCATCGAACCAGCCGCAGCGCCGCTTGCGCCCGGTGACGGTGCCGAATTCCCGACCGCGATCGCCCAGGCGCTGGCCCACCTCATCGGTGAGTTCGGTCGGAAACGGCCCCGCCCCCACCCGCGTCGTATAGGCCTTGGTGATGCCCAGCACATAGCCGACCGCGCCGACGCCCAGCCCCGATCCCGCCGAGGCCTGGCCCGCGATGGTGTTGGACGATGTGACATAGGGATATGTTCCATGATCGACGTCGAGCATGGCGCCCTGCGCGCCCTCGAACAGAATCCGATCGCCGCGCCGGCGGGCCTCGTCCAGGCGCACCCAGACTCGCGCGGCGTAAGGCGCTAATCGCGGCGCGATCTGCCTTAGCTCGCCGGCCAGTTCGTCGCGCCCGATTTCCGGCGCGCCCAATCCGCGCAGCAAGGCGTTATGATGAAGCAGCAGCTCGTCCAGCTTGCGTGACAATGTGGCCGGCTCGAACAGGTCGCAGACGCGAATAGCGCGCCGCGCCACCTTGTCTTCATAGGCGGGGCCGATACCGCGCCCGGTGGTGCCCAGGCTCGCCTCGCCACGCGCCGTCTCGCGCAGGCGGTCGAGCGCACCATGGAGCGGCAGAATCAGGGCCGCATTTTCCGCCAGCAGCAGATTGCCCGGCGTCACTGCCACGCCCTGTTTGCCCAGGGCCTCGATCTCCGCCAGCAGATGCCAGGGATCGACTACCACGCCATTGCCGATGACCGAGAGCTTGCCCTTGCGCACCACGCCCGAGGGCAGCAGGCTCAACTTATAGGTGACATTGCCGATGACCAGCGTATGGCCGGCGTTATGTCCACCCTGGAAACGCACCACCACATCGGCGCGCTCCGACAGCCAATCGACGATCTTGCCCTTGCCTTCGTCGCCCCATTGGGCGCCGACAACGGCGACATTGGCCATGCGACTACTCCTTGGCTCGCTTTTTGGTCAGTGCCAGCGCGCGGCCGGCCAACAATAGATGGCTGCATCCTAGCCGGCGCGCCTCGGCCTTTTCGTCGCCCGCGGGATCGAGTCCGGCGACGGTGGCCCAACCCTTTGTCCGCCACGCCAATGCGATGGAACGCGCGGTCTTTGCCGGAAGAAACAGTCGCGGCTGCGGCCGCGGTCCGGGAACGGCACGCAGCAGGCTATCGAGATAAATTGTGAAACCGGTCGAGGCTTCGCCCTTGGCACTGAGATAGCGTCCGCCGCGGCCGAGTTCGCCGCGCACCCTGCGCGCCATCATGGTGAAGCCCACACCGCTGTGATATTCAAGCCCGCGATGTTCGACCGGATCGACAGTCAGCACCAGCTTGGGCGCGCTTGCCAATAGAAGCTCCACGACCTCAGCCAGACGATCTCGCTCCGCGGCGGCGGCAGCCGGCAAATCGAGCTTGGCGAGCGCCGCCAAGGCCGGGCGCGCCGAACCCGCCGCTTGAAGCAAGGCACGAAACAATGGCGCCTCGCGCCCGGCGAGCCGCCCGATGGCGGCAGCATCGCGCCGGTCGAGGGCCGCCGCCAGCGCCGTCGTGCTCACCCGATCCAGCCCGCGCCCGGCGGCCGTGGACGAGACCAGCAGCGGCAGATTGAGATCGATGGAAAGATGGCGCACGTCCAGCGCCGAGAGCGCTTCGGCCGCCAGGAGAATGACTTCGGCATCGGCGCTGGCCGAATCCGACCCGATCAATTCCACCCCCGCCTGTCCCACCTGGCGCTCGGGCCGCAGGTTGGAGCCTTTCACCCGCAATACCTGCCCGGCATAAGAGAGGCGCAGCGGCCGCGCCTGGCGCGACAGGCGCGTGGCGGCGATGCGGGCGACCTGCAGCGTCATGTCGGCGCGCACCGCCAGCATGCGTTGAGAGACCGGGTCCATCAGGCGGAAGCTGCGCTTGGACATGGCGGCCCCGGGGCCGCTCAGCAGACTATCCTCGAACTCCACCAGCGGCGGCTTCACCCGCTCATAGCCATGACCGGCGAAAATACCCATGAGCCGTTCCACCGTTGCCGCCTCATGAGCGGCCTCGGGCGGCAGGACATCCTGCAGGCCGGCAGGCAACAGGGCGGTCTCGGCTGAGCGCGACAAATGGCACCTCGATATGAGGGGAACCCCGGGGTTACTAACCGGTTTGCCCAGCCGCGGCAAGCAGGCGCCATGCCACAGGCGAACTGGCGGAGCACCGGCTTGGCGGAGCACCGGCTTGCCTCTTTTCTGGCGCCGCCGCCAGCGGAAGCACCCGAGTCGGGGCCTGAGAGAAGGGGATGCGGGGCGCGGATATGATGGCGGCGCGCGACTGGCTGGCCGGCGTTACGGACAAGGGCGGCAAACCGCCGGCCGGCATCGCGCCGACAGACACCAAGGGCGTGCTTGCCGCCGGCAATAATTGCGCGGCCCGCATCGCGGTGGACGGCAAGATCGACAAGGACAAGATCAAACTTCTGATCGCCGCCCAGATCGAAATCAACAAGAAGGCCTTGAGCGTGGCCGGCAAGGAGGGATCGGCCAGGCTGCGCCGCGATATGAATTATCTGGCGAGTTTCAGATAGCAAATCGGCTCGTTGCGGTTCCGCCTTGGCGGAACGTTCGCCCAGCGCCTCACCGCGCGGCCAATGCCCCGATCCAAAGAGCACGGCTCTGGCATTGAGACTGCATCACAAATCCCCTTCGCCACAAGTACCCCGCGGATTCCACTCGCCCGAAATCCCCTCCGATCTCGCTTAGGCCTCGCGCCGATCCGCACGAGAGATCCGACGCTCCCGCGCTTCGATGGCGGCTTCCTCTCTTTCGTCCGGCCAGGAATTTGAAGACGGCGGCCCTAGCCAGGAGCGGATAAAGACCTTTCTCATAATCCGGTACAATAGCCTCCAAGCAACTTCCTGAGTAAACCACAGAGGATTCTTCAAATAGGCTCCAGCCAAGCAATGACCGACCCGCCGCCATTCGCGAATCTCGATCCAGCGTGGCACCAGCCATATCAGCATCGAACTCCGCGCTGCCCAATAATCGCTCAGGCCAATTCGGGGACCCGATCTGCGCATGTCCTCGATAACGAGAAGAACCGATTTCATCATCGGCTCCAGATTCTTGGACATGCCAGCCGAGTTCACGCGATAGCCGATAAGACTGTCATTGATCGCCACACCCGGTGCCTTGCTTGCCAATCGCAAGACGAGCTTCCAGTCCTCGGCGCCCTGCGCGTCGCGTGCCCGGAGTGATTCGTCATATCCACCCACGCTCAGGACGGCATCTCTTCGAAACACTGCTGCACTTCCGCAGCCCACCCAATTGTTTCTCAGCAGACCAATGTAGTCGGAAGGCGGCGGACGCTTTCGCCGCCGCCACCCCGGCATGAGGCGGTCGTATTCGTCAATTCGAAAGGACCTCGCAAAGCTGAAAGGCGTTGCTGGCCCCGCCGCTTCCAGCGCGCCGACTTGGCGCCTGAGGTTCTCAGGCAGCCAGATATCGTCTGCGTCGAGTGGCGCAATATAGTCGCCTCGCCCTTCCGCGAGCCCGCGATTGCGAGCGGCCGCAACGCCGCGGTTTGCCTGTCGGACAAGGCGAACGCGGCGGTCCCGATGCGCGAATGACTCGACGACGGCTACGGTATCGTCTGTCGAGCCGTCATCAATAACGATGATCTCGATCTCGGTATAGGACTGGGCCACGACACTCGCCAGGGCGCGACCAATCGACTTTCCTGCATTGTAAGCAGGTATAATGACGGACACGCGGGGAGATTCGCCCAACTGGCACCTTTCCGATAGGCGCTGATTCCTGGCGCTAAAGATGCGTTATCAAGCTTCGTTAAGCATCAGCCAGCGCACAGTAGGTAGCAGGTAATGCATATTAAAATAAAATTAGACCTTTGGCTCGGCTGCGCGGCCGCGGCCTTTATTTGTCACTGCTAGTTGTGCCACTATTGGTGACTCGACCGTTGCGCCGGTCAAACTAAACTTGTACGGCGCCCCTGACACTGGGCCTCCTCCTTTGTCAGCCGATCGGCGGCCGGCGAATCGCTCCCTGATAGAGTGCTTCGTACCGGGACACCAACCGCGGCCAGGCGAGTTCTTCGGCACGCATCCGCGCACGCCGCCCCATCTCGAGCCTAAGCTCAATATTGTGTTGCAGACGCCGCAGCGTCTCGATGAAGCCATCCACCCGATTGTCAGCCACCAGGATTCCTTCCCCAGACGGCAAGTAGGCCCGCGTAGACTCAAGGTCCGTGGTAACGACCGGAAGGCCGCTTGCGATTCCTTCGAGAAGCGCAGTGTTCGCCGTGGTCTGTTTGAGTGGGAGAAACAGAATGTCGGCACTTCTGTAGAGTTCAGCCAAGACGCTATCATCAAGTCCGCTGTGACGCCGGACATTCGGAAGGCCCTCCAAATCCACATTGCTGCCGGTCACGACGTCGAATGCGACATCGCCCATTGCCCGGGCGACTTCCGTAAAAGTGCTCCAGTCCCGCAGCCAATGCCCCACAGTTATGCAACGGATCGCATGTGTCAGGTTGGGCGTCGCAGCCGGTTGAAAAAAATCGGCGTCAACGCCGAGTAGAATTACGTGGAGCCGGTCTTCGGCAACATATTGCCTGAAAAACTCGAGTTGGGACGGTGAAACCAAGACCACCTGGTCAAACCACTGCAGCAATTCTGGGTTCAGGATGTCACTTGCGATTTCCGGCGGCTGATGAAATGTCACGACTGTGCGGAACGTCGATGGTCCGACGAGCCGCAAGAGGCGCGGCAAGAACATACCGGAATGCTCTCCGTCGAGGAAATGGACGACATCAAATCGCCGTCGAAGGAATCCTGCGAATGCCAGCAGCTCCGCGTTGAAGTCACTGAGCTTGTACCAGGGCATCCCCCTGCGCGCGATGAACCGCTTCAGCGGTCTCTTGAAAGGCCTGAGCCAGTTCGGCAGGTCGGCATCGCTGTCGGACGCGCCGTGCAAGACCGGGCGAAAGCGCACTGGATCGAGCCAGGGCACAAATAGGGCATAGCCGGAATGTCTGCCCCATTGAGGATAGCGCGTGTGTTCGAACCGGATTCGAATGGGCTGGTCAGTGTTTTGCCGCACCGAGGAGACCGAATATGAATCCGATGTCGATGAGCGCAAGGCATTTGGTCTTGAAAACATCAGGCTGCTCGGTCCGGAACATCAGTGCCGCAAGTTTCCGCGGCGAAAGCATAACCTTGGCGCTTCGGGAAAGGGCAAGACGCAATCGCCCGGCGCGGGACGGCACCGTCTCGATGAGATACATCAGGGCGTCCGAAACGCCCTGCCAGAAAAATCGCCGGAGGAACCATTCCTGCCTCAGGCGCGAGGGTGGCACAAGGTGCCGGACTGCCATATCGGGAACATAGACGCACTGATAACCGCGCCGGATGATTTGCTTCTGAAGAAAGACGTCCCCGCTCGAGAGCAGATTGTTGCCGGCGCGATCGAGCCACGGATGGAACCCTCCGATCTCCATTAGAACCGCCCTTGGAACCGCCATATTGGCGCCGGCGAGCCACTCGCGCCGTATGTCTTGAATGATCTTCAGCGAGCGACCCCAATCGATGATCGTCAGTGAGCCTGCAATTTCATCCGCAAGCCATCGGGGGCGCACACCTTCCCAGATTGGATCGACTCGCCCACCCACGACACCCACACCATCAGGGATGCTTTCGAATGCGTCCCGGACCACCTTGAGCCAGCCTGGCTGCGCGATCGCGTCATCATCGAAAAAGGCGACATACCGGCCGAAGGCCGCGCGCCATCCGCGGTTGCGTGCGATACAAAGCCCGATCCGTTCCTCCCGAATGTAGCGGACCACCGCAGTACCTTGAACCGATCGGACCACCTCAGGCGTACGATCGGTGGATCCATTGTCGACAATGATGATCTCGTAGTCCGTCCGCGGGAATTCCTGATCGACAACGCTCGCAATCGCCTTTCCGAGAAGATCGGCCCGATTTCGCGTGCAAATGACCACGGAAATGAGCCGTTCACGCGTGGTCACGATGTTGCCCCCTTGCCGCGCAAGCTGGAGCGCAATCCGTTGGCCGCCAGGAATTTCCGCAAGCGTCTCATGATCGTCCGAGGTGCTTTCCGCGGATGACGGGCCGTTCTCACCAGGTAACGAAAGGCCCTGATGGAGAGGATAGTTTCGGGTTTCTCCTGTGGGAAAGGAACGTAGTCATCGACAAGACTGAGTGCGGTAGGTCGAACCGCATCGCGGAAGGGGCTGAGAAGCTCCGCCCGAATTGCGCGGAGCGCTGTGACTTCAGGCCAGGGAAGCTGTGGTCTCTGCGCGCGCCGCTGCGCCAGGATCTCGGGGCATGTAACGGCCGACCAACCCTTCGCCAAGACCCTGTTGGCCAGCTCCCAGATATCGTATTCACGGGCGAGTCCCGGCCGGAACGGTGGCCCGCCGATCGCGGCGGCGCGAAACGCGCTTGCAGGAGTCACGTCATTTCTTATCAGCTGATGCTCGAGATCGGGGCAAAGCGGCGCATCGAGCATCTGCGAGCCGCCCCCCCTCCCGGTCCAAGGAGAAACGATGCCGACGTCGGGACGATGTAGGAGCACCTGCTCGATCTGAGCAAGATACCCGGGCAATAGACGGTCAAAGGCATCCAGGAAAAGGCAGAACCCTCCGATGCCCCTCGCCTGCAAGGCGCTGAAACCGGCATTCCAAGCGTCAGCTCCCCGGCGATCGGGCTCGAACAGGACAATCATGCCGCTTTCTGTGAGCCGCTGCGCTTCCTCGCGGATGTATTCTGACGGCGCGGTCGCGCAGACAACGGCCACGCCTTGAGGTTGCGCGGTCTGCCCACGAATGGATTGAAGTACGGCCCTCGCGTCCTTGAGTTCTTTGACGCGCACGACGATGCCCGCACCATTCTGTCGAAATCCTTCTGTCAGCTCGTGTCCGTGGTCGCCCCGAACCGGAGAGGTTCGCCCAAGCGCCAGGGACCGGTGTGCGCCGAGGCGGGCGATCTCGGTGCGGACGTCGATGTGTTGCTTGACAGTGCGTTCATTATTGCAAATCTCCCTCACGGTTTGGGCGGCGGCACGCCCCATGGAGGCACGTTCATCCGGCGACGCGGCACGGCATCTGCGCAACGCCTCGGCTAGCCCGTCGACCATCCCCGAAATGCCGGTATCCGGCGCGAGCCACCCCGAGCGCCCATCCTCGATCAGCTCCACCATTCCCCCGAGGCGGGTGGCGATAACGGGAAGGCCCGAACTCATGGCTTCTATGCAGACATTCGGAAAGTTCTCCCAGCGAGACGGCACAACCGCGCAGTTTGCGCGTGCGAAAAAGCCCAGCAGTTCGCCCCGACTCACGGAGCCGTGGAATCGAAACCGTGGCCGCAAACGGCGCGGCAGCCGCCTAAGGAATATCCGCTTCAGGCCCCATATATCGGCGCCCACGAAATCGAAATGGACGTCCGAATCTTCACTCGCAACGCGCGCAGCCGCCTCGATCCATTCGATGATCCCCTTGCGGGGCTCCAGACGGCCAACGAAACAGATGCTGCCTCGCGCCCAAATCTCAGGGCCCCGCTCGACCAGCGGCGTGAAACCCACGGGCAGGTGGATCACCGTGACGCGATCCGACCCCAATCCGAAGTGCTCCCTGCATTGGCGCGCAAAGTAATGGCTGGGGCACAGCAGGGCGTCCGCCGCATTGATGCTGAATTCTTCCATGCGCTTCATGGGTGCATATTGCCGCGGCGCGCCCATGGCGCCGTTGTAGTGACGTATAATCTTGCTTGGAGAATGAAGGTGCACAATGCAGGGCGGATGCTTCTGCGATCCGATCCCCAGTGCGCGCCGCAGGAGCAGATAGTAAAGCGGCGCCTCCCAGTCCTGTCCCTCCACGACATCGATTCCTTCGCCGTCGATCAGCCGCTCGGCGAGGAATGCGGCGTGCCAGGCAAACCACTGAGCGGGAAAATCCGATTCCTTGAGACCATCGAGCTCCTGCGCAATCCTCGCATCGGCTCCCATGGCCACAGCCTCAGGAATATCGTCTTCGCCGATGCGATGGACGATCAGTCGGCCATCGTGAAGACTCTCCCGCGCCTCGGCCGCGTCCTTCCAGCGCTGGCCGATTACATGTACGGTTTCTCCCTGCTCGGCCATCAACCGCGCGATATTCGCGACATAGGCACCAATGCCACCCGGCGGATAAGCCGCTGGCGGATATTCCCGGCTGACGATCAAGTGTTTCATCGCTAAGTACCGAACCACTGCGAGGGTTTGGCAAATCTTCCCCCGTTCAGCTCTCGGCAAACCGGTTCCAGGGCTTTCGCGGCGTCTTCGTGCATCTCGGGGCTCGGATAATACCAATTCTCCTTCCACGGTTGAGATGTCCATGGATCGGTGACGGTCGTGCGTTCTCCCGTGAACCGATCGATCAGCAGTTGAGGTAGACCCCTTTTAGTCACGCACTCGACATAGCGATCGAAGAACCGGCCCACGTCTGACACCATCTTGGCATCGACGAGCTGAGGAAACGCACCGAAGAGTTCCGAAAGGGATTGCCAGCCCTGCCTATATTTCGGCGTTCGCGTCGAAAACCAAAACAGGACTTTCGGCACTGCAATTCCTGACACAAGGCGCCGATAGCTCGCACACCAGTTTCGTCGCGTCTCCTCTACTACCCGAGCCAAAACCGATGGTGGCTGCGACCGGATGAGCTCCGCAAATGCTTCGTCACAGCCGAGATAGGTCCCATCGCTCCTTCGTCTCAAATGACCGACGCCCTCGCTTTCGTAGAGCGAGTTGCTGTCGGAACGGCCCGACATGACCTGGATAACGACAAAGCGCGCATCGTTGAGATAGTCGAGCAGACGCCTATTGTCCCCGCAGAAAAATGCCGGCCCCGCGCCGCCGTGGCTAATATTCAGGACCGGTAGACCGAGCCGCTCCTCAAGGATCGTGGAAAACGGATGCGCACAAAATCGTCCGAAGGACTGCGCGGCGCCGAGGATCACGAAGTAATGCCCCCTTTCGAGCCGTTCTGGCCGTGGCCCTCGGATGAAAAGAGGACGCTTGGTCGATCGGTCGATGATGCCTTCGTCAAGACAGAACGGCTGATAGTCAACGATTTGCCAGTCCGACTCCTGATACTCCGCCGCCATGCCGAGCACCCTCTCGACCCTATGTTGTCCGAACATGCATGGCTTCAGCCCGTGTGCTCTTGAAAGAAGTCGGCCCATGGGGTGTCGGCGAACGCATGTCTCAGCTCTTCATAGTTCGCAATGAGCTCCGAGAGAGATCCTGTCCGCTGACGCGCTGTTCTAGGGCTTACCCTCTCCGGCCTTAACCCCAAAAACTTCTGAATATCGTCCATCTCTTGATCTTGGCTTGCGACCAAGTCCTCGTAGTAAATGTCCTTCACGGCATGGCCTTTGAAGAACGTTTCACACTCCTGCTCGCCCATGCGCACCCATGCGAAGTGCTCTCGACAAGTCTCGACCTCCAGGCGGATCGGCGGCGGCATTTCCCCGAGCGGTCGCTGTATCGACCAAACTTGTGTCTTATGCGCGAGCTGCAGGGAGTAATACTGCTCGAGCATGTTTCTCCGCTTGATATGCAGGATCGAAATGTCCACGTTCGCCGCCAAATGGTCCCATAGAACCGCGTGCGTCCCTGTTCGGGCATGATAGTAGAAGAGCTTGAATCCCACCGCGCCGTAGTTTCTCGGCCAACGCCTGAACACGTTGCCGTGCAGAAAAGCGACCGGGTCGGAGCGGTATAGGGCCAGGAGTCTAGGCCCCTGACAGCTGAGGAAGGGGGCCATATCCCAGCCGATTGCATCCTGGGACCTGAAGAGTTCTCCGAATGCCAAAGCCTGGCTATGAGCGTTCAAGAGGCTGGTGAGCATTGTAGAGCCGGTCCGAGCGGTTCCGACGATGAGGAACCTCCTGTAGTTTGTAGTTCCGGCAATGGAGCGCAGATCGAGCATGGCTCTCGCCAGGGCATCCCTGTGTGAGTCCGAAGGGCGCAAAACACTGAGAGCGCTCATGTAACGCAGGCCTTGGGTTGCCCATGACGGCTGGACGGCGCGCGCAGCTGTGAAGAAAACATCCGGAAAAACGGTCCGTCGGCGCCAAGCAAGGCGCCCGGGCCGCCCTGCTCAACGACGCGCCCTGAGTCAAGCACGATGACGTGGTCGGCTTTTTCGATTGTGGCCAGCCTGTGGGCCACGACGAAGACGGTTCGCTCCTCGGCAAATCGGGCCAGCGCGTCTTGAAACGCCTGTTCGGTCAGGGAGTCGAGCGCGTTGGTCGCCTCGTCGAGGATGAGGATATCCGCGCCCCGCACGAGCGCCCTTGCCAAGGCAAGCCGCTGACGCTGCCCACCCGAAATTTGTGTCCCGCGCTCTCCGATCACCGTGTCATAGCCCATCTGCAGTTCCCGAATGAAATCGTCGGCGCAAGCCAGACGAGCTGCGGCAATCATTTCGGCTTCCGTCGCATCGAGTCGGCCGTAGAGGATGTTCGCTCGCACGGTATCGTCGAAAATGTAGGGATCCTGACTCACAACCGCGATGCGGGAGCGCCAGGAAGCAAGATCGAACAGGTTCAACGGGATTCCATCGACCCGGATCATGCCCTTTTGAGGCTCTTGAAAGCGAAGGAGAAGGTCCAGCAGCGTCGATTTACCCGCACCGGATCCACCGACGATGGCCGTCATGCCGCCTCGCGAGGCCTGCAGGCATACTTCAGCGAGAGCCGGCCGGCTCGCACCGTGATAGGTGAAGCTAACGTCTTCGAAGCTCACATTCTCGCGCAATCCGGTGAAGCGGTCGGCCGCTCTGGAGTCGGCTGCCCCGGTGCGGCTCGCGAGGACTTCGCTCACCGACGTCACGGAGGCGTGCAGGCCAAGCAGATTCGCCTGGGCCGATGTGAACGAAAGCAGCCGCGGCTGCAGCCGGTAAAGAATTGCGAGGAAACCCACGAGTGTTCCGACGCCGAGCTGACTCGCGTCAACCAGCAGCGCGAGCGTTGCGACGACGGCGGTGACGAGCGTCTCGGTAATCGGCCCGGTGGTGACAGAGAGCAGGACCAGTCGAAGAAAAATATGCCGCACGCGATCGGACCGTTCATTGAAGCGCTTGATCTCATAGCTCTCGCGTCCGAAGGCATGGATGACGCGTAGCCCGTTGAGCGCCGCCCAGGTCCTCTGCGCCAGCGCCACGTTGGCTTCATGGCCGATCCGGCTAAGCTTTTTGGCGCGCCTGGTGATGAGCAGAATGAGTGGTGGAATCACCGCCATGCACAGAAGCGCTACCAGAGAGAGGCGCCAGGAGAGGAACACGAGAAGGCAGACGAACACACCCATCGTTGTGGTGCTTGTGATGATCGTAAACAGATAATTCAGGGCATCGGTCGCGCGCCACGTCTCATTGTTCAGAACATTGAGCAGTTTGCCCGATGACTCCCGCTCGAGTGCCGACAGCGGTCGCTCGACAATTCTTGAAAAAATGCCCGTTCGCAGTGCGTGGCTCAGGCGCCCGTAGACTACGCCAAGCACAACCATATTCGCATAACTGACGATGCTCTTGATCAGAACCGCGACAAGGATTGCGGCGAGTATCACCGCGAGGCGCGATTCAACGGGAATTGCATCGATGACGTCGTAGAAGAATGCAAGCGATCGACCGTGACTGCCCAGTGTTCCATCCGTGCTCAGGTGCTGCACTAGCGGAATGACCAACGTGAGGCTAATGCCTTCAAACACGGAGGAAAGAAGGGCAAGGGCCGCCATGACGGGTAGGAACCAAAGATGTCCGCGCGCCAGCGCGAACAGGCGGCTGAAGAGTTTGAGTTCCTGCAGGGCCTGCGTAAGCTTCGCGAGCATGGCTGCGGGCCATTTTCCCGCGCGTCGCCGGTATCGCTTGAGCAATCGGATGAACCAGCGTCCAAAATGGTTCGTCAATGGAACGCCGCGCTCTTGCTCGGGCGAACGGCCCGGGCCAATGTCAGCGCCGGCATTTCCCTCATGCGGATACACGGCTCAGCATTGGCTGGCGGGGAACGCCTTGCCGCCTGAGATCGGTCAGGTTGGACAGATAGACGATGGGATCTTCAAGTCTGGCGTCCTGCAGCATATCGATAAAGGCGAGATAATCGGGATGACTTGGAAACTGCACCGCGCGCGCAGCGAATTCGTCCGCGGAGAAGGTTCCCCAATCCAGCATTTGATGAAACGTCACGCGATCACAATTGTGCCGCCGTCCGAGTGCCACGAATGCCGGCATTTCCCCGAAGTTATTGGCCTGAACCGTCATATGGATTTCAAAATATTTTAGTGGACCATTGGCGCGCAATTCGGCGATGAATGCGAGACGGTCAAGGAGCGTCGCGAAATTGCCTCCGCGGCGATTGACGGCGTAGGTGTCCGGTGTGGCGGCATCGATTGAGATCGTTGCCGCCTGAACCAGAGCTCGAGTCTCTCCCGGGATCGACTCCCAAATCCGATTCGTCCACAAAAGCCCGTTCGTATGCAGATGAATGCATTCAAGCTTTGGCATTGCCGAGCGCTTTATCGTTTGCAGCCAGCGCCGGAAATATGGGCTGCCGAATGGATCGCCCGAACCCGTGATGTAAAGGAGACGTGCCTCCTTTAGCGCCTCGTCTTCGAGGCGTTTCTGAATCTTGGTGATGGCAGCACCATGGGCGGTTTCCATGATGACGTGTGTCCGGCAGGTCGGACATGAAAGATTGCACGATTGGTCGAAGCAGCAGATCACGTCGCTAGGGCCGTACGGAAGAAACGTCAGCTCTTTTCGAATGATCTCAAGCAATTTCTCGTCATGGACGTCTTCGACACGCTGGACGGGACCGTCGACCCTCTGGAGATAGGGGCAAACCTCGGCTTTGCAGTATTTGAACGAACCATCCAGGATCGAACGCCGGAAGTCGCGCGCTGCCTTGCCGTTCCACACCTGCTCGACGGAGCGTTCCTGCATGTTGCCGAAAGACTTTGTTACCCAATTCTGGCAGCAGGGGAAGACGTCGCCTCGGTTCCCGCCCCCGCCCAAGACCTCGAACCGAGTGAAGGGCTGAGAACAGAACAGGCGCCCGCTGCCGTTTGCTGGGCGAACCGGCTCGGCGCCGAATATCGATGCGTTCATCGCTTTCTGAAACAATTTGCGGAGCCGGTGTTGTCCTTTCACATGACCTCCTTTCTGAGCGGTTGAAGTTGGACGAGCGCCCGGTCAGGCCCCAACCAGTTTGCGTAGCAGGCGCGCGGCAAGCTGGGTTCGCCGGTCCGCCGCGAGACGTTGCGCTTGCATCTTGAGATGGGGTTTGTTGATCTTTTGATCTGCCCAATCCCAGATATTCTCGGTCGCCTGCTTTCGTCGGAAGAACGAGGTGACCTGGAACTTCTTGATGAGTTCCCATTCGTCCTCGCCCATCAGGAAGTCATGCAAGATCCGCACGGACGGCATCGGGAAATCGTCGACGGCTACCACACCGCCCACCCGCAACCGCTGCCCCGTATAGTGCCAATCGAGAATTGGAAAAGGGAAACGGTGCGCGCCATCGATGAGGACAAAATCCAGTGTTTCGGGTATGTCCCGGCCCGACGCCAGGGCAACGTCAGAGCTTTCGTGGATGAATTTCACAGAACACTCGATGCCATGGTCGGCACAATAGCTGCGGATCCGGTCGGCTTGGCTGCGGTCCGGCGTGATGCAGACATGGGCCGTTCCGGCTATGGCAAAGGCGACGGTCGTCTGGCCGGCCCCTGTTTCCAGCGTCCGCATGCCTGGCCTGAGTTGGCCGTAGATGAACTGCAGAACTGCTGGCGCCACGGCCCAATTTGCCGGTTTGCCGTCGGGCCAGGCGTGGAAATGCGGCAGTTCGGCGATGAGCGTATCAATCGGTTCCATAGGCGGATCTGATTCCACTCGAGGGACCCCTTCCCAAGCGTGAGCCGAAACGTCTTGCTCTTATCGGGACCTGGCGCAGTGCCTGGTCGATGCGCCACGGTCTTGAGTTCCTTATTGGTGCAAGCTCGGCCTCTGTGACCCGAACTTGCCGTTCCAGCCTATCGGCAAAGCCTTTCCATCGCTCAAGGTCGCGCCCGCGTCGGAGAAACATATATCGGGGTGGACCACATCGAGAGGTTCGTCGGTTGGCTTGTCCGATGCCTTTAGAAAGGGCTCGCGAAGAAGAGAGGCTGCATCGGTGGGGAAACATAAGATGATTTGTCGAGTAAATTTCTCAAACAAAGTGCGACCCTGGGTATCTTGACAGGCACTCTAGCGAGGGTATGGATATCCTGCCGTGGCAATTTCGGGTTGGCTTGCGCGCGGCGCCACGCTCCGACCATATCCATAGCTATATCCGGCCCGTGGCCGTCTAACCTATTGAAATAATGCATAAAATCAGCAGGCCCGCATGGGAATGGCGCATTCCCCCAAGCGCCGCGCTGGAACGGGCAGAGCGCGTCTGCTCGGCCCGAATACGTCAGACGTCAACTTGTTCCGCGATGAGAAGGGCGTCGTCTACTTCGATGCCGAGATTGCGTACGGTGCTTGGCCCTTCTGCGACGTCCCGCGACAAGGACAAGATGGCCGCTTCCGGCCCGGAGGCGGAAGCTTTCGGGCTGCTATGAAATTCACGAGTTCATGCACAGGGCGATCCGGCTCTAACCGAGCAAGCCGCGCAATAGAACCACCGCCGCCACGCCGCCCAGGATCGCCACCAGCATCGGCACGCGCCAGGCAAGCAGCAAGGTGGCAAGCGCGGCCAGCGTCTCGGCGGGGCCGGTTGCCAGAACGGTGGGCGCGATGAGCGCGGTCAACACTGCCAACGGAACGGCCTCAAGCCCGGCCTTGAGCCGGCCGCCAACGGCAAATCGCCGGATGAGCCAATAGCCGCCGGCCCGCGAAGCATAGGTCACGGCCATCATGCCGAACCATGTAGCCAGCGTGGCGAGATCAACGCGCATCGGCTGGCCTTGCGAGAATCGCGGCAGCGGCCGTGCCGGCGATGCCGCCGATGAAGATGTACCAGACGCCCGGCAGAAACTTTGAGGCGAGCAGCGCGCAAGCCGCGCTGACGACGATGGGCGCCGCGCTGGCACGGCCCCGCCACAGGCCGAACAGGATCACCAGGAAGACGGCGACGAAGGCGTAATCGAAGCCATAGCGGCGCGGATCGGCAATGGTGCTGCCCAAAACGTTTCCCAGGGTCGACCAGAATATCCAGGAAACATAGAACGGCAGGGCCTGGCCGAAATAATAGGCGGGCGTCAGGCGTCCCTCGGCGGCACGACGCAAGGCCACGGCCCATATTTCATCGGCCAGGAAAAAAAGCGCGAGATAGGACTGCCGCGGCCCGAACCGGCCCATGTAGGGCCCGATGGCCGCGCTCATCAGTAGATGGCGCAGGTTGACCATCGCCGTGCTGGCAATGATGACCAGGGCGGGAATCGGATGCGTCCAGATTCCCACGGCGATGAATTGCGAACTGCCGGCAAAGGTCAAGGCGCCCATCAATGCGGTTTCGGCCGGGCTGATGGCCTTGCCCGCGGCGGTCGTACCGAGAATCAGGGCAAAGGGAATGCTGGCCAGCACCAATGGCAACATCTGCCAAGCACCAAGCAGGAAATCCTCACGCCAGGCGCCGTCATCCCCCCTTGGTATTTCAGCCGTCGACAAAAATACTGCCCCTCAGATAGCAGACCGCCCGCCCGCGGATCTTGACCCGATTGCCCACCAATTCGCATTCGAAGTCGCCGATGCGCTCGGAGATTTGCCTTCCGATGAGATGGTTGCGGCCGAGCCGCTTGGCCCAATACGGCATCAGCACACATTGCGCCGAACCGGTCGCGGGATCCTCGGGAATGCCTGCACCCGGCGCGAAATATCGGGCCACGTAGTCGACGCCGTCGCGGCCCGGTGCGGTGGCGAGGACGCCGTCGAGATCGAGGGCGGCCACGGCCGCCAGATCGGGCTTGAGGGCCGCCACCTGTTCCCAGGTGTCGAAGATCGCCAGGTAAGGCACGGAGGCCAGGAGATCGCTGGGCTGGACGCCCAGCGCCTGGCCCACTGCGGGCGCCTCGATGGGTCGTGACGGGCGTACCGGAAAATCTAGGACGAAGGCATCGCCCTGGCACGTCACCGTCAGGCGCCCGCTCCGGGTCTCGAACCACATCTCTTTTCGTTCGGGCTGCAGGAAATTGGCAATGACATAGGCGCTGGCCAATGTCGCATGGCCGCAGAGATCGACCTCCACCGTGGGCGTGAACCAGCGCAGGCGATAGCCCTCGCCCTCCGTCATGAAGAAAGCTGTCTCAGGCAGATTGTTCTCGAAGGCGATGGCATGGAGCGTCTTTTCGGGCAGCCAGCGCCGCAGCGGCACCACGCCCGCAGGATTCCCGCCGAAGAGACGGTCGGTGAAGGCATCGATCTGATAAAGCGGCAATTCCATATTGGCCCCTCAAAAAAAGCGAATGCCTAACGACGCCAAAACGGCTTGCTCAACTCCCGTTCGATGTCGCAACGGCTGAGCCCGATATCCTGCAGAGTGCGGTCGTCGAGTGCAGCCAAGTCGCGGCGCTGACGACCGAGCTGCCACCAATCGAGCAATAGCTCGGCCAAACGGGACAAGTCGCCAGAGCCGACGCGGCCCAGGAGCCGACGTAAGGAGGTTGCTTCCATGTTGTCACCCATTTGTCGAAGTTGCATCGGAATACTGACGATAATTATTGACACAAGATGGCGTCAATTGATAACTTGTCACCATGACAATATGGATTCCCGACCTCTCCACGAGTACGGGCCCGCGCTACAAGGCAATCGCTGAAGCGCTGGCCGCCGACATCCGCGACGGAAAGCTGAAGGCCGGGGATCGCCTGCCCACCCATCGCGACCTCGCCTATCGTCTCGGCGTCACCGTAGGCACGATTACCCGCGCTTATGCCGAGGCGCAGCGCCGCGGCCTGCTGGAAGGCCATGTCGGCCGCGGCAGCTTCCTCGCCCAGCCGGCCAATCTTCCCGCCGCGTTTGGGGTGGTCGATCATGAGCAGACCGACCTGATCGAACTCGGCCTCGCCTTCCCGCCGCCGCAGGCAAGCGATGCGCTTCTGCAACGCACCTTCGCCGATCTCGCCCGCCAACCCGGCGTGGCCCGCTTGCTGGATTACCAGCCCCATGGCGGCATGACCCATCACCGCGCCGCCGGTGCGGCTTGGATGGAGACTCACGGTCTCTCCGTCCCCGCCGATCGGATCATCGTCACCGCCGGCGCCCAGCACGGGCTGGCCATTTGCTTCGGCGCCCTGCTGCGGCCGGGCGACGTGCTGCTGACAGAGCCTCTCACCTATCCCGGCATCCGCGCTGCCGCCGAACTCTTCAAACTTCGTATTCGAAGCTTGGCCCAGGACGACGAAGGCATTCTGCCCGACGCGCTCGAATCGGCATGCCGCGAGGATTCCCCGCGGGCCCTTTGCTGCATGCCTACCTTGCAAAATCCCACCAGCGCAATCATGTCGCAGGAGCGGCGCGAAGCCATCGCCGCGATTCTGCGCAGACACCGATTGCCGCTGATCGAGGATGACATCTATCGCTTCCTGACCGACGCGCCGCCGCCGGTGAGCACGCTGGTGCCCGAGCTGGGCCATTATTTGCTGAGCAGTTCGAAGAGCATCGCGCCGGGTCTCAGGGTCGGCTTCCTTGCCGTGCCCGAGGGTCAGAGCGCGCCCTTCATCGCCGCCCTCAGGGCAACCACCTGGATGGCCTCGCCCATCGCAGCGGAGGTTGCGGCCCGCTGGATCCGCGACGGAACGGCCGCTTCGCTTGCCGCGGCCCAGCGCAAGGCCGCCATCGAGCGTCAGAAGATCGCCCGGCGCCTGCTGGAGGGTTTCGACTACCGCGCCCATCCCAGTAGCTTCTTCGGCATGCTGCATTTGCCGGCCAACTGGCGGGCCAACGATCTGGTCAGTGTCGCCGCGCGTCGGGGCGTGCGCCTGCGGGCGGCGGAGGCCTTCAGCACCGATCAGCCCGCGCCGTCGGCCATCCGACTCTGCGTCTGCGGGATCGCCGATGAGGCGCGTCTGGTCGACGGCATTGGCCGGGTTGTTGCCTTGCTGCGCGAGGGCCCGACGGCGGATAATCTGCTGATCTGATTTCAAACCCGCTGAGCCATCGCCTTGCGAGGTGCGTCCTGTGGAAAAATCCCATCGCTATCAACTTCGTCTCGATTGGATCGGCGCACGGCAGGGTCCCACGCAGAATTATGAAACCTACTCGCGGGAATTCCGCGTCGAGATCTCGGGCAAGCCGGCGCTCATCGGCTCGGCCGATCCGGCGTTCCGCGGCGACGCCGGCCTTTACAATCCAGAGGAGATGCTCGTGGCCGCGCTCTCCTCATGCCACATGCTGAGCTATCTGGCGCTCTGCGTTAGATCGCGCATTGCTGTCGTGGCCTACACGGATATTGCCAGCGGTACGATGAGCGATAAGACGCCGCATCGAATGGGTTTCACTGAGGTCATGCTGCATCCGCGTGTCGTCATCGCCGCCAGCGCCGACGCAGCCAAGGCCAAGGCGCTGCACGAACAGGCCCACAAATTATGCTTCATCGCCAATTCCGTGAATTTCCCCGTGCACCATGAGGCGGAGATTGTGGTGGCGGCGCGGTGAGCCCGCACACCGCCTTCACTTGACTTCCTCTCCCGCCCGGGCGTCCGCGGCGAGGGAGATATCGAACGTCACGCCACGCTCGTAATCGCCTCGATCGCCTTGGCCACATCGTCGACGACGCGATGGACAAGTTTCTCGTCTTCGCCTTCGGCCATAACGCGGATGACGGGTTCGGTGCCGGATTTGCGGATCAGCAGGCGGCCGGCGGTTCCCAAGGCGGCTTCGGCGCTGCGGATCGCTTCCTTCACCGCGCGGTCATCCAGCGGCTTGGTTGCGGCATCGAAACGCAGGCTGCGCAGGCGCTGCGGCAGGGGGGCGAAGAGCCGGCCCGTCTCGCTCGCCGGCTTGCCCGAGGCAACCAGCACGGCGAGTGCCTGCAAGGCGGCGATCAGCCCGTCGCCGGTGGTGACATAGTCGGACAGGATGATATGGCCCGATTGCTCGCCACCGACATTGAAGCCGCCGGCGCGCATGCGTTCCACCACATAGCGGTCGCCCACCGGCGTGCGATGAAGGCCGAGGCTGAGGCCGGACAGAAATCGCTCGAGCCCCAGATTGGACATGACCGTGGCCACGATCGCCGCCCCCCTCAGCCGTCCGCTGGCGGCCCAGGACCTGGCGACCAGGGCCATCAACTGGTCGCCATCCAGAATCTGGCCTTTCTCGTCGGCCAGGATCAGGCGATCGGCGTCGCCGTCGAGTGCGATGCCCAGATCGGCGCCATGGGCGATGACCGCCTCGCACATGGTCGTGGGCGCCGTGGCGCCGCAATCGCGATTGATATTGATGCCGTCGGGATCGACGGCGACGGGGATCACCTCGGCTCCCAGCTCCCACAGCACCGTCGGCGCCACCCGATAGGCGGAGCCATTGGCGCAGTCGATGACGATCTTCAACCCCTCCAGCGTCACACCCTTGGGGAAGGTGTTCTTGACGAATTCGATGTAGCGCCCGCCGGCATCTTCCCTCTCCAGCCGCCGCGCACGGCCCAAAGACTCGGATCGCGCGAGCGGCGCGCTCCCGGCCTGCATCTTGGCCTCGATGCTCGCCTCCACCTCGTCGGAGAGTTTGTAGCCGTCCGGGCCGAACAGCTTGATGCCATTGTCCTGGAAGGGATTGTGGGATGCCGAAATGACGACGCCCAGATCGGCACGCAGCGAGCGGGTGAGCATAGCCACCGCCGGCGTCGGCAGGGGGCCAAGCAGCACCACATCCATGCCCATGGAGACAAAGCCGGCGGTCAGCGCCGGCTCGAGCATATATCCGGAGAGCCGCGTATCCTTGCCGATGACCACCCGGTGGCGGTGATGGCCGCGGCGGAACTGGGCACCGGCGGCCAGCGCCAATTCAAGGGCGGTGCGGGCGGTGATCGGCTCCTTGTTGGCGGTGCCGCGCACCCCATCGGTGCCGAAGAGCTTGCGAGTCATGGGTGGGATGATACGCCGCCCACCAGGGCCTGCCAAATGGCCAGGGCCTGGCGCGTCTCCGCCACATCATGCACGCGCAACATTTGCACGCCCATGTTGAGGCCGGCGAGTCCCGCGGCCAGTGATCCCCCCAGGCGCTGCTTGGGCGGTTCCTTGTGGCTGAGGCGCGCAATGAAACTCTTGCGCGAGGCGCCGAGGAGGAGTGCGACGCCCAGCTCATGAAACAGGCCCAGGTTCCGCAGCACCTCGATGTTGTGGCGATCGTTCTTGCCGAAGCCGAGGCCCGGATCGATCGCGATGCGGGCGGGCGCGATGCCGGCCGAGGTACAGGCCGCCAGACGCTCGACGAAGAAATCACGGATCTCCCGCGGCGCGTCGGCGTAGCTGGGATTTTCCTGCATGTTGCGGGGATCGCCCTGCATATGCATGAGGACGACCGAAACCTCGCTCGCTGCGACGATCGCGAGGCTCTCGCGATCGCCGGTCAGCGCCGTCACGTCGTTGACGATACGCGCACCCGCGGCAATCGCCGCCTTCATCACCGCGGCGCGGCGCGTGTCGATGGAGACGATGGCGCCGGCTTGGCTAAGGGCATGAACCACGGGAATGGTGCGGCGAAGTTCTTCTTCGAGGGCCACCGGCTCGGCCCGCGGCCGGGTCGATTCGCCGCCGATGTCGAGAATATCCGCTCCCGCCTCGCGCAGGGTCAGGCCATGGTCGATGGCCGTGTCGGCATCGGCGAACTCGCCGCCGTCGGAAAAACTGTCCGGCGTCACATTGACCACCCCCATCAACCGCGGCCGATCGAGGGAGAGGCCGGCGAAGGGTTCCCGTACGGCGGTCAGCCGCGCGAGAACCGCGGTCAGATCCGCGCCATGCCCTGCCGTCGCGGCCCAGGATTTCGCCTGACCGATGGGCAGCAGGACTCGACTTTCGCCGGCGGTAATTTCGCACAGCGTGAAGGCCAGCGGGCCGCCGGTGAGGGCCATGGCATCGCCCCGCTCGACGGCCAGCGCCCCGCTCGGACCGGCCAGGATGCCCTCAGGTCGCACGGAAAAGCCCCGCCGAGGGGCGGGGCTTGCCGTGTCGCTGCTCACGATATCGCTCGGACGCTCAGCCGTGCGAGGCTCAGCCTCCCGGCTGGGGCTCCGGCTCCAGGGTAATGCCCGGGCCCTTCGGGGTCGGGCGCCCGCTGCTGGGCACCGAGGCGCGCGGGCGCGGCGGCACCGTGCCGTCGCTGTCGCCGGCGCGGATCGGTTCGCCCCGGATGACCGCCCTGGCCTCTTCGCCCGAGAGCGTCTCGTATTCCAGCAAGGCCTTGGCCAGCGCATGCAGATCGGCGATCCGGCTCGACAGGATCTCGCGGGCACGGGCCTCGCCCTCCTCGACCAGCCGGCGCACTTCCTCGTCGATCACCTGGGCGGTCGCGTCGGAGACGTTCTTGCGCTGGGTGACCGAATGGCCGAGGAAGACCTCTTCCTCGTTGTCGTTGTAACGCAGCGGCCCCAGTTTCGCGCTCATGCCGAATTCGGTCACCATCGAGCGGGCTAGCTGGGTCGCCTGCTTCAGATCGTTCGACGCCCCGCTATTGAGATGCGTCTCTCCATAGACGAGCTGCTCGGCCACGCGCCCGCCGAAGGCCAGTGCAATCTTCGCCTTCATCCAATCCATGGTGTAGCTGAGGCGATCACGCTCCGGCAGGCTCCAGGTCACGCCCAGCGCCCGGCCGCGCGGGATGATGGTCACCTTGTGCAGCGGATCGGACTCGGGAATCGCCAGATTGACGATGGCATGCCCGCCCTCGTGATAGGCGGTCATCGTCTTTTCCTCGTCGGTCATCACCATGGAGCGCCGCTCGGCACCCATCATGACCTTGTCCTTGGCCGACTCGAACTCCGCCATGGTCACCACGCGGCGGCCGGCACGCGCCGCCAGCAGTGCCGCCTCGTTGACCAGATTGGCGAGATCGGCGCCGGAGAAACCGGGCGTGCCCCGCGCGATGACCCGCGCGTCGACATCGGGCGCCAGCGGCACCTTGCGCATATGCACCTTCAGGATCTGCTCGCGGCCCAGGATGTCGGGATTGGGCACGACGACCTGACGATCGAAACGACCCGGCCGCAGCAAAGCGGGATCGAGCACGTCGGGACGGTTGGTGGCGGCGACCAGGATGACGCCCTCGTTGGCCTCGAAGCCATCCATCTCGACCAGCAGCTGATTCAGCGTCTGCTCGCGCTCATCGTTGCCGCCGCCCAGACCCGCGCCACGATGCCGGCCGACGGCGTCGATTTCGTCGATGAAGATGATGCAAGGTGCGTTCTTCTTGCCCTGTTCGAACATGTCGCGCACGCGGGAAGCGCCCACGCCCACGAACATCTCCACGAAATCCGAGCCCGAGATAGTGAAGAACGGCACATTGGCCTCGCCGGCGATGGCGCGGGCCAGCAGGGTCTTACCGGTGCCGGGGGGACCGATCAGCAGGACGCCCTTGGGAATCTTGCCGCCCAGACGCTGGAACTTCTGGGGATCCTTAAGGAATTCGACGATTTCCTGGAGTTCCTGCTTGGCTTCGTCGATGCCCGCCACATCCTCGAAGGTGACACGGCCGACCTTTTCCGTCAGCAGCCGCGCCCGGCTCTTGCCGAAGCCCATGGCCTTGCCGCCGCCCGACTGCATCTGGCGCATGAAGAAGATCCAGACGCCAATCAGCAACAGCATCGGGAACCAGGAGATGAGGATATTGAGCAGCGGATGCATGTTGTCGTCCGCCGGCGCGACATTGAAGGTCACCTTATGCTCGGACAGCTTGGCGATCAGATTGGGGTCGTTGCTCGGCGCCACCGTTGAGAACGCCAGCCCATCGGTCTTATGGCCACTGATGTTCTGGCCCTGGAGGGTGACGTTGGCGACCTTGCCCTGGTCGACCTGATCGAGGAAATCGGAATAGCCCATATCCGCCTGAGGCCCGCGCGAGGTCGAGCCCTGGAACAGATTGAACAGCGCGAGCAGCAATAGGCCGATCACGACCCAAAGCGCCAAATTCTTGGTAAAATTCAAGAAACCTCGCTTTCCATCGACCCGCCGGGGCCGACGAGGACGTCGGGCATCCTTGCCCACGCACTCTAGATAATGTTCACATTCAATTTGACAACTGTAAAGCCACTGGGGGACAGGGGCTGTCCCGGCCGGAACAGGGCAGGTCCAAAGCCCGGGGCAGTCCCAACGCGCGGCAGATCCCGCGGTCGGCCGCCGCGCCACAGGGCCGGCAGCGCCAGGGCTGCCTCGCGGGGAATTGATGCGATTCGCTTGGCCGCGGGTAGTTTGGCCCAACCCGCCTCGCCGAGCCGGGCGATGGTGCCGGATGTGGCTATCCTCAGATCGAAACGCCCATCCCAGCGAACAACCGCTCCCGCCCGGACCGCGACCCGCTCGGCTGCGGCATCGGCTTCGCGAAAGATGAACAAGCGCGGCCCGCGACAGACGAGCCGGCAGCCGCCCAGGGTTCGCCCCGCCAGGTTGGCGGCGAGGCTCCGGTGCAACCGCGCCAGGCTTTCCTGGCGGGGCCCGAAGGGATCGCCGCCGATGACGATCAGGCAACGAGCCAGCGCTCGCTCCGCCAGATCGGCTGGGGCCGCCCGCAACTCGGCCAGGGGCATGGTCAGGAATCCTGCTGGATGGATCTTGGCACTGGCCAGCAGACCGGCCACCGCGGCTTCGCGCAATTGGCGCTCATCGCCGATCTCGGCCGCCGCCGCCGCCAGGGACGGGACGAGATCGGCGGGAATGAACCGGCGCCAGCGTACCCGCTCGAAAACCGGATCACTGTTGGAGGGATCCTCGATCCAGTCCTGGTGCCGTGCCTTCAGCACCGCCCGCAGCCCTGCCGAGGCGATGGGCAAGAGAGGGCGGATCAGCCGAACGCCCTCGCGTGCGGCAATGGCGCTCATGCCCGCCAAGCCGTCGGGGCCGCCGCCGCGGGCAAGGCGCATGAGAACCGTCTCCGCCTGATCGCCGGCATGGTGGGCGAGCGCTAGGTGGAGAACCCCCTGGCGCCGACACCATTGCGCCATCAAGCGATACCGCGCGTCTCGCGCGGCGGCCTGCAGGGCCGAGGTTGGCCGGCCGCCACGACGCTTCCACAGCAGCGTCCGAATAGGGATGCCGCGGGCCTTCAGCCAGCGATGGACCTGGCGAACCTCCGCCGCGGATTCGGGGCGCAGGCGATGGTCAACCGAGAGGGCTATTGCCTCACCGCCCCGGGCTGTGGCCCAACGATGGCACAGGATAACCAGCGCCAAGCTGTCAGGCCCGCCGGAAACGGCCACCGCGATCCGCGGCCGCGCCTCGAAAGGCCCGACCCCTGCCATCAGCCGGGCGAAGGTCGCCGCCCCGAGGGGTTTAGCTGCAGCCGTAGCGATGTTTTTCCTGCTTCGTGCGCTCCTTCATACTGTCGGACGCGCCGGGGAACTTCTTGTTGAGTTCGCTGAAGGCGACGCAGGCATCGCTCTTCTTGCCGATCTGTCCCAGGGCCATGCCGAGCTTCAGCAGGTTGTCGGGCGCTTTGCTGTTGTTCGGATATTTCTGATAGCCCTCGGCAAAGGCCACCGCCGCGTCCTGGTATCTGCCGCGCACGTAATAGGTCTCGCCCAGCCAGTATTGGGCATTTCCCGCCAGAAAATCCGTCGGATGCTGATCTACGAAGGCCCTCAACGCTTTCTCCGCCTCGTCGTAATTGGCCTGGCGCAGAAGATTGAAGGCGTATTCGTACTGCGCCTCCACCGTATTGCCCGGCAGTTGATAAGCGCCCGTGGTCGTCGCCGTGGCAGCCGGCGCTGTGCCGCCAGCGGGCGGCTGGGCATTGTTGGCCTGCATCTGGGTTTGGTTCAGCGTCCCCAGGGTCGTCGGCGCGAGCGAGGATTGTTTAAGCGGGGCGTTAGGGTCGATACCAGTAACCGGCGGCTGGCCCGGCGGCGGGGTCACGGGCTGGGCCGCCCCCTGGCCATCCCGCGCCGGCGCCACGGCCGTACCGGCCACCGCCGGCTGGCCATGCTCGAGCGCGCTCAGGCGGAAATCGACGTCCTGCGACAATTTGTCCAGGCGCGTGGAAAGCTGCCGGAGATTGTAGCTGAGCGTTTCCAATTGACCGGTCAGATTGCTGAGCTGGGTCTCGAGCTGCTGGATGCGCACTTCCTGGCTGGCAGCGATCGCGCCTGAGCCCGTATCGGTGGCGGCAGCGCTGCCGGCCGGAACCTGGCCGTTATAGACTTGGCGCTCGACGTCGGAGAGTTCCTGCTGCAGCCGGTCGACCTTGTCCGACAGGGTCTGGATGTCGTTCTGCGCGCGGGCCGCCGGCGTGCCGGCGAGGATCGCCAAGCCGAGGCAAACAATGGCCAGCAGGCGGGCGGTGGAAGAAGCGGGCCATTGAGGCCGACGATGCCTGGTCATTCTGTCACGCTCGTTGGCCGCCCGGCTACGCGCGGGGCCAAGTCCGGAAGCTGATCTGGGAAGCGAAATTAACATCCCCATATGGGCGAAAATATGGCGGGCGGGCCGCTGAGCGCAAGGCTCCTGAAACGGTTGCGGCGCCTGTCGGGGCCGTCAAGGACGGTTCGACAAGCGCCGCACTTTGGCATTAACCCCCGATTACTGGAGGACGATCACGTCGCGGCGATTTTGCGCCCAGGCTGCTTCGTCCGAGCCGAGAACGGCCGGCCGCTCCTTGCCGTAGCTGATCGTCTGCATCCGACCCGCATCGATGCCCAGCGCGACCAGGTAGTTCCTGGCCGCCGTCGCGCGACGCTCGCCGAGGGCCAAGTTGTACTCGCGCGTGCCGCGCTCGTCGCAATGGCCTTCGATCACGAAGCGGTACTGCGGATAGGTCTTCAGCCACGTGGCCTGCTTCTGAAGCTCCGCCTGCGCCTCGGCGGTCAGATCGTAGCGATCCGTTCCGAAGAACACGCGATCGCCGACGTTCGTCTTGAAATCATCGACCGAACCGGGTTGTGCGCCCTGCGGGACGGTCGACGTGGTGGTCGTTGTCGTGGTGCCGGTGCTGGCGCCGCCGCCGGTTTCTGCGGGTTTGCTGGAGCAGGCGGCCAGCAGCAATGCCGCCGAGATCGCCATAACAATCTTCAATCGCATCTTCGAACCTTTCGAACTTACACCCAAATCGGGAATGGTGCCCCGCCGCGGGGCATTGTCGCGACTACAACCGATCCGTCAAAAATCCCCCCGACGGAATCGACTGAATTCTGTTTCGCGGCGGCAATATACCGGGCGTTCTGCACTGAATCAAGGGCGGTTCTACTGGGTTAAGGGCGACCAGGCGGGGTCCGAGGCGTCAAGCGGGGTCACCACTTCGCGCTCGTTATAGCCGGTCAGATCGATCGTGTAGAGACGGGTTCGACCGCCGTTGGCATCTTCCTTGAAATAGGCGAGGACGCGACCGTTAGGCGCCCAGGTGGGTCCCTCCACCAGATAGCCCTGGGCGATCGAGCGCTCCCCGCTGCCATCGGGATGCATGACGCCGATGTAGAAAACCCCGCCCGTTATATGGGTAAAGGCGATGAAATCCCCACGCGGGGACCACACGGGGGTGCCGTATTTGCCATCACCATGGCTGATGCGCTGCGCGCCGTCGCCGTTCGCGTTCATGACATAGATCTGCTGCGAACCGCCGCGATCGGATTCGAAGGCGATCTGGCTACCGTCGGGCGAGTATGAGCCGCCGGTGCTGATTCCCGGCGTGTTGGTCAGCCGGTGCACCTTGCGGGTTCGCAGATCCATCTCGTAGATGTCGGTATTGCCGTTGGTCGCGAGACTCAGGATCACTCTTGTTCCGTCCGGCGAAAAGCGCGGCGCGAATGTCATGCCGGGAAAGTCGCCCAGCACTTCCTGCTGGCCGGTCTCGATGTTCAGCAGATAAACGCGCGGGCGATTGTTGCGATAGCTGAGATAGGTGATGTCCTGGGTGCTGGGCGAAAATCGGGGCGTCAGGACCAGATTGCCACCGTCGGTCAGGAAGCGATGGTTCTCGCCATCCTGATCCATGATGGCCAGCCGCTTGATGCGCTTGGTCTGCGGCCCCGCCTCAGCGACATAGACGATGCGGCTTTCGAAATAGCCGTCCTCGCCGGTCAGGCGTTTGTAGATCTCGTCGGCGACTTTATGCGCAATCGCGCGCCAATTTTCAGGCGTGCTGGTGACCGCCTCACCCACCATCTGCTGCTCGGCGAAAACGTCCCACAGGCGGAATTCGATGCGCAGCCGCCCGTCGGATTGGGTTTCGACCACGCCGCTTACCAGCGCCTGGGCGTTGATGACCCGCCAATCGCCGAAGCGCGGCAGGGTGCGCAGACTGTCCGGCGTCTGGATGAAGGCCCTCCTGTCGATGGGTTTGAACAGGCCGGAGCGTTCGAGATCAGCCGCCACGACGCCGGCGATGTTGGCGCCGGATTGCGCATCCGTCGGCTGCTGGCCGAAGAAGTCCACCACGGCAATGGGCATCGGCTGGACCGTACCCTGCGTGATGTCGATGCGAAGCTCGGCCTGCGCCGTGTCGGCGAGAAGGATCAATGCGAGGAAGCCGGCCAGGGTCACCGAATATTTGCGAATTTTAAATATTTGCATGATCTCAACTTTCCTCAGTGATGGGGCGTGATCCGCAAGGGAAGCGTTTTCCAGCTGGCATATCCGGCCGCCGGCAGTGCGAAAGGGCTGCATTCGAAAAGGGCACTCGTCGCCGCCGTCGCGGCGGCGCGATATCCGGCGTTGCCGGAAAAGGATTTCTTGTCGAGCACGGTGATGATGCGCACGGAGCCGTCTTGATTGAGGCTCAGTTGCAGTGAAACCGGTGGCGCATCGGGCGATTCCGGCCCCTGCCAGCATTCGGCGACGCGCTTGGAAATGGCGGCAATCGCCGATCTGGCATCGGACGCTACCGGGGCGCCTTCGATCGGCGCGATGTTCAGCCTGGTGGAAACTTTCTTCAGCGGAACCGGCTTGGCCGGTGCCGCCGGGGGCGGGGCGGCCGATGGCGCCGTCGTCGCCGACTTGGTAGCGGACGAGGGCACCGTGCTCGCGTGACCGCAAGCACCGAGCGTCAATGCGAGCAGGCTTGCCGAAAGACAGCGATGAAGCACCCGCCATGTCATTGGTTCAGCATGCCTCCGGGGTTGAAGTGGAACGTCGTTACCTTCCACGTATCGTATTTGCCGGCCGGCATATGTAGTGGGCTGCACTTTTTCACCGCGCGCACGGCAGCTTCAGCGGCAGCGCGATAATAGCCGTCGAGCGCCATGCGGGCTGTGTCCAAGACATTGGCGGTCTGCACGGTGCCATCCTGTCCCAGAGTGACCCGGACATCGACGATCATCTCGTCAGATCCCTTCTTGCCGGGATCGAGATACCAACAGCCTTGCATCTGCGACTTGACGGCATCGAGTTCGCTGCTGGTCATTTGCGGCGCCGAGAGATCGCTCGCCGACGTGTCCGGCTGCGGCGGTGCATCGGGCTGCGGCGGCTGTTGTATGTCGGGTGCTTTGGCCTTCAATTTCTCCACGTTCTTCAACAGCGAACTGAAGTCCTGCGGCTGCTGCACCGGTTTGGTCGGCTTCGGCGGCTTGAGGTTCGCCGGGCGCAAAAGCGGCGCCGGCGGCGTCTCGATCTTCGCCTGTTCCGGGGGTGGCGGTGTCGCCTGCTGATCGGGAATAGGAACGGGCTCCGGCGGCGTTTGTTCCACCGGCTGGGGCGCGGGCGGCGTCGGCTGAGGGGGTGGGGGTGGTGGTGCTGGCTCCGGCGGCGTGGGAACCTGCTCGACCGGCTGGGGCGGCGGCGTGGGCGGCACTGGCGGCGTCGGTGCCGGCGGCGGGGGCGTCGCCGGCTTCACCACGGGGGTGGGCGGCGTCAGCTTCGGTTTAGGTTGTGCCGTGATATCGGCGAGCGTAGCCAATTGCACCGCCACCGGCGCCACCACCTCCTCGCTCCTGAACAGATCCGGCAAGCCGAAAAGAATCAGCAGCAGGATCGCCAAGTGAAGCAGAAGCGAGAGGAAGCCGCCGACGCGCATGGCTTACTTCGGCTTGATCTTTTGCGCCTTGGCCGTCGCGTCGGGCGGCAGATCGACGACCAGGGCAACTTGCGTGAATCCGGCGGATTTGATGAGGCCCATCACCTGCATTACGCGGCCGTAGTCGATCTTCTTGTCGCCGCGCACGAAGATCTTGGTGTCCGGCTTGTTTTCGGTGATCGCCTGCAATCGGGGCACCAGCGCATCGTCGCCGACCGTCGTTTCCTGCAGATAGATGGCGCCCTTGTCGTTGATGGTGACGACGATGGGCTCGTCGGGATTGCTAAGCGGCTCGGCCTTGGTCTGGGGCAGATTGACCGGGATGCCGACGGTCAGCAGCGGCGCCGTCACCATGAAGATGATGAGCAGCACCAGCATGACATCGACCATGGGGGTCACGTTGATCTCCGCCATCGGCTTGAAGCGGCCGTTGCGCCGGCGGCCGCTCCGGTTCTTTGCTGGCTGGAGGAATGCTGCCATCTAGCGCTTCTCCTCGAGCTGACGCGAGAGGATGGCGCCGAATTCGCCGGCAAAGGCTTCCAGGCGGTTGCTGAAACGGCCGATATCGCCGGAGAGCTTGTTATAGGCGAGCACGGCGGGAATGGCCGCCACCAGGCCAAGGGCCGTGGCGAACAGGGCCTCGGCAATGCCCGGCGCCACCACGGCAAGCGTCGTGTTCTTCGAGGCGGCGATGGAGGCAAAGCTGTTCATGATGCCCCAGACCGTGCCGAAAAGTCCGACGAAGGGAGCGGACGACCCGACCGAGGCGAGAAAGGTCATGTGGCGCTCGAGCTGATCGACCTCGCGGCCAAGCGTGATGTCCATCACCCGCTCGATGCGCTCCTGCAGGCTGGCGCGCATGTGTTCGGTCTGCGCCAGGCCCTTGGCCGCCGAGCGGCGCCATTCGCGCATGGCGGCGACGAACAGCGCCGACATGGGATCTGGCGCCTTGGTTTCCAGGCGATCGAACAGAGTCTCCAGCGAGCCGCCGGACCAGAAGGATTCCTCGAATTGTTTGGCCTGGCTGCGCAGCTTGCGCAGGCGCAGCGACTTTTCGAAGATGATAGCCCAGGTCCAGAACGAGGCGGCCAATAGCATCAGTATCACCAGCTTGACGATCGTGTCGGCCTGGAGAAACAGGCTGATGACGGACATATTGGGGGGCGGCACGCTGCCGGCGAGCGCGGTGGCGTCGAGCGGTACGGTGGGCGTGGCGGGAAGTGTCGGTTCCATCGGCTTACACAAGCTCCTCGGAAATGCCATAGGCGGTGAGCGCCACCCTCACCGGCTCCGGCAGGCGCTGGGGCCGACCCTTGCGGTTGAGACAGGCGATGCGAATATTGAGGCGGGCGAGCAGGTCGCCGCCGCGTTGAACGCGCTGATCGAGCCAGACGACAGCGCCCCCCACCTCGATCACCCGCGTTTCGACGGTCAAGAGATCGTCGAGCTTGGCCGGCATCAGGTAATCGACCTCGCAGCGGCTGACGGCGAAGGCAGTATCGAAGTTCTCGATCATTTCGTCCGTATCCTCATAATAGACGCGAATGGGAAAGCGATGGACGTCAGACATCGCTGTCCTCCCCCGCCGCGGCGCCTTCGGCCAGGAGATCAAGCTGCGGCCCGCGTGCCGGCTCCGCCAATCCCAGATAGCGATAGCCGCCGGCCGTCAGCATCCGCCCGCGCGGCGTGCGCTGCAGCAGACCTTCCTGGATCAGATAAGGCTCGATCACTTCTTCGATGACGTCGCGCTGTTCGGAAAGTGCCGCGGCAAGCGTTTCCACACCTACCGGTCCGCCGGCATAATTGGCCGCGATGCAGCCGAGGTAGCGGCGATCCATGCCGTCGAGGCCGCGCTTATCGACCTCGAGACGGATCAGTGCCGCGTCCGCGATGCGGGCATCGACCTGGCCGTCGCCGTCCACCGCCGCGAAATCCCGCACCCGGCGCAAAAGGCGGCCGGCCACCCGTGGCGTGCCCCGCGCCCGGCGCGCGATCTCGGCTGCACCGCTCGCCGTCAATTCGAGTTCCAGGAGTCCCGCGCCGCGGCGCACAATGCGCTCCAGCTCGTCGGGCGTATAGAATTGCAGGCGCAGCGGTATGCCGAAACGCTCGCGCAAGGGCGTGGTGATGAGGCCGGAGCGCGTGGTGGCCCCGATCAGCGTGAAGGGCGGCAGATCGATGCGCACCGAGCGCGCCGCCGGTCCCTCGCCGATGATGAGATCGAGTTGGAAATCCTCCATGGCCGGGTAGAGGATTTCCTCTACCGCCGGATTCAGGCGGTGAATCTCGTCGATGAACAGCACATCGCGGGGCTGCAGATTGGTGAGGAGGGCCGCCAGATCGCCCGCGCGCGCGATGACCGGGCCGGATGTCGCGCGAAAACTCACGCCCAATTCGCGGGCGACGATCTGGGCCAGCGTCGTCTTGCCCAGACCCGGCGGTCCGAAAAAAAGAACATGGTCCAGCGCCTCGCCGCGCGAGCGCGCGGCAGCGATGAAGACCTTGAGATTGGCGCGGAGCTGCTCCTGGCCGACGAATTCATCTATGGATTGCGGACGCAGCGAGGTATCGATGCGATCTTCCGGCGCCGGCTCGGGCGCCACCATGCGTGGCGGCGTCACTGGCTAAGCTCCTGCAATCCGGCCCGGATCAGGGCGTCGACAGGGGCGGCGCTGCCCAAGCGCCGCGCGGCGGTTGCGACCGCATCGAAAGCCTCCGCCCGGCGATAACCGAGATTGACCAATGCCGAGACCGCATCGGCGGCCGCCCCGCTTTCAGGCAGGCTGATGCTTGCCGGGCCCAAGGCCATGGCGCTCACCTTGTCCTTCAACTCGACGGCAAGGCGCGCGGCGAGCTTCGGGCCCACGCCCGCCGGACGCGACAGGCTCGCCTTGTCGCCGAAAGCGATCGCACGAGCCAGATCGTCGGGCGCCAGGGTGCCGAGAATGGCTAGACCCAGCTTGGCGCCCACGCCCTGGACCGTTGTCAGCAGGCGAAACCATTCACGCTCCGCCGCGTCGGCGAAGCCGTAGAGATGGATATGGTCCTCTCGCACATGGGTCTCCACCAGCAGCGAGACGGGCGCGCCCTTGGCGGGCAGCTTGGCCAAGGTGCGGCCCGAGCAGAAAACGAGGTAGCCCACGCCGCCCACATCGACAATGGCGGAATCGCTGCCGGCGGAATCGAGCAGGCCCGCGAGCTTGGCGATCATGCCCCCGCCTCCGCCGCCTGCCAGCGCTTGTGGGTTTCGGCGTGGTGGGCATGACAGATCGCCACCGCCAGTGCGTCGGCCGCATCCGATGTTGCGGTCAGGCATCCAGGCAGCAGCATGCGGACCATCACCTGGACCTGCTCCTTGCCGGCGTGGCCTGCACCGACCACGGATTTCTTGATCAGATTGGCGGGATATTCGGCCACCGGCAGGCCGGCCAGAGCAGGCACCAGCAGCACCACGCCCCGGGCCAGGCCCAGCTTCAATGTGGAGGTCGGATTCTTGTTGACGAAGGTCTCCTCCACCGCCGCGGCGACGGGATGGTATTGATCGATCACCGCGCGCAACCCGTCATGGAGTTGCACCAGACGCTCGGCCAGCGACAGATTTCCGTCGGTATGGATGGCACCATCGGCCACATGGCTGAGGCGAGAACCCCGCGCCTCGATAATGCCCCAGCCGGTGTGACGCAGGCCGGGATCGAAACCGATGAGGCGCATTCGGGCCGTGGCCTTTTAGGCGGTCAATCGGGCGAGCACGTCGTCGGCGACGTCGAAATTGGCCGACACCGTCTGCACATCGTCGTTGTCTTCCAGCGCCTCGATCAGCTTCAGCAGGCGCTCCGCGGTCTCGCCATCGACCCGAACATTCGTCATGGGGCGCCAGATCAATCGGGCTTCCAGAGGCGGGCCGAACTTGGCCTCCAGCTTGTCGCGCAGTTGGGCGAAATCCTCCGGAGCGCTGGTGGCCTCATGAGCCTCGCCATCGCTTTCCACATTGTCGGCGCCGGCCTCCAGCGCCGCCTCGAACATGGCGTCGGCGCTCGCCGCCTTGGCCGGATATCGCACCATGCCCTTGCGCTCGAACATGAAGGAGACGCTGTTGCTCTCCCCCATGGCGCCGCCATGCTTGTTGAAGGCGGTGCGAATCTCCGAGGCGCTGCGGTTGCGATTGTCGGTGAGCGCTTCCACGATGATGGCGATGCCGCCCGGCCCATAGCCCTCGTAGCGCACTTCCTCGTAATTGGTCGCATCCTCGCCGCCGGCGCCGCGCTTGATCGCGCGCTCGATGGTATCCCGCGCCATATTGGCGGTGCGCGCCGCGGTCAGGGCGGCACGAAGGCGGGGATTCATGTTGGGATCGGGCAAGCCGGTGCGCGCCGCGGTGGTCAATTCGCGGATCAGCTTGGTGAAGATCTTGGCGCGCTTCGCGTCCTGCGCGCCCTTGCGATGCATGATGTTCTTGAACTGGGAATGACCGGACATCGAAACGGACCCCGAATCAGCAACAAGGCCTTGGCCTCCGTCAGTGGAGTGCAAAGGCCAAGCCGCGGTTATCGTTAAAGCGTCAATATGGCAAGAATTGGGCGGGTTCTAGCCGGATTTCGCCCGTCTGCCAAGGGTTTCCCCGGCCGCCGCCGCCGTCGCGGACCGCCCTCAAGGCGTCGGTCGTGCCCCTGGCAGGACGCCACCTTCGCGCAGCGCAACCGCGCGCAGGGCCAAGCCAGTTCGATCATCGGTCTCGACAAACAGGCCGCAGAGGGTGGCCGGCCCATTGGCCGGCACCATGCGCTCGGTGGGCAGTTTGCTGGTGAAGCGGGCGATCGGGACCGCCTTTTCCATCCCGATGACCGAATCGTAATCGCCGCACATGCCCGCATCGGTCATGTAAGCCGTGCCGCGGGGCAGGATCCGGGCATCCGCCGTGGGCACGTGGGTATGGGTTCCGACGACGACGCTGACCTTGCCGTCCAGAAAATGACCCAGGGCCCCCTTCTCGCTCGTCGCCTCGGCGTGGAAATCCACCAGTATCGCGTCGGCGCTTTCGCCCAGGCGATAGGCTGCTAGGCGCTCGGTCACCACGGCGAAGGGATCGTCGAGAGCATCCATGAACAGCCGGCCCATGAGGTTCAGCACCAGCACGCGTCGTGCGCCCGGTGCTTCGAAGATGCCGTGGCCCTGCCCCGGCGTGCCCGCGGGAAAATTTTCCGGGCGCAGCAAGCGCGGATGGCGGGTTATAAAGGTAAGCGTTTCCTTCTGGTCCCAAACATGATTGCCCGTGGTGATGACATCGACCCCGGCGGCATAAAGCTGATTGCAGATCTGTTCGGTGATGCCGAAACCGCCGGCGGCATTCTCGCCGTTGACCACGATGAAATCCAAGGCGAGCTCGCGGCGCAGGCGGGGCAGCATCTCGACTGCCGCCGCACGGCCGGCACGTCCGACGAGGTCGCCGCAGAATAATATCCTCATTGCCTGCTTGCCTCAGCCGATCCGGCGGTAGGATCGCTCCGTGGCGATCGCATCGAGCGGCTGATCGTATTCCGCGCGAGGCACAGCATCGACGCTCTGGCCCTCATAGGCGAAGCCGATGGCCGTGACGTGGGCCAGCGCGCGCAGCTTCGCCAAGGTGCGATCGTAAAAGCCGCCGCCATAACCCAGGCGATATCCGGCCTGATCGAAGGCTAACAGCGGGACGAGCAGCAGGTTGGGCACCACCTCGGGCGCGCTCGTCTCAGGCACCTCGGTCTTGAAGCCGCCGGGCACAAAACGGGTTTCGGGCGTCCAGGCGCGGAACGTCAGCGGCGCGCCTTTGGCAACGACCACCGGCAGGCCGATGACATGACCCGCGGCCTGCAGGCGCCGAATCAGCGGGCGGGGATCGAGTTCGTCGCCCATCGGCCAATAGGCCGAGACGATGGTGCCAGCGGGTATGCTGAATTGGGTCATGAACTGGTCGGCCGCTCTCGCCCCAGCCACGGCGGGCGCTTCGGCCGTTGCGAGTTCGCGCCGGCGTTGGCCGGCACTGCGGCGAAGCCGATCTTTTTCCTCGATGAGAGAAGCGGGCGGAGCCGTCAAAGCCGATGGCAAGTGCGGATCCTCTGTGGCCTGCTGATACAGGTGGGTGCCATATGCCGGGACCAAGATCCCGGTAGGGACAGCTCCCTCGAGGTTTTTATTGGCCCCAGGGATTTTGCGGCCTGTCGTACAAGACAGCGCCCGCCCAACCAAGAGTCTAGGCGGCTTCCAGTCGGGCGGCAATAGCCTCGACGCGGCTCGCCAGGCGCTCGATGGATTCGGCGAGCTTGTCTTCCTCCGCCTCGGTGCGATCGCCGGCCAGGTGAAGCAATTCCTTCTTCGCTGTGGCAAGTTCGTCCAGGATCAGAAGGGCCGCCATGAGCAGCAGTCGGGCGTCGCCAATCTGGCCGACCGCATGTGCCACCTTGTCGACGCGTCGCGCGAGATCCTGGCCCAGCTCATTGACCTGGCTTTCCTGACCATCGTCGCACGCGACATCGTAGCCGCGGTTGTTTACGACGATATGAACCTTTCCCATTTCAGCTCTCCGCCACGACCTTTAAACGTTCGATGACCGAATCGAGACGGGCGGCCACATTGCGCGCCTCGGCCTGCAGCGCTGCATTCCTGCCGCGCAGCTCGCGCAACTCCGAGGTCAAGCGTCCATGATCGGCGTCGGCACCCTGAACGCGCGTGGTTGCCGCGACCTCAAGTCGACTGAGTGCGGCATCGATCCGATCCAGGGCATGGGCGAGACGCAAAGACCACCTGTATTTTGCAACCCCATACATTCGCTCCCAAGACAAGTGCTTAGGCAGGGTGCTTGATAACCGAGATCATATGGTCGCCCGGCGCTTGGCGTCAACCGAACCCGCGCCGTGGCCGACCGAGGGGTTCGCCGGGGCGACGACTCAGTTGACGACCGTAGGTGCGAACGGCATGTTGCCCGGCCAATCGGTTACCATCGGCGGGCCTTCGTCGATGCCCGGCGCCCGATTTCGAGGCCGACATGGACCCATCCCGCCCCAGTGACATTGCCCAACGCGACCTCGCCAATGCCATTCGCGCATTGGCCATGGATGCGGTGGAGAAGGCCCAATCAGGCCATCCCGGATTGCCCATGGGCATGGCGGATGTGGCTACGGTGCTGTTCCAGCGTTTTCTGAAATTCGATCCGGCCCACCCGCATTGGCCCGATCGCGACCGGTTCGTGCTCTCGGCCGGCCATGGGTCGATGCTGCTCTATGCGGCGCTCTATCTGACCGGCTATCCAGAGATGACCATCGACGAGTTGAAGCGCTTTCGCCAGCTCGGCAGCCACACGGCGGGCCATCCCGAACACGGCCATGCGCCGGGCATCGAAACCACCACCGGCCCCCTGGGCCAGGGCTTGGCGAACAGCGTCGGCATGGCGCTGGCCGAGCGCATGCTGGCGGCTGAATTCGGCGACCATCTCGTCGACCACCGTACCTACGTCATCTGCGGCGACGGCGATCTGATGGAAGGCATCAGCGAAGAGGCCATCTCGCTGGCCGGGCATCTGAAGCTCAACCGCCTGATCGTCCTGTTCGACGACAATCACATTTCCATCGACGGGCCGACGTCGCTCGCCGTCAACGACGATGAGATCGCGCGATTCCGCGCCAGCGGCTGGGCGGCCGAGGCGGTGGACGGCCAGGACGCGGAGGCGGTGGCCGCCGCGCTGGAACGCGCCCAGCATTCCGACCGGCCGAGCCTGATCGCATGCCGCACGACCATCGGCTATGGCGCGCCGACGAAGGCGGGCACGGCGGCGACCCATGGTTCGCCGCTGGGGAAGGAAGAAGTGGCCGGCGCCCGGATCAAGCTGGCCTGGCCCCATGAGCCCTTCGTCATTCCCGAGGCGATCCTTTCCGCCTGGCGGCGCTTCGGTGCCCGGGGCGCGGCCCTGCGCGAGGAATGGGAACGCCGGCACGCAAACCATGCCGAGCGCGACGAGTTCGATCGCCGGCAGTTGGGCGATCTACCCGAGAAATTCGACGCAACCTTCGCCCGCATGAAACGGGCGATGGTGATCGAGGCGCCCAAGATTGCCACCCGGCAGTCGTCGCAAAAGGTGCTGGAGACCGTGGCGCCTCTCCTGCCCGCGTTGATCGGCGGCTCGGCCGATTTGACTGGCTCCAACAACACCAAGACAAAGGCGATGGCCGTGGTAGAGCCGCCCGACTATCGCGGGACCTACATCCACTACGGCGTGCGCGAGCATAGCATGGCGGCGGCGATGAACGGCCTGGCGCTGCATGGTGGATTCATTCCCTATGGCGGCACCTTCCTGTGCTTCACCGATTATTGCCGTCCGGCCATCCGCCTTTCGGCCCTCATGGGCCAGCGCGTCATCTATATAATGAGCCACGATTCCATCGGCCTGGGCGAGGATGGACCGACCCACCAGCCGATCGAGCATCTGGCGGCATTGCGCGCCATTCCCAATCTTCTGGTTTTCCGGCCGGCCGATACGGTGGAGACAGCCGAATGCTGGGCCCAAGCGCTGCAGGAGCGCCATCGCCCGTCGATCATCGTCTTGACGCGCCAGGCCTTGCCGGCGCTGCGCCTGAAATACGGCAAGGAAAATCTCTCGGCGCTTGGCGGCTATGTCCTGGCGCGGGCGGCAGGCCGACGTCAGGCGACGATCCTGGCGACGGGCTCGGAAGTCTCCGTCGCCATGGCGGCGCGCGATCTGCTGCAGAAGGAAAATATCGGCACTGCCGTCGTCTCAATGCCCTGCTGGGAATTGTTCGATGCCCAGCCCGAGACCTATCGCCGCAAGGTGCTGGGGCGCACCCGCGGGCGCGTTGCCGTCGAGGCGGCCTCGCCCTTCGGCTGGGAGCGCTATGTCGGCAGCGCCGACGCGGTCGTCGGGATGAGGAGCTTCGGCGCTTCCGCGCCGGCCGCCGATCTTTATAGACACTTCGGCATTACCGCCGAGGCCGTGGCCGCCTTGGCCAAGGCAAGACGATAAGGGAGAAAGAGGATATGTCGGTTCGCGTCGCCATCAACGGCTTCGGTCGCATCGGCCGCCTCGTCCTGCGCGCCATTCTGGAAAGCGGGCGCAAGGATGTGGAGGTCGTGGCCATCAATGATCTGGGCCCAGTCGAAACCAACGCTCATCTGCTGCGCTTCGATTCGGTGCATGGCAAGTTTAGCGGCGAGGTCAAAACCCGCGAGGGCGGGATGGATGCCGGCCGCGGCTGGATGACGGTGACGGCTGAGCGCGACCCTACCAAGCTGCCCTGGGCCAAGCTCAACATCGACGTCGCCCTGGAATGCACCGGCATCTTCACCGATCGCGAGAAGGCAAGCGCCCATCTGAAGGCGGGCGCCAAGCGGGTGCTGATCTCGGCGCCGGCGACCAATGCCGATCTGACAGTGGTCTATGGCGTCAACCACACTAAGTTGAAGAAGACTCACACCATCGTCTCCAACGCGTCCTGCACTACCAACTGCCTCGCTCCCGTCGCCGCCGTGCTGCACAAGGCCATCGGCATCGAGCATGGCTTCATGACGACGATCCATAGCTATACCGGCGACCAACCGGTGCTCGACACGCTGCACAAGGATCTCCATCGCGGCCGCGCCGCTGCCCTCTCCATGATTCCCACGACCACCGGTGCCGCCAAGGCGGTGGGCTTGGTTCTGCCGGAACTGGCGGGCAAGCTGGACGGCACGTCCGTTCGGGTTCCGACCCCCAATGTCTCGCTCATCGATTTCAAATTTGTCGCCTCGAATCTTACCTCGGTCGAGGCGGTGAACAAGGCCATCATCAAGGCGGCGTCGGGTAACTCGCCGCTTCACGGCATTCTGGCCACCAACGATCAGCCGCTGGTCTCCAGCGACTTCAACCACAACCCGGCGAGTTCCACCTTCGATCTGAAACAGACCCAGGTGATCAACGAGCGCTTCGTGCGGGTGCTGTCCTGGTACGACAACGAATGGGGCTTTTCCAACCGCATGGCCGACACGGCCGCGGCATTGGGCAAGCTGGGATGACGAAGAAGGCGGCCGCACCAAGCGCCGCCGTCGTCATCCATGATTTGAGCCAGGCGGTGGCGGCGCTCGAAGCTGCCGCCGCACTCGCCCGGCCGATCGCGCTGTGGAGTGCTTCAGGTGCCGGCATCTATGCCGGGGCCGGCTGGTTTGCCGCGATGGAGCGACGGGCCCGGGCATCGGTTCCCGGAGCAAAGGCGGATTTCATTCTCGATTGCGCCGAACGCGCCGACCTGACCCAGGAGGCTTTTCGCGCCGGCATCAAGCAAGTCTGTTTTACCGGCCCGGCGAGGGTCGCCGAGCGCTTGGCCGATATCGCCGGCAAGTGGCGGGCCAAGCTTCATCGGCGCCGTCCCAACGCGCTCGATCTTCTCGACGAAGCCGACCCGGCGGCGGCCTTGCGGCAATATCTGGCCGGCGATTGAAAACCGGAGCGGCCTCGGCTATTAGGGCTGCTCAGCGAAGGAAAAATGCCATGAAGATGACGCCTCGCGTTCGCAAGATCCTGTCCCATTACGAAAGCGACAATCCCGGCACCAAGGCCAACCTCGCCCGCATCCTGATGCAGGGGCGCCTGGGCGGCACCGGCCACCTGGTCATCCTGCCGGTGGATCAGGGCTTCGAGCACGGCCCGGCGCGAAGCTTCGCCGCCAATCCACCCGCCTATGACCCGCATTACCATTTCCAGCTTGCCGTGGATGCCGGGCTTTCGGCATATGCCTCGGTGCTGGGCATGATCGAGGCAGGCGCGCACACCTTCGCCGGACAGATTCCGTTGATCTTGAAGTTAAACAGCTCCAACAGCCTGGCGACGACGAAGGATCAGGCCGTCACGGGCTCGGTTCGCGACGCCCTGCGCCTGGGTTGCTCGGCGATCGGATTCACGATCTATCCCGCCGCCGATCACGCATTCGAACAGATGGAGGAGATCCGCGCGCTCGCGGAGGAGGCCAAGGCCCATGGACTTGCCGTGGTGATCTGGTCCTATCCGCGCGGCGCGCTCTCCAAGGAGGGCGAAACGGCGCTCGACGTCACGGCCTATGCCGCCCATATGGCCGCCCTTCTCGGCGCCCATATCATCAAGGTGAAACTGCCAACCGCCCATCTCGAACAGGCCGAGGCGAAAAAAGTCTATGAGAAGGAGAAGATCGACGGCTCGACCTTGGCCAAGCGCGTCGCCCATGTGGTGCAGTCGAGTTTCGCGGGCAAGCGCATCGTCGTCTTTTCGGGCGGCCCGGCCAAGGATGTCGCCGGCATCTACGACGAAGCCCGCGCCATCCGCGACGGCGGGGCCAACGGCTCCATCATCGGGCGCAACACCTTCCAACGGTCCCGCGCGCAAGCGCTCGCCATGCTGGACGAGATCATCAAGATCTATCTGGGCAAGGCCTGATGGCCGAAGCCGGCGCGCCGGCTGCGCGCTGCCGGCTTTATCTCTCCGCCCCTGCCGCTTTGCCGACCGATTTCGCGGCGACCCTGGCCGCCGTGCTGGCGGCGGGCGACGTCGCTTGCCTACGTCTGAGCCCGGGACCCGACATCCGGCCGCTTGTCGACCTGGCGCAGGCGCATGCTTGCGCCGTCGTGCTGGACGGCCGTCCCGACCTGGTCGAGGATCTGGGCGCCGATGGCGTCCATCTGGGCAACCTGGCGGACTACGAAAACACGCGCCGCCTGCTGGGTGGGGCGGCCAGCATCGGTGTCTTTTGCGACTCCTCACGCCATTTGGCGATGGAGGCGAGCGAGGCCGGCGCGGATTACGTCGCTTTCGCCCCCGATCTCGATCTCGTCACATGGTGGGGCGAATTGATGGTGGTGCCGGTCGTGGTCGAATTGGGCAACGATCTGGACCGGGCCGCCGATTACATCGCGGCGAGCGCGGATTTCATCTGCCCGGGGGAGGCGCTCTGGTATGATCGGGAAGGCGCCGCCGCGGCCGTCCGAAAGCTCGCGGGATTGATGGGCTGAGCCGGCGGTTGCCTGGCACTGGCGAAGTTGTTAGCTTCCGCGCCGCCTTCGCCCCACAGGTCGCGCCCACGGGAAATCGCCCATGAAGATCAACGGCAATACCATTCGCACCGGCAATATCATCGAGCATCAAGGCCGGCTGTGGCGCGCCACCAAGGTGCATATCGTCCAGATGGGCAATTGGCGTTCCTACCTTCAGGTCGAGCTGAAGGACATCCGCGACGGAACCAAGCTGAACGAGCGCGTCCGGCCCAGCGACGTGCTCGAACGCGTGCAACTTGACGAGAAGCAATTCCAGTATCTCTACAAGGAAGGCGACCAGTACACCTTCATGGATCAGGAGAACTTCGAGCAGCTCACGGTGAACGAAGAAGCGATCGGCGATCCCCATGTCTATCTGAAGGACGGCATGGTGGTGACGATTCAAAGCTACGAGGGCGCGCCGATCAGCGTCTCGTTGCCACCCAGCGTCACCATGGAGATCGTCGAGGCCGAGCCGGTGGTGAAGGGCCAGACCGCATCGTCGTCCTATAAGCCGGCCAAGCTGGAAAACGGCGTGCGCGTGTTGGTTCCCCCGCATATCGCCGTGGGCACGCGCGTTGTGATCAACACGGATGACTCAAGCTATATCGAGCGTGCGAAGGATTGAGGCTCAAGACGCCTCGGCCCTGGTCCTGGCGATGAGTTGATTGGCGACGACGTCAAGCGCATTGAACTGTGTGTACTGGGCCTGAAGATGTTCCGGCGTGTGATCCGGGCGTTGCACGTAGGTCGCCGATGACAGATGCCATATGGCGCCGCTGGGGTTGGTCTCCAGGATATAAAGCTTCCCCGTGCCGGTCTGGCGAATGATGTCTTGCCCAAGACAGGGTATCTCGGGAAATGCGGCGGCGACGCGCCGGGCGAGCGCGAGTATCTCGGGAATCTTGATTAGCCTGCCTTGCTTGGACGCTCCTTCCGCGTTGGTTGCGATCCTGCAGGCAGGACCGGCCGCCAATTCGGCGAGGGAAAGGCGTGGCTCCGTCCAGGTAAGTTCGACTTGGCACAGCGGTTCGCCGAACATCGTCAAGACCCGGCACGAAATCGGGCAATTTTCCGCGTCGATATGCTCGATGAATTGCTGCACGAGCATGCGCCGACGCGCGTTGTCGGTCAGCGCCGCAAATCGTCCAGCGACATCGCTCGTTCGTATCAGCCGGATGTTTCGACCACGCAAACCGGCCACCGGTTTCACGATCACGTAGTCGCCCCAGATCGCCGGATCGAGACGAAGGTCAGGCAGCAGCCTTACGGTCCGGGGAACCGGCAAGTCGTAATCCTCCAGGCGAGCGCATTCGGCAATCTTGCCCATCAGCGAGCCGGCATAGACGGCGCCGCCGGGCGGCCGGTAGGCCAGAAGCCGAAATGGAGAAAAGACGAGGGACGGCCGCGTCACTTGCCAGCGGGCAACATCCGCGCTTGGCCGATCGTTGCTGCCGATGCGCACCTCGATGTCCGGTGCGCGAGCTTCGATCTTCGTCTTAACCGTTTCCCAATCGGACAGCGCCTGTTGATCCTGCGTATGGAGAATCAGCAGGTTTCTCTTCCATTGGGGCGTGCATGCTGGCTGCGCGGCGCTCTGTCCTGCCCGCGCGCCACGCCCGATCCAGGCGGGGAGCTTCATCCCTCAGGGTTTCCGATGAGCGAACCCATCAGAGACAGGAATGTGATCACAATGCCTCGCCTCCGGTTCTTGCAACGAGCTGATCGGCAGCCACATCGAGCGCGTCGAACCCGTGTCCAATCCGAAAGGGCCTGCCCGCGTCTCGGCGTGTAGCAGAGCAAGATTTCCGCTAAACCGGCCCATCCGTGGCGCATTGCGTTGCCTCGACCGTTGCGTTCGGATTGTCGGCGAGGCCGCGTGAGAGAGCAAGCCCGGGCTATTTGACAAGCCGGCGCGGCGGGCCCAAAAGTCCACGATATCTTGAGGCCGAACCGGGGGCGTGAAATCGACGTGACGATGAACACGGATAAACAAAACGAACCGACGCGCATGGGCGCCTCGAGCGAGGCGATCCGCCGGCACTACGATCTCAGCGACGAATTTTTCCAGCTCTGGCTCGACCCGGAGATGATCTACTCCTGCGCCCTGTTCGATGGCACGACGGACCTCGCCAGCGCGCAACTGCGCAAGCTCGACCACCACATCGAGGCGGCCGGCGCCGCCGGCGCCGCGCGGGTTCTCGACATCGGTTGCGGCTGGGGCGGGTTGTTGAACCGGCTCGTCGGCCATGCCGGCGTCAAGAACGCGGTGGGGTTGACGCTCAGCCCCTCCCAGGCGAGCTGGGCCCGAGGCAAGGCGAGGCCCGGCGTCGAGGTGCGCCAGGAGAGTTGGCGCGATCACAAACCGGCCAAGCCCTATGACGCCATCATATCCATCGGCGCCTTCGAGCATTTCGTGCACCCCGGAATCGACACGGCGGCCAAGCTGGACGCCTATCGCGCGTTCTTCGCCTGGTGCGGCGAGGCCCTGGTATCCGGGGGCCGACTGTCGCTGCAGACCATCGCCTTCACGGCGCCGCCCGACAAGGCCATTCGCGAACGCATGGGTTTCATCGAGGACAGTATTTTCCCGGAGAGCGAATTGCCGCTGATATGGGAGCCGATCGCCGCGGCCGAGGGACGCTTCGAGCTTATCGCGCTGCGCAACGATGGCGATCACTACTATCAGACCCTGCGCCATTGGGAGCGCAATCTGGCCGCCCGGCATGCCGAGGCCGCGGCCTTGGTGGGTGAGGCGGATGTCGAGAACGTTCGCCGATATCTGCGCGTGTCGGCCGCTGCTTTCAAATACCGCCTGATCTGCCTGTTGCGGATGAGCTTTGCCAAAACCGCCTAGTTTCAGGGCCTGACTGGCGGCCCGCCGGTTGCGTGGCATCGGCCAAGCTGTTAGGTTCCGCGCCGCTTTCGCCCTCGCCCCCCTTCCGATCACGGAATTTTCGTCATGAAGATCAACGGCAACGCCATTCGCCCCGGCTATATCATCGAGCATCAGGCGCGCCTGTGGCGGGCCGTGCGCATCATGCATACCCAACCGGGCAAGGGCGGGGCCTATCTGCAGGTGGAGCTGAAGGACGTGCGCGACGGCACCAAGTTGAACGAGCGTTTCCGTTCCAGCGAGACGGTGGAGCGGGTCCAACTGGACGCCCATGACTATCAATTCCTCTTCGCCGAGGGCGAGGATTACACCTTCATGGATGCCGTGACCTTCGAGCAGATCACGCTGAAGGGCGACCTCATCGGCGATCCGGTCGTTTTTCTTCAGGAGGGCACACAGGTCACCGTCCAGAGCCATGAGGGCGAGCCCCTCAGTGTGACATTGCCCGATACGGTCACCATGCGCATCGTCGAGGCCGACCCCGTCGTCAGGGGCCAGACGGCCTCCTCTTCCTACAAGCCGGCAAAATTGGAGAATGGCGTGCGCGTGATGGTGCCACCGCATGTGGAAAGTGGCGTTCGCATCGTCGTCAACACCGCCGATTCCAGCTACGTCGAACGCGCCAAGGACTAGTCCGGATCTCACCCATGGCGACCCGCTCCGCACTCATCAATGTGATGTCACGGGCCGCCGACAAGGCGGCGCGCGGGCTCAGGCGAGACTTCGGCGAGGTCGAGCAGCTGCAGGTCTCCCTCAAGGGACCGGGCGACTTCGTTTCCACCGCCGACCACAAGGCCGAAAAGGTCATTCGTCAGGAACTTTCCCGCGCCCGGCCGGACTACAGTTTCCTGATGGAGGAAAGCGGCGCCATCGTCGGCCGCGACAGCGAGCACCGCTGGATCGTCGACCCCTTGGACGGCACCACCAATTTCCTGCATGGCCTGCCGCATTTCTGCATTTCCATCGCCTTGGAGCGCGCCGGCGAGATGGTCGCGGGCGTGATCTTCGACCCGCTGAAGGACGAGCTGTTCTGGGCCGAAAAGGGCGCCGGCGCCTATCTCAACGACCGCCGGCTGCGCGTTTCATCTCGCCGGCAGATCGGCAATGCCCTGATCGCGACCGGCACGCCTTACGGCCAGCGGGGCGACCGTCCCCGATATCTGCGCCAGCTTGACGCGGTGATGGGAAGCGTGGCCGATGTTCGCCGCCTGGGTGCCGCCGCGTTGGATCTCGCCTATGTGGCCGCAGGGCGTTACGATGGCTACTGGGAATATGGCCTGCAGCCTTGGGACATCGCCGCCGGCCTTCTGCTGGTCCGGGAAGCGGGCGGTTATGTCAGCGAGCCCGATGGCGGAGAGGATTCCATGGCCAGCGGCGATGTGCTGGCGGCCAACGATCAACTGCATGGGATACTGCTGAACGCGTTGCGGCAGCCCTAAGCTTCGCGGCAAGGGCGTTTACGGCCGTTTGCCGCCTGGGCTATACTCGGCCTCATATCCGGACGCCATATTCTATTGCTGAATCAGTAGGATAATTACAAGGGGCCTCTATGGACTCACAGTTTCGCCGCCGCAGAGGCCTGTCGGGCTTGATCAGCCTCGCCGGATTGGCTGTCGCTGCATTGTCGATCGCTCCTGCGGGCGCCCAGCAGGTGATCGCCGGCAAGGGCTCGGTCACTATCGATCTGGGTGTGTTGAATCAACTGGGCCCGCCGGTGGCGGGCGGCAATCAGCCTAACGGCCAAGCCCCCACGGCGATTTATGGCCAGCCCGCCTACAACAACACGGGGCAGACTTACGGCGGGCTGCAGTTCCCGCCCCAGCAATATCCGGTCAGCACCCTGACGGTGCAGCCGCCGGCGGGTTCGACGCCCTACGTGCCACCCGCAGCAACGGCGAGCGTGCCGCCTGCCCCGGCTTCAACAGCATCGACCGGCGCCACCGCGTCGACGGCGGTCACCAATTCGACGGCGACGGCGTCCACCGCTGGAACGCCTCCGCCGCCCCCGACCCTGGCGGCAGCGCCCGTGCCGACGGCGCCCGCACCGACAACGGGAACAGAGACCAATACCGCTGCGGTCACAACCACGACGAGTCCATCGACCGATACCGCCACAACCGTTCCGGCGGTGCCCGCGCCCTCGCCCCTTGCAGCGACGGATACCGGAAGCACGGCCGCCACGACCGGAACTGCGCCAGCGGCAGGAACAACCGATACGAGCAAGACTGTCGCGCCGCCGCCGGCCGCGCCGGCTGCGCCGGCTGCAACCGCGGGCACAAACACAGGCGCCGGCGCAGAGGGCACGACGGCTGCGACCGGTGGCACGGGCTCCACAGAGCAGACACAGACGGCATCGGTCCCGCCTGTCGCGGCGACCGAGGGACAGGTTCGCATCGCTTTCCCGGCGGATTCGGCCGAGATACCCGACGCAGTGAAGACCGAGCTCGATGCACTGGCCCAGAAGATGGCGAGCGACGACAATATTCGCATCCAGCTATTGGCCTATGCCAGCGGAACACCGGAAACGGCGAGTCGGGCGCGACGCATGTCGCTCTCGCGCGCGCTGGCCGTGCGCTCCTATCTGATCAAGCAAGGGGTCCGTAGCACGCGCATGGACGTGCGCGCGCTCGGCAACAATGTCGAAGGCAGTCCAGCCGACCGCGTGGACATCGTCCCGAAGGCCCAATGAGCCGAACCATCCGCGTTACCGCGTTGGGGGCGGCGTGACGCGGCCTCTCCAGCGTCTCCTGTGGATGGCGATCGGGTTGGTTGCCGTCGCTGGCCTGGCCTATCTGCTGTCGGCCCAGATCTACGTCGCGTTTCTTCACAACCCCGCGCTGAACAGCGGCATCTTCGTCGTGCTGCTGATCGGCATGTCCTACATCTTCTGGCAGGTTCTCCGCCTATATCCGGAAATCGCCTGGATCGAACGGCTGAAGCGCGGCGACCAGGGCACGTCGAGCGATCCCGAGCCGCGCCTTCTGGCACCCATGGCGGCGATGATGCGCGAGCGGACGGGCCGGCTGACTCTTTCCACCGCCGCCTTACGCTCGCTGCTCGACAGCATCAGTTCGCGCCTCGACGAAAGCCGCGATATCTCGCGATATTTCATCGGCCTGATGGTCTTCCTGGGATTGCTCGGAACGTTTTGGGGCCTGCTCGGCACCATCAGCGGCGTGGCCGAGGCCATCGGCGCCATCTCCGTCGCCTCGGGTGGGGACGTCGCTTCGCTGCTCGGCCAATTGAAGGCGGGGCTGGAGCGTCCGCTCGCCGGTATGGGCACGGCCTTCAGCGCTTCGCTGTTCGGTCTCTCGGGCTCCCTCCTGCTGGGCTATCTGGAGCTCCAGGCAAGCCAGGCCCAGAACCGCTTTTTCAACGAGCTCGAGGATTGGCTGGCCGAACGCACCCGGCTGACCGGGGCGGGCCCGGTGGGCGACGGCGAGCAACCGATCCCTGTCTATATTCAGGCGCTGCTGGAACAGACCGCCGACAATTTGGAAAACCTGCAGCGCATCGTCAGCCGCGGCGAGGAAAGCCGCAACCAGGCCAACCAGCAGATGAACGCCCTGGTGGAACGCCTGGGCGGATTGACCGACCAGATGCGCACCGAAGGCCAGCTCATGATGAAACTGGCGGAAAGCCAGTCCGAGATGCGCCCGGTCATCGCCAAGCTGGGCGAAGCGATGCAGGCCGGGCGTTTCGGCATCGACGAGCAGAGCCGGACCCATCTGCGCAATATGGACAGCCAGGTCGGCCGGCTGATCGAGGAAACCGTGCGCGGCCGCCAGACCGGCCTGCAGGAATTGCGCAACGACATCAAGAAACTGGCCGACAGCCAGATCGACATGCGCCCCCTGCTCAGCCGGCTGGGCGATCAATTGAAGGGCGGCGGCTTCGGCATCGACGAACAGAGCCGCCAGCACCTGCGCAATGTGGATTTGCAGATCGGCCGCCTGCTTGAGGATGTCGCGCGCGGCCGCCATGAAGCGGTGCAGGAACTGCGCAGCGAGATCAAGGTCCTGGCCCGCACCATCGCCGCGCTCGCCGACGACGGCGAGCGCCGCTAGGGGAGCGTTGCAATCATGGCCGCCGCCCGCGGCAGGACGCGCCGGCAACTCGATATCTGGCCGGGCTATGTCGACGTCCTTAGCACGCTGCTCATGGTTATCATCTTCACGCTCATGATCTTCGTCATCGCCCAGGTCTTTCTAAGTCACGCGCTGTCCGGGCGCGACCTGGCGTTGGCCCAATTGAGTCAGAAGGTCAACGCATTGGGCGACATGCTGGCCCTGGAAAAGACGACCAGCACGGATTTGCGCAATTCGATCGCCGAACTCGCAGCCCAGCTTCAGCGATCGACAGCTGAGCGCGACAAGATGAAACAGCAGCTGACGTCGACAATTTCGGATCGCGATGCCATTTCTGCCGCGCTCGCCGCGGCCCTGGCGGAGGCAAAAACCAAGGCGGCCGCGGCGGCCAGCGTCAAGGCCGATGTCGATGCCAAGCTGGCGGATGCATACAAAGTGATCGATGCGGATCGGCAGAAGGTGCAGACCCTGCTGGGCGACATCGCGGCGTTGGAAAGTCTGCGCGACGATCTGAAGCAGAAGCTGGGGGTCAGCCAGGCCGACGCCGACGCGGCAAAAAAGATGACCAGCGAGGCCGAGCTGCAGGTCGCCCTGCTCAACCGGCAGATGACGGTGATGCGCGACCAGCTTGCCAAGCTCGTTACCGCGCTGGACGCATCGGAGGTCAAGGCCAAGGCCGACGAGGTCCAGATCATCGATCTGGGCAAGCGGCTGAATGAAGCCTTGGCCAGCAAAGTCGAGGAGCTGGCCCGCTATCGTTCGGAATTCTTCGGGAAATTGAAGGAAGTGCTGGGCAATCGCCCGGACATCCAGATCGTCGGCGACCGGTTCATCTTCCAATCCGAGGTTCTCTTCGCCACCGGCTCGGCGGACATCGGCGATGAGGGCCAACGCCAGCTCGCCGCCTTCGCCGATACCTTGAAGAATATCTCCGCGCGCATTCCCACCGACATCGACTGGCTGCTGCGTGTCGACGGACATACGGACAAGAAGCCCTATCACGGGCGGCTGGCCACGAATTGGGAATTGTCGACGGCGCGCGCCATCGCCGTGGTCAAGTTCCTGATCGATCAGGGTATTCCGCCCAATCGTCTGGTGGCGGCGGGATTTGCCGAGTTCCGCCCGCTGGCCGAAGGCGACAGCGAAGACATCTTGCGCCGCAATAGGCGCATCGAACTCAAGCTGGATCAGCGCTAGAGCGCGGCGTCAGCTCGAGAGGCTGGTCGAACTGCAAGGCGGCAAGCCGGGCGTAGAGCCCGCCCTGGCGCACCAACTCGCCATGGCTGCCGATAGCGACGATCCGGCCGTGATCCATCACCACGATGCGATCGCATTTCTGCACCGTTGCCAGGCGGTGGGCGATGATGATGGTGGTGCGGCCTTCCATCAGGCGTTCCAGCGCCTTCTGGACCACCTGTTCGCTTTCCGCGTCGAGGGCGGATGTGGCCTCGTCGAGCAGCAGCAGGGCGGGGCTGCGCAGGATGGCGCGCGCGATTGCGATGCGCTGGCGCTGGCCGCCGGAAAGCCGCACCCCGCGTTCGCCCAGCGGGGTTGCCAGCCCGTCGGGCAGGCGGTCCAGAAACTCGGCGGCAAATGCGTCCTCGGCGGCGGCCCGGACCTCCTCATCGCTTGCCTCGGGCCGGCCATAGCGGATGTTTTCCATCGCACTATGGGAGAAGATGACGGGTTCCTGGGGAACCAGGCCGATTCGCCGGCGCACCTCGGCGGGATCGGCCTTGGCGATATCGATGCCGTCGAAACAGATGCGCCCGGCCTGGGGATCGTAGAAGCGCAGCAATAATTGAAAGACGGTCGTCTTGCCGGCACCCGAGGGGCCGACGAGGGCAAGCTTCTCGCCGGGCGCGACTTGCAGATCCATGCCTTCCACGCTGCGGCGTTCCGGCCGCAGGGGATAGCTGAAGGCCACACTCTCGAAGCTCACCGCCCCGCGGGCCGAGGACGGCAACGCCAGGGGCGAAGCGGGAGGCGCGATCGTCGGCTCCGTTGCCAGCAGTTCGGAGAGCCGCTCCATCGCGCCGGAGGCGCGTTGCAGATCACCCCAGCTTTCGCCCAGCCCCCCGACGGCGCTCGCCACCACGACGGCATAGAAGATGAACGTCAGAAGCTGGCCGGCGGTGATCTGGTGATTGAGGACGTCGTAGCCGCCGATCCAGACGCCCAAGCAGACCGCCCCGAAGACCAGCAACATCACGACGGCGGTGAGTCGCGCCCGCGCTCGGATCCACGCCAGCGCCGCCGTGAAGGCCACCTCGATATGCGAGTCGAAGCGCAAGGCGTCGAGATGCTCGTGGTTGTAGGCCTGGACCATGCGAATGGCATGAATCGTCTCATTGGCCTCGGCGGTCACGTCGGCGACGCGGCCCTGCGCCACCCGGGAGAGCGCCCTGACGCGCCGGCCGAGGAACAGGATGGGCAAGACGACGACCGGTACGACGAGCAGGATAATGCCGGCAAGTTCGATGCTGGTGACGAAGAGAAGGACCAGGCCGCCCACCGCCAGCATGAGATTGCGCATGGCGAAGGGCAGCGAGGATCCGACGACGCCTTGCAACAATGTCGTGTCGTTGGTCAGGCGCGACAGGACTTCACCGGTGCGGGTGATCTCGAAGAAGGCCGGCGAGAGCGTCAAGAGATGGCTGAAGACGCGCTTGCGCAGATCGGCCACCACGCGCTCGCCGATGGAAGTCACCAGATAGAATCGGCTGTAGCTGGCCAGCGCCAGCACCGTTGCTATTGCGAACAGGACCAGCACGCCGCGGTCGAGATGCTGGGTCTGGCCGGCGACCAGCCCCTCGTCCACCAGGTATTTCATGCCTTGGCCCAGCGCCATGACCGCGCCCGTGGCCAGCGCCATCGCCAGAAGCGCGCCGACAACGCGCAGGCGGTAGGGGGCCATGACGGCCCAGAGTGGACGCAGCCCGATCAACCGCTTCGACCTGGACCGCTCCACCCGCTCAGCCAAGCTGGATCGCCTCCCCACCGGCGTCGGAGAGCTCGCGGCCAAGCAATTCTTCCAGCCTTTCGCCGCCGCGCGTGGAAATCCAGGCCTGATCGTCCTCGCTCCAGGCAAAATGCCAGGCCCCGCTCACGGGCGAGGACAGCCAGATCTGGCGATTGGGGCCATGCTTGTTGAGCAGGAACTGGCCGCCGGACTCGATCTCGATGGTCAAGATGCCGCCTACAAGTTCGGCATCGAGATTGCCGCCCGGCGCCGCCTCGACCGCCGCTTGGAGCCGGGCGAGCGTCGCGTCGGCAAGGCTCTCGAACTGGCTGTTATCCATGGGCGGGTGGCGGTTCCTGGCGGTGGCGCTATCCCTAAACCAGCCCCCCGGGCTTGGCAAGGTTGCGGCAAATTAAGGTAAATCCCGGGCCCATGCTATGGACAACAGCCTGGGCTCTCGTCATATTCCGACGCTATTTTCCCCGACAGATTCGGAGGGTGTCTTGCGCCATTTTGCTTCGATTGGGCTTAGCCTAGCGCTCACTTTCGCGGCCGGCCTCACCGCCGCAGCACCGGCGCTGGCCCAGACGACGCCGGCGTCGGCGACGACAGCCGCCACCGTGCCGACCGCCGGGTTCAAGCTGACTGACCTGCCCAAGCCGCCCATCGATTCGCGCGACAAGTTCGTCGCATTCATGCGCGAGACCCGCAAGGAAGACCAGAAGATGCTGGTCCTGCGCTTCGATCGGGCCCAGGCAATGATCGAGAACAAGGACGTCTGGCGGGAAAAGGAGCTGCGCGCCTATCTGCTGACCCCGCGGGAGGAATTCGTCCTCGACCGCAATCGCGCGCGGGCCTACGACCACGCTTTTCTCGATATCGGCTATGGCGTGACCATCTCGGGCCCGCATCTCGTGGGCCGCATGACATCGACCATCGATGTTCAGCCCACCGATCGCGTTTTGGAAATCGGCACCGGCTCGGGTTACCAATCGGCCCTGCTCTCTCACCTGACCGATCAGGTCTACACCATCGAAATCATCGATCCCCTGGGTAAGCGCAGCGCCGCCAACTACATGCGGCTGGTCACCGCAGGTTACTCCGAGTTCGGCAATATCCACACCAAGATCGCCGATGGCTACTTTGGCTGGGCCGAGGCGGCACCCTTCGACAAGATCATCGTCACCTGCGGCATCGACCATATTCCACCCTCCCTGCTGCAGCAGTTGAAGACGGGCGGCATCATGGTGATCCCGGTCGGCCCGCCCGGCCGCCAGCACGTGCTGGAAGTGCGAAAGGTCGCCGACGCCGCCGGCAATGTCACGGTCACCCGGCGCGATATCTATAACGGCAAGATCGTCAACTTCGTGCCGTTCACCAAGGTCGGGGGCGGCAGCTGGTAGCAGCGAACCCAGGCGCAACCGCCGGAGCCCCAACAACCCCAGGCGTCGGCCTCTTCTATCTCTCGGTCGGCCTGGTCGCCGGCGCGATCATCGCCCTCCAGATCGCCATCATGCGCGTCTTCTCGATTGCCAGCTGGGCCCATTTCGGCTCGCTGGTGATCGCGATTGCCATGCTGGGCTTCGGGGTTGCTTCCGCGGTCATGTGCATCGGCAAATCGGGGATCGAGGCGCGTCAGGATCTATTGGCCAAGCTCTGCCTGCTCGCCTTCGGACCTTTGCTGGCGCTCGCCAATGGTCTCGCCCAGCAGGTGCCATTCAATCCGATCTTTCTGGTCTCAGATCCCCAGCAGAAGCTGCGTCTGCTGGTCAATTTCCTGCTCTATTTCGCGCCCTTCCTGCCGGGCGCCATGTTTCTGGGATTGGCATTCCTGCGCGGGCAGAAGAGTTTCGGGCGGGTTTATTTCTCCGACCTTGCCGGTTCGGGCCTGGGAGGCCTGGCCTTCCTGGGTGCCCTCTATCTGCTGCCGCCCGAACGGCTGCTGCTGGTGCCGCTGGCCCTCTGGTTCCTGGGCGGCGTCACCTGGTTTCTCATGCAGCGCGATCGGCTGGGCCTGGTCCTGCTGGTCATCGCGGGGCTGGCAGCGACCGTTCTCAACTTCGCATTGCCCCAGATCGTCAGCTCTCAATACAAGGGCGTCAGCTATGCCCGAAACTTCCCGGATTCGGAGCGCATCTATCAGGCGGCGAGCCCCTTCGGCTTCATCGAGATCTATCGCAGCTCCTATTTTCATTTCGCGCCCGGCCTGTCGGACATGGCGGCGGTCAAGCTGCCGACCATGCCCATCGATGCCTATCTGGGCATGTTCATCGACGGCGACGGGCCGATCGGCATCATAAAATCGCTGCCGCCGGAGCAGACCGCCTATTACCGCTTCTTGCCGATGTATCTGCCCTACGTTGTGAAGACGGCGCCAACGGTCTTCGTCACCCAGTTCGGCGGAGGAATTTCCACCAGCCTCGCGCTGCGCAGCGGCGCTGCCGCAGTCACCGTGGCGGAGAGCAACCCGCTGCTGCTGCAGGCCGTGCGCGATCCCAAGATCGCCGAGATGACCGGCCATATGCTGGACGATCCGCGCATCCGGGTCGTGCCCTTCGCTGGCCGCCTCTACGCGCCCAAGGTTCCGAGTTCGTTCGACATCGTCGATCTCAGTCTCGCCGATTCGACCGGGCTGTCCAACGCTGGCGGCAATACGATCTACGAGAAATACGACTACACCCGCGAGGCCATGGCCAGCTTCATGCGCACCCTGAAGCCGGGCGGCATCCTCGCCGTCACCATCTGGAACAAGGAAGACCCGCCGAAATCGGCCATCCGCCTGCTGACCACCATGACCGAGGCGGGCCGCGATATCGACGAGGGCAAGATCGCCGATCGGTTCTATGTGGCCCACACCTATCTCTCCACCATCACTGTGCTCTACAAGCGCGGTACCTTCACCGCCGAGGAGATCGCCAAGCTCGATCAACATTCCAACGACATGGCCTTCGAAGTGGTCTACCGCCCGGGCGAGACCTACAACGGCCAGCCACCCGAGACTCTGTACAACCGCTATCGCGATAATTTTTTCGCCACCTCGAACGGCTCGCCTGGGAGCAACCCGGGCGGGGCCGCAGCTACCACGAGCAGCGGCACCGCCACGACGACCGATCCCAGCGCGCCCGACGCAACCGCGCCCCCGAGCGGCAATGCCCCGGGCCCGGGCAATCTCGGCGCCGAACTTCTGGCGGGACAGGCGAGCGGCAATCCGGACAACGACACGGCAGGCGCGGATGGCACCGGCAACGGCGCCACATCCGAGGGCGACTTCACCATGGGCGCGCTCTACCGCATGGTGATCGATCAGCTGATAAAGGGCGATGGGCCCGAGGTGGAGAAGCGCTACCTCTTCGACGCCGCCCCTCTCACCAACGACCGTCCCTATTTCGCCGGCTATATCAAGATCGCCGATCTGCCGGCCGTGTTCGGCATGCTGGATGCGGTTTCCGACGAATGGGGCTATCTGCTGCTCTGGGGCACGCTGGCGGAGAGCATCCTGCTGGGCATGGTGCTGCTGCTGGCGCCGGTCGTCTTCGGTTGGCGCACCATCTTTTCGCGCCAGCCCGGCAAACTTGGCATCGTCGTCTATTTCCTCTGCCTGGGGCTGGGCTACATCTTCATCGAGGTCGGGCTGATCGGAAAATTCGTGCTGGCGCTGGCCAATCCCACCGTCTCGGCCTCCGTCCTCATCACGGGCATGCTGGTCTTCTCGGGTCTCGGCAGCCTTACCTCGGGCCGCTATCTGGAGCGCTGCCGGACCATCATGCCGCGCATCTTCCTTGCCATCGCCGCAATCCTGTTGATCTACTCGTTCGTCCTGGGACCGATTCTGGATGTCATCGGGCTATGGCCCTATGGTTTGCGCATCGTCGCCTGCCTGGGGTTGTTGCTGCCCCCTGCCTTCCTCATGGGCTTTCCGTTCCCCACCGGCATGGCCATGCTCTCGCGCCTGGGCAAGGGCCATTTCTTCCTCTGGGCCTGGGGCATCAACGGTCTGTTCTCCGTCGTGGGCTCGGTCGCGGTCCCGCTGGTCGCCGTGCTGTTCGGCCTGAAGGCCCTGATGTGGGTCGCAGCATGCGCCTATCTCCTGGCGCTACCGGCCTTTTTTGCCCTGCTCCTGCCGCGGGCGGGCAACCCGAGCATCGACGCCGGGCTTGCCAGGGCCTAGGCCCTCGGCTATAAGCCCCCGCTTCAACGGAGACCCGCGATGAAAGAAAAGATCCACCCCGACTATCATGAAATCACCGTCGTGATGACCGACGGGACGAGTTTCAAGACCCGTTCGACCTGGGGCAAGGCGGGCGAGACGATCAATCTGGAAGTCGATCCCAAGTCACATCCCGCCTGGACCGGCGTCCATCGCCTGTCGGAAAGCGGCGGCCAGCTCGCCAAGTTCAAGAAGCGCTTCCAGAATCTGGGCATCAAGCAGTAGGCCTGCTTTCCTAATCCCTTCCGAGGCCGGCCTGTTGGGCCGGCCTCTTGAAACCCCAAGACCCCCTACCTATCTGCAAGCCGTCCGGGCGCCCAATGCGGGCCCGGGCATTAGGCGGAACACGGTGTTCCGCTCCATGTTGCTCATATGGAGGATATGGCTATGCAGACGTTCGACTTCACACCCCTTTTCCGTTCCACCGTCGGCTTCGATCGCCTGACGCGGCTCTTGGACAATGCTCGCCTGGACGATGGCGCCTTCAGCTATCCGCCCTATAATATCGAGCAGACCGGCGAAGATGCCTATCGCATCGTGATGGCGGTGGCGGGATTCGGCGAGGGCGATCTCTCGATTACCCAGCAGGGCAATACGCTGCTCATCTCGGGCAAGCTGGAGAAGCCGGCCGAGGAGAAGAAATATCTCTATCGCGGCATCGCGGGCCGCGCGTTCGAGCGCCGGTTGGAACTGGCCGACCATATCAAGGTCACCGGCGCCAATCTGGTGAATGGCGTGCTCAGCATCGAGCTGGTCCGCGAGGTTCCGGAAGCGATGAAGCCCCGCTCGATCAAGATCGGCGGCCGCGAGTCCAAGGTCATCGAGAACAAGGCCGCCTAACCGGCAGCCGTTTTCGGCGAACCTGATGGATCGGAGGCCGGAGGGCGAAAGCTCTCCGGCCTTTTTCGTTTCAGACGAAGCCTAGCAAGGCGTCGATCACCGCGTCCGGGAATTCGCTCATCATCATATGGCCCGCGCCCGGAATGATGACGGTCTGGGCGTTGGGCATGGCCGCTGCCAGGGTTTTGGCCTTGCCCGGCGGCGTCATGCGGTCGAGTGAGCCCAGCAGCAGCAGGCAGGCGCATGTGACGCGCGCCGCACTGGCGCCCGCGTCATAGGCGTCGCAAGCGGCAAGATCGCTCGCCAGCACCCCTTCCTCGGCACGGCCCAGCAGGCGTTGTCCGCCCCCCATCTGCCAGAGGCCTGGCGCCTGGCTGCCGCCGAAATGCCCGGCAGGACCATGACCCCATGAGACGATGAGATCGCCAGCGAGCGGGCGATTATCTTGGGCGGCCTTCAACAAATCGGGATGCACGGGCATGCGCGCTGCGACACCCAGCAGCGCAAGGCGGCGAATCCGTTTGGGCGCCTGAGCCGCCGCTTCGAGAGCGATCAGGGAGCCCATGCTATGGCCGACCAGGGCGGCCTCGGCGATACCGGCCGCATCCAGCAGGCCGATCAGCCAGGTGGCCATGGCCGCGATGCTGGCCAGCGCCGGCCCCTCAGAGCGGCCATGGCCCGGCAGATCGGGGGCGAGAACGGAGCGGCCGCGATGAGCCAGGCTGCGCGCCGAAAGGGCCCAGACGATATGATCCATGCCGGCGCCGTGGAGTAGGACCACCGCCGGTCGGTCGGCCGCAAACGGCCGGCCACCGGTGGCCGCGAAAACCGTATTGCCGTTGACGCGAAACTGCACGGGGCTAGTTGGCCTTCTGCGAAATTCGCAGGGCCTGTTTCAGATCGTCGATGATATCGCCCGCCGCCTCCAGGCCGACGGAGAGCCGCACCAGATCTTCGCCGACGCCCGAGGCCTTGAGGGTAGCGGCATCCATCTGGGAATGGGTCGTGCTGGCGGGGTGAATGACCAGGGTCTTGGCGTCGCCCACATTGGCCAGATGGGAGGCAAGGCCGAGCGCTTCGATGAATTTGCGCCCCGCCTCGCGGCCGCCCTTGATGCCGAAGGCGATGATCGAGCCGGCACCCTTGGGGAACAGGCGTTGAGCCAGCGTGTAATCGGGATGCTCGGGCAGACCGGGATAGGAGATCCACGCCACGGCGGGATGGGCCTTCAGTGCCGCGGCCACCGCGACAGCGTTGGCGATATGGCGCTCCATGCGCAGCGGCAAGGTCTCGATGCCCTGCAGAATTTGAAACGCATTTGTCGGACTCATGCAGGCGCCGAAATCCCGCAGGCCCTCGACCCGGGCGCGCGTGATGAAGGCCTGCGGGCCGAATTCCTCGGCGAAATCGATGCCGTGATAACCGGCATAGGGTTCGCTCAGCGTGGGAAATTTTCCAGCGCTGGCTTCCCAATCGAAACGCCCACCATCGACAAGCACGCCGCCGATTGCGATGCCATGCCCACCCAACCACTTCGTCGCCGAATGCAACAACAGATCGGCGCCATGTTCAAAGGGCCGGTTGAGATAGGGCGTGGAGAATGTGGAATCGATCAGCAGCGGCAGGCCGGCCTCATGGGCGATCGCGCCGACTGCTTCGATATCAAGAATCTCGAGGCCCGGATTGCCGATGGTCTCGGCGAATACCAAGCGGGTCTCGGGCCTGATCGCTTTCTTGAAACCGGCAATGTCGCGCGGCGGCACGAAGGTCGTGGTGATGCCAAAGCGCGGCAGAGTATGGGTGAACAGATTGACGCTGCCGCCGTAGAGCGCCGAGGAGGCGACGATATGGCTTCCTGCCCCCATCAATGTCGCGATGGCGAGATGGAGGGCGGCATGGCCGCTCGCGGTGGCAGCGGCGCCTACGCCGCCTTCAAGCGCGGCAACGCGCTCCTCCAGCACCGCCACCGTGGGATTGGAAATTCGCGAATAGATATGGCCGACCCGCTCCAGGTTGAACAAGGCAGCAGCGGTATCGACATCGCGAAAGACGTAGGACGTCGTCTGATAGATCGGCACGGCGCGCGCGCCGGTCACCGGATCGGGCCGCTGTCCGGCATGCAGGCTCAGGGTTTCGAATTGAAAGAGCTTGGGGTCGGCCATGGCGCGCTCCCGCTGTCGGATTTCCTGAGGTGACGTAAATCCCGGAAAAAGCAAAATCCAGAAAAGCGGAGGGCCGCGCGGCCCGGCGGCTCGGCGGCCCTCTCGATTGTTTTGAAGCCTCGTTGTTTGACGTGCCGGACGAAGACGGTATGACCGCACTCCCCTTGGGGTCAAGCCTGGAATCGGTTATGCCAAAGGGAAAAGACGCCGGCGGCGATGAGGTGGCGGGATCGCGAGAGGAGCGACAGGGAGATTGCAGCCTCGGATGACCCGTACGAGGGTGCGTCCCGCGCTGCAACATACGAAGCCGGCCATGAAGCCGGCGTGACGGGGCCATGAAAATTTGACGATCCGCCCGCCCTTATCCCCAGCATCCCCAACTGCGTACCGGATTTGTTTCGCTAACCTGTCTTGAACAGGGAGGCGGCACCCGCGAGATGAGCCTGCTTGGCCTGGATCTTCGCCTTGACCCGATCGATCTCGCCCTCCAGATCGCCGATATAGGCCTTCAATTCCTCGATGGAGAGACTGTCGAGTTCCCGCGGCGCCACGGCCTTTTTGCGCGGTTCCAGATCTTCGGGTTCCATAGCGGTCTCCTCGCATTGTGGGCCATGCCGCAGGCCGTGCATATTAGCCCCTCGGCCCGCATCCGGAAACGCCATGACCGACATAGCCGATACCCCGCCCGATCCCATGCCGACGGCATCGCCGGGGCCGAGTGTCGGTGCGCAGGCAAGATCCGACCTTGCGTTGCCAGAGTCTTCTCCGCCGCGCATTATGCCCGCCTGTTCCAGCCACGGAAGTTCCATGCCCGACAAATTGCCCGACCTGATGAATGCCATCGAGATCGCCGAATTCGGCGGTCCGGACGTCTTGAAATCGGCCGAGCGGCCCACGCCCAAGGCCGGTGCGGGCGAGGTCCTGATCGAAGTGGCGGCGGCCGGCATCAACCGGCCCGACGTGCTGCAGCGCCAAGGCGGATATCGACCGCCGCCCGGGGCTTCCGACATTCCGGGATTGGAGATTGCCGGACGAATCGTGGCCCTGGGGCCCGACGTGACGGGCTGGCGCATGGGCGACAGCGCCTGCGCGCTGGTGGCGGGCGGGGGCTATGCCGAGTTCTGCACCGCGCCCGCGGCTCAATGCCTGCCGATTCCGCGCGGTCTCGATGCCGTCAAGGCGGCAGCAGTTCCCGAGACATTCTTCACCGTCTGGACCAACGTCTTCGATCGCGGTCGGCTAAAAGCCGGCGAGAGTTTCCTGGTTCATGGCGGTTCGAGCGGCATCGGCACCACCGCGATCCAATTGGCCCGCGAATTCGGCGCTCGAGTTTTCACCACCGCCGGCAGTCCCGAGAAATGCGCAGCTTGCGTCAAGCTGGGCGCGTCTCGGGCGATCGATCATCGGCGCGAGGACTTCGTCGCCGTGGTGCTGGAGGCAACCGACAACGAGGGCGTCGACGTCATCCTCGACATGGTGGGCGGCAGCTATATCAATCGAAATCTGGCGGTTCTCGCAGTCGAGGGCCGGCTGGTGCAGATCGCCTACCTCGAGGGCAGCAAGGCTGAAATCGATGTCGGGTCTATCATGATGAAACGCCAGACCCTTACTGGCTCGACCCTGCGCCCGCGCTCCGTCGCCGAGAAGGGCGCCATCGCCCAGGCTTTGCGACAGAAGGTCTGGCCCCTGATCGAAGCCGGCAAGGTCGGCCCAGTCATGTTCAAGATATTCCCCTTGGCCGAGGCGGCTGCGGCCCATCGATTGATGGAGAGCAACAGCCATATCGGCAAGATCGTGCTGACGACCGGGAGGGGTTGAAACGGGGGCGGTTTCGATGGATGGCTTGAAGGCCGACACCGAAGACCGCTATTAAGAGCGGGGGATCCCGTAAGGAGGAACGACGATGATGTTGGGTCTTAACTGGCTTTTCGCCATCCTTCTTTTCATTGCGGGCGTGCTGGCGGCCTATTCCGGCATTGTCCGGACCTGGCCGAACTTCCGACAGGGCCTCGACAGGACCATGCCCTACAAGGAGTGGGTCGCCATCCCAGTGCTGATCTGGGGCATCTGGAATCTGCTCCGTATCCTGACTCATCTCGGCATGATGACGATGCTGCCGGCGGTCTGGCTCATCATTCTCCTGCTCGCCAATGCCGCCGCCGTGGTTCTCGGCTTCATCCTAAGCTATGAGTGGATCGCCCAACATTTGCTGACCAACGTCCCGAATGCACGCCGGCGCGGCGAGGAATGGAGATCTAAGCTTCTGCCGCGCCAGGTTGCCGTCGGCTGGGCTGGGATCGTGTTGGGGGCCTTGTTACTCCTGCTGCCAGCCCTTATGTAACCTCCCGAAACCGGTCCTCGAGGGACGATTCCCGCTGGCGAAGGCTGCCAGGGAGTGCTATTCCCCTGCCCCTCGGAACAACGCCCAAGGAAACGATCATGGCACAACCGATGATGCCAAAGGCAACGGCCGTCTGGCTGGTGGAAAATACCACCCTGACTTTCGAGCAGATCGCCGATTTCTGCAGTCTTCATCCCCTGGAGGTGCAAGGCATCGCCGACGGCGAGGTGGCCATTGGGATCGTTGGGCTCGATCCCACGGCCAATGGCCAGTTGACGGCAGAGGAACTCGCCCGCGTCCAGGCCGACCCGAAGGCGCGCCTGAAGATGGCCAAGGTCAATATTCCCCTGCCCACGCCGCGAACCAAGGGCCCCCGCTACACCCCGGTATCCAAGCGCCAGGACAAGCCGAATGCCGTCATGTGGCTGCTGCGCCATCACCCGGAGTTGGGCGATGCCCAGATCGCCCGCCTGATCGGCACCACCAAGGACACCATCGGCAAGGTGCGCGAGCGCAGCCACTGGAATGCGGCCAATCTGAAGCCCCAGGACCCCGTCCTCCTTGGCCTGTCCAGCCAGACGGACCTAAACAAGGCTGTCGAGCGGGCGCGCCGCGCCGCCGAGCGGGCCGGCACGCCCCATCCGGTCGCCCCGCCGGCGGAACCGGCAGCGGGCGCCAAACTTCCCGGCGGATTCGACATCAGCCACTTCCTGCCGCCCACGCGCCAGGAATAGGCCTTTCGCATTTCGAGACGACAAAGGGGCGGCCGATGGCCGCCCCTTTCGGTTGTGCGGCAGGTGCTACGCCGGTCTGCGGGCGTAGCCGAGCGTCGCCAACGCTTCGGCGATCTCGGGCAATATGGCCGGATCGTCGATAGTGGCCGGCAGCTTGTAATCGAGACCATCGGCGATCTTCTGCATGGTGCCACGCAGGATCTTGCCCGAGCGGGTCTTGGGCAGGCGCTTTATCACGGTCGCCGATTTGAAGGCTGCTACCGGGCCGATGCGATCGCGCACCATTTGCACCACTTCCTGCACGATCACGGGCGATGCGCGCTGAACGCCGGCTTTCAAGACAAGGAAGCCCAGCGGCACCTGGCCCTTCAGTTGATCGGCGACGCCGATGACGGCGCATTCCGCGACATCAGGATGGGCTGAGAGCACTTCCTCCATCGCGCCGGTCGAGAGGCGATGGCCCGCCACGTTGATGATGTCGTCGGTGCGAGCCATGATGTAGAGATAGCCGTCGTCGTCCATGAAACCGGCGTCGCCGGTTTGATAAAAACCCGGGAAAGCCTTCAGATAGCTGTCCTTGTAGCGCTGATCGGCGTTCCACAAGGTGGGAAGGCAGCCCGGCGGCAACGGCAAGCGGGCTACCACGGCGCCGGTCTCCCCGCGCTTTGCATCGCGCCCCTGCTCGTCGACCACCCGAATGTCCCAGCCAGGCACGCTGCGGGTGGGCGAGCCGTGCTTCACCGGAAGATGTTCGATGCCCATGCAATTGGCCGCCATGGGCCAACCCGATTCCGTCTGCCACCAGTGATCGATGACCGGCACGCGCAGCTGCGCCTCGGCCCATGCAAGCGTCGCGGTATCGGATCGCTCGCCGGCCAGAAACAAGGTGCGGAATTTCGACAGATCATAGCCGGGGATCAGCCGGCCCTCCGGATCGTCGCGCTTGATGGCGCGAAAGGCGGTGGGCGCGGTAAAGAGAGCGACCACCTTATGCTCCGCGATCACGCGCCAGAAGACGCCCGCGTCGGGCGTGCCCACCGGCTTGCCCTCAAATAGAATCGACGTGGCGCCATGGAGCAGCGGGCCGTAGACGATATAGGAATGGCCGACGACCCAGCCCACGTCGGAGGCGGCCCAGAAGACCTCTCCGGGCTTAACGCCGTATATATTCTCCATGCTCCAGGCGAGCACGACTGCATGTCCGCCGTTGTCGCGCACCACGCCCTTGGGCTGGCCCGTCGTGCCGGAGGTATAGAGGATATAAAGCGGGTCTGTGGCGGCGACGGCCACGCAATCATGGGGCGTGGCATCGGCCATGGCCTCGCGCCAGTCGATGTCGCGACCCTCCACGAGCTCGCAAGCGTCCATGGGCCGTTGCAGGATTATGCAATGATCCGGCTTATGCACCGCCATCATGATGGCCGCGTCGAGCAGCGGTTTATAGGGAATGACCTTCCTGGCCTCCATGCCGCAGGAAGCGGAGATGATCATCTTCGGCTCGCAATCGTTGATACGGGTGGCAAGCTCGTTTGCCGCGAAGCCGCCGAAGACCACCGAATGGATGGCACCCAGCCGCGCACAAGCCAGCATGGCGATCGCCGCCTCCGGCACCATGGGCATGTAGAGGATGACCCGATCGCCCTTGCCGATGCCGCGCTTGGCCATGGCGCCGGCGAAGCGAGCGGCCTCGTCGCGCAACTCCTTGTAGGTGAATCGGCGCTTGGTTTCGCTGACCGGGCTGTCATAAATCAGCGCGAGGCGATCGCCATGGCCTGCCTCGATATGGCGATCCAGGCAGTTGTAGCAGGTGTTCAGCCGCCCGCCGGTGAACCAGCGATCGAAGGGCGGATTGGAGCGATCGAGCACCTTCTCCCACGGCTCGATCCAATCGATGCGGCATGCCGCCTCGGCCCAGAATCCCTCCGGGTCGGCGAGCGAGCGGCGATAGACCTCATCGAAACGACCCATGAGCCCTCCGTTCGTAGGAGCGAGTCTGCGGGCTGGTCATGCATGGGGTCAAGGGTCGAGGCCCAGATCGCCGCGCCCGCCTGCGAGAAAATCGCGCGGCCTGAGGCCCAGGCGCGGCCAGAAGTCACCCTGATCGAAGGCGAGGTCCTGCTCCATGCGCCGGGCGATAGATCCGATCCGGCCGGGAATCCGCGACAGCGGCGGCAGGCGCAGGAATCGCGGCGGTATGCCGAGAACCCGGAAAATCCTTTCGATCATGGCCCGATACGTCAGCGTCTCGCCGCCGCCCAGATTGAATTGCCGACCTAGATTTGCCTCGTCGTCTATGAGATGAACCGCAGCCGCGGCGAGATCGTCGGCATGAACCGGCTGGCGCAAACCTTGACCCGGGCCGGCCAGGGGAAAAAAGCGCCAGCGGCGGATGAAGCCGGCGGCGGTCCTGACATTGCGATCGAGGCCGAGGCCATAGATCAATGTGGGCCGCAACACCGTCCAGGGAATCCCGCCCTCGGTCACCGCATGTTCGGCAGCGGCGAGGCGCTGGGCGATGTCGCGCTCCACAGCGCTGTAGGAATCGGCCTTGGCCAGCATCGAGGTCGAGGAAAAGCAGACGAGGCGCCGAATGCCAACGGCGCGCAAAGCCGAAAGATGAGCCGGCAGCAGCCAGGCCCCCGTGGCATGAATCGCCGCCACCGGACGATATGCGGCGAGATCGAGGGGCCTGGTCAGGTCGCGCGCCAACCAATCGGCGCCGAAGGCGATGTCGCTGGGCGGGCGGCGGCAGATGGCGACGGCGGGACGGCCCATGGCCGCCAGACGCTCCAGCACGCTGCGGCCGATCTGGCCGCTGGCCCCCAGAACGAGGACCGCGCCGCTGCCGGCGTCGCCCTTGGCGCTCACGCCGTGGCCCGGGCCATCCAGTGGCGGTAGTCCTCGGCCAGGCCCGCCACCGCCACCTCCATGATTTGACTGCCCGCCTCGATGGTGGCAAGACCCGGGTTGGATCCGATCCGGCCATCGGGAAATTTTCGCCGATAATCGGCGGCATCGGTGAAATCGCCGCTGGGCGCGATCTCTGGGTCCAGCCGCATGGGCCGCGCGGCTTCGGGATGGACATGCCAGGTGAGTGACACCTCCGAGGGCGTGGCATGGCTGCCCTCGGCGGCGCCATAGAGTTCCCGCGAGAGCGCACCGATCCCCTCGGCCTGCCACCAGTTGCGCAGCCGGCATTTCAGATCGGGCGTATTGCCCGCCGCGGCCAAGCTGCTGTCGGCATAGATCTCGGAGAAGGCTGCCTGGACGGTGGCGACGTTGCCGCCGTGGCCATTGATGAAATAGAAGCGCCGAAAGCCATGGCGCGCCAACGAGGCCACCCAATCGCGCAACAGCGCGATCAAAGTGGAGGGCCGTAGCGTCATGGAGCCCGGAAAACCCAGATGGTGCTGGGCCATGCCGACGGAGATTGTGGGCGCCACCAGCCCCTCGACCTGTTCGCCCACAGCCTTGGCCAGCGCCTCCGCACAGATGGCATCGGTGCCGATCAGGCCATTGGGGCCATGCTGTTCGGTGGATCCGATGGGAATGATGATGCCCTGGCTTCGCGCCAGATAGCGCTCCACATCGGGCCAAGCCTGCAGATGAAGAAGCATTGCACGATCTCCTCGATGGCCTCTTTTGCCTGCCTCAGGCCGGCGTGGCAAGGCCGGCGGGAGAATGCCATGATCAGGTTGGAGAGTTTCCACACCGCCGCTGCGCCCGATCGGACGGGGCTGTCGGCGAGCAAATAGCACGCCCTCGCGCGTTGGCCAGCAACCGCGCGCGGCTCATGGCGGAACTCGAAGGCCGAGTTCCAGAACTCTTCTGAGCGCCTAAGGCGGCGTCAGTGTTTGGCGAGTTCGGCGATTTCGTCCTTGATTCGGAGCTTTTGCCGCTTTAGTTCGTGGATCTTGTCGTCGTCAGGCCGCGGCCGGGCCTCTTCCTGTTCGATCAGATGCTCAAGATCCAAATGCTTGGCCTTAAGGGAATCTAAATGCTCCGTCACGGACATCATCGAGCCTCCCGTTTGTCACATATTGATGACATATCGATGCTAGCGCCGTCGGGCGGGGGTTGTAAATGAGGGGTGTTCGCCCCGGCCTGATCGTGGGTATCAGCGGGGCGTCGGGGGCCGTCTACGGCGTCCGCCTGCTGGAGACCCTGCGTCGGCTGGGCATCGAGAGCCATCTGGTCATGTCCAAGGCTGCAGAAATGACGATCGCCTATGAGATCGACATGAAGCCGGCCGATGTCAAGGCGTTGGCCGATGTCGTCTATCCCATCGGCGATCTGGGCGCGCCCATCTCCAGCGGCAGCTTTCCCACGCTGGGCATGATCGTGGCGCCCTGTTCGGTGCGCAGCCTGGCGGAGATCGCCACCGGGGTCACCAGCAGCCTGTTGACGCGGGCGGCCGACGTGACCTTGAAGGAGCGCCGGCGCCTTGTCCTGATGCTGCGCGAAACGCCGCTGCATAGTGGGCATCTGCGCAACATGCTGGCGCTTTCCGACATGGGCGCGATCATCGCGCCGCCGGTGCCGGCATTTTATACGCGCCCCAAGAACCTGGAAGACATGGTGGACCACAGCATCGGCCGGATCCTGGATTTGTTCGGCATCGACAGCGGCCGGGTGCGCCGCTGGGGCATGGAAGAGGCGCCTAAAGGGATGCCACGCTGAGCGTTTGCAATTCGCTGGCCCGCGCCGGATCGCGCCCCATCACCTTCAGATAAAGCGCCAGATTGGCTTCGATGGCGGGGCGCCGCCCCGCTGCCGGCGCCGGCAAGGCCTCCAGCGTCGCCTGCGCGATGCGCTCGCCCTCCAACTCCAGATCATTGACCTTGCGCCGCAACGCCTCGCATTCCGCCGCCGATACCGGCGCCACGCCAGCCTTGAGCCGCCGGCGCACGGCGCGCAGGGGCTGAACCACCTCGCGCTGCCAGCCCTCGGATGCTGCAATGGCGCGGTGAATATCCTTCTCCGAGAGCGCTCGATTTTCCCGGCCGTGCCAGCAGCAATAGAGCAGCAGATTGACGTCGAGACCGAGCCCGTCCTGAAGCGCGATACAGGCCGGCCCCACCCCCGGTTTGGCGTAGATCTGCAGCGAAAAGCTCCAGAAATTCATCTTGATCATTCCCCCGGCGCCGAGCGCCTATTCGCCCAGGCAAATCCCCAGGCCTCGTGCCGTATGGGCGAGCGCGCCCTGGGGATCCACCGCTTGGTAATGCCGGATGGCCTCCAGGATCGGAACATCTGCCACGCCCCGGTCGCGCCAGGCGACCATGCGGTCGACCTGCCCCTTGGCGATCAGATCCACCGCATGCACGCCGAAGGCCGAGGCCATGATCCGGTCGCGCGCATTGGGCGTCCCGCCGCGCTGAATATGGCCCAGGACCGTGACGCGCGTCTCCGCGCCCGTCAGCGCGCCGATGCGCGCTGCTATGTAATGGCCGATACTGCCATGGACGCCACCCGCCTCCGGCGCGGGCTCGCCGGGTTCGCGCTTCACCGCCTCGGCGACGATGACCAGCGCGAAGTTTCGACCGCGGGTCTTCAGCGCCTCGATCTTTGCGGCGATGCTGGCCAGGCTATAGGGAATTTCAGGAAGCAGGATCACGTCGGCGCCGCCGGCAATGCCAGCCGACAGTGCGATATGGCCGGCGTCGCGGCCCATGACCTCCAGGATCATGACCCGGCTGTGGCTGGCCGCCGTGGGTTGCAAATGATCCAGCGCATTGGTGGCCGTCGATAGCGCCGTGGCATGGCCGAGGGAGACCTCGGTCACGCCGAGATCGTTGTCGATGGTCTTGGGAATGGCGATCAGCGGAATCTTTCCCTGCTCGGCCAGCTTGCGCAGGATGCGTAGAGAGCCGTCGCCGCCGGCGACGATGAGCGCATCGAGATTCAATTGGCGATAGCCCTCGATCATCTCGCCGCTGCGGTCGATGATGCGCCCATCGGCCATGGGGTAAGCGAAGGGGTCGCCCTTGTTGGTGCTGCCGAGGATGGTACCGCCCCGGCGCAGCAATTCGATATCCGTCTCGCTGGGGGTTAGCGCCACGCAATCCACCGGCCGGTCCAGTAGCCCCGCCGTGCCGTTGCGGATGCCGATGACATGCCAGCCGTAGCCTAGCACGGCGCGATGCACCACGGCGCGGATGGCCGGATTAAGCCCGGCGCAATCGCCGCCGCTGGTGAGAATTCCGATGCGTTCGATGGTCATGGTGGCGAGTGTCGACGTTTAGCGGAAGGCTGGCAAGTTGGGCGAAAGGCGAGACTTCAGGGGGTCTTTCTGCCTTGCGCGGCGGTCGGCCGGTGCGGCAGCATGGCGGCACAGCGGCTTCGGCGGATCCCTGGACGAATCGGCGCCGAGGGACCATCTGTAGTGGCCAAGTCACCGGAAGCGGAAACGCCCCATGTTCCTTCTTGCCCGAGATCGTGCGCTCATCTCCGTTTCAGGGGTGGATCGCATAGCCTTCCTGCAAGGCCTGGTGTCCAACGACGTCGCGAAGGTCTCGGCCGGGCGCGCGCTCTATGCCGCCTTCCTGACGGCCCAGGGCAAGTATCTCCACGACATCTTCATCGCCGCAATTGGCGAGCGGCTGCTGATCGAATGCGAGGCGCCGCGCCGCCCGGATCTCGTGCGTCGGCTCTCGCTCTATAAGCTTCGCTCGCAGGTCGCTCTATCCGAGGAGAACGGGCTCTCGGTCGGCCTTTATTTCGGCGAAGGAGCGTTGGGCGCGCTTGGCTTGCCCGAAACATCGGGCCTGGCCCGGGTCGAACAGAGCGGCATCGTCTTCGTCGATCCGCGTTTGGCAGCCCTTGGCGCGCGCGCCTATCTATCCGGCGCCGGCTTGCCAACGGAGACCGCCACCACGGCGGACTACGACCGCCTGCGGATCTCGCTGGGCGTGCCCGACGGCAGCCGCGACCTGCCGGTGGAAAAGGCGATCCTGCTGGAGAACGGCTTTGATGAGCTCAACGCCATCGATTGGGACAAGGGTTGCTACATGGGCCAGGAGTTGACGGCCCGCACGCGATATCGCGGCTTGGTGCGCAAGCGCCTGATGCCCGTTACCATCGAGGGACCGGCGCCGGCTTTCGGCGCTCCGCTACTGTTGGGCGAAAAGGAGGCCGGCGAGATGCGCAGCGCCAATGGCGAGCTGGGCCTGGCGCTGATCCGCCTGGAGGCCCTGGGCCAGGGCGTGCTCACCAGCGGCACCGCGCGCCTCACCCCCGTCAAGCCCGGTTGGGCGAAATTCTGATTTACCTGCGAGCATAGGAATCGACACATGGCACGGGCCCGGCTTCGCGACCTTGGGATCAAACTTGGCCGGCTACCCACCGGGCCGTTGAATGCCATCACCGATGTGGCAGGCGTGGAGGTCGGCCATTCGACGCTGATCCGCGATAGACCCGCGGTTGTCCGCACCGGCGTCACCATGATCTGGCCGCACCGCGATATCTTCAGCGATTATTGCTTCGCCGGCTTCCATAGCTTCAACGGCAATGGCGAGATGACGGGTACGATCTGGCTAGCCGAACAGGGCCTGCTATCCGCCCCCATCGGCATCACCTGCACCCATTGCGTTGGAGTGGTGCGCGATGCCATCTGCAGCTACGCCGCCAAGAAGGGCGTCCAGCAGGCCTTCCATCTGCCGGTAGTCGCCGAGACCCATGACGGTTGGCTGTCGGATGCGGAAACCTTTCCGGTCACCGAAGCCATGGCCCATGAAGCTCTCGAACGTGCCAGGGGCGGGCCTGTCGCCGAGGGCTCGGTCGGCGGCGGCACCGGCATGATCTGCCACGAGTTTAAGGGCGGCATCGGAACATCCAGCCGCATGGTCGCGGAAGCCGGCGAGCGCTTCACCGTCGGCGTCCTGGTGCAGGCCAATTACGGCGCCCGCGACCTGTTGCGTGTGGATGGGGTGCCGGTGGGCCGCGAGATCGACCACGACGTCGTACCCAGCCATCGGGCCCCCTTCAATGCCGACGGCTCCATCATCGTAATCCTGGCGACGGATGCGCCCTTGCTGCCTATCCAATGCCAGCGTCTGGCGCGTCGCGCGACCACCGGCCTTGCCTGGGCCGGCGGCATCGGCGCCAACGGCAGCGGCGATATCTTCCTCGCCTTTTCCACCGGCAATCGGGTGAAGAACGACGCGCCGCATGCCGATGTACGGATGCTAGGGGCCGAACGCATGACCCTGCTGTTCCGCGCCGCCGCCGAAGCGACGGAGGAGGCGATCGTCAACGCGCTGACCGCCGCCGAAACCATGACCGGCTTCCAGGGTCGCACATTGCATGCCTTGCCGCTGGATCGCCTGCAGCAGGTGATGGCGAAGTATCGGCCCGGCCTGGGGTAGGTAGCGCAGACGAAGCGGTTGTCGTATGTCCCAAATTTGCTGCGCTTTAGGGGAGCCTATAAGTGTTGCTGGCCGGACCCTCGTGCCCGCACAGACATGGCAGCCTCAAAGATCGCGTGCGGTTAAGTGAACAAAGGCCTGCGGACGCACGGGTTGGCGCTCGAAGTCGCCACGCGCGGCTTTGACGAGTGCCGCCGCATGGATCCAATCGCGTCGCGAAATATAGGCGTTGATGGCATCGATTTGGCATGGCGTGCGGGCGCCAAGGGCGAGAACGAGGCCCATTGCGTCGACGCAGCATGAGATCGTTTGGCCGTGATCGTCGACTTGGAACCAGAGGCAATTTTTGTCGGCATCCCAGCTTTGCGTGCTGAGGCTTTCGAGCGACATTGTAAATCTCCTCGCGTTTCCTTTCTTGTCTCTTAAAAGGATACGAAGCTTCGACAAACAGGCCCTTGAACGGCGCGCGAAGCCCCCGGCAAATGATAACGGACCATGCTATGTATTTATTCTGTAGTATTTTGGCTCGATCAGGATGACGGTCGGACTCGCTGATCGAGTTATTCGACTTCGATGCGGGATGGATGTCCGATGGAGGGCATGTGGGTTAAAAAGGTTAACGAGCAGGGGCAGATCTACGATCTGACCGTGATGTTGCGCCCCTACGTAGTGATCGGGGCCGGTTAAGCGAATGTCGACATTTCCTGCATATATGCAGATGTGGTTGCCGAAGTAAGTTCGCGCCGCCTATGTCGATATCGGACCGGCCGCGAGCAAGGGCGTTAGGGATGGGTGTAGACGGGAGGCTTCCCTACCAAGAGACGAAAGCCGCATCCAAACGATAGGTATCCGCTATGCCACTAAGATGGACAATCCCGACGTCGAGCTTCCTTAATCCGCACGAGCGGACAAGAGTCCTGGGCGATTACCAAGCCGCACGTCGCCGCGCAGCGGCCACGCTGCCGGCCGAGCGCTTCGACTTTCCCACGCAACTGATCGGCAAGACCCCCGATGGCTATGTCACGCTCTATGTGGACCCTTCGCTCGGGAAGTCGGGCGTGGATCTCGCCCGGCAAGTTTTCACCATGATCGACACGACCTATGCCCATTCGCGCGCCTATTTCAATCTCCCGGCGCAGCCGGTGAACGTGATTATTGCCGGTATTGGGAATGCCACGGACGGCAGCGGGGGCGCCTATCATTACGGCTGCGGTTTCGACCCGGGCGGCGATATTTATTGCGATGCTGCCTTTGGCAATCCTGGTCTTACCAATGGCCTGTTCGTCGCCGAACTCACCGAGTCCTTCATGGGTGCACAGAATAAAGGATGGGATTGCGGCGGGTCGAACGGCGAAGCTTTGTCGCGATTTCTGGCCGAACTCGAATCCGGTGGGCCGCGAGGCGCTCTTGCGGGCTTCAGCACCGGGCCCCTCTGGGATCAAGCCGGGAGGCCAAATTGGATCGACGCCACCGAGCCAACCGATCGGGACGGAGCCAGCATCGGCTGCGGCGTAGTCTATCTCTATTGGATGATCTCAAAGGGATTCGCGGCGGCTCAGATAACCCAAGCCGGTTGCCCAGACGGTACCATTGCCTCCAACTACTCGGCTCTGACCGGCGCGACGAGTGCTTGGAGAGACTTCATCACGGCTGTGGGGTCACTGTCGCAAGCCATCGTCTCCGATGACCCTTGGGGGACGACTCCACAGATCGCATAGAGGCCACCCTGAGCGCACAGCCGTCATGTGGCGGCGGCTTGTCGCGAGTCTACATCCGCGCTCGCAACACTACCTCATGTGCCTCTTCTTTTCCTGAAGCATCAATATCCGTGCCATGGCGGGCCGGTCCGCCGTCGTACTGTCGTAAAATGCTGCCAGATCGGCTTTCATTGCGGTTCGCGAATTGCCGTCCAGATAAACCATATGGCCGGATGGGTAGAATTTGATCGTCAGGTTTTTCCGGATATCAGTGTCGATCAGCGGCATATTCTGAAGGTCGAGCATCGTCTGGTAGAAAGGTGTGACCGAGTCGTAGTAACCGTTCGCCGACAACACCTTCAGATCCACATTGAGGGCCATCGTCGCCGCCAGGTCGCCAGCGGTATAGAGTATGACATTCCCTCTCGCGTCCTTGCCCTTCTGTGCGCCGGTCGGATCGATATGGCCGAAATCCCAATGGACGAAAGTCTGGTCGTTCAAATCGGTGAAGGCGGAGGTCGAAATGAATTTCAGCTCGTCGTTCAGGTAGCTGTTCCACATTGCCGTATAGGCGCCGTTGACAGCCGTCATCGTCGGGTCGTTGCCGCCCGACTTGGGATCGATCGAGGCCGCAATGCCAGTATCGACCCCCAGCACCCGGCCATCGT